>Ga0157380_10000266_pt1 | contig 31344 bp, 39 predicted proteins | sample S35metaG_FD_119757 | JGI IMG/M metagenome (GOLD analysis project Ga0157380, IMG submission 119757) | Switchgrass rhizosphere microbial communities from Kellogg Biological Station, Michigan, USA - S3-5 metaG | ecosystem: Host-associated > Plants > Roots > Rhizosphere > Soil | place: USA...
CGCAGCCGAGGCTGTCGTGCCACCGAGGTTCACCGCCGTCGCGGTCCACGCATACGACCCGGCAGTGGCATGCGACGCGCCCGGCAGGGTGACCGTGGTAGCGCCCTCGACAGCGGCGATAGCCAGCGAGTAGTTGGGGAACGTGAACGTGACGACCGTGCCCTCCGGGGCCGGGATCGACAGGGTGGCGACCACGTTGTACCCCTCGCCGACGTTCACCCCAGTCTTGGAGAACGTGACCGTAACCGTCGGCACCTTCGGCACCCACGTCAGAATCCACGACGAGCCGTTCCACGCGTGCATCTTCTTGGCCTGCCGGAAAGCCGCCCCGGTGGACACGGCGATGTCCTGCACCGGCACGAACCCGACCCCGTTGCTGACCTTCACACCAGCCATGTCAGCCCCTCAGTAGGTGATCCAGACGTGCCCCGGAGCCGTGCCCGCGCCCGACGCGGCGGCGGTGGACACCGTGAACATGTCCTTGAGCACCGCAGCCGCGCGCGTGGCGATCACCGTCGTGTCCACGTTCACGAAGTCCTGCGTGACCGTGATCCCCGTCCCGGCACCCACGTTCAGCGTCAGGTTCGTCGTCAGCGGACCACCGCCGTCGAGCCCGTTGCCCGCGTCGACGCGACGGTTCTGCACCGCGCGCACGTCCTGCATCCGGGCCGCGTGACCGTCCAGCGTCGGCGTGATCGGGGCCAGCACCAGCAGCCCGGTCATCGCCTTCGTACCGTCCTGCCGCAGGTACACCGAGTCCCCGCGAGCCGCGTTGAAGTACTGCGGGTGGTCGTCGCTGGCGAGGTTCAGCAGCGACGAGTGCGAGAACGTCGACGGCCCCGTCGAAGCGGACGGATCCACCCACAGTTCCAGCGACGACAGCGACGGCAGCGCGGACTGGATCGCCACCTCGTCCGCCCCGGTGCCACCAGCCGGTGGAGTCGGGACGTAAATCTTGGCGTCCGTGCCGAGGACCGCGACGTTCCCCGCGTCGGCGCTGACCGCCGTGGGGCCGGGCACACCCTGAACACCCTGCAACCCCTGGAGGCCCTGAGTGCCCTGCAACCCCTGCGGCCCGGTGGGGCCGGTGGCTCCGGTGATCCCGGTCGCCCCGGTCGGGCCAGCAGGACCATGCGCCCCGGTCGGGCCGGTCGCGCCCAGCGTCCCCGCCGCACCCGTCGGGCCGGTGGCCCCGGCAGCGCCCTGCGCCCCGGTCGGACCCGCGAGCCCGGACGGACCCGTCGCTCCTACAGCGCCCTGAGGCCCGGTCGGACCGGCAGCACCCGCTGATCCAGACGCGCCCGTCGGTCCTGTGGCACCAGCAGTGCCCGCACCGCCAGCCACGCCAGCCGGACCTGTCGGTCCAGTTGGGCCAGCAGGGCCACGAACCTCACCTACGTCCTCCCACGAATCCCCGTCCCACACCCAGAGGTGCCCATCGTTGTTGCTGATCCAACCCTCGCCGGGCGTACTGCCAGCGAAGCCGGGCGGCCCAGTCGGGACGGAGCCCTCGATGGTAACCGACGTGCCGTCCGCGCCGGTCGGGCCTAGCGGCCCGGTCGGACCCGTGGCACCGACGCCCGTAGGACCAGTGCTCCCCGTGGGACCGGCAGGTCCGTGGGGTCCAGTTGCCCCAGTAGGTCCAACCACACCCGTCGAGCCTGTGGGGCCGACCCCACCCTGAGGTCCGGTGGGTCCAACCACCCCGGTGGGGCCAGTCGAACCAGCAGTCCCAGCGGGGCCAGTAGGACCGGACGCGCCAGTCGGCCCAGCAGAACCAGCCGGGCCGGTGAGCCCGAGGGGACCAGTCGCACCAGCCGGACCCGTGACACCTGCGACACCCTGAGCACCCTGTGCCCCCTGCGTCCCCTGCGGCCCCGTCGGTCCTAGCGGACCCGTGGCTCCAGCCAGACCGGCGGCACCCGTGGGGCCGGGGACACCCTGCTGACCGGGGTTGCCGGGAGGCCCCGGCGCGCCTTGTGGACCGACCCCGCCAGCGGGACCAGTAGGACCGGACGGGCCGGTAGGACCACCCGATGGCCCGGTCGGCCCCGGAGGACCGGGCGGGCCGGATGTGCCGGTGGGGCCAGTGGGACCAGCCGCACCCGTGTCACCGGGAGGCCCGGGAGGGCCAGCGCAGTATGCGGGCGTTGTGCAGTCATGGACCCCAGTCGGGATCGTCAACGCCCCCGGGTGGTGGTAGGCCATGTCTCCTCCTGCGGGTCATGGTAGAGCGCGAGACGGGGCCTACGGCGGTGGGCGAGTCTCCCACGCCATAGTCACCGCATCTTGGGAGATGAAGCGGTCCTCCTTCGCGATGAGCACCAGCGTTCCCACCGGAAGGTCGTCAGGAATGTCCTCCATCGTGTTCACCGAGAGGTAGCCCGTCGCCCCCGCCGCCTCATCCAAGAAGATCGACGTGTACCCCACGCGCTCCATGCGTTCCATCCGCCGGTTCATGTCGCTGATCCACTCGCGCATCCCCGCATCGCCCTTGATCCCCTTCATGGCAGCACCGTAATCACCGGGGGGATGGTGGGCTCGACCTTCGTCGCAGGAGCCTTGATCGTCGTGATCGCGACCGTCTCGCCACCAGCGGGCGTCTCAGTCACGACCACCTTGTTCAACTTGTGGTCCTCCTGCACGCCTCTGCAAGAACGGGTCAGCATCACCGTCACCCATGAGCCGGGCAGGAGGTCATTGATGTCGTACGGGCAGTCCGGGCTCAGCGCCGAGTTGTCCGACACCAGAACCTGCACCGCAGGAGGCAGCAGGTCGTCGAGCCGGGCCTTCGCCTGCCGGTTCCACTCCTTCACATCCTCCGGGTTCGGGGCCTCCGCAGCAGCGCCCTCGTTCCACGACGACACCACGAAGTCGACGTGCCCGTACTTCGCGATCACCTCCGCAGGCGCGATAGCCGAGCCAGCCGTGCCGTTCCCGTTCGTGACGTACACCGCCGTCGCGAACTCGTTGCCGTACTCGATCACCTTCGGCTCGGCGAGCAGGTAGTCCTCCAGCAGCGGCGGCAGCCGGTGCCACACGTAGTGCGTGTCCCAGAAGTACAACTGCCGGTTCACGAGCACATAGTCCATGCCCGAGTCGTTGGCGAACTTGTCGAAGTCCTCCCACGTCGTCGTCGACCACGCCTTCACAGCCTTCGACGTCTTCGGCTCACCGTCGACCTTCAGCCAGTGGATTCCGGCGTTCATCTTCCACGGGTCGCCGTACTTCGCGAAGGTCAACTCCTTCATCAGGCGCTGCATGACCGCGCCGCACGTCGTGATGTTCGGGTACGCCTTGTTGTAGCCCTCCGAGAGGACCGTGTTCTTCGGCACCCACAGGAAGTCGTACGCGTGGACCTCAATGGTGTCGAGCCCGTACTCCAGCCGGGTGATGACGCCAGACCACACCTTCACCGGGGGCAGGTCCGCACCGATCCGCCGGTAGATGTGCAACTCGGCCGACCCGCAGTTCACCTTGCTGAGCCACCCGCAGCACTCGCTGGTCGCGTTCACGATCACCGACGCCTGTGAGATGTCGTCCCTGACCCGCTCCCACCGGACCTGCGCCACCTCGGTCAACTCCCCGATGGGAGTCGCCCCGCCACGGGTCATCACGAACGCGGTGTGCAGACCGCAGCCGAGGATGCGGGCCACTCAGACCCACCGCCCCGCGACGTTCCCGCCCAACTGCGGGGATGCGCTCGCGATCGGCTTCGTCACCTCCACATCGAAGTCCTTGCGGGTCTCCCAGAGCGCGGCAGCAGGCCAGAACAGGGGGCCACCGTCCACCGCGGTCGCGAACGCGGGCAGCAGGCTCTCCGACGAGTCGGAGCCGACGAGGAACACCCGCCGCGAGCCGTAGTCCACCTTGATCGTCTCCCCCGGCGCGATGACCGGAATCACCAGCGCGTGGACCTCCACCCCGTCGGCGAGGAACCGCACCTTGATGTTGTTGACGTTCCCGCCCACGTTCTTGACCGTCAACTCGGGCATGAACTGGTCCGCCGTGATCGGGACCGTCGGCTGCGGCGGGATCAGCGGACTCACTATCCGCGTCCACTCGTCGTCCACGGGGATGACCTGCTGCACCGGGATGGGAGCCCCGTAGATCGACGGGTCAGCGAGGGTGAGCGTGAACTGGACCTGTGCCATCACGCCCTGCGACATCTTCGTGGTACGGACGTACTCCGGGCCACGGGTGATCCGTCCTCGGCGCAGCACCCGGTAGTACTTCTGGATGCACTGCTGCTGGCAGTTCGGGTCGGAGCAGTCCGGCTCGCACACGCACGGGCACGCCGCGTACATGTACAGGTCGTTCGTGATGCACCCGGCGACCTGACTGTCGAGGGTCCGCAGCCACCGCTTGCCCACCGACATGCCGATGTCGCTGGTCGCGACCATGATCCCGGTGACCACGATGGCGCGGGTCGCCTCCCGCATCCGGCCCAGCGAGCCGCCCCGGTACAGGCTCTGCGTGACCTCGACCACCCGGGTGCTGTCGTCGGCGTTGTCGAACCCGAGGCCCATGATGCCGAGGAACTGCTCCGAGCCGGGGATGTCGAAGTCGTCCCACCACGGGGGCTTCATCACATCCTTGTTGGGCAGGACGTACGGCGGGTTGGTACCGAGGACCGTGGTCCCAATCGCACTGCATGCATCGCACGGACGCAGCCAAGTGACGCCCGCGTTCTTCGCGTACGCCTGCACCCGGTGGTTGTTGATGACCTCGGTGTCGGTGATGACGCCGGTCGAGGAGGTGTAGCGCATCTTCAGGTAGCCCGGGTACATGCCGCCTCCTCACACAGCCATCGCGACGGTCTTGTTCAGCACCTCGTAGGCCACGGCAGCCGGGTCTGCGGTGTTCGTGACGACGTTCACGGTCTGGTTCAGGACGCGCCCGGTCCCACCACCACCCGTTGTTGCCTGCCCACGGACCAGCGCGGCCATCCCCCGCACACTCGGGTCGACCCGGGCCAGCGGACGGGTCAGCGGGATGACCGCCTCCGGTCCAGCCTCGCCGATCAGCGCGCGCGTCGGACCCATCACGATGCCACCGGCAGCGAAGTGCAGGTTGCCCATCAGTTTGCGCCACGCGCCGGGGATGTCGGGAAAGTGGATGCGCCCGATGGCGTCGAGCACGTTGCCGATCCACCGGTGCAGCGTCTGGAACGCGGTGATCGCGCCCCGGATGACGAGGGTGATGTTGTTGAACGTGAACTTGGCCGCAGCCATCAGGAAGTTCAGCGCGATGATCGTCGCGTTGATCGCGGTGATGAGGTTGTGCAGGAACGCCCGGTTCTCCTCGGTGTTCAGCGCCTTGAGAGTGCCATTGATGAGGACCAGCGTGTCCCACAGCCGACCGCCAGTCTCCTTGGCTGTGGCGAACCACCTCTGGAGCGTTCCGTTCTCATCCATCTCCTGAATCTTCAGTTTCAGTTCGTCCAACTTCGTCTTGATCGTCGCAAGGAACCCGCCCGACTCCGCGCCCTCCGGGCCGCTGATGATCGCGGCGAAGAACGCGCCGACGACACCGACCAGCGACATGAACACGTCCCACAACTGGCTCGCCAGCGTCCACGCCTGCGAGAAGAAGTCGAGCAGTTGCTGACGACCCTCCTCGGTGTCCAGCCATGCCGCGAACCGCTCGCTGATTTCCAGCACCTTCTCCGACAGGAGGGTGGCGAACGGCGAGATGACCGCGAAGAACGCGGTCAGGCCCTCAAAGACGTTGACCAGCGCAGCGCCGAAGTTGCCGACGATCCCCGCTGCGGCATCCCACAGCGTGGTGAAGTCCTCCATGAACTGCTTGTTCTCGCCGAGCCGCAGGAACTTGTCGAGCACATCGCCGACCGCAGCGGAGACACCGAGCATGCCCGCCTTCATCGCGTCGATCAGCGGCTGCGACGCCCGGATCGCATCAGCGAGGCCTGTGTCGCCGCCGCCGAACAACTTCTCGCCCATCTCCTTGCGGAACGCGGCGAACGAGCCGGTGACCGCGATCATCGCCTTCGTCGCCTCGCGGGCGTTCGGCCCCAACTTCTTCAGCGCCTCGTTGTACTTCTCCATCGCCTTCGCGCGAGCCTTCGGGTCCGTCTCCTCCATCGCCTTCTGCCACGCGCCGAACGCCTTCACCGCGTCCATCGACCCGATGACCAGCGCACCCATGCCAGCAGCCAGCGACACGATGACCGGGACCAGCGCAGCCGAGGACACCACCGCCGCGCCAGCGGCAGCCGCGATCATGCTGAACATCCCGGCGAGGTCGACCGCGAGAGTGACGAACGCGCCCATGAACTTGGACAGCATGTTCAGCCCGCCGACGAAGGCGAGCAGGGCACCGGCAGCGAGCCCGAGCGGGGACTTGAGGAACTTGGTGATGGCACCCCCGAACTTCGCCATCCCCCCGCCCAACTTGCCGAGGACGCCGCTCAACCTCCCGCCCGCAGCGGCCATCGTCTTCATGGCCTCCCCGGCGGCGGTCAGCCCCTTCCCGAACCCGCCAGCGATGGCGAAGGTCAGCCTCTGGAGTGCCTTGCCGATCTGGAACGACAGCCCGATGATCCCGCCGAAGCCGGACGTGATCGAGTCGAACGCCCCGCCCGTGCCCATCCGTCTCAGGCTGAGACGGAGTTTCGTGATGCTGCGGTCCAGCGCCTCGAACGGGTTCTGCCGCGCGGACGGGGTGACGATCTGGCCGAGCCGCTGGTTGATCGCGCGCTGGATGTTGGCGAACGAGACGTTGAACGACTCCCCGAGTTTCCGCAACTCCCGCCGCGCGTCGTCGTCCCATGTGAAGTCGACCTTCTGGCCCTCCTTCAGGGCCTTCCGCATCGCCGGGGTGATCTTCTTCTCCAAGTCCCGCGACAACCTGTCGAGGGCCGTGGTGAAGTTCACGTCGTCCAGCGCGTCCTCCAGCGACCGGGTGACCGCCTTCGCGATCTTCGGTGCAGCCTTCTTCGCTTCCTTCTCGGCGTCCGCCAGCGCCTTCTTGTACGCAGCCGGGATGCGGCGCTTGACCTCATCCTCGATTTCCCTGACCGAGAAGCCGAACCGCCGCGCGATGTCGTCGAACTGATCCATGTTGGAGGTGTCGAACTGCATCCCCTCAAGGCCCTGTTCGATGCCCTCTTGGAACGCCTTCGGCACACCCTTCACGATGTCGTCGGTCAGGTTCTGGAGCGCCTTGTCGAACGAGATGTCCGAGAACACGTCCCCGATGGCGTCGCCCACCGTGGACTTCGACCGGCGGGCGTCCCGCTCCATGTCCTTCAGGGCACGGTCGAACGACCCGGCCAGCCGGTCGCTCACCATGTCCTCGACCTCATCGAGGCCGATCCCGAACTGGTCGGCCAGCCGGTTGATGTCGTTGGCGAGGTCGTCGCCGATGGAGAAGGTGATCGGGTGGTCGTCCACGGCGGTCTGAACGTGCCGGGCCATGTTCCGGGCCTCGTTCGTCAGCCGCTTGTCGAGCATCTTGCCGAAGGTGGCCTTGTTCAGGCGCTTCTCCAGCGCCTGCTCAAACTCGGCACCGAACACCTCGGCGGACTCCGTGCCGCCGTCCTTCGTGGCCCTCTCAATCTGCCGCTTGAGGCGATGCGTGTCAGCGAGCACCTCGACGTAGACCGCGCCTACGGTGTCACCGAGCATCGTTCACCTCCTCGGGGCAGGCTACCGGGCCGGTGTTGACGGAGTGATGCCGAACGCAGCGGCGAACGAGTCGAAGGCTTCCATCTCCTGCTGCACCGTCGCCTGCGTCACCGGGCGTCCCGGCAGCGGCTCGCGCAGGTCGAACAGCCACTTGTCCAGATCATCCGGCCCGACCCGCCTCAGGCACCACGCGAAGATCGCGTTCAGGAAGCGGTCGAGCCTCAACCCGGCGAGGTCCTGGCCGTGGAGTGCCGCCTCGCCGTCGATTTCGTTCCACCGTTCTTTCGCGATGTAGAGGAGGCGGACGACGGCTGCGTAGGGTGGTCGGACCACTCCTCGATCAGGCCCTCGACAATCTCGCTCACCGTGTCGAAGTCGAACGGGTCGTCGCGGTCGAGCAGCCGCCTGCGGAACTCCTTCTGCCCGTCCTCCTCCAAGATGCCGTCGAGGAAGTCGATGATCGACGCGATCTTCTCGGTCATCTCGCGGCTGTCGGCCTGCGCCTGCATGAGCATCCCGATCTGGCCGGGGGTCGGCGGGAACGCCGTGTACGTCTTGCCGTCGAGCGTGAAATCGACCGGCTGGGCACCCTCGAATGCGACCGGGATTTCCCGGCCTGCTGTGCTGAACTCCCTCAACGCGGACCTCCTTGATGGGACTGGACGCTTGCATCCTAGGCCCGGTGCTCATCCGATCCGCCCGGAGATGAAGGTGCGGCGTTTCTTCGCCATCGCGCGCAGGAATGCCTTCTCCAAGACGTGGAGTCCGGCCCGCGACGACGTTCCCTGAATCGCGATCAGGTTGATATCCGGGTACTCGGTCCATGTGAACCGCTCCCAGCGGTTCCCCTTCCGACGGCCCTTCTCGACCACCCCGGCATGGTGCGCGGTGTTCGCGACCCGGCGGCGCAGCCAGTGCCCGTTCGACCCGGAGCGGTCCATCCTGAACGACCGCTTGTAGGTGCCCGGCGTCGACCCGCGCTCAAGGTGCCACGCGCTGCCGTAGTTCCCGGCCTTTCCGGTCGGGGAACCCTGCACTGCGTAGCGCATCGTGTCCCGCGTCGCGGCCTCGATCCACTTGTACACGCCACCGGAGCCGCCCGGCTTGTTGCACGCGCGGATGATGAGCGCGTCGCTGATGACCGCCCGGGTCGCCATCAGAGGGATATCCACATCGTCCACTGACCGCCGACGCAGCCGCCCTGCGGACCCTGTGGCTCGTAGGCTCCCAGCGCGTAGTCGTCGACGCAGCAGTCGATGGCTTGCAGCATCGCTGTCATGTCGGCCATCACCGCGAGGCCGACCTCCCACATGACCGCCTCGGTGGGCAGGCTGCCGTCCTCGTTCATCGGCATGCAGCGCAGCGCACCGACCGCGAGTTGGACCGCCAGCGGGGACTGGCAGCGCACCGGGTCCGTCTCCTGATTCGGGAAGTTCGACGACTGGTAGGAGTCGACGATGCGGACGTAGCCCATGCCGCAGGTATCACCGGAGCAGGAGCCGCAGTAGTCCCACGACACCTCGGAGCCGGGGTAGAACCCGCACCAGCACGGCTTCCCGCCACCCTCGGTGGACAGGTAGGTGCAGACGCATTCGACCAGTTCGGCCACCTTGGATGCGAGGGTCTGCCCCGCCCCGTTCACCCGGGCTCCTCAGGCATTCCCGGGGGTCGGATGCTCCACGTCGTGTAGCGGTGCTTCGCCGCTACGAGGTCCGGGCTCCACACCTTCGGCGTGATCCGCAGCGCGTTCGGGTTCACGCTCGTCAGGAAGGCGTCGACCTCGCGGATGCCGGTCATCCCATCGGGGAACATCCCCGACGGAATGTCCATCGTGACGCCCTGCCGGGCGATGGACGTGACCGCAGCCGGGAGACGGCACTTGCCACCCGAGCACGCCTTCGCGAACTCGCAGGTCAGCACCCCAGCAGCCCACTGCGCCGACGAGTCGACCACCGTGCCGGGGACGTACCAGACGGCCAGCGTCCCCGGCTGATCCACGTCGGCGATCATGTCCTGACACGACGGCCACGACAGCCCATCGGTGCGCAGCAGCCGGTTGGAGTTGTCCACCCGGTACGCGTCGACCGGCAGCAGCACCCCGTCCTGCTTGACCTGCCACACCTCCGCGACGTTGCCGGGCAGCACAATCTCGGGCATCGGCTTGCAGGTGCAGCCCGACACGCTCCCGCAGGTGTTCGCCCAGCAGCCATCGCAGCCCGTCTCACCATGAGACGGCAGATGCACCAGCCGAGCCGACGAGCACACCGAGCACGGTCGGGTCACCCACGGGCGGACCAGCACCGGGCAGTTGCCCACCTGACCACCGGACAGGGTGCGCAGGGTCGCCCACGCGAGGTCGATGGAACGGCAGAGCAGCGCGTCGTCGTAGTCACCCCACCCGGGACAGCAGTCCATCGTGGGGGTGTAGGGCACGCATGACCCGCACGCTGCACAGTCGGCGGCCACGGGCCACCCCTCTCAGGTCACGGAACCGGCGGGTAGACAGTGCATCCTTCCACGGGCTCGGGCGGTGCAACCGTCGTGTACATCACGAGCAGGTGGTCGTTCGGGTCCAGCGGCTCGGGCAGCGGGGTGAGCGTCCCGTTGCCGTCCGAGTCGTACACGTCGTACGCCCCAGCGCCCCACGAGTTGCCGTCGAGGGTGACCGCGTTGGTGACCGTGAAGGTGACCGCCGCGTTCTCAATCGTGAAGTCGCCGATCACACCCGCGCGGACGAACGGCAGGAGGACGTAGCCGAAGGAGCCGGACTCGGCGGTCTGACCGGCGCAACCGGCACCGGGGACGCCGGACCACACCTCAAGGGCGAAGGCGAAGTCGCAGGCCTTCTTCTTGGAGTTCATCTTGAACCCGAGCACGTCGCCGTTCGCCGCCGCCATCGAGTCCTGCCCGGTCAGCATGTTGAACAGGCACGGGTCGACGTTGCAGAACGCGATTTCGACGTTGTAGCCCTTGAACTCGGCGCAGCCGGGGTCGCGGACGCAGACCTGACCGTTCGCGTTCTTGACCTCGATTTCCTCCGGCTCGTTGATTTCCGCCGTCAGCGCGATGGACACGTACCCATCGGTGACAGACACGGAGTCGGGGCCAGCGATGGGAACCCCACAGCCGTTCAACTTCGTCACGCGCATCGACCTGCCCCGCAGGAGGGGGAAGGACTTCGGACTTGCCATGTTGGTTCCTCCTGTTTACGGGGCTTATCCGGCGATTGTCGCCCTGGCGACGCCACACTCGACGAGGGGGACGTAGGACCGCTCAGCGAGCGTGCGCGCAGGGGCGCAAGTGCCGTCGGCGAGGTTCATCTCGCCCACCGAGAACACCTGAATCGCCCCGCGCAGCAGAGTGATCTGCCCGGACGCGAACAGCGTGGACTCGTCACCGATCCCGAGGATCACCGGAGTGCCACCACAGGTAGCCATCCGGCCATCCAGCCCGGCACCGATGATCTGTGCCGCGCAGGCGTGGACGGCGGTGTGCCGGGACATCTCGATGAAGCCCTTGCCACCGTAGTTGTCATCGAGGTACTGCTCCAGATGGGCCACGGCATCGACCACCGAGGTCGCGGTGTACGGCGGCTCGTTGCCCGCCCCGGACAGCCCGATGAGCAGGCCGGTCAGGAACTTCTCGACACCGCGCGACTCCTTGAGGATCAGCGACGCGCGCGCCCGCTCCTCGTACACGTCCACCCGCTGCGCCGGGTTCTCGCACCGGACGCCGTTGTACAGCGCGAACGGGTCACCCTGCACGAGGTCGAGGTTGTCGAAGTCCTTCTTCTCGGTGACCGGCGTCCCGAGCGGGTCGCAACCCGGCGGGTAGGCGGTGGCGCAGTTCGACAGCCACTCGTTGAGCGTGGTGCAGGCGTCGGTCAGGTACTCGGCACCGAGAAGGGCATGTGGGTCGGTCACGTCGATGACGCGCACAACATCGAGCACGCCACCCGTCTTGCGTTCCGGGGCAGGCACGTCCACCCACATGCGAGCGCCTGTGATGTTCGGCACCGGACCTCACCTCCTCAGTGATGGAATCCGGGGGAGCGGGCGGTCCGAGCCCGCCCCCCCGGAGACATCAGGCTGCGGCGGCGAGGCAGGCAGTGAGGTCGGCTGCCCCAGTCTGGCCGGACACGCAGATCGGGATGGTGACCTTGCAGGTGTGGGTGCATCGCTGCACGACGAGGATCGCCTCCTCGACGAAGACGCCGGTGAAGGTGTTGGACTCAAGGCCCACGCTGTCGTACACGGCGTCCATGCTGATGATTTCCCCGCCGCCCTCGACCCACGTGCCCGCCGGGTACATGAGCACCTGAGCGGTGGTCGGGAGGGTGACCGCGCAACCGGCGACCACGAGGTCCTGCCAGTCGTACACCCACTGGACCTTGAGGTTCCGGGCGCTGAACGTGGACTCGATCTGGGCGTCGGTGACCGCCTGCCAGTCGACACCAGTGCGCCGGGACACGTCCATCCGAATCAGGGCCTTGAGGAACACCGGGGCGATGACCTCGATCAGCGCGCTCTCGCCGAGCCGGTACTGGTAGCGCATCCCGATGGCCTGCAACTCCAGCGCATCGAGCGCGAAGGACACCGGGGTGGGACCGGCGACGGTCACCCCGGCACCGGCTGCGGTGGCGATCTGGCTGATCTTCCACGCATTCACCTTGTGGGCGTGCGCGACGAGCGCACCCTCGGTGAACCTGCGGATCAGTTCCGGGTACGCGTAGTTCGTGAGGATCGGCACCTTCACGCAGTAGCCCACGGCCTCAAGGCGAATCTCCTCAAAGTCCGGGCACTCGACCTCGCAGCAGGTCTTGCACTCGCCTGCGATGGCGTCGTCCTCGGTCTGATGGAACCCGCACTGGTTGTAGATGTCGGAGAAGTCCGGCCCCTGCGTGTAGCGCAGACCGCCACGGGTGATCCCGATGGAGGGGAGGTCGAGGATGCCGCTGACCGTCTCCAGTTGGCACATGTCGTACACCGTCTCGGACGGCGAGCACCAGCCACCAGCGGCGACGAGGGAGCCACCGGGGAGCCGGGACTCCTCACCGGCCCGCTGCACCAGCGAGTAGTCGTCGTACTGACCGGCGGACTGGTTCAGGTTGCCGAAGTCCTTGCGGATGATCGCGGCACCGAACCGCTGGCGGGGCACACCCTCCATCCGGGTGTTCGGCACACCGCGCAGCCGGGCGGCGAGCGCCATCCCGGCGACACCGATGTCGTCCAGTTCCTGTCCGGTGGCGAACCCCGGCACGTCAGCAGAGGCCACGATGGTGGCATTGCGCCTCGGCACGACCACTGCGGGTGCGCTCTGCGCGACGCGGGCGACGGTGCTCTGCACAGAGGCAGCGACCGGCTCGGGGACTTGTTCGGCCACGACTGGCTCCTCACTTGGTGTATCGGTGGGTGCCTCCTGCTCCACCTCAGCCACGGGGGCATCGGTGTTCTCGGCGGTAGGTTCGGTAGGGATTTCTGCGAGCAGGTCGTTGACCCGCTGGGTGCGCGCCTCGGCAGCGGCGACCCGCGCCTGCTGCTCCTCGCGGATCGTGCGGATCATGGGTGCGATCCGCTCGGCCTCGACGATGCTCTCCTCGTCGGACTCAGCCGTGATGTTCAGTCCCCGGAATGCGTCCAGCGCCTCGTTCAGAGCGGCATCGAGGGCATCGTTGTCGAGGCTGGTCAGGTTCTCGGGCAGTTCGTACGCCATGTCGGGCTCCCAGATGTAGGAACGGTTGATACGTTCCTCTACTCCGAGAGGACGATGGCAGGGTTACTCCGTACCGCCGTATGCGCGCAGCGTACAACACGGGGTTCCGCGTTGATGCGCGGTCAGGACTTCTTCGGCCCCCAAGTTCCGCCTTCCTTACGGACGAGGGCCAGCGCCTCGGTGCGCGAGTTGACCTCGATGACGCGACCGTCCTTCGTGGTCACCTCGTACTTCTGCTTGTTCGCCGAGCCTCCACCGCAGCCACAGCCCATGTCACGCCTCCACGCTCGTCAGGAGTGCTTCCACTCGGGTCGCCCTCGTATCGTCCAGCAGCCGTGCGGCCCGTGCTCGCCGCGCGGTGCGCGCCTCCACCTCGTCGGCGACCGCCTGCACGAACTCGGCCACGTCGTCGGAGCCCCCGGCTTCCGCGACCACGATGCCCGCCGCGACTAGCGACGACTGCACCCCACCGGAAGCAGCCAGCCCAACCCGTGGGATCGGGAAGCCGGGGACGTTCACCACCAGTGCGGCGACCAGTTCCAGCGAGCCGCCGATGGCGCGCCAGTCGCCGGACAGGGCACCCGCGCGCAAGGCCTGCACCTGAGTGCTGGACAGCCCGGGGCGCAGCGCGCCCGCGATCCAGATGCCGTGCTCGTCCTCACCGCAGGCCACGTCCGCGACCACAGTGCCGGTGTTGTCGTAGTGCGATGCCGCTGCGCGGGCACCCGCCGAGATGGGGGCATGCCCGCATTCCATCGTGATCTGCCCGCACGGGACCGGGCCGTCCTCGGTGGCGACCACCCCGGTGCGGAAGTACGCGTACTCGTGGGCGCTGTTCGGCGGCTCGACGCAGGTGCCGGGGATGCCGATGTGGCAGGTCCCCCACGTCGCGAGGTGCCCGAAGATGCGCCCCTCGTCGGTGACAGTGATCGGGGACGGCCCACTCAGTGACGGTTGAGTGAACCAACTGCCGGGAACCGACCGTTCAGTGACATTCGCCGAGGCGAGGATGACCGCCGCGTCGACCGTCTCCCCGATGTGCTGGCGCGCCCGGCGCGACCCGATGGGCGGGTTGCCCGGCAGCCCCTCCTCACCCGGCCAGTAGCCGAGCGCGTCGTGGTGCCACTGCGCGGTGGTCCGGTTCAGGAAGCGCGGCCCGATGTACTTCGACAGGTAGGCGCGCAGGCGGCGGAAGTCGCCCGGCGTCCCCCACGCGACCTTGTTGTAGCCCTCGTGCCCCGGCTTCGTCCAGTAGTCGTGGATGCGCTTGGTCGGGATCGGGTCGGTGATCCAGCCCGGCCCGCGCGCGTAGGTGACGTACCCCGCGCTGGCGTTGACGGTCGTGACCGTCTCATGCTGAGACGGCTCAGCAGATGCCTTCAGCACGTCCGGGGGCTCCTCGCCCAATGTGGAGTACGCCCCCCGCAGGCGCGACTTCGCCGCCGACTTCGCCTCCGGTGGGGCCTCCACCTGATTGATCCGCCCCGCAGCCGCATGCGTGCCCGCACGGGACAGCGCCCCGCCCGGCTCCTTGATCGGCAACTTGTGGTTCGACTTCGGCTCCACCTCGGGATGGATGTGCAGACAGCATGACGCCTTCCACTGCTCGGGGGTGAACCGTGAAGCGGACCCGTCCCACGGCTCCTCGCTGATGAACACTTCCTCGACCGACATCTCCACCTCGTCGGTCACCGTCTCACCATGAGACGGCGACGTGCCGAGCGAGACGAACGCCTCGTGGAACGCCGGGATCGGGACGAGGGTGCCCGCGCAGATGCGGCCCTTGGAGAACAGCATGTTCTCGGAGTCCTCGTCCTCCATCGCCATCTCGGCGTTGTCCACGTCCACCGACACGCCACGGAGGTGACCCTCGGCGAGCAGCCCGATCACCTCGTCGGCAGCATCGGTCTGCGCGAACGTCCCCGATGCGTGGACGAGGTTGCCGTCCCGCCAGATGTCGGCGATCTGCCCGACGACGACCGAGCCCTCATGGCCCATGCCGGACTTCTCCTGCCACAGCAGCGGCAGCGGCAGGTCGCGCCAGTCCAGCGCACCCTCCGCGAACTTGCGCCCGTCACCGGAGTAGACGCCCTCCGGGGCGAGCACCCCGTACCACGGGACCGGCACATCGGGGATGTCCTCCTCGGACATCTCGGGTGCGTCGGGCAGTTCTTCCACCACATCCTCGGCCACAGCGGTCATCGGGAACTCCTCACCCTCGTACTCCTTGTCCCAGAGTGCCAGACGGTCGAACAGGATCGACTCCCCCGGATCGCCTTTCGCCGGGGAATCGGGATATCCCAGCGTGACGTGCGGTGTCCATTGTGGGTACTGCTCGACCGCGTTGTGCGCCGCCCCGATGGCCGGGTCGGCCAGCATCCGGTCACGGACCCCGGCCAGCGGACCCGGGTCGACCTTCACCACGTCCGCGTTGTCCTCGCCCAACTCCTCGCGCGCGACGATGCGGGCATCCACCGGCTCGGCCTCCCCGGCAGCCGCCACGATCCCAGCGAGGATCGACGCCCGATCCTCCGGGGAGAAGACCTGCTTGCCCAGCCAGACCACCGTCATGTGCGCGACCGGCTCAGAGGATGCCGCGTTCACCGGGTCATCGACAGCAGGCAGGGCCACGATGCAGACCCCGGTCACGTCCGGGTCGGCCGCGAACGCGGCCTGCTCTACTGGAACATTCTGAGAGTGATTGCCAGTAGCGACCTCACCAGCGATCCTGCCGCTTCGGTCCCCGGACGCCGGGCTTGCGCCGCTTGTGGGTGTTGATCCGGTCGCACTCCTTGCAGATGCGGAACCGGGAGCCGTCGCCGCGTGTGCCGTAGCGGACGCCGAACTCCTCGTAGGAGTGCCCGTTGGCGCAGTGCGTCCGCTCGTGCGCCCAGTGCCGCCGTCGTTCAACCATGTCGGCCACGTTGTCGGCTTGGGTGCCGCCGAGGAGGTGGTCAGGGTTGACGCAGCAGGGACGGTCGCAGGAGTGCCGGACGACCTTGGGGAGTTCGTCGTGGGCAAGCCAGTAGGCAATGCGGTGCGCTGACTTGCTCGGAAGTCCGACCCACTGGACGAGCCCGTAGCCGTGGCCGTTGCGGTAGCCGGTCCAGTCGATGCAGCCATCGGGACCGGGGACTGTGTGTTGGGAGAATCGCTCTCGGAGGTCCATCCCCCAATCATATCTGACGATGCAGACGTAGACATGGATACGGTTCGGACGACACAGCGGCAGTTGATCCAGCAGTCCGGGTCACCCACCGGCTGGCCGGGGAAGTCCATCTCGCGCCCGTCGCAGACCGTGAACTTCTCATCGAGCCCTACCGTCTGCCCGTCGGCCTCGACGTGAAAGGGCCGCACCCGGTCATCGTGCCGGGACACCCACTCCTTGGCGGGCCGTTCCTTCGCCGCCGCGATGGCTGCCGCGTTCACGATGGCGGTGCCCAGCCAGTCCGCGATCCGGCGCGGGTCAGCAAGGTCGGACGCGGCCACGATGCCGGGGCGCAGCCGCTGCCACGCCCACTTCCACGCGGCCGAGGGGGACGGGAAGGACGCGAACTGGCTGGCCCTCTGAAGGTACTCGTCCATGAACGCCAGAGCGAGCAGCGGCTCCAAGTCCTCGGCGAACGCGTCGCCGCCGATGGTCTGCGCCTGCGCGTCGTCGATGATCCGGTAGATCGAGTTCGACACCTCCGTCATCCGGTTCACCCGGTCGAGACGGAACTCCTCGCGCTCCATCAGCGCAGCCCGGACGCTAACAGGGCGCGCATCGCATCACGGCTGTACGGCTCCTGCCGGGCCAGCAGGCCACGCGTGTAGGCGTCCAAGAGGCTTATCACCGTCGCAACATTCGCCGGGGGAATGTTGTACGCACCCAGCACCTCGCCCGCGAAACTCCACGTCCCCTCCATCAGGGAGTCAGGGTTCCCCGACATGTACAGGTGCCGCGTGTGGGGTGGGTGCTCGCCGAGCCCGTTCGCCTTCGCCTTCGCGTCACACAACTTGTTCCCCGCGCGCTCCAGCGCCCGGTAGACCAGAACCTCGCACGCTGCCGCGAGGGCCTCGCCGTTGCGGGCTGGCTGCTCCCGGTCCTGCCTGCTCCGGTCGATGTCCGGCACCTTGTTCTGCGGGTGGTCCTCCAGCGAGCGCCGGTTGTCCAGCACCGGGGTGATCTGCGCGTTCTCCGTCTCGCCGGGGAGCGCCGGGAGGTCGACGCCGAGGATGCGCAGCGCGGCGACCGTCTGCTCCGGGCTGGTCGACCCGGTGGCGATCTTGCGCAGCATCCACAACTTCGCCTCGTCCTGACCGGGTGCGTCCTCGGGCTTGAACCCCGTCTCCCGGCGGACCGCCTCCCCGGACAGTTCCCCCCGGTCCCACAGTTCCAGCGCCTCCTTGGAGCGGTTCGGGCGCAGCCGGATGTCGGACGTGTCCGCGAGGACGTAGAAGTCCTCCGGGTTCGTGACCTGCCCCTCCAGCGCGGGGCGCAGCCACGTCGCCGTCGCCGCGTGGCAGACCACCGCGAGGCGCGGCTCAAGATGCGACTTGACCGCAGCCTCGTCGACCAGCCACGCGTTCCAGTGGTTCGCGTCCGACATGCCGAGCAGCACCTCGGGCGGGGTGTCCAGACCGAGGGCGAGACGCTTGACCGCGTTCTCGCGCATCTCGACCACCTTGTCGTCCAACTCGGACCAGAAGGTGATGTGCTTCACGTCCCCGATGCTCTCCCCGGGGGCGGTCACCACGATGGGGACCACCGCGCTCGCGGAGTCCGGCTCTTGGATCGGGGTCATCATCGCCTCGGCCAGCACCGCCATGAAGGCGTCGGCCTGCGATGCCGCCGGGTCGGCGCTGTCCTTGACCGGGAACTGAATCTCGCTCGGGAGCAGCAGGATGCCCGCGCCCGCGAGCCGCGATATCAACTGCGCCCGGACGTGCGCGTTCAGCGCAGCGAGTTCCGCGAGCGTCGTCAGGTTGGAGCGCACCGGGCTGTCCGCATACAGCGGCTGCTCCGGATGCGGGGTCCAGACCCGCATCACCACGTCCGACGCGCCGAGCGAGTACCGCTTGCCGTCGCCAAGGTCGGCGCGCAACTGCCCGCCCGAGCCGGACACCTTGTTGTACGACAGGGTGTGCCACTCCTCGTCCTTGGTCGCGACCTGCCAGCACTCCCCAGCCACGGTCAGGTGGACCCCGACCCGCTGGAGCATCTGCGCCTGTCCTTGGAGGCCGCCGTAGTAGGCCTCCATCACGGCAGCCGCCGGTCCCCCGGTCTGCACGACGAGCACCCCGTCGATGTCCTGTGCGGCGACCAGTCGCGCGCGGGACATGACGTTGCCGACCCAGTTCGACACGAACCGGAGTTCGCCGATCTTGTCGTAGTAGTCCCACGCCTGACCCTGCCAGTGCTGGTTCTTCCCGGTCGCCAGCGCGGACACCGGGGGCATCCTGATCGCGCTTGAGACGAGCGAGTTGTGCTCGGGCACGGGCATTACCCGGCTGCGTGTGCGTGCCATCAGTGCCGCTCCTCGACGGGGATGTCCCTCTTGTTCAGCATGGCTGCGAGGTACGCGACCGCCAGCCAGCCGTGGAACAGCCACCACGACCAGTGCAAGTCAGACAGCATCGCCCAGCCGATGCTGAACGCTGCGACGTAGGGGGCGACGCAGAATGGGCACTCTATGAGCGTCCCCCACGAGGATTCCTTCCAGAAGGCGTCCCACTTCCTGCGTATCCACAGCATGGGTGGGAAGTCGTCGTCCACGATGAGGCGGGTGATGCGAGACACGGCTATGACCCCGACAAGGAACGCGGCGAGCAGCGTCGGCCAGTCAAAGCCCCACATGGTGCCTCCGCACGGCAGTATGGCATCGCATCACCCGGCGATTCCGCCTTGGACGATGCGCAGGTGCGCCGGGTTCGCCACCGATGCAGGCACCCTGCCCTTCGCGAGTTCGGTCAGCCCGTGCACCAGTGCGTCCACCCGGTCGGGCGATTCCCGGTCGGAGTACGGCACCCACTCGGTCATCTGCGTCTCAAGGTCGGGCAGCACCCCGACGTGGTGGACCTTCTGCTGCTCGTACAGCGACACGATCGGCTCAGCGCGCAGCGCCTTCCCGCGCCGGGACTGGACCCGCCGGATGCGCGGGTGCGCATCGATGGAGCGCAGGTTCGCCACGGTCATGTCCCCGCCGTAGTTCGTCTCGACCACGATGGCGTCCGCGCTGAACTCGTCGTACGCGGCCATCGCCGCCGACGCCCAGCCGACCGGGGAGTAGTGCCCCGACCGGTCCGCGAGCACGTAGCCCTCGCCACCGGACCAGCCGACGACGATGAGCCCCGTCTCGTCCGCGCCCTTGCGCACTGAGCCTGCCGGGTCGATGGAGACGACGATGCGGTCCATCTCGGGTGCCCCGTCCTCGGGAATCCTCGACGCCTCCAGCATCTCCCAGTTCCAGAGCGCGCCCTCGACATCCTCCAGCAGTTCGGCGAGGAGTTCCTGACGCCCGATCCGGGTGCCCTCGTACTTCGCGATGATCTTCTCGGCGAACACCGGGGAGAGGTTCGACAGGTTGTCGTATGTCGACGCGGTGCTGATTCTGGTCGTCGGGTCGGCGATCAAAGTCTTGAGCCAAGGTCGAGGCTTGGGGGTGGTGGTCGCCACGACCCGGGGGTGCGCGCCGAGCCGCAGGCCGAACGTCATGTTGTCCCACACGTCCTGCACCAGCGGCCAGTGCGCGGGCTCATCCGCCCAGACGAAGTAGTGCTCCGGGCCACGCAGCCGGTCGGGCTCCTCGGCGCTGAACAGGGTCGCCACGCACCCGTTCGGCCACGTCAGGCGCCGCTTCGACGGCTCGTAGTTCGGGCGCTTCCCCGGCGGGTGGATCGTCAGCAGACCTGACTCGCCTTCCAGCATCGTGTCGCGGATGTCAGCGCCGGTAGGGCCGATGAGGCCCATGCGGGGAATCTTCTCGCTCATCCGGTGCGTGACCTCGCACCCGGTGCGCGTCTTGCCTGACCCGCGCCCTGACTTGAGCAGCCACGTCACCCAGTCCGTGTCAGTGGGTGGGCGCTGATCGACCCGCGCGTGGTTCCACAGCCATTCTCCGTGCGGCAGCCCCGTGCATTGCGTGTCAGCGCAGTAGAACGGCTTCCACTTCGTGTTCTGCTTCTCGCGCAGCAGGCTCAGCGCCTTCTCCTGCGCTGCCGGTGTCCAGCGCCGGTAGGCTTCCGGCTCGACCTCAGACACGGAACTTCGCCCCCTTCGCAGGTGCCCGGCGACCGCGCGTCGGGGGGATGCCGCCGATCAGGTCGTCGTAGTCCTCCCCGGTCTGCGCCGCGACGTGCTCGGCGAGGATGTGGCGCATGAAGGTGTCCCGCGACATGTCCTGCTGCTCACCGAGCATGGAGACGAGGTACGCGAGGCGCGGCGAGAGTTTGATCCCGCAGTAGCGGACCTCCGACGCCTGCGCGAGCGCGTCCCGCAGCGGCATCCCAGTCGCGCGAGCCCGCCAGCCCACCGAGCGAGGCTCGCCGTCCGCGTCCTCCACGAGCAGGCTCGTAGCACGCGAGTCGGCTTCCACCTCCTCGACGCTACGACGCCTCAGCGGCTTCGATGCTGAGGACATCCGCCTCGACCACCTCTCCGGGAAGTGCTGACTGCAGGTTCAGCATCTCAGCAACCCACGCATCAATCTCCCCAGTCGTCGGCGTGTACACGATGACCTCCTGCGGGGCGTCCAGACCGAGCAGCCTCGCGTGCCGGTCGATCAGCGCGAGAGCGGTCCGCGCGGCCGGGAGGTGCTCCGGGTCCTCCGGGTTGATCGCCTTGCCCCAGACGCCGCGAAGGACACGCTCGATGCGCGCCGCCTCCTCAGCCCGGAGCCGCTTACGGCCCTCGTCATCGTCGCTGCGCTCAGCGAGGTCGCGCTCGACGAGGGTGCGCGCCTCACCGGCCCCCGCGAGCCCGAGGGTCTCCGCGACCTCGTTGAACGACGCCCCGGCGAGCCGCAGCGCGGTCGCTGCCTGCGCCGAGCGCCGGACCTGTGGGCTTGCCATGTCAGCCTCCCTGCCGTCTCATCATGAGACGGTCTGCCTGCTGCTGACCGGGATGAGTTGCTGCTTGAACTTCCCGTAGTCAGCGACGTGGTGGATGCGCCCGAACCGGACCTCCGTGCGCGCACAGTCAGGATGCACCCTGACGAGTTCTGCCGACTTGCGGAGGAAGCCGCCGTCGGCGTAGAAGTCGGTCATCCCCCCGGCGATCCGGTTCTTGCGCGAGGTCCCCAACTTGCCGATGCCGAGCATCCGCGACTCGGCGGTGCACAGCCAGCCGGTCTTCAGGATGTCGAGGCTCACGATGGTGTCGTCGTTGAGCCCGCGACGCCACTTGATCCCGTACTGGTCGAGGTCGTTCCGGTACAGCGTCGCGCAGTACAGCCGGGTGTTCACCATGATCGGTCGCGTGTTGCGCTGGAACGAGCGCATGGTCAGGCAGATGCCTGCGAGGTTCTGCCACTTCTCGATGAAGTCCTCGTGCCACGTGAACGGCGTCTGCACGTCGACGCGCAGGAAGCCCGCATCCTTGCGCACGAAGAACCCGTTGAAGTTGTCGTCCATGATCCAGTGGTGCGAGTACCCGGCGTTCCGCGCGTGGTCCCACGCGTAGTTGTGCGCGGCCCCGGTCGTCGGGTGCGGCTCCAGCCCGGGCGTCTTCTCGTACTCGTCGAAGTACGACTGCTGCCAGACGATGACGTCGCAGCCGGGGTTCGCGGCAGCGTAGGCGTCGTGCTCCGCGTCTTCGACGACGAGGGTGGGGCGCACCCCCATGCTGACGAGTATCCCGGCGGTCATCTGCCTGCTCGCGCGCCCCCGCGTCGGGATGTAGACCGGGTAGCGCATCGTGTCCATCAGCCGTCCGCCGACATCATCGGGGTGGCGTGCCGGATGAAGGTCGCCGGGTAGCGCAGCGTCTTCCCGTCCTTGTCGTACTCGTAGCCCAGCACGGCATAGAACGCCTTGCGCGCCTCGGTCGTCTGGAAGTACACGCGCAGCACGCTCTCGTACTGGAGGTCGACGATGGCGCCGTCGAGGCCGGTCATGTCGAGGAACTCGTCGACGACCTGCTCCTGACTGATGCCGAAGGTGCCCTCGGCCTCGGCAAGTCGTTGAAGGATCAACAAATCTGCATCGGTGTACCCGACCGCCTCCAAGCCGCCGTCGTGCGTCTGGAGTTCCTCCAGAAGGACCTTCAGGTTCGGCCCGTCCCAGCCGCCCAACTCCGTGGTCCGGTTCAGCGCGATGAGCACCGCGTCGGCCTGCGCGTCATCCGCCGAGGACCAGCCCCGAACCGTGGGGACGAGCCATGTCCCGTCCGGGGTGACCGTGATCCCGTCCGGGGCCTGCTTCCCCTCGTTGCGCATCCGGCGCAGCGACTCGGCACGACCGTGGCCGCTGATCAGGAACCCGGTCCGGTCGTCTATCACGATCGGCTCGACGTACCCGTAGCGAGAGATGCTCCGGTCGAGCATCGCCGCGTCGTGGGTCTTCGGGTTCCGGGGGTTGCCGCGCAGGTCGTCGAGCGCGGTCAGTGCCACGGTCTGTGTGCTCATCTGATCTTGAACCTTCCTCGTAGCGCGTTCTCCCACAGGTTCAGCGCGGCAGCGATGGCCATGTGCATGTCGAGATACAGGTAGGAGCCGAGGCGACCGCCGAACCAGACGTCAGGCTCAGCGGCTGCCGCCGCGCGGTACGCGAGCAGCATCGCCCGGTCGCCCTCGCTGTTGACCGGGTAGCACGGCGTCTCGTCGCGTCGTGCGAGTCGGCTTCTCTCATGGTGCGTGACCGTCCCGTCGTGGGGGGCGTCTGCCCAGTAGTGACGGTACTCGTGCACGCGCGTGAACTCGCTGTCCGCGTCGGCGTCGTTCATGACCGGGCAGCCTTGGTAGTCCTCGCACTCGTGATGACGTGTCTCAAGGTCGACGGTGCGCCAGCCGAGGGCACCGAAGCGGTATCCGAAGTAGGCGTCGATGGCCCCGGTGTACACCGTGGGGACGCCGCTGTGCAGCGCCGGGTCGTATCCCCGGTTCAGGCTGATGCTGATGCGCTTCGATGCTGCGATTGCCTCGATCCAGTTCGTGTAGCCGCCCACTGGGAGTGCCTCCCACCTGTCTGAGAAGTACCGATCCTCGTAGGTGTAGCGCACCGGGAGGCGGGTGATGATGCTCGCCGGGAGCAGCAGCGGCGAGATGCCCCACTGCTTGAGCGTGTAGCCCTTGATGAGCGCCTCGTAGACCGGGCGGCCGACGAGTGAGACGGCCTTCTGCTCAAGGCTGCTCACCTGCTCGGCCGCGACCTCTGCCGAGTCGATGCTGACCTGTCGCCGTGCCTCGTCCGGTCGCATCGCGCGACCGTAGACGAGGTTCAGGGTCAGCAGGTTGACCGGCATCGGGTAGACCCGGCCCCGGTAGGTGGTCAGCACCCGGTGCCGGTACGGCGCGAAGTCGGCGAACCGGTTGACGTACGCCCAGACGACCGGGTTGCTCGTGTGGAAGATGTGGCTCCCGTAGGTGTGGACCTCCACCCCGGTCGCCGAGTCGGTGTGCGAGTGGGCGTTGCCGCCGATGTGTGAACGTTCATCTATCACCTCGACAGCGAGCCCGGCTGCCGCCGCCCGCTCGGCGACGGTCAAGCCGAAGACGCCTGCGCCGACGACGAGGAGGTCGCTCACATCGGCTTCCCGCAGACCGGGCAGGGTTCCTTCGCAATCGTCGGCGTGTCCTCGACTGCGACCGGCGCGTCAGCGATCTTCCCGAGCAGGGTGATGAGCGCGAGCAGGTCGTCATCGTCATACCCGGTCCCGGTCAGACCGTCACCGGCATCGAGTTCGATCAGCAGCGAGAGCAGCATCCCCTCGTCGTAGTTGCCCCGGTCGGCTATCCGGTTGTCGGCGAGCATGATCCGCGCCGCGTCCTCGGAAGATGACGGCACTGGGAGGCGGACCACATCGACGGACTCGATCCCGAGTTCGCCGAGCGCGTGGTACAGGTGGTGCCCGGCGAGGATGGTCAAGTCCTCGGCGCAGATGATCGGGCGGTAGATGCCGTTGAGGAGGACGGACTCCTTGATCGCATCCGTGTCGCCGTTGCGGGGGTTCATCGGGTGTGGGCGCAACTCGGCCCACGGCTGCTGCTCAATCGCGAGGCTCACGTCTTCACCTCCGCGCTGAGCCGCTGCTTGATCGCGTCGATCACCCAGTCGGCGAGCGTCGTCTTCGTGCGCGCGGCCTCGATGCTGACCCGGCGGTACAGGTCGGGCGAGAGTCGGACGGTGATCCCGAGGCGGAGGCCTTTCGACGGTCGACCCACAATCGGGACCATACAACGAGCGAGCCCCCGAGAGACGAGTCACCGGGGGCTGCTACGGTTCGTGGTGCGGGCACGAATGAGACGAGGTTATCAGATGGCAGACCGCAGAGTCACACCCCACGAGATGGGGGGTTGAATCCCGGTCGCAGAGGATGGCTCCTCACCCTCCCCCCAGCCGGGCCTGAGTGCCCGCGATTCGACCTCTGGGGATGTCAATGAGGCCCTGATCTGCTTCACGAACCCCCCGTCCCTGAGGAGGGTATTGCCTGAATCCGGGGGGGCTGGTACCTGCATCCGGTCGGTGAGAGCGAACTCTGGTGTAGTGCTGGGGGGCCATGCATCCTATGCGTTTTCGCGTGGGTGAGGCCGGGGGGGTGCCCCGGTTTGTGACGTGGGTCACACCGTCTCACCGTGAGACGGCGACAGTTGCGCAACTACGGCGGACGCTGCACTATGGGTCCATGCCCGCTCCGCACGTCCACCAGCCGCTCACCGTGAGCAGCGCGTGCAGCGGGCAGGAAGGAAGGACGACCATGTCGTTCACGTTCACCCCCGAAGACGCCACCGCCATCCGCTCGGCGTACCTCGCCGACAACGGCGCGCTGGACACCGTGCTCCACACCGGAGCCCGCGTCGCGGCGGTCTCCATCGCCGCCGGTGCCTCGCTGGTCGACGTTGCCCGTGCTGCTCTCGCCGCACCGGCCACCGATGACGGGCTCAAGGCCGCCAAGTCCAAGCGTGAGTGGGTCCGCCGTCAGGCGCTGCTCGGCTCGTTCGCGGTCGCCACGCCGGACGGCTACTCGGATGCCCGGACGGTCCTGTACGCGGCCATCACCGCGAAGGTTGCTAGCGCCGATGCCATGAAGGCGCTGGCCGAGTCCCGCGTGTGGGGCACCTACGCCGAGGTGCAGGCGGCGCTGCAGGCGCTCCTGCCGGTCGTCGAGGCGCCGTCTCAGGGTGAGACGGGCGGCGACGAGGGCGACGAGGGCGAGGCGGCTGCGGCCGAGCGCCAGCCGAAGTCGCTGGACGACTGGCTGCTGGAGACGGCCGGTGCGCTCCTGCGCCGGTCGGACCGCGAGTCGGTGCACGCGGGCGACGCGCTCGGTGCGCTGGCGGTGTGGGCGCTGGTGGAGGCGACGGAGGCGGCTCCGGCCCCGGAGGTCGTCGAGGCGCTGCGCAATCAGGTGGCCGAGGCGTACAGCCGGGCGCTGCGGGCCAGCACCCCGGTGGTCGAGGCCCCGGCGGCCTGACGCCCCCCGTCGGGTCGGGGCGCTCCCCTTCGGGGGGGTGTCCCGCCCCGCGCGGAGGGCGCCAAGTCGGCGTCCGGTGCCCGTCTCGCCGTGAGACGGCACCACCGAAGGAGGGTTCCATGCGCAAGTTCACCATCGTCGCCGCGCTCGTCGCGGGCGGCGTCGCCCTGTCCGGCTGCACCGTGCAGCCCCCGGCGCAGGTCACCATCGTGCAGGCCGACGGCACAGAGCCGGGTCGGGCGGCACCGTCCCCGGCCCAGCGGTGGGCGGCGTGCGTCACGTACGCGCTGACGACGCCGGGGATGGGCGGCGACGGCGACATGCACGCCTGCGACGCCGAGTTCTGGCACGCCGGGGGCGAGGGTCGCCCGTGGCTCTGGTGCCCGGGGCTGCCCGAGGCGGGCGGGTGCCACGCCGCGTGGGGTCCGCAGCCGGAGGCCACGACCCCCGACGCCTGACGGCGGGCGGGTCGCCGGTCGGGCAGGGGGTCCGCTCCCTGCCCGTGCCGGGTGCCCGTCTCACCGTGAGACGCACCGGAAGGAGGGCCTGATGGCCACCAAGTACCGAGTCCCCGAGTCGGCGATGCGCGTCGTGCCGCTCGCGGTCCTGCCCCGCTGCTCGGCGTGCGGGGGGGTCGGCCGGTTCGACGGACCCAGCCCGGCGGCGGGCGGGTCGTGGATGTACGCCTGCCGGACCTGCGCCGGGCCGTACGGCCTGCGCGACTCGCGGCTGACGACCCGGCTGGTGCTCGCACCGCCGAGCGCCTGACGCCCGCTGCCCCTCGGCCCACCACGGGCCGGGGGGCTTCGGCGTGCCCGGCCCCGGCGAGCCCGCGCTGCCCGCGCCTCCTGTGGGCGCGCGGTGGGAGCAGCCACCCGGCTCCCGGCTCGGCCCGGTCCCGGCGCGCCGCAACGCAACGCAACGCCCGCCCGGGGGCAACGCAACGCCCTCGCCCCCGGCAACGATGGTGGCCCGCCGCAACGCAACGATGTGCCCGGGCAACGCAACGCCGGTCCCGCCGCAACGCAACGACCCCTCCCCGGTGAGTTGCGCAACTCATGGGACCGTGGAAGAATGGTCCTCAGCGGGCAACCCCTGCCCACTGCCGAACCGTCTCACCGTGAGACGACAGGAAGGAGACGCACCGTGCCTGACACCACCGCAGACCGCAAGCCCATCACCGAGGGGCTGGTCTGCTACGACAACAACCTGACCGTCGTCCGGGTCACCCTCGACGGAGCCCGCGAGGATCACGGCGTCGCTTGGTACGCCTGCTACGACGCGGTGACCGGCAGCCGCTCACCGATGATGGACGGCGGTCGACTCAGCACCACGTTCCGCGACTACAACGGGAACACCTGCTCGGCCCGAGCCGACCTGCGGGAGCAGTACCTCGCCCTGATGGACGCCGGGCACGACTTCCCGTGGGACATCGACGGGACCGTGGCCTGCGGCGGCTGCGGTGCGCAGATGGTGCACGACGACCCGCCGTTCGGGTCGTTCCGGGAGCACGCTGCCGACTGCCCGGTGCTGGAGGCACAGGACGAGCAGGAGCGCCGGTTCGTGGCGCTGCACTGCAACGCCTGACGGTGGTGGAGCGGGGCACACGGTGGACAGTCCGTGTGCGCTGCCCTCTCACCGTGAGGGGAAGGCCGTCTCGCCGTGAGACGGCGCGAGGAAGGGAGCAGGGCATGGAGCGACCTGAGTGGCTGCCCGAGGACTGGGCGGTGGAGCACACCGGAACGGCGGACGTGCTGCGCGGGCCGGTGGTGGACGAGCCGTCGGACGGCAGCGAGTACCCCTACGACGGGGCACCCGTGCGGTGGCAGACCGTGCTGGAACTGCACGCCGACAACGCCGGGCGGTTCGTCGTGGTCTGCGCGCAGATCGTCAACGACGAGCCGGACGACTGGCCGGACGTGGAGTGGCACCGGACGCTGGCATCGGTGCGGGAGCACCTGATCTGGGCGACCGGCGACATGGAGGCCGAGCCGCTGACGGCCGAGCAGTTGGCCGACGAGGCAGCGATGTACGCCTACTTCAACGGCACGGCATGAGCGCCGTCGACACCCGCCGCGCAACGTGCGTGGACTGCGGGCACACCACCAGCCTCGCCGGGCTGGCGCTGCACGACTGCACCATCGCCGAGCAGGGCGGGCGGTGCGAGGACTACCCGTGCTGCGGGCACACCGACGGCGACGGGTGCCAGACGCTGCCGACCCACACGGCGGACTACTACCGCCGCAACCCCGCGCTGACGCACCTCGGCTGCGACCACAACACCGGGTACTGCGACTACGAGGAGGAGGCCGAACCGGAGTCCGACGAGGAGTTCGGCGACGCCATGTCCGGCGTGGAGTACATGGCCTATGAGCGGGACGCGGAGTTCGACGCGCTGCCCGGTGGCCGCAACTACTGACAGCACGACCGCCCCGGTTGGCGAACGTGACGGGTTCGACTCCCGTCCGGGGCACGCCCGTCTCACCGTGAGACGACGCAGGAAGGAAGCATGAACACTCCGATCACCGTGACCCACGACAACGGGAACCACGTCTGCCTGTCGGACGGCTCGGTCTACGTGCGGATGGACCGGACCTACTTCGACCCCAAGGGCAACGTGGTGCCGGGCGTCGGCGCTCTGGTCATGGCGCTGGTGCAGGCATGAGCACCGGGTACGGGGCGACCCGCAAGGTGTGGGGGGCCGAGGTGCTGCCGCTCAACTCCAAGGTCGAGGCGCGCATCCGGATGGGGCAGGTGGCTGCCGAGGACCAGCCGTTCACCAACCACGGCGGCACCGTGACCGGCGAGCCGGGACCGGCTGACGAACTGGGCTGGCTGCCGGGCCGGTTCCACCACATGGCTCGCGCGGCAACGTATGTCGTGTACTCGTTCGGGACGCCGATCGCGTGGCGCCGCAACGATGGGGTGTGGGACATCCCGGCGGTGCGGTACGGCAGCCGGACCAGCAAGCATCAGGGGTTCTGCCGGTCGTGGCTGGGCGTGTGGGAAGAACGCTGACTGCAACGCAACGAGGGGCATGGGCTGCGGCCTGTGCCCCTCGTTTGAGTTGCGCAACTCCACGGAACGTGGAAGAATGGTCCTTGTCGGGCAACCCTGCCCGGCGACAGGCACCGTCTCGCCGTGAGACGGGCGAAGGAAGGAAGCAACGCATGACCACCACCACCGGGCTCGTCCTCGACGAGCGCACCACCAAGCGGATCACCGCCGTCACCGAGTACGTCAGCCTCATGCTCCGCGAACGAGAGGGCTGGGGACCGGACGCACAGGCTGAGGTGACCGAGACGCTGTACTCGTGGTCCCGGGCGATGAGCCACCTGATGGGCGCGGCCCGCATCTGGGCCGACGGCCTGTCCCGCCCGCTGGACGACCGCCCCGAGTTCTCCTTCGGCGGCGACCTGACCGGCACCGGGTACTACTTCGGGGTCATCTCCCGCATCGGGACCAGCAAGGTCCGCGACGCCGAGGGCGAGCCGGTCGCCATGACGTACCCCCCCATCGAGTGGACGTTCCACTCCTAGCAACGACAGCCCCGGTCGGCGATGGTGCGCGGTTCGACTCCGCGCCGGGGCGCGCTGGTTCCGTCTCGCCGTGAGACGGCAGCAGGAAGGAAGATCATGTCCATCTCGGACGACACCACCACCGTCCACGGGGCGGTCACCATCGGGGAGCAGGCCACGCTGGAGGGCACGCTCAACGTGCTCGACGCGGTGGCCGAGCGCGACTGGCAGGTCGGCAGCACGCTCGCCCGGGTCGCCGCGAGGCACCTGCGGGAGTCGCAGTCCATGCTGACCGCAGCCGAGCAGGGGATCGCCGTCGCCCAGACCGCGGCCAACATCGCGGACTCGGTGCGGCTCGCCGCCGAGACCGAGCGCGACGCCCTGCGCAGCGACCTGACCCAACTGCGCATGCAGTTGACGAACGCCATCGACGAGGGCCAGCGGTTCGCCAACCGGGTCCGCGCCGCGGCCATCGATGTGCAGTCCGGCCACTCGGGGCACATCAGCATGTACGCGCTGAACGAGTGGCTCGACGAACTCGGGCTCGCGAAGGTCGAGACGGACTGGGAGTGCTCCGGGTCCTACAAGGGCATCGACCTGCCGGGGGCCACGGTCAAGGCCGAGGACGAGGAGTCGGCGCGGGACAAGTACACCGAGGCCCTGTCCGGCGGCGACTGGTCGGTGGTCCGTCGGTTCACCGGGTCGGTCCGCGACGGCGACGGCATCGTGTTCGACTTCAACGAGGTCGACGAGTCGCTGGAGGACGACGACGACTTCTCGTGGGATGACGTGGAGATCACCGTCTCCGAGGCGTAGGCCTCAACCAGCCCGGCGGGTGGGTCGAACCCCCGCCGGGCACGCCGTCTCACCGTGAGACGCAGCAAGGAGGGCACGAACATGGCACTGCACTGGGACATCACCCGCTGCGCGAACAGCGACGAGTTGCTGGTCGACGATGACGCCGCAGCGTTCACCGACCTCATGATCTGGGCGACGCTCGGGGTCGGCATCGGGTCCATCACCGAGGACAACTGGCCCGAGTTCTACGCCCGTCTGCACGTCGCGGGCTACGCCACCAACGTGACGCCGCAGCAGGTCCACCGCTACGTCGGGCTCGGCACCAACGTGAGCAACGAGACGCGCCTGCAGTGGATGAAGCGGATCGTCGGGCAGCGGCTCGACGAGGAGGTGCGCCACGCCAGGCGCGAGGTCAGCAAGGCGGACGCCGCGTCCTGAACAGCGGCAGCCCGGCAGGCGGGTCGAACCCCTGCCGGGCACTGGTCGTCTCACCGTGAGACGGCAGCAGGGAAGGAGAACGACATGAAGGTGATCGTGTTCACCGTCGGGTCGAGGGAAGCGGGACGGACCGGGATGCCGCAGGGCGAGTACGCGGTGTGGGTGGACGAGGGCGGGGCGGCGCTGATGTTCAAGCCGCTCGGCGCGCACTCGTTCGGTCCGGTCGTGGAGCAGACCCGGGTGGAGGTGCAGTCCTGATGGCGCTGACACCGAGGCCGGGACTGAAGGTGGGTGCCCTCGCCCTGTACCACGGGGTCGGCGGGCACCGGGTCAAGGTGCGGGTGACGCGGGTGACCCGCGAGGACGGGCGGGTGCTGGCCTGCTCGGTGGTCACGGCGCGCACCGACCGCCTGTACCGGAAGGGCGAGGTCATCTGGTCGTCGCCCGCGTGGCTGACCGACCGCCGTGGAATGTACTTCGGGGTGCCGTGTCAGCCTGAGACGGAGGTCGCGTGAAGCCGGGGCCGTGCCCGTGCGAGTGCAACTCGGGCGGGAGGTGTTACGGCTGTGGTCATGCAGGCTGTGGCAACAGATAATGTGGTGGGTATGACACGCCCACC
>Ga0157380_10000267_pt1 | contig 31305 bp, 21 predicted proteins | sample S35metaG_FD_119757 | JGI IMG/M metagenome (GOLD analysis project Ga0157380, IMG submission 119757) | Switchgrass rhizosphere microbial communities from Kellogg Biological Station, Michigan, USA - S3-5 metaG | ecosystem: Host-associated > Plants > Roots > Rhizosphere > Soil | place: USA...
TTCAACTTTGCACTTTCAGGTGGTGGTGGATTTAATTACAGAGTCGGTAGCAGGATCTGGTTAAATACAGACTTGAGAGCATATGCCGGACTTAGTGAGATAAGAGAAGTTGCATCAGGGGACAAAATGGCTAACAGTAATATCCAGCTAAGTCTTGGTCTGGCCTACGGTTTAAATAAATTGTAAACCAGTCTGAGAATGCATGGAAAAAAAGCCACTCCGGGGAAGCCTGGGGTGGCTTTTTGTTTTTAAAGGTAATAAGGCCCCAACTCTGGTATCCCTGGGATTGGATTAATATCAGTCATTAGGATGATTCTCATCATAAAAATGACTATTTTGATAGGGATAAATTTGTCTAAAATTCAGAGCAATGAAAAATCTACTCTTAATCTTTGCCTTCGCTACCCTGGTTGCGGCTTGTGGTGGTGGTAAAGCTCCAGAACAAACTGGTTCTACCCCTAATGCCACCGAGGAGAAAACCCCTGAAGGGGCTCCAAAGTATGATCCAAACCGGGGATTAGGGAAATGGACTGCGGAGAATGTGTCCATAGGCGCAACGCTTGATCCTGCTTTGGCAGAGGAAGGTTCCAAAATCCAGTCTGTTAAATGTGCTTCCTGCCATAAGCTCAGTAATGAAAAATTGGTAGGCCCAGGATGGAAAGGAGTTACTAGTCGAAGGAAACCAGAGTGGATCATGAATTTTATTACAAACCCTGATCCCATGATTGATAAAGATCCTGCTGTTCAGGCTCAACTTGAATTGTGCCTGGTCAGAATGCCTAACCAGAATCTTACGGATACAGAAGCGAGAGCTGTGGTTGAGTTTATGCGCAAAAATGATGGCGTCCAATAATTAATTATACTTCTTATGAAAAGTTTACAATGCTTATTAGTCATTGTCATAGCTACAATGACCTTAGGTTCCTATGCCTGCAAACCTAAGAACCTCACATCTGCTGTAAGTGGTGATGCTGCTTCGAAAGCATATGTCGCGCCAGGCCAGTATGATGAGTTTTACAATTTTGTCAGTGGAGGTTTTAGCGGACAATTGTCCACCTATGGCTTGCCAAGTGGCAGATTACTTCGGGTGATTCCTGTCTTCAGTGTTGACCCTGAAAAGGGTTGGGGATACAGTGAAGAAACCAAAGCGATGTTAAATACATCACATGGCTTTGTTCCATGGGATGATCTTCACCATACAGAAATGTCACAGACCAATGGTCAAATAGATGGTCGCTGGGTGTTTGGTAATGCCAATAACACTCCACGTGTGGCCCGGATTGATTTAAAGACTTTCCGTACTGCGGAAATCATCGAAATCCCAAATAGTGCGGGTAATCACTCTTCTCCATTTATCACAGAGAATACAGAGTATGTCATCGCCGGTACCCGCTTTAGTGTACCTGCCGATAATGCTAATGGCGATGTAGCCATCAATACCTACAAAGAAAATTTTAAAGGCCATATCAGCTTCATCGCGGTGAATAAAGAATCAGGAAATATGAGCATCGCATTCCAGATTCAGTGTCCGGGTGTCAATTTTGACTTAAGTCACGCGGGTAAAGGCCCATCACATGGCTGGTTCTTTTTCTCTTGTTACAATACAGAACAAGCCAATACTCTACTTGAAGTAAATGCATCTCAGAAAGACAAGGACTTCATCATGGCTGTCAACTGGAAGAAAGCTGAAGAATATGTGGCTGCCGGAAAAGGAAAGAAAGTGCCGGTCAAATACGCACATAATGTATGGGATGAAAAAACGCACAGCTCCAAATCTGAGATTGTCAAAGAAGTACTAGTGCTGGATTCAAAAGAGTTGACAGATATCTGCTACATGATCCCATGTCCTAAATCACCTCACGGTTGCGATGTCGATCCTACAGGAGAATACATCGTAGGTAGTGGAAAGCTTGCTGCATTGATTCCGGTATTTAGTTTTACCAAATTGCAACAAGCTATTGCCAACAAGGATTTTGATGGTGTATATGAAGGTATCAATGTGGTTAAATATGAATCTGCATTGCATGGTGAAGTAGCTAAACCAGGTTTAGGCCCTTTGCATACAGAGTTTGATAGCATTGGAAATGCATACACATCTTTCTTTGTTTCTTCTGAAGTGGTGAAATGGAATATCAAAGAACTTAAAGTGCTTGACAGAGTGCCGACCTTTTATTCTGTAGGTCACTTGTGTGTACCTGGTGGTGATAGCAGAAAGCCATTCGGAAAATACCTGATCGCTTATAACAAGATCACTAAAGACCGCTATTTGCCGACAGGGCCTGAATTAGCTCAAAGTGCGCAGCTATATGATATCAGTGGAGAGAAGATGCAATTAATCCTGGATTTCCCGACCATTGGTGAACCGCATTATGCGCAAGCATGCCCAGCAGGTCTCATCACCCCCAACCAGGTGAAGATCTTCAAGATTGAAGAGAATAACCATCCTTATGTGACTAAAGGTGAAAAAGAAGCCAAGGTTGTCAGAGAAGGTAATAAGATACATGTCTATATGACCTCCATTCGCTCGCACTTTGCTCCGGATAATATTGAAGGAGTGAAGCTTGGTGATGAAGTGTATTTCCACGTCACTAACCTTGAACAAGACTGGGATGTGCCTCATGGATTTGCAGTGAAGGGTGCGAACAATGCAGAATTACTGATCATGCCGGGTGAGACCACAACACTTAAGTGGGTACCGGATAGAGTTGGTATGTTTCCAATGTATTGTACAGACTTCTGTAGTGCATTACACCAGGAAATGTCTGGATATATAAGGGTTTCTCCGGCAGGAAGTAATGTGCCGCTGAAATTCAGCTTAGGTGAAACAGCTCCGGCAGGTAAGGAAGAAAGTAAGTAGTCAGCCTGTGTATAGTAGGGGTACAAAGGAATACATACTCCTTTGTACCCTTTTCGTTTAAATGCTTTTTTGACATGAACACTGAAAATAAAATTTCGAACCTTTCACGTGTCATCCTGGTGCTGGCCGCCGCTTGTCTCGCGATCAGTATTATTTTCCCCATCTGGAAGATTGATTTATATGCTCCTCAATACCCCGAAGGACTTTCTTTGCTGATTTATGCAGACAACCTTGCAGGCGATGTGGACATCATCAACGGGTTGAATCATTATATCGGTATGCAGACCTTACATGCTGAGAATTTTATTGAATTCACCGTTTTGAAATATATCCTTCTCTTTTTTGCAGGCCTCATTTTGTTGACGGCCATTGTTGGTCGGAAGAAGCTGGTGTATGTTGTTTTCGGGGTATTCACCTTATTCAGCATTTTAGCCATGGCTGATTTTTATCGGTGGAATTATAATTATGGCCATAACCTTGATCCCAACGCCGCCATCAAAGTACCTGGAATGACCTATCAACCACCACTTATCGGATTCAAACAATTGTTAAACTTTGGAGCTTATTCTATGCCGGACAAAGGGGGAATACTCTTTATTGGAACAGCTGTGCTGCTTCTACTTGTAGTTCTGCTTGAACGCAATGTTTTTGCAAAATGGTTTAAGAAAAAGTCTGCCGTGGCTGTAGTAAGCCTTGCTTTGTGCCTTTTCACTTTTGCATCATGCGGTGCACAAGGCCCCAGGGCTATCCATTTAAACAAGGATGCATGTGCTTATTGTAAAATGTCTATTACAGAGCCACCTTTTGTAGCCCAGCTGATCACTGTGAAAGGAAGGGATTATGTATTTGATGATCTCAATTGTATGATATCCTTCAAAAAGGAAAACAGTACTATTGAAATAGCAGATGCTTATGTTGCAGACTTTTGCAAGCCTGCCACTTTTGTTAACCTCGACAAAGCATTCCTAATTCAAAGTGACAGCCTCAGGAGTCCTATGGCCGGAAATATGGCCGGCTTTGCCTCACAGGACAGCGCAGATGTTTATAAAGTGCGATATGCAGCCAGCCAGGTAACATGGGCAGCATTAATAAGGTAAATTTATCCATGCCTTTCTTCTTCTCCAAAACACTGAATCGATTTTTGTTGACTGCCTTGGTCTGTCATGGAGTATACATAGCTATGGCAGAAAGACTTCATGTAGGTTCCGGTTTTCCATATTCAAAAGTCAGTGAAGCTATTGCAGCTGCTCAGGATGGAGACTCCGTCATAGTACATGGTGGGATATATAAAGAAGGGAATATTGTGGTGAATAAATCGATTTCACTTATTGGAATAGACAAGCCCGTTTTAGATGGGGAAAAGAAATACGAGGTTCTTTCAGTTAAAGCCAATCATGTCCTTGTCACCGGATTTAGAATTCAATTCTCAGGGCACGCTTCTCTGGATGATCCTGGAGGCATTAAGGTGTATGACAGTCACCACGTCCATATAATTGGAAATGAATTGCATGACAATTTCTTTGGGATATATCTTCAATACAGTAAGTATTGCATCATTAAAGATAATTTCATTCAAGCTTTTGGCACTGAGGAGCAGCAAATCGGCAATGGTATTCATTGTTGGAAAAGTGATAGTCTACAGATCATTGGTAATACCATTTCCGGGCATCGCGATGGCATCTATTTTGAATTTGTCAAAGGCTCTGTGATCTGGAGAAACATTTCGCAGGACAATATCCGGTATGGCCTTCATTTTATGTTTTCCAACGATGATGCTTATATCACCAATCTTTTTCGCCGTAATGGTGCAGGTGTGGCTGTGATGTTTACGAAGAATGTGAAAATGTTTAACAACACGTTTGAAGACAACTGGGGAGATGCGGCGCATGGATTGCTGTTAAAGGAGATATCTGATAGTTATATTTTCAACAATCGCTTTGTACGCAATACGTCCGGTATTTTTATGGAAGGCACTAACCGGATAAGAGTCGAAAAAAATATTTTTAAAGACAATGGATGGGGAATGAAGATCCAGGCAAGTTGTATGGACAATAAGATCCTGCAAAATAATTTTTTGCGAAACACATTTGACATCAGCACCAATGGATCCCTGGTCCTTAATTCCTTTGATGGAAATTACTGGGATAAGTATGAAGGATATGATCTTGATAAAAATAAAGTCGGAGATGTGCCTTATCGTCCGCTGAGTTTGTTTTCCGTGATTGTGGAGAAGAACCCTCCCACCATGCTCTTGTACAGAAGCTTTATCGTAACCTTGCTTGATAGGTCGGAAAAGATCATTCCTACCCTTACGCCTGACAATTTTATCGATGGAGTACCTTTAATGCATGCCATACCACTATGATTGAGATCCGCCACGTATCAAAGAAATTCGGAAAACTGGAGGTGCTCAGGGATGTTAATCTGACCTGTGCCGCAGGTCAATGCCTTGCTTTGATTGGGCCGAATGGATGCGGTAAAACTACTTTGATCAAGAGTATTCTTGGAATGGTTATTCCAACTTCAGGCGATATCGTTTTCCAGGGGAAAAACATTGCAAAGGATTTTCATTACCGACATGGAATAGGATTTATGCCGCAGAAAGGACGGTATCCGGACAACATGACTATAGGGCAGGTCATAGAGATGATCAAGGATATCCGGAATTCAAAAGAAGTATTGGATGAGCAATTGATTGAAGAGTTTGGGTTAAATGAAATTTTAGATAAAAAAATGCGAACGCTTTCCGGAGGGACCACTCAAAAGGTCAGCGCTTCACTTGCTTTTTTATTTAATCCAGATGTCTTGATTCTTGATGAGCCAACTGCAGGACTTGATCCGATAGCAGCAGAAATCCTAAAGGAAAAAATTATTGCCGAACACAGGAAAGGAAAGTTGGTTTTCATAACCTCACATATGTTAAGTGAGCTCGACGAACTCGTTACACATGTGATTATGATGAATGAAGGACAAATCCGCTTTCACATACCAACGGATGTCTTGAAAGAGAAAACCGGGACCTCCAGTCTTGCGAAGGCCATTACTTACGTATTAAAGCAGGACGATGTTCAATAAAATCCAACGCTTTATCGTAGTCGATATTCTGAAAAACAGGATTGTCCTGGCCTATACCTTGTTACTGGGTATTTTGGCATGGAGTGTATTCAGCCTTGAGGATGAAAGTAATAAGGGAGTGCTGACCTTGCTGAATATCGTCCTACTTACCACACCGTTGGTCAGCATCATTTTTACAACGATATACCTTTACAATAGCGCTGAGTTTATAGAATTACTGCTTAGTCAGCCCATTCGCAGAAATAAAATCTGGACGGGATTATTCCTGGGATTGTTTTTTTCCCTGGCGCTTGCCTTTCTTATTGGAGCAGGTATTCCTATTTTACTTTTTGTAGAAGGATCAACCGCTTTGATCCTGGTGGTGATGGGAATATTAATTACAGCGGTCTTTGTAGCCCTGGGCTTCTTGTGTGCGATTTTGTCGCGCGATAAAGCGAAAGGAATTGGCGTAGCGATTTTATTATGGTTGTTTTTTAGCCTGCTGTTTGATGGCCTTGTATTGTTCCTTCTTTTCCAGTTAGCTGATTATCCTGTTGAAAAAGCTATGGTTGGTGTAGCGGCATTGAATCCGATCGACCTTGCCCGGATCTTTATCATACTTCAACTGGATGTTTCAGCCATGTTGGGTTACACCGGGGCCATCTTCAAAGCCTTCTTCGGAACCGGTATGGGAACAGCCATCGGGTTTGGCTTGCTCTGCCTTTGGGTGATTATTCCCTATTGGATATCAAAAGGGTTGTTTGTACGGAAAGATCTTTAGGGGAAATAAAAAGCCGGGTAAAACCCGGCTTCAAACATTTGAAAACATAAATTTGACAACATGATCTTTTCGCCCTATCCCATGAATTGATTTCCGGGCGAAAATTTTTATCTGATTTAATACCTTATTGCGGTGGAAGTAAAACTTCATCGATCACATGGATGATCCCGTTGGAGGCAGGTACTGAAGCGATAATATTGGCTTTACCATTCACCATGTATTTTCCATCTTTCACAGTGATCGTGATATTTTTTCCATTTACTTGTCCGAGGCTTTGTCCATCGCGCATTTGATCTGTTTTGATAACTCCGACATACACGTGGTATTCCAGGATATCGGACAGTGCGGTTTTCTGATCGGGTTTAAGCAAACCTTCTACTGTACCAGCAGGCAGTTTTTCAAAAGCAGCATTGGTCGGTGCGAAAACAGTGAACGGGCCAGCATTGCTCAAGACATCCACCAGTTCAGCCGCCTTTACAGCAGTGACTAAAGTCGTATGGTCTTTACTTCCTATAGCGACCTGAACCACATTCGGTTGCGAGGTTTCGTCTTTGACACCGGATTGACCGGTCATTGGTTCTGTTTGGGTAGCGACTGTACCTTCACCGGTTTGGTTTTGAGTACTAGGATTACATCCAATAGTGAAGCAGTATAGGCTTATTCCGAAAATAAAAGTTAGCTTTTGCATAGACAGAGTATTTGATTCCAAAGAACCTGAAATCCCCCCTGATTTTAAATGACTCCAATCACAGCATTTAGTGACATTAGTCAGCATTGGCGGTTTTGAATTGAGATAAAGCCAGGAGGATTGCACTTAGCAACAACGAGCAGGCAATGAGGAAAAGCGCTTCGTTTATGTAGGGAACCACTGTGTAGCTAAAGGAGAAAATACCCTGGATGGCTAACGCAACTTCATTAAGAATAATGCCGACTGTAAAAGTCAACAAAGCTATTTTCGAATATCGGTTGGATGCAATCAGACCTCTACCAAACATAAAAGTTAAAAGGAATAGTGAGATGATGAGTAAAAGCACCAGGTGCAGGTAGGCGATAACGATAGGGCGGAAACCGTAAGCAAGTTGGCTGACATGGGGGATAGTTGATCCCAGTTGTAAAAGAATCTTTAGCGTAAAGGCAAGGGCAACGCCCATGAAAAGCAAGAGAACAGTTTTATTAAAGGTCGTTTTCAATTGGTCCTGATGTCGTTTGATCATTCGTACAAACAGAAACCATCCGACTGCCTGCAACAGAGCAGCAATCACAACAAAAACATATAACCACAATGGAATATTTGCCCAAAGGGTAGATAAAAAGTAAGCAGGAATTGCTGCTGTGGTAAACAACATAAATGGATAAGCAACTTCTTTTTTGCTAAGTGGAATATGGCTGATGGCACTCATGAAAAGACCAAAACATCCGAAAATAAACCAACCATTGTATTGAAAGTGCAGGTAGAAATAAATTGATCCCAGGTAAGTGGTTTGATCATAATGCCTGGTAGCCATCATCCATGAAAGTACCATTGTCCCTACCGTTGAAAAGATACCAAACCATAAGGCACCTTTGATCCAATTTTTTCCAGGGTGTCCACTTTCAAGCCTGGCAGCGTCTTTTAATGCAAACCAGGAGAATATATAACTGATGATCAGCGAAAGCGTCGAAAAGAAAATCGAAACAGGGCCATAGCCTTGTATCATAAATGAAATGAGCATACCATAGGCGATCAGCAAATTGAAAATGATCAGTTTATGGTAGCGTGATTCATTGATCGTCCCTAAACCAGAGCGGAAAACATTAACCACCAGAAAAAACAATGTATGCGTTATCCAGCCTGTAAAAGCAAAATGCGAATGTGCTTCTTGCAAATATTTCTGTTCGAAGAAGGGAAGGGCAAATCCGATTTTGTAGCGCATGACAGTTCCAAGTAGCGCAACGATGGCAAGGTTGACCAGCGAAAACTTTACCCATCGTTTTGAATCCTGCGACGCTATTAGCATATTATACTTTGCGAATGATTTTGTCTGTTTGTTTTATTACACACAATTTACAAAGCATTTGGTGGAGTGGGCCATATTAAACTTTCAGAAATGAAATGGCCAGGGATGTAGTATTTTGGGACAATGAAGCACACCTATAGCCATTTGTACCAGGGCAGCAAGCTCTTTCGGCTATTGATCATGGTGTTGTGGCTTCAGCCAGGTTTTTTAAACCCTGCCACTTTCGCTCAGGAGTTGCCGTTTATCCGTATTTCTTCGGAGCAGGGTTTATCACAAGGGATGATCTATTGCATGATCCAGGACCATAGTGGATTTATTTGGGTAGGAACAAAGAATGGCCTTAACCGATATGACGGATATTCATTCCGTGTATTTCTGCATATGCCATTTGATACACTTTCGCTCATGGATAACAGGATCCTACAGGTGATGGAAGATAAGAGCAATCGTATTTGGATCATTACTGAATTGGGTCTGGATCTGTTCGATCCGCAGAAAGAAATTTTCCATCATATTCGATTGTGGCCAGCGGGAGGAAAGACATCTGAGTATGGTGATATTGCGGGTATGATAGAAGACGATGCAGGAGCCATTTGGTTGAGTACTGTAAAACATGGATTAATCCGTTTGTGGTTACCTGAAAAGTCCTATGATCTTTCAAAACTTGAAACTTACAGTCTCCAGTCACATCGTGGTACAGATAGGAGCTTCAGAGAAATTATGTTAGTGAATAATATTATCCAGTTATCTGATTCTATTTATTTAACCCGATCCGAAAATGAATACTTCGTATTGACTTTTGACCACAAAAGAAAAAAGGCTCATTTGACGAGTGACCTGGCAGCACTGCCGACATGGATGAATGAAGCTATTTCAACACCAGGTCCATTGAAAATTTTGAAGAGCAATCTTGGAAGCATCTGGGTGTTTAATGCATCAGGGGCTATTCAATGGAAGGAGGGAAAGGGTGAGCCTCCCCGGTATCACAATTTAAAAGACCGTATTCCTGGTTGGTGTCCCTATTTGGTCTGGTGGTTTTCCGAAGGACAACATGGAGAGTTGATGTTGTCCGGGCAAACAGGATTCATTTTATACAATACTACAACCGATCGACTACAGGCACTAGATCAAAGTAGCTTACCAATCAAGGGTTATGGAATGGGACATGCCCTCCTCGATAAAGGTGGGGAGTTGTGGATAGGTACGAGAGGAGGCGGATTGTTTAAAACTGATCTTACGTCTGGACGCTTTGCTAAAAGTAGAACACCGGAGGATGCTGTTTTGGTCTGGAATGGAATTTCTGTGCGGAGTCTGATGCAGTCCCTGGATGGAGAAATCTTCATCGGAAGTTCAAACTTTGGTTTGACCGTACTTGATCCTCTAGCAGGTAAAACCTATAATGTAAATACGGATTCCAAAGAAACATCTTGTATTTATGAAGATCAGTTTGGTGCTGTATGGGCTGGTGCCGGGGACTTGTTTAAATATAAAAAGCAACCTGCTGGTCAATGGGAATTGATTGAAAAATTTAATATTCCAAAAGATAATTATCCACATGGTGTTAAAATTGCAGGATGGAGTGATTCGGTGCTCTGGATTGCCACGATTGAAAATATTTGCAGGTTTGACATAACAAAGAATACCTTTTCCTGTACTGATCTGCCTTTCACATATATTCCTTCACAAAGTTTTTATGATTTTCCTGCAATCAAAATTGAACATGATGAATCTATTTGGATTGGCACAGGGGCAGGTCTTTTTCAATTTAATCCAAAAACGAAAGTGTTTCAGTCCTATCGGAATATTCCTTCGGATCCGAAAAGTCTGTCGATGAATATTGTCAGAAGCATTGAGATTGATCCTCTTGAACCGGAACGATATCTATGGATTGGTACTGCAGGCGCTGGACTTGACAGGTTGGACAGATCTACCGGAAAGTTTGAACATTTTGGGATGAATGAAGGATTACCTGATGTCGTCATTTATGGCATCATAGCTGATCAAGCAGGAAATTTGTGGATTAGTACCAACCATGGATTATCTGTTTTAAATATCCGGAGCCTGACATTTAGAAACTTTGACATGAGGGATGGTATGCAGGACAGTGAGTTCAATGCAGCAGCCTATTCTGTTACTCAAGATGGAATCATGCTATTCGGTGGTATCAATGGTTTCAACAGGTTCAGGCCGGAAGATATCATGTTGACCAATACTTATAAACCTCAATTAGTCTTCACCGATTTGAAGATATCGAATAAGAAAATCCTGGTTCGCCAGGAAGACTTTCCATACACCGAAAGTATAACTTATGCGGAGAAACTGACTATTCCATTTCATGTTAAATCATTTACCATCGAATTTGCTGCACTCGATTTTACGGAGCCTTTGAAAAATCAATATGCCTATCGGTTAGAAGGATTTGAATCGGAATGGCAATACAATGGTACCAATCGGAACGCGACATTTACTAACCTGGATCCGGGTAAGTATATTTTTCATGTGAAGGCATCGAACAACGATGGTATCTGGAATGAAGAAGGTATTTCTCTTCAGATTGTCATCCTGCCTCCCTGGTACAGGACATGGTGGGCTTATATCCTCTATTTGCTGGCGCTCTTCGGCATTTTTACATTTCTACGGCAGCGGGAGATAAAAGAAAGAGAATTGAAACATCAGCTTGAGCTTGAACAAGTAGTAGCGAAGAACCTAAAAGAAATGGATCAGGTAAAAGGCAGGTTTTTTGCGAATATTTCACATGAATTCAGAACACCGCTTACGTTGATTCTTGGCCAGTTGGAAAACATCAATCAAAAAGTTTCAGACAATGCAATCCGCAAGATGGCCAATATGGCTACAAAAAACGGAAGGCAATTATTGGAACTGATTACTCAAATGCTTGATCTGACAAAACTGGAATCCGGCCGGATGGAGTTAAACAAGAATCCGCAGGATATTACCTCATTCGTTGGAAGTGCGGTTAGTGCTTTTCAAATTCTTGCTGAAGAACAAGGAGTCGGGTTGCAATTTGAATCAAAACAGAACTCCTTGATCATTTCATTCGATAGAGAGAAAATGGAAAAAGTGATTTACAATTTACTTTCTAATGCTTTGAAGTTTACTCCACGTGGAGGTAATGTGTTCGTCACCATTGAAACAACCAATTCGAAAGAGCCATCGGATCAGTATCATGAGTCTGTTTGCATCGCAGTAAGAGACACTGGGATTGGAATTCCTGCTGATAAAGTACAGGCTGTGTTTGATCGTTTTTACCAGGTCGATAGTTTAGCCTCGAGGGTAAGAGGGGGGACAGGAATTGGATTAGCCCTTGTGAAAGAATTGGTCCAATTACATGGTGGTGAGGTAACTATTTCTTCAACATTAGGTGAAGGAACCATCTTTATGGTGCGATTACCAGTGAATATGTCCGACTTAAGCCAAGGCACCGTTGATAAATTCAAACTCGAACAAGTTCCTGAGACTATTCCTGTTTCTATTCAATCAGTTGCCACATCAGCAAGTAATCATCATAATGAGGAAACTCAGTTGAAAGCAGATCAAGAGGTATCGGCATCTATGCCAATGATTCTCGTGACCGAAGACAATCCTGATATGCGACGGTTTATTGTTGAACAGCTTTCTGATGCTGGATATGCTACCAGGGAAGCTGAGAATGGATTGCAGGGAATAGAATTGGCAAAAGAAATCATGCCTGATCTTATTATTACAGATGTAATGATGCCTGGCATGGATGGATTGACTTTTACAAAACATCTTCGCGCAGGAGCGTTGACGAGTCATATCCCGGTGATCATGCTTACGTCAAAAGCAGGCCAGGAGGACAAAATCGAAGGACTAGAGACAGGTGTGGATGATTACCTGACAAAACCATTTAGTACGAGGGAATTATTGGTACGTGTAGCCAACCTGATCCAATTAAGGAAACTGCTAAGAGAAAGGTTTAGTAAAGTAGGATCTATCGCACCTTCAGAAGTTAGTGTAATCCCCATGGACCAGGTATTTCTCGATACAGTGATCAAAGCAATTGAGGTCAATCTTGGTGAATCTGGGTTTGGGGTGGATCAATTAAGTGAACTGGCCCATATGTCCACTACACATCTTCACAGGAAACTTACTGCGTTAATTGACCAGTCTCCCGGGCAACTGATCCGTTCCATGCGATTACAGCGCGCAGCTGATCTCCTGGCGAAGCAAGCAGGCAATGTCAATGAAATAGCTTACCAGGTCGGGTTCTCCGTACCGGAAAACTTTTCAAAAAGTTTTAAAAAACAGTTTGGGGTTACCCCCAGCCAGTATGCCAGTGAGCATCAGATTACTGGTTCCCGACAATAAAGTGTTGGTTGATTTTACTCTGGACAATTCCGTCCAATTATCCGCAAAGAAATTTTAGGATTCCTATCCCTGTTTGAGCAGGATTTGCACTTTTCCCTGAAAATCAAAGAGATCAGCACGCCCAATTTTATCTCAGATGGGAGAAAATGACAGGAATTTGGAAGAAATCACCAGATGTTTCGGTGGGGTAGATCTCAATTTTGGCATCCTGTCAGGAATAGTATGCGATTAAGATAATAGATGTCGCAATAAGCCGGACAGTTTGAATCTGCTTATTCCAAAATCAAAATTCTTTTTTATGAAAACTTCCAAACTTTCCACCTTGAGTTGGTTATGCTCAGGCAGGCATTTATATGTCCTGTGCTTTATGATAACCATGATTTCTACCGGAATCAGCCAGACTACACGGATGGCTGATAATCTTACTATTGACAATTCGTATCACAGCGATTACAATTTTTGCTTTTCATGGAGCTCGACTCCTGTCTGTGGAGGCGAGACTTTTGTGGATGTGAACATTGTCAATAATCCTATATCCATATTTTATTATTCGCAAAGTCATACGAACTACAACAGCAATGATTGCGGAGGTCATCCCAGCATTCATCCAGGGCAATCAACCACGGTGTGGGCCTGGTTTAATCATCAAGGAGCTTGTGACAACCAGGTACTGACTCCCAAAACGGTAACGCTTGATGCCTTGTATCCTCCGGTCAATGTACAGGCAACGGATGGTGAATTTCTTGATAAAGTGGTACTTTCTTGGGAAAAAGGAACGGATCGCCCTGACAATGCTCATCAATATTACCTCGAGCGTAATGGGGATTTTCTCACGTATGTTAATGGAGATATAAGATCTTATGAGATTACTGGTCTTACACCAGATCAGACGGATACCTATGGAGTATATACAGTAGTTATACTTCCGGGAAGCACTTATTTTTCCTCTGGTGTTTCTGATGAAGGTTCGACTGTTTCGATTATACCTGAAGCATCAGACGGAGAATTTTATAACAAGACGAAGGTGACCTGGAATAGCTTAGCTCATGTGGCTGAAGATATCCGGGTAGAGCGCAAGGATTTTGGAGGAAGTGTTTGGCAGGAGCTAGCTATCCAGAATAAAAATGCTACCAGTTATTCTGACATTGATGGCGTTCCAGGGTTTACCTACACTTACAAGATTACACCCATCTGGAGTGGCACAACCTTTAGTGGAGAAGATACCGGATACAGTCGTCCCAATGGTAAAATTAGCGGTAACGTCCGTTCCATTTTGGGTGCTGGCGTTGATTCCGTTGAGATTTATGTTGTACTAGCCGACTCCATTTCAGGTGGAGGGGCAGCGTTACCATCCGATTGTGTCACCACCTATTGTGCCATGACCGATCCTTCGGGTTATTATGAGGTTGAGGATATCTATTACTACACAGGAGCAGATTTTATTATTTATCCCCAGAAGGGTGATTCAGTTATGCATGAGTTTAATCCAGATTCCCTGATCCGAAATCTTAACGAGAATTACAAGTTCCAATCTGGTGTCGATTTCGTTGATGAAACGGTGTTGACGGTCGGAGGACGTGTGACATTTCCACTGGAACAAGGACAACAAATAGCTTGCGGTGTTGAAGGAGTAGAGATCATGATTAATGGTAAACAAACAGGTGTGTTTACAGATGATGAAGGTAATTGGTCAACTGCTTTATCTGATCAAGGAACTTATTCCTTTAGTGCCAGTCTCCTGGATCATGTCTATCTGGATGCTGCAGATGATACAACCACTACTTTGTATATTAATGAAGACAAAGTCGATATAAATTTTGAGAATAAAACGCTGAGGACCATCGAGGTCGTGGCACAAGGTGGTTGTTTTTCCTCATTGGGTGAAAGTGTCAAATTCAGGGTGTATTCAACAGACCTTTGTATTAATCGGGCGTACTATACAGATGCGGCAGGATTGTTGACAATTGATGACTTGCCACCGAGGGATGAATATTTTATACAGTTGGATTCTATCCTGAATCCTACAAGCCCTTCTAACTACTCCAATATCATACAACAGTTAAACCAGGAAATAGAATTTGACCTGCGTAAGCTGGATACAATGGAGATCATCACACCGATGGAAACAGAAGTAATTACTATAAAACGTGATACACTGCCTGATACCATTATCGTCACCATCGATACGATGTTGGTGAGTTTTGATGATACGACTTATACCACTGAAAAGGAGATACGCTTTATTTACAGATCGCCGATCATCGTAGAAACGAGTTTTGAAGAGGCTGGAGCTGTGATGTTGCCCTGTATAGGTAATGTGATGGTGCAGGGTCATGAATACTTACTGGAATTTAGTGTTAAAGAATTGCTTGGGGAGGAGTGTTATATTGATACGGGTACGTTGGTGATCTATGATGAGATCAGTGATCTTGAAACCGTGAGGCAGAGGATTCCGATCAGCAATGGGATAGCATATTACCTGGTCAAACCAGGGATTCCGGATCTGGCAGAGTCTCAACAGCACAGTCATGAAAAATTCTTATACGTTATTCCGGAGGTGGACAATGCTGATGTGGACGCTATTACTTATTGGTCATTGGTCACAGGAATCAAGTCCAATACTCCAAGTTTTATTACCCGAACTCCAGAAATACCAGAACTGGTCATCCATGATCCCCCAGGAGATGAAAGTTTTGCTTTTATCGAAAAAGGAACTACGTTCACTACTACAAGTTCTACAGAAATTGAAGTAGGTGGATCTTTTGGTGGATACCTCAATTTCAAAGCAGGTCCAGCAACAAATTTATTTGCTGCAAAAATCAAGGCAGGTGGCTTGGTGGAATTTGAAGCTAAAGGTGGTCGCGATAATTTCGACAATACTACGATTACCAAGACTATTACTTTTCTTACCAATTATTCCACATCATCCAGTGAGACCTTTGTAGGGAATGATGGCGATGTCTTTATCGGTTCCGCACTCAACCAGACGTTTGCTTTATCGCAGGAATTGAAACTGGTAAATTGTGAACCGGTGATCGATACCGTGGTAGAAATGGGATACGCTGATTTTGCTACGACCTTTATTTACACGGAATATCACATTAAGAATTCACTGCTGCCTTCATTGCAAACACTGCTTAGCCTGGCAGATACGAATACCATTGCAGAGAAAATGGAGTACAACCGTCTGTTGGCTGATATCCTGTTATGGGATTCGATCATCATTAAGAATGATTGGAACAGGGACAGTCTTGCAGAGTTTAAAGAAAACCTGAGTTTCAGCGCGGGAGCCGAAATTTCCAAATCACATGAAACTACCGATGGGCTTCAAAATTCATTTACCTATAACACATTCTTTGAAACAAGTCTGAAAGTAGGGGTTTATGCCGAACTTGAAGCACCGGCTGTTTATGTAGAAACTGAAGGCGGATTGATGGCTAGCTTCAGGTACTCACAAACCGAAGTACGCGATACCGTTGACGATAAGACAAGAACGGTAGGTTATACGCTCTCAGATAATGACATAGGTGATTATGTTTCTGTCAATGTGTTAAAAGATAAAGCATATGATGTTCCTGCATTCAAAATCGTAGCAGGTGCAACAAGTTGCCCAAGAGAAGTCAATACCCAGGCACGTGAAAATCCGGATATCAGTGTCTATCCACCAATCGTAAACAATATTCCTCCCGATCAAACAGCTAAGTTCGTTTTGAGCATTACGAATAACAGCGAAAGCGGCGAGACCCGTCAATACGCAGTAAAACTTGTTGCTAATTCAAATCCAGGTGGAGCTTATGTTAATGTAGCAGGATCCGATGTCAATGTATTTCCGGTGGTTTATTACTTTGATGCCAATCAAACTATTGATTTAAGTATGGAAGTGACCAAAGGTCCGCTAGACGCCAACTATGATTCAATTGGTATTACCATTTATTCCGAGTGCGAACTTGATATCTGGAATGATGGTGGTTCATTAAACCAGGCTGATACCACATGGTTTACAGTCAACTTCTTAAGCGAATGCACAAATGTCTCGATGCATCTACCGAATTCAAATTGGTTGGTTAACCAGGCTAGTCAGAATATTCTTCATACAGCCTTTACCGGCTATGATTTGAGTAATCCTTTGTTACAGGGATTAACCTTGCAAATCAAGAAAGATGGTGAAGGATATTTGAATACGGCGACGATTCCAAAAGCCAGCCTGATAGGTCCTTATTATGATTACTACCTGGATGTGACAAACTTTCCGGATGGAAATTATACGGTGCGAGCCAGAGCCAATTGCGGCATTGATGGTGGATATACCTATTCTTCGGAGGTTACTGGTGTAATTGATAGAAATTCTATTGCACCATTTGGATATCCTTCTCCAGCAGATGGTTTCTTACGAGAAGGGCAAGAGGTGAGTGTTACATTTGATAAAACTATTGACCCGGATCTTCAAAGTTATTCACCTGACCTATCCCTTTATCGTGATGATAATGGAAAACCAATAGCCTTTACACCACAGGTATTTGGCAACAAGGTTATTCTTTTCCCTGATACAGCGCTTATTGATCGGACAGACCTGGAAGGCGTATTGCTGAATGCCCGCGTTGATAATCTGCAAGATCTCAATGGCAATGTACAGGAGTATCCAACAGAATGGTCTTTCCTTGTCAATGTGAGTCCTGTTTTTTGGGATCCTGAATCCATTGTTGCCTCAGGTATGGAAGGGTTATCCCATACGATCATAGGTGTCTTGAAAAATACTTCTTTACTCAGTAAAGCATTCTCTCTTGATCCAGTTGATGCTCCTGCGATCATCGAATACCCGGATTGGTTAGTACCAGTTCAATCCAGAGGTACCATTTTACCACAGAATGATTACGAAGTTGAGTTTGAACTTGTCAGTGGATTGACTCCCGGCATTTATACAGGGGTTGTCACTGCAATGGTTGATTCTCTGCCTGTATCCATGGACGTTACATTTGAATTACTGGCCTCGCCAGTCAACTGGCCTTTCGATCCGAGCGAGTACCAGTATACGATGAACGTTGTGGCTCAGTTCAGCCTGGATGGAACCAACAATAATTTATCAGCAGACACCCGTGACCTCATTGGAGCGTTTGTCAACGGACAGATACGCGGTGTCACAAACATCGAGTATATCCAGGATCTGAACATGTATCGTGCCTTCCTGACGATTTACAGCAACAACCAGGGTGGTGGTGGAGCAGAGACTGTTCAATTCAGATTCTGGCATGCGCTCAATGGTGTTGAGTATGGAGCTTTGGAAACGGTCACCTTTACTTTAGATGCGACTACTGGTACTGTTGCTTCACCTTTCATCTTGCATCCTGAAGGTTTCTTCCAGGTCATACCACTCAATAAGGGATGGAACTGGATTTCACTCAATGTGAGTACAAGCAACATGTCAAGAGAGCATATTTTCCAGAACATCCTCAATTCAGGTACGGGTAATTCGATAACAGTAAAGTCAAAAACACAAACAACACAATACTCTCCTACATCTGGTTGGAACGGCAATCTTTCAACTTTACAATTAGGGGCGGGCTACTTGGTATACCTGTCAAATGGACCAGATACACTGAGGGTAGTTGGCTTACCTTCAGCATCAACCATTGTCGTTCCTTTAGTAAACAATTGGAACTGGATTGGATATCCGAGACTTAATCCTGAAACCGTTGATGATGTCTTGCAGGATTTAACTCCTGTTCAGGGTAATATTCTGAAGAGCCAATTTAAGTTTGCTTCCTATGATGCACTGTTGGATTCCTGGGTAGGAAATCTCAATTTCTTTTCACCGGGTCTCGGGTATAAATTATTTCTCTCCAATACAGGGAATATTGTTTTTCAACCGTCGAGAGAAGATGGATATGAAGTGGATGCATCACTTTATGAATACAACATGAATGTTACCGGGTTTGCAGATCTCGATTTGATCGGTGAGCGTCATGAAGAGGATATGATCATTGGAGCTTTCATCGATGGTCAATGTCGTGGTGCTGGAAAACTTGAATACATTCCAGCCATGGGACAATACCAGGCATTGATGTTGGTCAATGGAAATGTTGCAGACCTTGGCAAGCATGTGGAGTTCAAGTTTAAGAATGAAACATCAGGAGCAGAATACATTGCCAATGGTGCTTCGCTTTCATTTATAGCGGATGGTCTTGTTGGTTCGGTTGAGAATCCTTACGAGTTCTTCTTATTCACCACAGGTTCTTCAGATCCTTTTGCTGAAGGCTATCATCTTGAGCAAAACAAACCCAACCCGGTTAACGGCGTAACGCAAATCGGATTCAGTCTTCCGGTTGATGACAAAGTCACGATCAAGTTATTTGACATCACCGGTAATCCTGTTAAAGTCCTTTATGATCAATCGACTTCTTCAGGACATCATACCGTAGATGTTGACTTGCGCGAACTTCCAAACGGTATTTATTTCTATGAAATGAAGACTGCGCAGTTTAGTGGGACGAAGAAGCTTGCAAAAGAATAATCATCGTTAGCAGTTTACACGGGGAAGCATTAATGACGAATGCTTCCCCGTTTTTTAAATACATACCTGTACCGAAATTGCTGGTGAATTGATGACATTTTAAAGGGATCTACGATGAAATTGAAATGGCCGCCATTATTGCCGCTGTTCTATTATATACTGCTGGCCTTATTATTGGCAATTATTATTTTTTCCTGCGAATAACAGTACATTTTAATTTTTCTAACTATACTTTATGTAAGGGATTTCCCTTAAAAAACTATAGGGGAATAAACCCAATTTGCCCTATACGAGGGCACTTTAGCGCATTTTCTAGTGATTTCAGGTAAGTAATCATACACTATAATCGTTTTTAGGATGATTCAGTAATCAATCATCATCACTAAAACCGAAAATCATGAAAACCACTAGAATTTTCTGGACGCTGTTGTTTACAGTGTTTGGGCTTCCGCAGATGGAAGCGCAATCAGAGGATCGATTTTCAATTGGTCCAAGAGTTGGGATCAACTTTGCAAACGTAACTAACGTCGATGAATCACAAAGCATCACTGGTGTAGTGGTCGGTGTGACATCGACATACAGCCTGGCAGAACATACTGGCTTAACAGTAGATGCTTTATATTCAGTAGAAGGCTATAAAGGTCCGTTTGAGAATTATCATCTCCGGTATATACACATACCTGTGTATTTCGATTATTTCTTTGGAGACCTAGGTGATCGCGTTCGTCCTAAGTTGTACGTTGGTGTGTCTCCGGCCTTCTTTACCTCCGGAACGCTAAACGAATTGGATGTCAACGAAACCTATTTTAACAAGTTCATCCTCCATGCCACCGGAGGAGCTGGTTTCAATTGGAGAATGGCCGATAGAATATGGATGAATGCAGATGTACGTGCGTTTTTGGGTCTCAACGATATCCGGAGCGAGGATTATACTACAGGAGATGCCATACAACCAAGGAATGTTCAGCTTAGCCTTGGCTTTGCATACGGCCTTGGAAAAATATAAGTCAACCAGGGCATCAGCTTAATACCTGATGCCTGTCTATATACATGACCGTGTCATGGAACCGGGTGCGATTGTGCTCTGTATGCATGGGATTGCACTTTTTCCTTCAACCCGATTTCAGCGGCACGGTCTTTTTTTATTTTTAAATGAAAAATTAAAAATGAAGAATGAAAAATTGGGTAATCGGTAATCAGTATCCGGTTATCAGTAATTAGTGATTGAAATTTTTCTTTTTTCTTTTTTCATTTTTCATTTTTCTTTTCTCACGCCTCACGACTGACGATTGACGCCTCACGATAAAAATTAATCTTTAATCAATACTGATTTTGTGAGATACCCTTCTTCTGCTCTTTGCTTGCCAATGATCTCATAGAAGGCAGGATCATCAGGGGTCGTTGCACCAAGTCCATCCACATAGCGATTGAACATGCAGAATGCTGCAGCTATTAAGACGGTGTCATGAATATCCAAATCGCTGGCGCCTTGTTCCCGGGCTGCATCAATATCGCCAGGGGTAACATGCAAACCTCCTTTACTGACATGATCTGCGATATTCAACAAGGCTTTTAATTTTTCTGAAATTGGCGCTGACTTGTAATCTCTCCAAACGGCTTCAACCAATTCGTATGTACCTCCTGTATGATGCGCAGCAATTGCCCCATGCGAAGTCATGCAAAATGTACATTCATTCCGCGATGAAACAAATGAGGCGATGAGTTCACGGTCAAGTTTGGAAAGAGAGGCATCATCAGCAAGCAGGACTTGTGCAAATTGATTTAAGGCAATGGCTGCATCGGGTCTGAATTGCATGAGTCCACGAATACCGGGGATATCATTTTTAGTATCAATGTAAGGCATGATGTTCTTGTGTTTTAGTATTTCAAAGGGTTGTAGCCATCTTCTGGCATCAAATATCCCCTGGTGGTTAGTCGCTTGCCAAGGCTTTCGTAATAAGCAGGATCTGCTGGTGTACGTGTTGCTAACCCATCTACATACCGGTTGTATAAACAAAAAAGAGCAGCAATCAAAACTGTGTCATGTATTTCGAGATCTGTGGCTCCTGATACTTTTGCAACATCAATATCTTCCTTAGTAACCCGATTGCCATTTTCCTGAACCTTGGCGGCTATATGAAGTAAAGATTTCATTTTGTCACTGATGACAAGTTCTGTAAGGTCAGACACCATCGGTTGGATCCGACTTTCTTTTCCACCAGGCAGTGCGCAAGTTGTCGCCGTATGTGCTGATGAGCAAAAGACACAATCATTCAGGGAAGAAACATAAGCTGCAATCATTTCCCTTTCAGCTTCTGTCAATGACGATTCTCCCCGCAATAACATTTGCGTAAGTCTACACAATGGTTCCGCCGTTTCCTTCCGAAAATCAAGCAAGCTGGTGATGCCAAAGAGATCGGGACGGAGGTTTATGTACGCCATTTTTTTAAATGAAAAATGAAAAATTTGGTAATCGGTAATCGGTAATCGGTAATCGGTAATCGGTAATCAGTAATCAGTAATCAGTAATCGGTAATCAGTATTCGGTATTCTGTAATCAGTAATTAATGATTTAAATTTTTCTTTTTTCCTTTTTCTTTTTGCTTGTCTCACGACTGACGCCTCACGATTTTCGCTCACCGCTCACCGCTCACTATTCTTCCGTCGTCCATCTCTATCACCCTATCAGTTGCTTGAGCAAACTCCATGTCATGGGTTACGATCAGGAGCGTTTGGTGAAATTCGCGGGCTAATTTCTGAAACAGTTCGAAAACAATTTCACTGTTCTTCTTATCGAGATTACCAGTGGGCTCATCGCCCATGATAATTAAGGGATCATTGATAAGGGCTCGGGCAATGGCAACGCGTTGTTTTTGACCGCCGGATAATTGGTTTGGCATTTTACGCGCCTGGTCATCGATGCCGAAAATTTTGAGTTTTTCCATGGCACGATGCTCTAGTTCTTTTTCAGGATATTTTCCAAGTTTCAATCCAGGGATCATCACATTGCGAAGCACGGAAAATTCGTTGAGAAGGTAGTGAAACTGAAACACAAAGCCAATTTTTTCATTTCGAACACGAGCCAACTCAGATTCGGTTTTTAATCTCATCGCTTGCTCGTCTATGAATAGTTCACCTTCATAATCAGTGTCCATCGTGGAGAGAATGTAGAGCAATGTTGATTTGCCACAACCGGATTTGCCGACGATGGATGCAAATTCTCCAGAGTTGACAGAGAATGTAACATCCTTCAGCACATGTTGCGTCTGTGCCGTATGGAAATACTTATTGATCTTGATGGATTCGAGGACTTTCTTTGACATGTTATTTTCCTCTGATGATCACTACTGGATCCACCTTGCTGGCTTTCCTCGAAGGGAAGTAACCAGCGAGATAAGTAATAAATATCCCGAAGGTGGCACCAATGATGTAAAATTTAGGACTGTAGTTGACCGGGAAAGTCTTGATGCTCGGCAAAGCTGCCGTATTAAACGGAATCTGGTCTATGATGGAAGAAATCCCGAAGCCAAACATCAATCCAAACACAACTCCGAACACACCTATGCTCAGGGAGATCATGATGAAAATATATTTGACATCTCTCCCCGAAAAACCAGTAGCTTTCATAATGGCAATGGAATCCATTTTTTCATAGATCATCATGTTGAGGATATTGTAAATGCCAAATCCTGCAACGATCAACAAAGTAATTCCTACCGAATAGGAAATCATAGATCTCACATTGCTTCCAGTTTCAAATTGCGCATTCGCAGCCTGTATATCCTCTGCATCCACTGAAAATAATGCACTGTATTCTTTTGCCATGGCTGGTGCAAGATTGATGTCTTTCAATTTTACTTGTAGATCCGTAATGTAGTTCCTGTCTTCACCAAGTAGCTTTTGGGCAGTGTTGAGAGAAGTGTAACTCTGTACTTTATCAATATCATTTAGGCCAGATTGAAAATAGCCTACAACTTTAAGCTGCTGCTTCTCCCCGGTAACCGAAGTCACTTGGATGACATCCCCAATTTTAGCTAACATTTTGTCTGCCGCCGCTTTTCCAAGAATAATACTGTTAGGAATATTCTTCAGGTCGATATAATTTCCGGCAGTCACATACGTACTGAAATAATAAAGTTTGTTTTCCGCTTCCACATCCACACCATTGATGACTCCGGCAAGATCAATAGCTCCAATCGTATAAAATACTTGAGTCGAAATTTTGGGTGCGATTCCAAGGACACGATCATCTTTTAAAATCGTATTCATGATTGGATCTACATTATAAATCTCTGGTCTCCCTGCATTTGGTTTTATAGATCGGATAAAATGGTAATGATCCTTATATCCGGAAGCCATTTGTATCGGTTGTTCAGCAGAAGCTTTTAGTTCGTTGTACAATTTGATATGCGGCGTTCTGTTGAGGATCAGTCCATCCAGCATATCATTGAGTCCATTCATAAAACTCAACAAGGTGATAAACATGGTGATGCTGAATGTCACGCCAATGGCTGCAATCAAAGTCTGTCGCCACCGGGCTATCGACAAGGCGATGGCAATGTCCGCTATGAGTTTGTATTTCATGACCCGGGACGGATAAGCACATCTTTTTCACTGATGCCTTCGAGGATTTCAGCCTTGCGGTAATCTACAACTCCAATCTTTAGAGTTAGGGTATCGCCTGCTTCGTTGATCACAAATTGATCATTGATGATGTATTGCCTTGGGATAGTCAGGACATTTTCTTTGACCTGGATGACGATGTTTGCTTCCAGGGTGAGATTTGGATACATCGCAGGAGGATGATTGACAAACCGAGCTTCAACAATCGCCGTCTTCGTTCTTTCATTCAAGATTGGATTGACTTTGGTCACCATGGCTTCGAACGTTTGTCCTTTATAGCTGTCCATTGTGACAACAACTTTTTGTCCTGTCTTTACAGAAGTGATGTCATATTCGTCTACTTGCAATTCGAGCATAAATTCGTTAGCGTCACCGATCACTGCCAAAGGGGTCTGGGTATTAACCATTTCTCCCTGTTCTTTAATCAGCGAATAAATTTTTCCATCGATCTTGCTGGTAATGGTAAAATCCTTTTCAGATTCACGAGTGATCTGCAGGTTCTTTTTGGCCTGTTTGGAAAGGATGTCCAGCCTTCGTTTTTCATCTGCATACCTCAGCCGGGCAGAATTATAGATGGTTTTGGAATTTTGATAATTGAGTTCTGCTTTTTCAACATCTACCTTTGATCCCAGATTCTGCGCCCACAGACTTTGTTGGCGAACCATCAGCAGGGAATCGTTGAGCATTTTACTTTTTGCAAGGTCGATATTGAGTTTGAGTTCCTCGAGCTTGTTTTGATTGGATTTGTAATCAGCCAGGTCAGCCGCTAACTGGGCATTTTCCCTGGACAGGGTAGAGATTTCGTTTTGGATGATAAATAGTGGCGTGCCTTTTCGGACCGTGTCCCCTTCATCGACCAGTACATTCTGGATCAATCCGTTGACGGTTGCAAAAACCTGGTATTGGCCCAAGCTTTTCAATATGCCGGAGGCATAAACGGATTCAGTGATGTTCTCCCTGACCGGTGAGGTGGTTTCGACCTTATCCTTACAGGCCATCAGTACACAAACCGTCAACCAAAGGAAATGGATTCGTTTCATGCCCTGCAAGATAGTGGGATTAGGATAAAGAAAGTTTCCAATCTTTACTGCGCCAGAATTTATATCCTGGGATGATTCGGAATATCAATGATGTCATTTTTCCAAAATACACGCAATGTTTATGTGTTCCTGCTGATCTTGGCAGGTCTTTTATATGCCAATTCACTTGGTCATGGCTTTGTGTTGGATGATGAAGCGGTCATACTCAAAAACCAATTTGTAAGGCAAGGCATTGATGGGATCAAGGATATTTTTCTGCATGACTCATTTTCAGGATATCAATCCATTGGAGAAAGCCAAAGTATACTGGAAGGAGGAAGATACAGGCCACTATCCCTGGGTTTTTTTGCGCTCATCTTTTCTTTTTTCGGAGAAAATGCTTTGCCATTCCACCTATTTAATATTGTACTGTATGTACTTACTGGTTTATTGATGTTCCGGGTGTTGGAGGTCATGTTGAAGGATATTAAAGAGGCAAGATGGATAGCTTTACTTACTTCCGTTTTGTTTCTAGTTCATCCTATTCATACCGAAGTAGTGGCAAACATCAAAAGTGCGGATGAACTAATGTCCTTCTTGTTCGGATTGCTTTTTCTACTAAGCTTGTTTCATTGGTTTGATAAGAAAAAAACTATTTACATTCTCCTTTCACCCGCCTTACTTTTCCTTGCTTGTTTGTCTAAAGAAAGTGCAATCACCTTGCTGGCCACTGCCCCTCTTGCGATTTGGTATTTCAGGAAAGCAGACTTTAAAAAGATCTTAGTGCTGATCCTTCCATCCCTTGTGGCTGCAATAGTTTACTTGTTAGTCCGGCACCAAATTCTTGGCGACCAGCTCAGCGGAACCATCATGCACGATCCAATGAATAATCCTTTCCTGGAGTGGAACGGGCAAGCGTGGGTGCAATGCCATCCTATTGTTAAGGTAGCCACCTTATTGTATGTTTTTGCAAAATACGTTTGGTTAATGTTAGTTCCGTTTCCATTAACGCATGATTATTTGTACATCCCATTGAATATGTTTATAATCTTGAGCCGTATCGTATGGATCGGATTGCTTTTATTGCTGGCGATGAGTTTTTATGGAATAAAGTCAATATTTAAAAAGAAGATTGCAGGGTTTGGAGTTTTATTTTTCCTGGTCAGTTTAATTCCGGTATCCAATTTATTTTTTCCCGTGGGAACGTTTATGGCTGAGCGCTTTCTTTATCTTCCTTCACTCGGTTTTTTATTGGCCGTCTCTGCTAAAGCCATTCAAATGATTCCTGAACATAACAGAAGATGGTTATGGTGGGCATCTTCAATCCTCATCATATTCTTCAGCATCCTCACCATCAAAAGGAATGCTGCCTGGAAAAGTAATGAAACCCTCATGCTTACGGATGTGAAAGTGGCTCCAATGAGTGCTAAACTTCAGCTTGGAGCAGGAACCATACTGTTAAATAAAGCTTTGCAGCAAAGAGATACAGCAGAACAAAAAAAGTTGTTGCTGGAAGCATTACCTCATCTCAAGTTAAGTACGGAACTACACGAGACTTATTACGATGCCCACCTGGCCTACGGAGCTTGTGCCTATTACCTGCAGATGTTCGACGAATCAATAGCTGCTTATCGGAAAACATCAAAACAGTATCCGAATGATCAAAAAGCGCTTACAGGACTTCGATATGCTCTAGAGGCCAAAGGAAATGAACAATTAATAAAAGGTGATACAGCAAACGCTATTCTATTCCTAGATGAAGCATGGAGGATGCACCATCCGGATAGCAGCAAAGTATGGTTTGAAAGGGCTCAACGCCAGGTTAAATAATCACCCATCATTTATGTAAAGCGCAGGTTATTCCTTTTGGAGTTGCATTTCAATTTCGACTGCATTAATGGCACCGGACAAAGTGAGTTCATCCCCTGAAACAGTAAAGTTGTAGGTAGATGGTGCTCCATCTTTTGGAACAAGGGTCACTTCATCACATGATTCATTCAACTGATAACTTCCGATAATATTTTCCGTTCCACCAATCAGGTAAGTGATATCCCAGTTTAGGTTTCCTCTGCCTGACGAATCTGCCGGATGAAAAGTCATTTCCGAAGAAGTGATAAAGATGGTATCTCCGAAAAATTCCTCACCATCTTCTTTCCAGGATTCCGTTTGCCACGTTCCTTCCAGCAAATCACATTGCGATACTTTATTATCATCATCCTTGCAAGACATCGACAAGGCAAGCCAAAGGCCCAAGCCAACAATTTTCATTGTTCTCATTACACAAATTTTGAAAGTTGAAAATGAAAAAGGGGCGAGCAATATAGAGGTGAGCGGAACGAATATACGGAAATAAAAATTATGTATAAATTTTATTTGCGTAGCTATCAGCTGTCAGCTGTCAGCTATCAGGAAAAGGCTTCCAGCTTCCAGCTACCAGCTACCAGTCTTGAAGTCCCATGTCCTAACTCACATTCTCACGTTCTCACTTTCTCACGTTCTCACTGTCTCACGTTCTCACGCTCTAGGTTTTCAGGGCCGCTAGCGGTCTTCTGAAAACCTGTAACTTTGCGGTCCTATGATCGACCTGAACGTCACCGAACCACAGCCTAGAGCCCGTAAACCTGAATGGTTACGGGTAAAGTTGCCGATCGGTGAAGAATATAAGAAGGTACGCCAGCTCGTGGATACCTATAACCTGCACACCATCTGCCAGAGCGGAAATTGCCCCAATATGGGCGAATGCTGGGGTGCCGGAACTGCCACTTTTATGATTCTGGGCAATGTCTGCACTAGGTCATGTTCCTTCTGTGCGGTCAAAACAGGCCGACCAAATGAATATGATGAAGATGAGCCTCGCCGCGTAGCGGAAGCCATTTCCCTGATGAAAGTCAAACACGCCGTGATCACTTCTGTCAACCGCGACGAACTCAAAGACCGCGGTGCAGAAATCTGGTATCAAACGGTTACTAAAGTGAAAGAGCTTTCTCCAGAAACTACTATCGAAACGCTCATCCCAGATGTCAAATCAAATTGGGATGCACTCATTCGTATGATCGAAGCAGGACAAGAAGTTGTCTCTCATAATATGGAGACCGTTTCACGTCTTTATCGTCTTGTAAGACCACAAGCAAAATATGAACGTAGTCTTGAGCAGATCCAACGCATCAAGGATTTTGGCAAGCGCACAAAATCCGGCATCATGGTGGGCCTCGGAGAAACAACAGATGAAATGCTACACGCTATGGATGATCTCGCAGCACATGGTTGCGATGTCCTCACCATCGGCCAGTACCTTCAGCCAACACCCATGCACTTAGCTGTTGCAGAATTTATCCATCCGGATGTGTTTGCGATGTACAAAGAAGAAGGAATGAATCGCGGATTTGCTTTTGTAGAAAGCGGACCCTTGGTTCGTTCATCGTACCACGCTGAACGTCACTTGTGAGAACGTGAGACAGTGAGAACGTGAGAGGTGTGGGACACGTGAGAACGTGAGAAGCGTGAGAAGCGTGAGTGTGGGCATAGGGAATCATCTGCGTTCCAATTGTCTGGAAGCTGGTAGCTCAAAACTGATAGCCGATAGCTGACAGCTGATAGCTTTTCCCCTTGACTTCATAGTGGCAATCCCTTACTTTTGACTTTTTCCAGTTGACCTATTTCACACATGCCAGTTGATCTTTTGCATCAGACCCTCAAGTCTAATTTTGGTTTTGACACATTTCGTCCGCACCAGGAAGAGATTATAAAACACGTACTGGAAGGTGGCCATGCATTGGTGATCATGCCCACAGGTGGTGGAAAATCAGTTTGTTATCAATTGCCTGCACTGCTAAGAGAAGGATTTACTTTGGTGATCTCACCTTTGATATCCTTGATGAATGACCAGGTTCGATCACTTCAGGCTAATGGAATTTTAGTGGGAGCATTGCACAGCGGAACGACAGCTGCGGAATCCAAAGAAATTCTTCATCAGATACAAAACGGTACGCTCAAGATCCTGTATGTCTCTCCTGAAAGAGCTTTAACTCAAAAGTTTCTTGATTTTATCAGGCCATTAAACGTTTCATTGATCGCCATTGATGAGGCGCATTGCGTATCGATATGGGGAAATGATTTCAGACCTGAGTATGCACAGTTGCCCGGACTCATTCAGTATTTTCCAAACATACCAGTCCTTGCGCTGACGGCTACAGCGGATAAAGCCACACAAGAGGATATTCGTCTGCAATTGAAATTGAAAGATCCTCTTACTTATCTCTCCAGTTTCGAACGCCCAAACATTCATCTTACCGCAAGAGCAGGGATAGAACGCATCGACCAGATCAGGGAATTTCTAAAAGCACGACCTGGACAACCCGGGATTATTTATTGCCTTGCCCGAAGAACTACAGAATCAATTGCGGAAACGCTCCGTCGATATGGATATAAAGCGGAAGCCTATCATGCTGAGATCGACAATACGACACGCAAGAAAGTGCAGGATGATTTTCAGTTTGACCGCGTGCAGATCGTGTGCGCAACGATTGCCTTTGGTATGGGCATTGACAAACCAAATATCCGTTGGATCATTCATTACAATCTCCCGAAGAATATTGAGAATTATTACCAGGAGATCGGTCGATCAGGACGTGATGGCCAACCTGCTGATGCGCTGATGTTTTACAGCTTCAGGGATATTAATGTTTACAAAGAATTCATTGAGAAAAGTGATGCCAATGAAACCTTTAAACGCGTGCAATCAGAAAAACTGGAACGTATATGGGAATATAGCCAGGCTACCAATTGCCGCACCAATGTCATCCTGAATTATTTCGGCGAATATCGTTCCTCAGGTTGCGGACATTGTGATCATTGTATTCATCCATTGCAAGGATTTGATGGGACTAAACTCGCGCAGATGGCTTTGTCTGCTTGTAAGCGAAGCAACGAATCTGTTGGTCTCAATATGTTAGTGGATATACTTAGGGGCTCAGGTAGAAAGGAAATCTATGATCGTGGTTTACAACACATCAAAACGTATGGTGCAGGTAAAGACATCATTTGGAAGGACTGGGCTCAATACATCACCCAGATGATCAATCAAGGTTTGCTGGAGATTGATTATATCGGCCATTCGGTTTTGAAGTGCACGCCATTGAGTGATGAAGTGTTGTTTAATGGAAAAATAGTTACACTCCATCGCCCGGTTGAGGAACTTGAGGAACCAGTTGTAAAAAGGAAATCAAAGACAGTTCGTTTTAGTGAAGAATTGATTGAACGACTTGAAAAATTGTGCAAGCAAATTGGCAAAGAAGAAGGCCTGCCTCCGTATGCTATTTTTCCAAAAGGAACATTGAAGGAAATGGCAGAGGTACGGCCGGTAACTGTCGAAGAGTTGTCGCAATTGAATGGTGTGGGTGATTTCAAATCCAAAAAATATGGTCAGACTTTCGTGGATGAGATCCGTGTCTTCATGACTGATCAGAATATCATCAAAAAGCCAAAGGGAATGACTTATATCGAGACGCTCAATCTTTTCAAACAAGGATTGACGCTTGAACAAATTGCACAACAAAGGGATATGGCAATTTCCACCATTGCTATGCACCTCGCCAAACTTTACGAAAAAGGGGAGGATCTTGATTTTAAACGCTTTTTATTTCCCGATGATATGATCCTGGCCAGGCAGGGCTGGAGGGCGAGCGGATTCAGTGAGCAGATCAGCAAGGTAAAGGAACAGGTAGGGGATAGCTTGGATTATTCCCGGCTGCATCTGGCTTTAGCCATTCTGAGAAGGGAATCTGCCCAGTAGTCCCATGGGCATTACAGCCCCGTGGCACCTCTTTTTTCCCTAAATTTGCGCCATGAACAGGCAGACTTTAACCATTTTCATCTTTTTCATTTTCTTAATGTCCTTTGGAGGAAATCTTCATGCCCAGGGTATTGAATTTTATCATGGCACTTGGGAGGAAGCGATCATGAAAGCTAAAGCGGAAGACAAACTCATCTTTGTCGATGCATTTACAACTTGGTGCGGCCCTTGCAAACGAATGGCTGCCAGCACCTTTCCGGATGAAGAGGTAGGGAAATTGTTTAATCAATACTTCCTCAGCCTGAAGATTGATATGGAAAAGGAA
>Ga0157380_10000268_pt1 | contig 31302 bp, 27 predicted proteins | sample S35metaG_FD_119757 | JGI IMG/M metagenome (GOLD analysis project Ga0157380, IMG submission 119757) | Switchgrass rhizosphere microbial communities from Kellogg Biological Station, Michigan, USA - S3-5 metaG | ecosystem: Host-associated > Plants > Roots > Rhizosphere > Soil | place: USA...
ACAACGAATAGAACCAGAGCCATTTCTAACATGAGATTTTACCTTTCGTTCTTCGTTACTCTGCCACCCAATTTAAGCCACAAGCATGAGATAAATCTGTTTTCGGCGTAGGAACTTCGTTAAATCACTGATGTTTCGGCGTATTCATAACTCAATTCCTGCCGTATACCTTATGAGACTTACACGATGAGGCATGACATGACATGCGGGTTTCGAGAGTCACGGAGGGCATACTTTATAAGACAGTTACAAATGAAGGTGTGGGATGAGAGAAGTGTTAGATAGAACCATTTTGTGACCACTTCTCGCAGCCACCTGAAAAGAGGGGTTACGAAAGGGGTAGTTGAGAAACACATCACTAGGCTTACTAACCAAGCATAAAAGCACTTACCAAAACCGCGCTACACAACTACTTTGACGCTCAAACTTAGCGTTTTTCCCAGATGATGAGCGCCCGTAATGCCGCCAGATTCCGCCACAGGGGTTCGGTTATATCTTCGGCACGTTGCAGTGGGGGATACAGCCAATCCGGTAACAGGCTAAACGGCTTGAAACCACCACTCAACAAGTACGTTATCAAGCTGAATTTTTGTATCTTTATCAGCCGCAACTCAGGCAAGCTATCTTGCAGCGTTGTGCCTGATTTTTCGAGCAGGAGATAGGGGATGGCAGCATTACCATCAAAGGCATTTTTATCAGCCTCAAATTGATTATGCTCTTGCCATGGTTGCGCGGATAAATCACATTCCTCTTGATGGAGATAAGTGTATATCAGGCGCGAAAAGGGTGTGATATACGGTTCAACCAGCACAAAGCGTCCCCCAACACGCAGCACTCGACTCACTTCGCGCAGTACAGCAAGCGGTTGATTGAAATGATGCAGCACATCCAGCCCGACGACGTTATCAATACCGCCTGTTGCAAAGGGCAGGTAATGGGCATCGGTAGCGAGGTTGACAAAGGGACTGTGCAAAATATCCGTGCGTATCACATGGGGGGCGAACTCCGCCATCAGACCAGGACCACTGCCAATCTCGACGCAGTGTGAACCCGCGCTGAGATGATTGAGCAGTCGGGCGTAATACTGTTCCGCATACAGGCGGCGCAGAATGGCTTTTTGCTGCCAGATGCGGCGATGACGTTCAAGATACTCGTAGTCACTGTTCAGCGTATCAGCTTGCAGCGAGTTCAATTCGGGCGCTCCGCATAAATCAGCACCGAGCCGCTAAATTCACGAATTAATGGCAAAGCCTCCAGCACATAACCGAGACCTTTAATCAGTGGCATCAAGGCTGGTGGTGTCGCGGGATGCAGCCAATCCGTGTTGCGAATGCTGATATTGGCAAAGCCCGTTGCGCTTAGCTGTTTTGCCAGTGTCCAGCGCACAATCGCGGTCTCATCTTCCGAGACATGGTTACGCTTACGGATAGCAGGGATATTACGTTCCGCCCATACCTGTGGATTGAGCATATTCGGTTCGGCAAAGACCATCACGCCGCCCGGTTTCAGCAGTTCATAAATACGCCGAATCGCCATCACCATATCGAGATGATGCAACACCGATGAGCCGACAATCGCATCAAAGGGTCCATCAGCTGCGCCATCTTCAAAGCGCATGACACGGAATTCAACCTGTTCCGATGGCAAATTACGCCGTTTGGCAAGTTCAATCAACTCTGGCGATATATCAACGGCAAGAATTGAGGCTTGTGAGACAGCCATCATTTCGGTAAAGAGTCCTGTACCGCAGCCAACTTCCATCACATGCTGACCCGCTTTCAACTTCGCGGCTTCGCGTAACAGTTTTCCACGTCGAATGGCACGCAAGCGCCCTGCGGGTGTATCCCAATTCCAGAGTAGTTCAGGGTTGCCCGATTCAACTAGATATTTGCCGTGATTAACTTCATGTTGTTGTCTTACATTCAATGAAACCATGTTGCTCTCGCTTATTGATTGACTATGCCGATGATGGAACACACAAAGATGAGGACATCAATGGCGTGGTCTGCGGATAACGAAGAAAAAGAATGCCACGATTGCCAGTACAATGCCTGCCACAATCGGTAATTTCAGGCGATTTTGCGCCACTGGTTTTAGCTGTTGCCGCGATGGTTTCTGTCCTAATAGTGGGCGGATTTTGAAGTGCCACAATGCCACTAGACTCATCTTACCGAGCAAGGGTCCATGTAGACCCACTCGTACCTTGCTTGCGCCGTAAGTCCGCGTGAGATAGTGTATCGGCACATCCTGAATGCGGAAACCCAGCCATGCCGCACCAAACAACAGGTCAAAGTCACCAAAGGGGTCAAAATCGCCAAAGTAATCTCGATTGGCTTTAATCGCTTCATAATCTTTTTTGAAGAGAACCTTTGTGCCGCACAGCGTATCGGTCACGCGCTGACCCAACAACCAGCTAAACGCATAGCTGAAAAAGACATTGCCTAATCGATTCAGTGGTTTCATCGCGCCACTTTCCTGATTATAGACAAAGCGCGTGCCGTTGGCGAAATTGGCTTTATTGGTTGCCAGCACATCATAGAAACGCTGCAATTCTTCCGGCGGTACAGAAACATCGCTATCCAGAATCATCAGAATATCGCCTGTTGCTGCATCGAAACCTTTACGGACAGCATCACCTTTGCCAAGTTTCAGCATCAGGTCAGGTGGTGTATCGTTATCCGAATGCGGCGCGATTTGTGGCATAAACTTAATATCGCGTTCAGGATGACGCTCAATCTCGCGGTGAATTTCTTCAACTGTGCCATCGGTGGAATTGCCATCCACGAAGATAAGTTCTGTATGACTGCCCATATCCGGTGTGCGTTCAACCAATGTGGCTATATTCCCGGCTTCATTGCGCGTGGGGATAATCACCGATACCGAATACTGTTGTTCAGGCGCAGGTTGCAGAATAGGGCGAGTGATTAAGGTGGTAAGCAAGGTTATCTTTCGCATCAGTGGGGCATACGAGAGACCATTGACTGATGGAGTGATAACTGGAATTTGATAGGGAACCAGCAAACCGGGCTTGATTTCTAACACATCGTAATCAGCAAGCGTCAAAAATTCTTGCAGCGCACTGGCTGAAATCCAGTTCTGGCGAATATCCCAATCCGGTGTTTTCAATCCCAACTGTTCTGCCAGCTTGAGCGCCGGATTCCACAACCAGTTCCATGTCGAAATAATCAACCGAGTCCGTTCGTGCATCAATGGTTTGATGTCAAGCAGAAACTGCTGAATATCACTCAGATAGCCAACTAAGTCTTCGACAATGATAATATCAAATGGTTCTTCGGCTGACAATATGGCTGGCAGTGCTTCGACATCGCCGCAGAGCCAATGCAGATGAGGGTACTTGCTGCGTGCTTTTTCGATACTCGCGGGGCTAAGGTCGATACCGACACCATAGGCAGGTTCAAGCGCAGCTAATAAATTGCCAACATTGCAACCGAGTTCCAGCACCCGTATATCAGGGTTCATATAGGGGCGGCAAACCTGAAGAATTTGCTCATGATATAAGCGGTTACGCTCAAACCAATACGAACGCTTATCCGCAATGCTATCGAAAAACTTTGTGACTTTTTGCTTATTTGACATATTAAAAAGTCGTATCCGAATTGAAAGAAATCATATCATAACAAAAATCACATTGCCTGTAAAGTTAATCTTGAACTATAGTTTATGCTTGTTCACTCTAAAATCACCACTTGTAGCAGGTTCGCTATGGTTCGACTCCGCAGCATTATCAGTTTATTGGCGCTTGTTTTAGCAGTTGTGATACTAACTTATCTTGTATGGGATGTTGCCACGCCGCGTCCTATCAGCATTGAAGACCGTATGGATGCGGCTACCATACTTTTCCATGCGGATAAGGACGCGGGGTTGTTGGCAGCGACCTGTGTGACTCTCACATGGCAGGTTGACCAGATTCAAGCGGTGTATCTGAATGGTGAAGGTAAGGGCGGGAATGGCGAAGAAATTGTCTGCTTTCAGGTTAAGCGCCCAACATTAACCGTCGATTTGCGGGATGGCACAACCCGCCAGTACACCTTGCCAATTCGCACTTTCGCCAATGACAACCGTTTCTGGTTGAGCCTGATAGCGGTGGCTACGCTGTTGCTGCTTGCGTTTTCGACTTCAACTGTTCCGATGATACGCCGTTGGGTTGACCGTTTCTGGTCACGTTTTCACGCCCATCTATACGCCGTAAAAGTCACACCGGAACAGCTTCGACTCGCGCAGATAATGGCTTATAGCTTTAGCCTGTTGAACGTGATTCTGGTCGTTACGATTCTCCGCATGGGTAATTTCCGTCCACTTTTGCTTATCCATTTGCTGCTTGCTATTGCTGGAACAATTGTTGGCTTGTTGCCACGAACACATCGCTTGTTCGCGCAAGTGATTCAATTACGCTGGATAATCTTGCTGCCAATTGTCTGGTTCATTGTGACCACCAGTATTTTGCTGGATGTGCGGCTTGAACTTGTACCCCGTTCGGCGATTCGTGCGTGGGATGTAACGCTGTTTTTCTGGCTGATAGTATTCTGGTTGATTAGTTATGCGCTGCGTTCATTTGCATTCGATAGACAACGACGTTGGGCTTGGCTCTCGATTGCGGTATTGTTTGGGATAGTCGCGCTGCTTGCGCTTACCGTGCCACCGCTTGCCGACGAGTATCACCCATTAGTTGAGGAGCATATACGCCCCTCAAATCTCCTCTATCATTACGCGCCCTTCAACACCGACTCCATTGATTATGTCCGTTCGGCACAAAACTTCCCCGCAAACTGGCGCTTTATAACAGTTATCCATCGCCCGACATATATCATGTTCACCTCACAGATGTGCTTGCTCCTCGATATTCCCCTTCATGGCTATGCTGCTCCCTATGGCGGCTGTAGTGATGATACGGCGGTCATCATGGCAATGTGGCTGACACATTTCGGCATAGGTTTTATTAGTTTGCTGGTTATCTACGAGTTGGTGCTGAAATTTTTGGAGAACGCTTATGTCGCGTGGCTAGCGGCACTTTTTGCAGCACTATCACCGTTTCATCTGTGGACGTTGGCTGTGCCTTCTACGGATTATGTCGAGATTTTTATCCTGCATCTTTCGCTCTGGTTAATATACCGCCTGTTCAGTGAGCCGCATTATTCCATCACCCGTATTATCACCTACGGCTTGATATTTGGGCTGATGCTCCTTATCAAACTGAACGCGATTCCTTATCTCATCGCTGTTGTGCTGGTGTTAGTGTTCCGGCGCTGGTGGTTGTTGCTTGTGTGGACAGTGCTGCCATTCGGCTTGAGTTTTCTTTATGCCCAGTTCATTCCGAAATGGGGTATTCCTTATACCAATATTGAAACCACAGGGCGCTGGTCAACGGTGCGCTGGTTATGGCTAGAATATATCTACTTTACGCCACAGCGCATGTGGCGCACATTAGGCGAGTGGGGCGGCTATACCACTTATCAGGTTATTGTGGCATTTGGATTATTGTTTGTCGCGGCGGTCTTTGCTCTGTCATTTGACCGTAAAGCATTCCGAACGGTTGTGCTGCTCGGCTGGTTGATGTTTTTTGCAAGCGCGGCGTTTGCCTTTATTGTCCGAATTTCATACACAGGGCATATTCTGCAACTGATGCCCGTTATCTATGGCGGTGCGGCATTGGGCATCTGGCAAATACAAACTGTTCTTGAACAACGCTATCCCAAGCGCCTGTGGATTGCACGGACAGCAGGCTTGTTACTGATTGCGGCTGCTGTCTTGCATTTGCTCTTACAGTGGTTTGTTTTCGGCACTCACGGTTCACGGGCAATTATTGTGCTGCTATCGCCGGCGGTTGTATTGCCTTGAAATACAGGGAATTAAATAAGGGTTCGACCAAAATTATCCATATCACTGGAGGATGTTCAATGATTTCGTTTATTCAGCAAATCCTGTTGCAGTTGTATAAGTTTGCGGTACGGATAGGTCTCACTAGAACAACTATTTGGCAGGAGTTTTTCTCTCGACTTTATATGCTTTATAAGTCAAACATTGAAGCGCGACACACCGATTACTTACAACAATTTGTACCTTCAGGCGCTATCGTTATTGATGTGGGCGCGAATATCGGCTTTTTTGCAATCAAGTTCGGATGTTGGGTTGGGGAGCGTGGCAATGTTATAGCAATTGAACCTGAAAGTAATAATGTGAAGTTGTTGCAACGGATGATTCAACGGGCAGGGCTGGGTTCAGTAGTCGAAATTGTTCATGCAGCCGCAACAGCCGCTGATGGCGAAACATCACTCATTCTTGACCCATATCATCCCGCTAATCATCGAATTGGGCAGAGTAAGGTAAAAGTCCCCGCAAGGACAATTGATAGCTTAATGGCAAATCATGACGTGCCAGTTACTCTGATTAAGATTGATGTACAAGGTGCAGAGGCACAGGTATTACAAGGTGCAAAGGAAACAATACGACGATATAAACCTGCTATTTTTATTGAGATTGATTCTGTTGCTTTACGCACCTATGGTAACACGGCGGAAGAATTAATTCTGGGATTAGTTGAACAGGGTTATCAACCCCATATATTGGATAAAGCTGGAATCTCAGCGTGTACAACAGAGCAGACACTTAACATTGTTAGCCAACAAAGTTATTCAGACTTTGTTTTCATCGCTTCAAAAAGTTGAGTGCCTAGATATATCAGCTTTGTTCAGTAGCTTCGGGAGCAGGTGTGCTTTCTACTGGTGGTGAATCCGGAGTGTCTTCCACTGGCGACTCCGATTCGACTGTGGTTTCCGGTGTATCCGCGAGTTGGTCTATACCCGATAAAATAGAGTAAGAGTGACCTCCCAATGATAGAATAAAAATGTTACAAGGAGGGACGAGGAACACGATTTGATGAAGCCTTTAAGCGTGAAGCTGTGGTGAAGGCTGAAGGCAGCCACAATGTGAGCCAGACAGCGCGTGAATTAGGCATTAGTGGCAAGACACTCCATAGCTGGATGAAACAGTATGGTCAACGGCAAACCTTGGATGTCCATGAGGCAAGTCGCCGAACAACTGCTGGCGCGTGTGCGCGAACTGGAACAGGCACTGTTGGTGAGCGAGAAGAAGGTTGAAGTTTAAAAAAAAGCTATTTCGATTGGGAGCCAGAGCGAGCGGAACGGTTTATGATGATTCAGAACCGAGACCAAACTTTGAGTATTCAACCATATGTGAGTTACTGGATGTGTCAGAAAGTGGCTACTATGTGCGGTGTAACCGTGACGGCAGGATGCACCAGCAAGCAGATGCTGCTTTGGGCGAACAGATTGAGCGTATCTTCCGTATGAGTCGCAACACTTATGGCAGTGACCGTATTCACAAAGCCCTTCGCAAACAGCATACCCACACCTCGCGCAAACGAGTGGCACGTCTCATGCGTGAGCATAATTTACGGTCTGTTCGCGTGAAAAATCGGCGCTTCAGTCTCACAAAATCCGGGCAAACTGCCTTCATCGTACCCAATCGGCTTGAACAGGATTTCAGCACAACCGCTATGAACCAGAAATGGGTCACGGATACAACTTATATCCCAACCCGCGAAGGCTGGTTGTATCTGGTCAGTGTGGTTGATTTATACAGTCGCCAGGTAGTGGGCTGGCAATGGGCGACCATCACGACGCACAACTAGCCACCTCAGCTCTGCAAATGGCGCTTCAACACCAGCACCCTCCAGCCGGTCTTATCCTGCACTCTGACCGTAGCAGTGAGTTCGCTAACGCTCGTTTTCACCAACAAGCCAATGAGGCCCGTATTCACTTGAGCATGAGTGCGAAGGGTAATTGTTTTGACAACGCCGTTGCCGAGAGTTTCTTTGCAACACTCAAGCTAGAAGCGGTTCAGGGGCAGGTTTACAACCCAAACAAGCAGCCCGTCAACATTTGTTTGATTTCATTGAAGTGTTTTATAACCGTCAACGACTGCACTCCGGCATTGATTACCGTTGCCCTATCGAGTGCGCCGCTTAGGTTACACTTACTCCTAAAAACTGGGGGTAGACCAAAAATAGTATCTGGGTGTTTAATCTCAATAGTGGTACAGGGGCAATTTATGGAACATAGCAAGTTAAAAGGGGTTACACTTGTTATTTTGACTGATGAAACAGTGCCATGCCTTCAACTTCACGCGGCGACTCGAACACTACATCGACCTCTACGAGACAGGCAAAATCCCATTCACTGAGTTAAATGCTTCGGTTCAGGGCTGGATTAGCCATGCGCGTTATGCCGATATGTGGGGCTTGCGAACGCATATTTTCGACAATCACCCCATTCACCCGCCTAAAGCGGAATAGCCAGTACAAAAGTCGGTAACAATTCTAAAGTGGCGTTACCTGCTTTCGGCGACGCTGCTGCTCGCAGAATTCTGCAAACAGGACAAGTACAAACGGAAACGCAAGAGATAAAAAAGCCATACATAGTAAACCATCACTGCTGGACAATTTGTATCATTGTCAAGAATAGAAAGATTTTCAAATTCGTATGCTGCATTTAAAAAAGCCGCGTAATTGGCTGGTTATCATTGGGATATTATTTATTGTGATAATGGTCAGTGCTGAACTAATTCCGAATACGAATGATGGATTCGGACCATTGCAACTAAGCGGTATAATTGTAGGTATATTGATAGTTATTTCTTCCCATGTTCGTGGCTCATTTTTGGGAGTATTGGGGGTAGTTACCACTTCAATTGTAATGACACTGTTATTGCTTGAATTCATTATCGGGCTTTTAAAATATGAAGCGGATTACACAGCAGAGTTAATCACACAATCTCGACAGCCACTTGAGCGTGCGCCATATTGGTTATGTGAACCAGAATTTGGTTGCCGCTTTATTGGTAGCGCAATACCAGAGTCGATGTGTTCCAGTGTTAATTCAGAAATAACAAGCCGTTTCTGTATTATCAATTCGCAAGGTTATCAAGATGGCGACGAGTTTGTTCTATCGCCACAACTCGAACAATCTCAATATCGAATTATGTTGCTAGGGGATTCGTTTACATTCGGTATGTCTGCTGAGTATCCTTTGGGCTTTGCCGATTTATTATCTGAGTATATGCTCTCAAAACACAATGGAATTGTCTGGAATTTCGGTATTCCCGGAACAGCCACCCGACAGGCTCTTGTACTGGCTCAAGAGTATGTTCCCATCATGCAACCAGATATTGTGGTATTGGGATTTTTCAATAATGATTTCAATGAGAATCTCTATCCAATTGACCTTTACGAAAGCCCCCTAATTGAAAGTAAGTATCAGCTAGTATACGCTTATCAACTGATGAGTAACCTTGAGCTGCAACACTTGACAGATGCCAACCTCTATCTTCGAGCGCATGGTCAGCCAGCATCAAATACGCAATTAGAAATACTTCTGCGCCAAACACGTCTCGGTTCATTGCTGTTGAATGCTCTACCGAGTCTTAGTAGGATTGCCAATCCTGACACTAGATGGAACACATCCGTTCAGCAGACATATGATTTGTTAGAACAATTACAGACCTACTTGGCAAGTGAAAATATTCTATTCATCGTATTGTCTATACCTTCCATAGATGATGTGCAATCGCCTACGCAAAGCTATATTACCTTTGAACAAATAGGAACTGATTTAGGCTTGCATCGGTTAGATATGCTTGATAGGTTGTCAGTCGATGATTATCAACCGCTTCCCGACGGTCATTGGACAAATAGTGGACACGCGAAGGCGAGTGAAATCCTAATTACTTGTTTGGACTTTATGCTTGAAAATCCAGACAAAATTTGCCCTGAGGCAACAAATTAAGGTAACGTCAGTTTTGTTTAAGGATGAGCCAAAGTGAGTAGATAATCAAGTTTCAAAGACGGTTTCTTGGGCTGATGACAGTAGGCGATTAAGCCACCGAGTAGGTTCATGAGGAAGCCCATCCAACTCCGGTGACGGGTATGCTCAATTTGGGAAATGTTTTTGAGTTGGTCATAAATGCTTTCGACAATCGCCCGCTTGCGTAAGAAGTATTTATCCACCTCATCCATCAGTTGGTTTTTCATGTTGGCACGGAGTTTGGTAATCAGGTGCAGTGCCTGTTCTTCAAAGAGTTGTCGGGCTAAAGGCTGAGAGAGATACCCCTTGTCGCCGAAGAGTTTGCCAAATAAGCCACGCACCAGACGTGGCACGGGCTGTCGGTCATCGACATTACCGGGGGTCAGGCGACAACTGAGCAATTCACCACGGTCATTAACGACCAGATGCAGCTTAAAACCATAAAACCAACCAACGGATGTATGTCCCCGTTGTGCCATACCGTCAAAGACATGATGTTGGGCAATCCGGTGATTGTCGCACACCGCTAAAGCCGTTGAGTCAATGAAAGCCAGACCCGTGCAAGTGCCATAGCAGTGACGCAAGTAAGCCACCAATGCCAACAACAAACGGGGCAGCAGTTGCATAAAGCGTGTGTAACTGAGCAGTTTGGGAAATTCACTGTGCAAATGTCGGGCAACATAGCCCAAATAATAGGTTTTGAAGTTACGATAACCAATCTGATGAAAATGAACCACGATAGTCAGCATCTCGCTCAAACTCATCTGACAGGCTCGCTGGCGCTGCCGTTGACCACTGCCGAGCAACGCTTGGTGCAAGCTCGGTTCAAAAGTTTGGCAGAAATCGTCGATGTCACAAAATAATTCGAGTAAACTCATGATGGGACTCGCTTTGTGTTTAGGTTTGCCACCTTGAAGCTTACCACTTCTCGCAACGCTGTCCCTCTCTTATCCAAAACTCACGTTAAGGTAAGTATGTTCTATTTTTATGTGTCGCAATAAGTTCATTTATTAGTCCACATCTATTGTCCCAACTAGGGCGCGAAAGGTAACATTTGAAGAGCGAATAAGGTTTAAAACGGATGCAGATTAAATGAGAAATCATGCGAAAACGTAAAACAGTGTGGAATATCCATCCCTCAATGCGGCAGCTAAAGCCTTGAAAGTAAGCTACGACACATTACAAAATCGTCTCCGTAAAGGCTATACCTGCGATGCCGATGTTCCTATTCCCGACATCAAGGATAAACGATTAATCAATAAAGACTATAATGAAACTGATTAGTATTGTTTATTCAGACCACATGCAGCGCGGGGAGATAATCAGCATTGTCCCAAGTGTGGTGGGGAGATGCTGCTACGGACTGCCAAGAAGGGTACAAATGCAGGTAATCAGTTTTGGGGTTGCTCTAATTACCCGAATTGTTGCACTGTTATTGCAATTGATTCATCAGGTTGAACTCACCTGCTTAGTCATCCCACAAATCATCGCCGTCATCAAACATCGCGGCGACTCCCTGCGTATGTTCCTCACGCCCAATACTTACGTCAATCTCTGGCACTCCCCCACCGTCAATGAGCGACGGCATATCGGGGAGTTCGCCATCTTCGGTCAGTGTTGGCACAAACCGACCCAACTGCGGTACGGCTGTGCCGTTGATGATGCTACCGAGGAACAATCCCATAAACTCCGCGATGCCAATCACACGATTGGTTTGCTCCTCGATAGTCCAGATTGCCAGCAGGAAACTCACAATTAAACCTTTGAACGCTCGACGCTCAGAGTAGTATTTGTAGACATCGTATGCCTTCCGTTCCTGCGGGTCATCCAGGTTAAATTGCAGCAAATACGACTGCTGATTGGGGCTGCCGTCCGTCATGATTAGACCTTCCGTTTGACCTTGGCATCCAACGCCGCAGATACCAGCATCCCATAAGCGTTCAATTCCCAAATTGGAATCCCAGTCAGATGGGGTGCTTGGGCAGGTGTCAGAATACGGTTCATGCGCTTCTTGTAGTGGCGTTGAATATCATTCATAACCAGTTCCCACATACCCCCTGTTGCCAAAATCGTGTCAGCCCCTTGCCGGAAACTGTATTCAAGTTTCTCTTGAATCACCCGTTGGGCGTAACGTTCGCTCAGGAGGCGCAGAGGTTCATGAAGTTGCAAGTAACGACCATTAACCATCACCCGCGCTGCTTTTTCTTTGGCGGCTGTACCACTCGCTGCTGACCAATCCCGTATCCAGCCATCAATTTGCGCTTTGTTCAGGTTGGGACGCGGCTCACCTGCCTTGTAAAACTCATCGTAAATAATGTCCATCAATGGCTCAATCATTTGTGCTTGAATACCAAACTGGTCATCGGTTGCCTTGCTGATGCTGTCGGGTATCACTGCTCCATTGCGAATCATGTACATATCGTAAGTGCCATTGCCGCCGTCGTGAATAGCAACGTTCCCCATCAGGAAGTCGAAACCCTCATTATCCGGGCGCGGGATTTCAACCGTATTGCCGTTAGCATCGAAGGCGTAAGCAGAGTAACTGCCGTGTCCTTCGGGCAGTACAACAACCTTATCAATGTGATATGTGCGCGGCTGCTTGTCCCACGACATGCGAATACGCCAAAGTCCCGACTTGTCGCGCTTCTCGCCATACAACAACTCTTGTTTGATTTTCTTGCCAACTTTGTTGATATAGCTTGGTGGTGCAGATGTAACGATGGTTAGCGGTACGGCTTCCGGTGCGTCCAATATTGCCAGCAGATTGAGCAGCATGAAGATATGGATGGGGCTACCGTAACGCGCCTCGCTGTTGGAGAAGGTTTCCGGCTGGTATTGGCTCAGTTCCCATACTCCGTCACCAATGCCATAACGCTGCTCATTGCCATCTTTATCAAAGACATCTGCGTAGGTAATGTCGGCTTGCTTCACAGCCACGCTACTGTTGAATTTGTAGCCTGTGACCTCTACGCGAACATTGGGCAGGGATGCCCATTTCAGGTCGCCGCTGACCAATTGCCACGCAGAGGAGACTCCGTTGCCGCCATCCCATGAGATAACTGTCTCATCTAAAAGCCACTCAACTGGTTTGTTCCCCTCGCCAATATCCCGTGAAATTGGGGCAACAATTGTGCTAGACTTGAAGCGTTGCATATTCGTTGACTCCTGTGGTCTAATTATATTTATTGCGTTTTTCTGAGCGAAACTTATCCCTCTATTATATCCAGTATTATAGAGAGCTAGTTAAAAAAGCTCCCGACCCTTTGAGCCGGGATTTTTCCATTAACTTCCTAGTTCCCTGATGCAACTCTAGGGAAGTAGGTATTCTTGAGATTGTACTGGATTCCATAGATATAATCAAATACTGCTCCCTAAAATAAGAGGAAATTTCCATGAAGACGGGTAAAGTAGCTAAAGCTCTAGGGGTTGACCCGAAAACAATCCGTGATTGGGCGGATAGAGAGGAATTCAAGCCATTTTTCTCAAATGAGGCTCTTGGTGTTGATGTAACTCAACGGGATTACAATGACCTAGACCTTGTTGTTTTAAATACCATTCGCAGCGCACGCGCACGGAATAGTAGCTGGGAAGAAATTGTGAAGTTACTTCAAGATGGACATCGAGATACAAATTTGCCAGCAAGTGCATTGTTGGTTGCTGACTCAGCCCCTATAGAACAGTATGCTAAGAGAATGCAGCTACAGGCTGAATATGAAGTTGCCCTCAAGCAAATACAGATGCTACAAGGTCAATTGGTCGAAAAAGATGAAAGGCGTAAAGAAGTTGAGACTAGACACCACGAAGAAATTACGCGATTACAAAAGCGGATTGAAGAATTATCTGAGGAAGTAGGGAAGTGGAAAACATACACAGAAATATATAAGGAACAACTCAAGAATGACAAATAATGTTCTACAAGGTAAGTAGAGTCATGATTCACTCGAATAAAAGTGGGTATTTTGATTCTTTTATTCGAGTCGGGTTGCGTGATTTTTAATAGCAGGGTATTCTCTAAATATTCGCTATCAACGGACATTGAATGAATTAAAAAAGTTGTTAGCCCATTAAAGCAGAAAAGCCTTCTGATGCTTGGCGGCTACGAAGACTTTCTCTGTCACATTTTTGATTTTCATCGCCGATGGGACGAAGAAGTCCTACATGGCTTTTGTATTGGTACTATACATCATCTTGTGTACCTCTGCAACTGTCCCATCATCGAGATGGGATTTTTTTTGTCAAGTTCTAACGTTTCAAACCAAAATCCAAATCTTATCGGCGCTGCTGAGAGCTATTCCTATCTTAATTGGTCGGTTATTCCTGTTTGGGGCGATGCCAAGCCCAATACACCGAAGCAGCCTGTCACAGATTGGAAGGGGTATCAGTCGCGCCGCGCATCCTTAACGCAGCTACGCGAGTGGTTTACAGATACGCCTTACACCGCGCTCGGCATCGTCACAGGTCGCATCTCACAGCTTGTGGTGTTGGACTTTGACAATGCGGAACTAGCATCAGCTTTCGCTTTGCAATTTCCCGAACTGACCCAAACTCGCACCATTCTGTCAGCAGGTCGTGGGCTTCCACACTATTACTTCCATATCCCGCCAACTGTGCGGACACAGAGCAAGCAGGTCAATGGGGCAGATTGGCTTTACGAAGGCAGATTCGTAGTCGCGCCGCCAAGCGTCATCAAGGGGCAAGCCTACAAGCTACAGCGTGGCGGCAAAGCACGCACTCTGACCCAAGCTGATGTGAACCGTATCACGGCATTTTTGCAGCAATATGAACCCATGCCACAGAAAGTCAAAGTTAAAACCCAATCTGTCACCATTTCAACTCCAACTGAGCCACAGCCGCTTACAATTGCAGACTTGCAAGGCTGGTATCGCCATCAAGCCAAGCATGGCAGCCGTAACGATGTACTGTTCCGTTGTGCCTGTGAAGCGCGTGATAGCGGCTGGACGCGCACTGAGACCGTCGCGGCATTGGCGGACTTGCACGCCAATAACATCCTGCCTGATGAAGACGGTATAACTCGTTACCGGGAAGCGGTTCGCACGATAAACAGTGCTTTCTCGCGTTCGGCACGGCAGCAGCGCCAGTACAATACGCTGGATTTGCCCAACACGATTATCGAAAGTCTGCTGCAACGTGGCATGACGGATGCGGTGCGCGTGTTGGTAGCACTTCGGCAGCAGGGGATTAAGCCCAGTCAATGGTTCACACAGGATGAGGCGTGGGCATTGCTCAAGGGGCATGTCGGTAATTGTGGAATGCGGTATGTTTTAAATCGTATTTTGGGCGACGATAAGCGGCTATTTGAGGTAGAGGAAGGCTACGAAAGCCCTCTCCCTGACAACCCACACCCTGTAACTACTGCTTTCACCGATTCTACTGATAGCATCTTAACCTGCGTTAAGATAAACAATTCAAATCCATCAAATATTCGTCGAGGGCGTAAAAACAAATATTATCGGATGCCATCGAACACCGAATTAGCCTTCGTTTTAGAGGTTAGGCTCACACGAACTGCTGACCCGTTGGCACTGGATGACATTGGCAGCGCCAAGAATACGCGCATCGTCTTTCATCGCGCCTATGTCGCCCGTAAACCCGGCCTGTACCCCGTTAATTGGCTCAAGAAGCGGCTTGGCATCAGTTCCGTGACCCTCTGGCGCTACAATCAGGAAATCCCTGATATGAAAGTTATCCCGACTTACATTGAGACTCCGCTTCACAGGGGTAATTTGAACCTGATTCCGCCTGTAGAGCAGAATAATGGCTTCTTGCTCCAAGATGAAGCTGGCAATCGCTATCCAGCCCTCAAGGAAATCGCGCTGCGGCTCTTGGCTCAAGGCAAGCGCGTCAGCCTCATGCGGCGCTGGTTCAATTTTTATTATATTGAAGGCGCACAACCTGCTCAGACAGCACAGCAAGTCGCCCCGAAACTCGCTGTACCAGACTTCACCCGTTATTGGGCATCATTGCAGGATGAGCCTGTGGCTATAAGACTCCGCAATCGCTCAAATTCGACCATTTCCCGCGATTTGCAGCAGTCTGGCGCTAACGAGCCACAAAGCGTGAATACGCCGCTTAAAGCGTCAGAAGCAACAGGGGCAGACCAGAAGCCCAAACACAATCCCCGGCGCAAATTTGAGGATGCAGAACTAGAAGCTAAAGTTGTCCGTTGGCAGAAACAAATTAACGCCATGAATGCCGCGCCCGAAGCCCAAATTTCCAAGCGCACCTTACGCCACTTGCTGATTGAACATGGGCGGGAGCGCGTCCAAGAGGCGATTACACGCATCGCCGGACGCAGCAATGTCGAAAATGCGGCTGGATTCTTGGTCGTGATACTCCGCAGCGAGGCAAAGTTCAGCCGCTTGGCGTAATGAGCTACACAATCCTCATGAAATTCTAGGCGTTCATCAACCACAACAGATTTCTTGCAAGAAATTCTATCAACCACACTTGAAGATGGCGATTATGCACACCTCAGCGCGGTAAAATTTACGTCTTTAGAGAACTCACCAGATTCTGACTTTCTAACCAAGCCATTCCTGATGAATGGTGATACACTTAATGAAGTGTAGCCACGATTATAACAAGGTAGTCAACCCATGAACAATCACCCGCTCTTCAAAATTGCACCATCACGTAAAGACAAAGACGCACCCACTCGTATCAAAACATATCTCAAGTGGTTAGAAGCGAATAGCTCGGATTGGCGCGAACCAGATTTGGTTGCTTACAGCAACTTCTTGCTCCATGTGAAAAAACTCACGCCACAGACTGTCGCCTCGTATGTTTCAGCCGTGAAGCGCCAATATCGTCGTGTGTTGAGCGAGTATCCACTCGACCAATTCTCTAGCGATGAATTAACAGCCATGCGTGTCGCCACCGAACTCCATACCGGACAGCCGGAATACAACCGTGATGTACACGTTGTACATCTGACTCAAGCACAGATTGAGCGCCTCCTCACGTTGCCAGATACGAAAACGAAAATGGGTCTGCGTGACACGATTGTTATGGCGCTCATCCTGTTCACTGGCATCAGTGAGTCTGAATTGTGTGAGTTACAAGTCAAAGACCTAGTGGGGGAGGGAGACGGGTTAAGTATCAAACTCGCCGAGCGTACAGTCCGTGTGTCTGACACGATGTTCTACAACACAGCATGGTTGGAGGCTTATATTCAGCACTGGTTACAGATTACAGACATAAAAGCTGGTTATATCTTCCGGGGCTTCTATCGGGGTGGCAATGTTATCCGCAAGCACAAGCTGAATCCAAACGCTGTTTATGAAATTGTGCGCCGTTACACCGAGTATGACCCTGACATGCCCAAGTTCACAGTGCTTGACCTGCGGCGCACTTATGCCCGTCGCTTATTCGATAACGGTGTGCCTATCGACGACATCCGTTACAACCTCGGCTTTGCCAGTAAACAGACTGTCATTGGCTATGTGGGACTACCTGATATAGCAGGGGAGTTGGGTTCAGACCAGCGTGGTAGCAGCGAGAAGCTGCACGCACAAAGTCCGTTTAGGCACTGCTACTGATTTAATCATCTTAAAGGAAACCATGAAACATCACACTCGCGCTCCGCCTGTGGGGTAGGCAAACCCCCGAATAGCTTCCAGTTGTGAAAACAAAAAGGCTTGTCATCCCAAACTCCTCAGTAAGGTTACAAGCCGCCGTTTTTACAACCTCGTTCTTCCACCAAATCAGGAGATTGCCCTAACGTATATTATACCACGTTTAGGGTCTCCTGTATCCCTTTTGAACCTCAAAATCGAACAGGAACATCAAAGTGCAAACCATCAAACTTGCGGTAACAAACGGCTTCTTTGAGAAGCAGAATCTCACGAATCGGCAGCGTGCCTACGGGCATGACTTCATTTCCGTCACCTTTAGTCCAGCAGAACTCATTGAGTGGATAGTATCCGGCAAAACACTCTGCGTGGCTGATGTTAAGACGGGTCATCGGTGTAAAGCCAACTTTAGCTCATCGCAACTCATTGGTATCGACATAGATAGCGGCGACATTCGCAGCATTGAGGCTTTATTGCGGATAGCCTTTGTATCGAACTACGCCTTCTTTGTTGGCCCATCGGCAAGTTCCACACCAGAAAATCCACGTTCGCGTATCTATTTTGTACTGGCTGCACCGATTGAAGACTCTAAATTCTACGAGCGATACGTGTTGAAACTCAGTTATGCGCTCCAACAAGCTGGTGTTGAGGTAGACACGGCTTGTAAAGATTGCACGCGCATGTATCACGGCAGCACACAGTCAGGCTATTGGCAATGTCTGGATAATGTCTTGCCCATTGCTGTACTTGAAGCCCTGCCTGAACCACCCCAAAAAGCAAAAAGCCCGTCAACTACCACACAAGCGGAAGCACCCGTGTTGAGTGCCGAAGAACTCAGCGAACTGGAACAGAAAATCCGTATCGCGCTGCGGTACTTGCCAAAATGGGGCGATTATCAGGAGGATTGGTTAAATATCATCATGGCAGTTTGGGATGTTTTCCCGAATGAACAGGGGATTGCGCTGTTGGAAGAATGGTCGGCAGGTTATCCCGGTGAGATTGCAGCAAAGTTCGCAACGTTCACCCGTGACTACGAACAGCGTGTTACGATTAACACGTTATGGTACAGAGCAAGCGCGAATGGATGGACGGAGAATACAACCATCTGTCCCGATATGCTCCTTAACACCCGTTATATATCGAATGCAATGGATGAACTAACAAAACTGGATGGTGTCATCCTCATTCGCTCAGATATGGACACTGGCAAAACAACATTTGTAGAGCAGCAGATTAAACACTTGGAACGTAAATTAGGTCGCCCGGTACGGGTATTGGTTGTGAGCCATCGTAAATCCCTGATTGCAAATCTCGCCAAACGCTTTGATTTTCAGAGTTATGAAGGGTTGCATAGTGACCAAATGCGCCAAGCTGAGAAATTGATTTGCACCGCAAACTCCCTTCACAAGCTGCTGTATCCAGAGTTGCCTCAATACGATGTCATCATCATCGACGAAATCGAACAGGTTCTGATGCACTTCATTGGCAAAACACTACGGGGCAAAGCCGTAAAGCCATATTGCATCTTGTGCCACTTCATCCTGAATGCAGAATGTGTAATCGGTTTGGATGCTCATGCTACTGAAACAGCTTACCGCTATTTCAAAGATATTCGGGATGATGTGCATTTTATAGTCAACACCTATCGCCAGATGCGTGGCAAAATGAATATCATCGCCGAAGAAGAAAGCTGGTTAACCCGCCTTATTGACCGGATTGAGCAAGCCAATAAGCCTATCGTCGTTGCGTGCGACAGTCGAAAAAAGGTTGAGCATCTTGCCGACCTGCTTGAACAGCAGGGGATTCACAATATCAAAAAAATCCACTCCGGCAACAGCAGCAGTCTCGAAAACCAAGCATTCCTGACCAACATCAATGATGAGCTACCGAAGTATCAGGTGATACTTCATAGTCCAACTATTGGAACGGGCGTTGATATAAAAGCTGACGTTGACAGTGTGTTCGGTTGCTTTACGAGTGGCAAACTGACCGCAGAAGAGCAGCATCAGATGTTGGGACGTTGCCGTGAAGCCAAGACGTTTTTCGTCTATTTCAAGCACATCAAGCATGATTTACCAACTGATGCTGACAATATCTATACACGGCATTATGAGAACCTCATCCGCACAAGTGATTCCTGTGAACTTGATTTTGCTGGCAAACCAGAGACGACAGTATCTCAAGAACGTTTTCTGCGCTTCGCCAGTCGTATCACGGCTGCCCGTAACTACAATATGAATCACGCTTCTCGGCGTTTCAGGCAGCTTGCCGATACGAATTTTGTGGTTGAAGAGATGATGTATGCAGGTAGCGACCAGTGTGAGCGCCTCAAAGCCATTCAGGAACAACGTGCCGAACAGATGAAGGCACTGATACTCACCGCTAGACCAGTTGACCAGCAAGCGTATGAGGCGTACAAAAATGCAGGTGCAATCACAGACGAAATTGAGGCTGGCTATACCCGATGGTCAATCGAAGACTTTTTCGGTGAACCCATTACACCCGAACTATCAGCGATGTGGGATAAGGGCAATCTCAAAACCCGCTTGTTCCAATTCATTGACTTGTATCGCTCAAGGGACGCAATTATTGCTCTTGACCGTAAAGAACATGATGCCGATGTCGAATGGATGTCACGACACCATCATGTTCAGAGAAGTGACGCATTCCATGACTTATTATCAACAATGTTCGATAGTGATGGGCTGCTCGATAAAACATGCGAAGCTGACTTCAACCTCAAGCTAAATGGAGAATTCGCCGAGCAGGTCAGGAAGCACGAGCCTACGATTTACAACGTCATGGGTCGGCGGAAGCCAAAAGGCAAAGCAGATGAGCTGTACAACATTCTGCGCTGGTTGTTGAAACAAATCGGGCTAAGTTTGGAGATAAAACGTGAAGGGAAAAAGCATGATAAGCAACGATTTTTCGCTCTTGATGCCATTCGTTTCACTGAAATGTGTACGTTTGCCCGGTCTTATATTCAACGTAAACAGTTGAACGTTGATATGGATAAGCCCACATTCAACAAAAACACATAGCAATTTCGACGAGGCGACAGATTTTTGCATTATTTTCTTTAAAAAAAGAGTTGCAAAAAGTTGTCGCCTAGCGTGTTTTCCCCGTATTTTGCAAAAATTTGTCCAGCAACCCCTGAATACTGATTCCCTCTGTATTTTGCACTTTTCCTAAACAGCAACTCAGTATGCACTATTCGGCACTGGCAACCCTGTGTATTGATTTTCGGCGGCACTCGGACGGCTGCCAGACCGTTCATGGGCGGTACAAATCGCTAAGGAGTTGCGTGCTGAGACCGGGCTGAATGATGAAATCAACAAGTTATTGACCGTCCGCGCCGAGAAGCTGGCGCAGAATAATGACGCGATAGGAGTGCTGCCCGAAAATTTTTCACAAGGCTCTTAGAAGCGTTTACGGCGCAGGAATCCAAAAAGCCCGACACTGAGATGACCGGGCTTCTGGCGCAAATATTGGCAACATTGCAGAATTCCACGCCCATTATCGTTTCTACTGAGCCGCAAGTGAAGACTCAAACGATACAAGCATCCGAAGCGCCCCCGGCTGCGGTAGATGCGAACAGCGTGGAATTCAACGGCAAGGTGTACACCCGCGACGGCAATGCCAAGTTCTGGCTGGTACTCGACCATCTGAGGGCGAACCCTGACGCGGCGAGTCTATCACTCCGAAAGCTGGAAGCGCAGACTGGTATCAGCAAGACAATCTGTGAACAGGCGAAAAGGGCATGATGCGCCGCCCCGACCCCGGCTGCCGTTCGCCACCGTTCGAGTCTCACGTCTTGCAAGACGCGGAATAAGGTCTTGCTGTTGATTAATCGTGCTGCCAATCGGCGCACATAAACCCAGTAGGGCAACTGCTCAATAACCATCAATATACATAGTAGAGAAAAGGTAAGCTAATCATGTTGAATTTCTTGTACCAATGGCTAATGAGTCATTCGATTCTCGTCATGTTGGTCGATACCAATGATAAAGCCGACATCGAGCGGCACATTGCTAGGCTGGAACTCATCCGGGATGGTATCAAAGAACCTGTGCGTCCGCGCATTCTACAGACTTTTGGATTGCCAGAGGCTAAGGAGGTGCGCCTGATAGATGTCGATGGCACTCCTCATATACTCAGCCGGGAAGCAAACCCGAAACTACTGCTGGCGCTCGATTACTTGTACGACGACCCAGAGGCAAATCAATTGAGTCTGCGCGAATTAGAGGCAATCGTTTCGGTGAGTAAAACGATGACACAAAAAGCCAAGCACTATTGGATGCTGCCTGAGAATCGTGAGGCTTATGCTAGATTCCGTGAAGGCACTCCATTTTGAAACGGCATGTCAGTATATATGTTATAATCAAGTGAACTAAACCGAGCAACTTTATGCTTGGTGACAGTCTTCTCCTATGGCAGTGGCGTGCCAACTCCGAGCATCTGTAACAGGATGCTCGATTTTTTTAATGGCATACTCTCGCTTTGACGTTCATATATCACCGTATGACATTGGCGTGCGGCACAGCACGATTTTCTGTGCCGTTTCTGTTCCATTATGTAGCCAGCCCTTGCTGACCCATTATCGACCTTATGCTGATAACTCCCATCCTGACAGGAAGGCTTATATGCTTCCTATAGCATCTGTCTCATGGGCTATCTTGCTCATCCGACTGCCTATAATGCTTCCTTATGCTGATGATTCGTTTCACGTCAGTAAGGGATTGTGCTTCATACAGCAAGGGCATAGAGTCCGCCCCACGTCCCGGCTGGTTTACATGCCACACATCCTTGCTGATGGTTCGAGCATCTCCCATTGCTTATGTCTCCATGTAGCCGATGTATCTTAGGGGCAATGGCAAGGCATGAGTCCCGCCCATCATCCCCGTAGAGGCTCGAACTGCGCCGGGTACGTCGGCTGCACGCCGTTTGCGGCTCTTCATCAGCTAGGGTTGAGTTCCCCTATGGATGAAGACCATCCGACTGGTAGACAACTTGAGCCGAAATGCCTTATAGCCAGCAGGGAGCAGTTGTATTGGTTAAAGGCATTCTCATCCTTACTGTGTCTGGTGCTATAGGGATTAGGGCTTCTATTGGTAAAGATAAGAGCCTGAGCCGCCGCGACTTCGGCTGGTAAGATGAGCAAAGCCTTTATTGCGTTGCGGCTTTTACTATTCAGTGGGGATTACTGCGGTTTACGTTTGAGCCATCGGCAGAATATCTTGAACCACACCGGACTGTTAGATTTGCTTTCACAGCCGACAGCGCTTATGACGTGGGCTATATCCTTGCTGAGTGAACTACATTGGAATGAAATGCTATCAAGCCGCGCCGCGATTATAGACATGGGGCATTAGCAAACCCCCAAATTTTTTTGAGCCGCGTGTATTCGACTAGATTGCTACCATGATGCCGATGTTAGGGTATGACCCACCAAAAATTTTGAGGCTGCGATTCTCAATCTATCGGCGGGGTCGAAAGTGAGCAGGGGGTCTCCGTTCACGTTTTGCAAAACGTAGCTTTTGCCTCTAATCGGGCATCATCCAAAGTATTGCAATACTTACGATTTGGTCTCAATCGTACTTAACCTCACGGATTGCAATCCGTAGCCTTACGCGCAATCGGGCTTAACTCCCGCTTTTTTCAGACGCGATTTGACACGCGCTTCAATCTCAGGTGTGGTCGGAATGTCGGGAAAGTTGGGACGTGAAAACTCGTCAAAGAGAAGCCGGACTGCTCCATCATATATTAGGGCAGCATCTTCGGGGAATTCATACGAGCCGAGATAAACACGCTGGTTTTTATACTTCACTCGTGCTTCCCATCGACCACGATTGCGGTTAACGCCGACAAAGCCGGACGTATTGCTCTTCATCCTTCTGCGATAAGCACAATTCTCACTTCTTGTGGCGAAGCGCAAGTTAGAGCGAAGATTATTTGTACGTACAGAATCGAGGTGGTCAACTTCTAGCCCATGTGGAGCGTCCATGATGACACGGTGCATGTACAAGCACTTGCGTTTACCAGCCTCATCTTTGAACCAGTGGATACTATAACCTTTTGACGATAGCGACCAACGTCCGATTTGAACCAGACGGTCAAAATCGGCATCATCGACGATAGCGAATGCGCCTTTTGTGAGGGGAATCTGCTTTGTCATTTGTGTGAGCCTTTGAACTATTGAGTGAGGAGAGGAATTCACTCGTCAGTCCACGCCTATCAGTGGGGATAGGCGGTATTCGTGCTAGCTTTCACCTCTAATTTTACCACGAAGGGCGGTGCATTAACACTCCTGCTTGCGATTGTATTTGAGGATGATGTTGCTAAGAAGTCATGGGGCTTGTTCCAGACTGCCAACAGGGGCAAGGCAGAGGCGAAGCCAAAGCGATTACGTTTGGTGTTGGCATGTCTGACATAACGAGAAGCAGCATGGGTAAGCAGTACAATGTCAAGATGGATAGGATACACCATAACAATAAGGTCTTGTCTGCAAGGTTAGACTTGAATTATAGTTTAAAGTTGCTTATTTAGTCTCAATGAGAGTATCTAGTAAACTTAAAGTGAACTGTGTTGCCCAGTTGTTGGTTACAAATTCACCTACATCCTTATCAACAACTCTTCCATCATATCAGGGTAAAAATTTGAAATCTATCATTAGGAAACTCATTGCTGCATGTTCTTTGATAGTTCTAATAGGGCTGATTCTCAATATTTTTATTGATAGACCTATTCGTATTCATGACACTTTAGACGATATATCTGTTACGATTGTCTCCAATACTTCAATGACTGTCCTACCAGATTCATCGGTAGAGATAAGCTGGAAAGTTGAGGATAATGCCCAAGTTATTTTGAATGGAGAGCTTGTTGAAAATATTGGTACGCTTGAAAGAGCTTTGGTACAACAATACTCGTTTGTCGTTAGATTAGCATCGGGAATAGAAACAACCTATCTCGTACCTATCGAGGCATGGATTACAGATATACGCAGGGTGAGCATAACACTAACTACCATAATGCTGCTCATAATTATATTTTTAGTTTCAGGTTGGAAATATCTCAAATTGCTACAGCGTTGGTGGCAGGTACAAGCTAAATCTGTTGATGTTTTCTCTCACACAACTAATTTTGTTGCAGAATTTACAATGTACTTCAGGGAGATTGTCATTGTAGCTCTAGCTACTGTTATAATTCACACCATTTTATGGTGTGGATGGCCACCTCACAGAGGCACTGATACTCGAAGCTACATCAGTTTTTATGTCAACATATTTGAAAGTCCTCAAATCGCGGATTTTTCACTAATTTACATGCGAGGTTTATTACCCTCATTTTTACATGGTTGGTCACTAGCTCAAGGACTGACGATACACATTCTAGTTCAGACCCTTTTAGCAATAACAGCTAGTATTATGACTTACCTGATAGCTCGTCCTTGGGGGCGATTCGTTGCTGGTATAGCGACAGGGTTATTTCTTCTCTATTTACCACTCCAGTTATTTTTTCACCAAGTGGGTAGCGAGGGTACGTTTACATGGTGTATTTTGTTGGTTGCCCTATCCTTACGTTATACATTACAATCGCATAAACTTTCCTCAGCGATATTATTTGGGGTCGCACTAGGGTTAGCTATTCTTACTCGTCCTACTGGTCTCCTACTTTTTGCAACCATACTTGTTATCTGGCTAACCACTGACTCACTCTCTCAAAAAATACGTAAAACCCTTGTTATAGTTCTCGCCGTATGTGTGATAGTTATACCGTGGGTTGCATATCGTGGTATAAACTATGGACATTGGGACTTAAGCCGTCCTCAAGGAACTTTCTTCTTCACATCCGCCTACAGTATGAGATTAATTGAAGCTAATAATGGTGTAGCGAGTCGTAATCTAGCACAAATAATTGAAACTGAAATTCTGACATACTCTAGTTATCAAGAGGCAGGCATATTAATTGATGATGTTCTTCAACCCGATACAAATCATCTGTTTGTTTACTATAATGATATAATCTACTATTTTGATACATACTATGGATGGGACAGTAGGGATGAATTTTTTGATAAAGTAGGCTTAGAAGCTATTATGACGAAGCCCTCAGCTTATTTTGTCCAAAGTGTACGTTTTATGTATCGTGTGCTGCTAGACTTGGTTATTTACATCTATATTCCCGACGGTAATGATATAATCGTACCGTTTGCTGCAGATGGTGTTCCACGCCACAGTTTATATACAGCCTATCCAAACGATTTTTCCTTGCCAGATGAAGCAGTAATTTCCCAGATACGACAGCGCGAGGATGAACTTATCGAAAATCTGTATCACAGCGGTGACAAGACACTAGCAGAAAATATATTAAAAATCTGGCAGAAAATAGCACCTCGTTTATTACCTTTCTACCTATTTTCTTTAATTGCATTATTAAGTCTAGTGGGGAAAAGCCAAAAATACTTGGTTATCCTGTTTGGTACTGTAATGGGATTGGGAATTGGCAGTGGCATGATTAGCCCTGAAATACGCTATCGGATGCCCATTGATTCAATACTGATAATTAGTGCTATAATTGGCTTTCATACCCTTACTCAGGCTTGCTACTCCTTCTTAACACAAAATCTAAAGAAATGTTAGAAAGTTCATTAAAGTGTGTTTTATGTTGGTGGACTTAGAGAAACAAAAAATATATGAGAAAATGCGGTATAGTTGGATTTTATTTATTACAATCTATTTTAGTTTTACTTACACATGCACAAGAATTGCCACGATGTGCAGAACGTCCTCTCATTGCGGAACTGCCGCGTGTCGAGCCGCGCCTGTGGTGTCTTGAACGCGCAATTTTTGAGCAGGAAGTAGGTGAACTGGCTTTTACGTCGATTGAATTTGCGCCGGATGGTGTGTTATATGCGACTCGTCCGCTGACGGGTGAGTTATATGTGATGCGCGACAGCGATGATGATAATCTACCCGATAACCCTACGATAGCGGCGACTGGAATGCGCTTCCCCAATGGTTTGATTTATGCCGAAAATGCACTGTACATCATGGGTGATGGGCATATCTATCGTTTTGCTGATGACACGCTGGCAACGATTGTCGATGATTTACCGGGCGGACGGGGTTTCATGTCAAGCGGCATCACGTACTATGATGGTTGGTTGTATGCAGGAATACCCATGCCCTGTGATTTTTGTGCGCCTGAAGCTGATTTACATGGAACTGTCGTGCGGCTGGCATTGGATGGCAGTCAGCGCGAAGTCATTGCACGCGGCTTACGTTATCCAGCGGGATTAACCGTGTGGGATGGGACGCTGTGGGTTACAGATACAGGGCGTGATGGCGCACGCGAGATTCAGGGAACAGATGAATTGAATCGCATTGATTTGGACAGTGACACGATACCGCATTTTGGCTTTCCCTACTGCGAAGGAAGGGCGAACGTCTCGAATTTCCCCGGCGACTTTGATTGTGCCACCGTCACAATGCCGGCGGTCACACTCCACACACACAGTACACCACTCGCGTTACAACCCTACTCTGGGGGAGCCTTTCGCTTTTTGCGGGGGGATTTATTGCTGGTGCTAGGGGGTTCAGTCAACAATGCCGCAATCCGGGGCTATCAGGTGGTGTATCTCGAATACGAGCGGGACAACCTCATAGTTGAAACAATTCTCCCACATGATAGTTCAATCACAAGTGTTGACCGTGTGACTACCACCCTTGAAAGTATCTACACACCTTTGTCTGCAACCCTTCTAAACAGACGTGGTGCAGGCGTATGGCCTCACCGTATATTCGATATCGCAGTTAGCTCAGAAGGATGGATTTATATTAGCGTCGGCGGTGGACAGATTTTCGTTTTGCGTCAATCTGACCGAGACGCATGTGAAATTCGTTCTTGCCCATAAACCCCACAAAAAATAGTTACTCTCAACAAGTTATATACCTTGCGTTATGATACTGCCCCATTTGAAGCGCAGGATACAAAAACTAGATGAGTTACACCGCAATTCAAGTTGAAAATATCGGCAAGCAGTATTACCTTGGCGAATTCACTGGTAACTTCAGTACGTTGCGCGACAATATCATGCGGCGGCTGGCAAATCCCTTTGGCATGAATAAAAAAGAGCGCGAATCGTTCTGGGCATTGGATGATGTCAGTTTCAACGTTCAACAGGGCGAAGTTGTTGCGATTATCGGGCGCAATGGCGCGGGGAAAAGCACGATGCTCAAAATCCTCTCACGCATCACCGAACCAACAACGGGAAAAATTCGGTTACGGGGGCGTGTTGGCACACTGCTTGAAGTCGGCACAGGCTTTCATCCTGAACTAACCGGGCGCGAAAACACCTATATGAATGGCGCGATTCTCGGTATGTCCCGCCACGAAATTGACCGCAAATTTGATGAAATTGTCGATTTTTCGGCGATAGAACGCTTCATTGATACACCTGTCAAGCATTATTCCAGTGGCATGTATATCCGGCTGGCATTTGCTGTCGCGGCACATCTGGAAACCGATATTCTGCTAGTCGATGAAGTATTGGCTGTGGGCGATACGGCATTCCAGCAAAAGTGTCTCGGCAAAATGAGTGATGTCGCCCAAGCTGGTCGCACCATAATGTTCATCAGCCACAATATGGCGGCAGTACAGGATTTGTGTCCGCGCACGGTGGTACTGCATCGTGGCAAAGTCGTGATTGATGATAAAACCGAAATTGCTATGCCCTATTATCTCAAGAATCTGGATGATGAAGGACGCGAAACCAGTGTTTACGATGCACCGCGTGAACTCGATAATATGGGCGAAAAAGTGCGGGTGAGCAATGTACGCCTCTTGAATGCCGATGGTGAACCTGTAACGACACTGCAAATGGGCGAACCATTCCGCGTTCAGGTGGATTTTGAATTCCGCGAGGCGGTTGCGGATGTGTCACTGATTGTTGGGCTGGATACGATTCTCAGTACGATGATTACGACTGTCGCCAGCGAAGAATCGGGACAGCTATTTTCTGGCAAAGCGGGTGATACCGTTCGTGTGGAAATTGGCTTTGACCAGTTTGTGCTGAATAGTGGGCGTTTTGTCATTCGAGTTGGCTTGCGAACCGATAAAACCGCTTTAGACCATCTGCGCCAGACACTTGTTTTCTCTGTGTCGGAAGTGCGCTCGGATGCTGCTATCCACTATCAACCGCTGGTTGGTCTGGTACGCTATACCCCGACATGGCAACTGCTGGATGCACCACAAATTTCTTATGCTGTAACAGACGAATCAAGATAGCGGACAACTATGATTAAACCAAACTACTATGGGCAGCGCGGCGACGATTTTTTGTTATGGCTGCCCTTCCTTGAGCGCGAAACGCAGGGCTACTTTGTCGAAGTCGGGGCGTTGGATGGCAAACGCTTCAGCAATACCTATTCCTTTGAAGAACAGGGATGGACGGGGATTTGTATAGAAGCCCATGCTGATTACATTGACATCATTAAGCGCAATCGCCCGAATAGTCAGGTGGTCTTTGCGGCTGTTGGTGATGAAACGGGTACTGTCACATTTTATGCCAACAGTCGCGGCTCGTTATCCACGCTTGACCCGACATTGGAAGAACGCTACAAAAAAGGCTATGGCATTTACTTCACAGGCTTTGAAGAGCGCCAAGTGCCGATGCTGACATTAGCTCAAATTCTGGCAGAGGCGAATGCGCCTAAAAGTATTGATGTGCTTTCGATTGATGTTGAAGGCGCGGAAATGCGCGTGCTTAATGGGATGGATTGGGAGCAGTATCAGGTACGGGTAATCATCATTGAGGCTGATGGTGATGATGTTGAGCAGGAACTTGATAATTTCTTCGGGCAAATTGGCTATCACAAAGCGCGAAATTATCACGGCAATGGAATTTACTGCCATAATGCAGACGATGCTCACCTCATCGCACACACACCTGTCAACGGCACAATTATCCAAACCCCACACCCCTTAGATACACAAGAACCTACACGGCAAATTCAAGTCGTTAATTCGCAATTGATTGACGAAGAGGATGCTGGGATGAATGGCAACAAAGAGTCTGAGTGGATACGCAAAACGCGCTATTACGGAAAGCGTTTGCTCCAGCGTGTGCAGGGGGTATTATCGAAGAAGCCTGTGCCTGTGGCTGAACGGATACTTTCTCCTGTGCTGGAATTGGGCTTTCACGGCGATAAATACCTGCTCGACCTGATTGACCATCTGCTGGCTGGAGCGCAAAGTTTTATCGAGACAGGAACGAATGTCGGTACAACCGCGCACTATGTCGCATCGCATTATCCACAAGTACAAGTCTACTCCTGCGAACCCGATGCACGCGCTTTCGCCAAAGCGCAGGAGACGACAGCACAGGATAAAAATGCACAGGTCTATAATCAGCTTTCACCGCAATTTCTCTATCAATTGCATCAGGAAAAGCCGCATCTGCTCAAAACATTGAATCTCTACTGGCTGGATGCCCATGATTACGGTTTTGAATGGCCCTTGCATGATGAGATTCGGCACATTACGGAAACGCTACCTCGCGCAATCATTCTTGTTGATGATGCGAAAGTACCCGGACATGAAACTGAATTTCGTTACTGTTTATACGATGGGCAGGACTGCGATTACGATTACATCACGAATGCGCTTGCTCCGGGCAAAAGCTATCGTGTGTTTTATCCCGCTTATACCGAACATACGTCAAAACATCATCCGCTTATGGGGACAATGGGTATTTTGCATGGTGATATTGCTGTGGATGCGAGTACATTTGAGCATTTCACTGTGGTTGAGGTCAACAAGTAATGTATCGGCTACGGCGTTTCTGGCGACAGTTACGGCAACCACTGCCTACCCCACCGCGTGCGACTACGGGTGTGATGGCGCTGCGTGACCGTTATGCTGATGTGCGTCAGCTACTCAAAACGGATAGTCCGATTATTGTCGATGGTGGCGCAAATACTGGCACTGTGACCGATTCATTCCTGCGCCAATATGCGCGTCCGACCATCCATGCTTTTGAGCCGCGCCCCGACGCAGCGCAGGTCATGCAAGCTAAATATGCCAATCAACCGCATGTGAACGTTCATGTCTGTGCGCTCGGTTCAGCAAACAGTACCCTGTCATTTAATGTTGTCGGGCATGAAACATCGTCATCATTTTTTCAACCCTCAAGCATCAATCACCAGTATCATCCCGGCGAGATGCTGATAGAAAGCACGATTGAAGTGCCTGTGAAGCGGTTAGATAGTGTGCTGGATAGCGACATTGACCTGCTGAAACTTGATTTGCAGGGCTACGAGTTAGAGGCACTCAAAGGTTGTGGCGCGTTGCTGCCGCGCATCAAGGCGATTACCACCGAAGTCGAGTTTGTCCCGTTATACGAAGGACAGCCATTATTTGGTGATGTTGATATTTTTCTGCGACAGCATGGGTTTAAGCTGTTGAACCTGTATGATTTATGGACACAGGAAGACGGGCAGTTAACGGCTGGTGATGCCGTCTATTTGAATACGAGATATTTCTAAAAGGCGAAGCTGTGAGCGAAATTGAGTTACCGCGTGGTTATGAGCCGCATACATGGCGTACCTATCTTAAAGCGTTGTCGGCTACATTACGCTTTAAACCCGATGATTTCCGCCGTTATCGACTGCATTGGGACAGAATTTCCGGCTGGCTGACTTATGAGCAAGCCCACTGGTTATTCCAGCAAGGGAACACTGTTGTAGTGTAGTGTTTAATGAGTTTATCAGTGCATGTGTTCAGGAACATCGGACGCATTTTTAAGGTCTAATTGTGTGATTTTTGGACTGGCTGCTGCGGACAATGTGGGTGGTCTAAACTGCGGATAA
>Ga0157380_10000270_pt1 | contig 31229 bp, 15 predicted proteins | sample S35metaG_FD_119757 | JGI IMG/M metagenome (GOLD analysis project Ga0157380, IMG submission 119757) | Switchgrass rhizosphere microbial communities from Kellogg Biological Station, Michigan, USA - S3-5 metaG | ecosystem: Host-associated > Plants > Roots > Rhizosphere > Soil | place: USA...
AAAGGGTTCGTTTTTCACCCGCGGAACTTCTCGCGATGAATATGCCAAATACACTGAAGATGGAGCAGCCTACGTGCGAAACATGGACAGGCTAACCAGAAAGTATAATACAGCTAAGACGCTTGTACCCGTTCCTCAGTTTTATCCTGATCCGTCCGGTGCCGAAATAGGTATGTTGTTTTTTGGCACAACTACTGATTCTGCATTAGAGGCAATAGATATGCTCAGAAGCCAGGGAATTCAACTGGACGGCATGCGTTTGAAAGCAGCACCATTTCCACAATCAGTGATGGATTTTATCATGGATCATGAATCTGTATTCGTGGTAGAACAAAACCGAGATGGACAAATGCGCAGCATATTAATCAACGAACTTGAAATCGATCCACGCCGCCTTGTTGCCATTTTAAATTATGATGGCTTCCCAATTACAGCAGATAATATCATCAGGCAAGTACATAGCCATATACCACAACCACAAAACGCAGTCTGAAGCAAAGGCTTCAGAAGGTTCTGTTAAATGTTAATTGTTAAATGTTAAGTTCCATATTCCATATTCCATTTACCATTTAACGTTTACCATTTACCATTTACCATTTACCAATTACCATTTACCGTTTAACATTCCACAGTCATGAGTTATAAGAGGCCTATTTTCAGACATCCCGGAGCAGGAACCAATGCTATTGGCTTTCACAAGAAAGATTATGAAGGTGCACTATCTACATTGTGCGCAGGATGCGGTCATGATTCGATCAGTGCAGCAATAATTCAGGCTTGTTTCGAGCTTTCGATTCCACCTCATCGCATTGCTAAGATTTCGGGGATAGGTTGTTCTTCTAAAACACCAACATACTTCCTGGCAAACAGTCATGGATTTAATTCGGTGCATGGTCGTATGCCTTCTGTGGCTACCGGTGCAGTGATGGCTAATAAGGACCTCACCTATATCGGTGTAAGTGGTGATGGCGATTCTGCATCAATCGGTATGGGTCAGTTTGCACACGTCATTCGTCGTAATCTCAACATGATCTACATTGTGATGAATAATGGTTGCTATGGATTAACCAAAGGGCAGGATTCTGCCACAGCGGATCCTGGATCCATTGGTAAAGCCGGAGTGGTTACACAATTCAGCTCGATTGATCTAGCGGGATTGGCACTTGAGTTGGGAGCAGGATTTGTGGCCCGCAGTTTTTCCGGAGATAAGGACCAACTTATTCCGTTGATCAAAGCTGGTATAAGTCATAAAGGTTTTGCATTGATCGATGTACTTTCTCCTTGTGTGACATTTAATAATACAAAGACATCCACTAAGTCATATGATTATGTACGTGATCATATGGATACAACTTCCATGGCTGATTATGTGCCTCTGAAATCAGAGATCACTGCCTCAGTTGCACCAGGAGAGAATAAATACATTGAAATGCATGATGGTTCGATGATCCATTTACGTTCATTGGCCTCAGGCTGGAATCCTACCGATAGGCTATCAGCCATCAATGCCATCCACAATGCCAACCGTAAAGGAGAAGTGCTCACAGGATTATTGTACGTTGACGCAGATCAGAAAGATGTGCATGAATTATTGAACACGGTGGATACACCGTTGAATATGATTCACCAGGAAGCGCTGGTCCCAGGGCTTGAAGCTTTGGAGGAGATCAATGCTTCGTTTAGGTAGGTCTCGTAGACTTTTCTCTACTTCAGTAAATTAAAATAATGACTCACCTTAATCGCTTGCGCTTTTGAAGTGACATGCAGTTTCTCATAGATATTAGCCACGTGTTTCTTGACAGTGTTATAGCTGATAAATAATTTGTCACCGATATCCTTGTAGTTATAACCATCCACGAGCAACTGCAAGACTTCAATTTCCCTGGAAGAAACCTCAAGTGGAACCGGAGCACCAATATCCTCTTTCTGGCCTACGTCTGATGTTGATCGTAAGATTAAAGACAAAGCTTTTTGCGCAATGCTTGGGCTCATTGGTGCATCTAGGCCTTTATAGAGATTGAGAATATGCTGTTCGATGACATTGATTTTTTCATCCTTCAACAGAAAACCTGAAGCTCCCGCTTTGATCGCTCTGAACAATAGATCTTCATCATCATACACCGTCAACATCAGAAAGCGGATCGAAGGATAAACAGTTTTTGCAATAGCCACCGTATCAATTCCATCTAATTCCGGCATGTCAATATCCATAAGCACCACATCAGGTAATGTGCCTTCGTTACTTTCTTTGAGGTGAGCCAGGAACGATTTACCACTTTCACCAAGGTAACATACCTCCAGACCTTTACTATAGCTCAGCAATTCGTTTATGGATTGCCGCGTATGAAAATTGTCATCTACCAGGGCAATTTTTATCTTTTCCATTTTATACTTTTTTATCCATGTTGGGAGTGAAGGGTGAAAGTATGATCTCAAGCGTGCTGCCTTCCTGGTTTAACCTGTTAAAATAAACTTCAGCACCAATTTGCTCCGCTCGTTTGCGAATATTACCCAGGCCATATCCTTCTGATATACGTTCGGGATCAAATCCTTTGCCATTGTCAGTAATACAGATATTAAGAGCGGAATGACGATTATCGAAGACGATCTTGATAGCCGTAGCCTCCGCATGTTTCAGAATATTATTAAAAGCCTCCTGGCAGATTCGATGAAGGTTGAGTGCAACAAACGGACTCAGGATAATATGCATATCGCCATGTTCTTCGTAGTGAATTCTATAGGAACTATCAGGGCCCAACACTTGAAATATATAATTTTTCAATCTCGCAATAAATCCAGCTACATCAATCTGTTCGTTTTGTACCGCCCAGATAGTATCTCTCAGTTCCTGGTTGATTTGTGTTGAAATCGATTCCAGGTCTTGCATTTTATGTTGAGTCTGTTCGGAAGTAAGGCGATCACCATGATCGATGATAAAATTGATACTTCGCTTGACCGTAGCCATTTGAGCGCCGATATTATCATGAAGGTCTCTTGATATACGCAGACGTTCTTCATGCAGTTTTCTTTCTAACTCCTGTGCATAAGCCAACTTCAAAGCCTTTCGCTTCCTGCGAAGATTCATAAAATAATAGAGGATATAAAAAAGCAAAAGGGCAAGGATGGTGACAAACCACCAACGCTTATAGACAGGCGGATTGATACAAAGCTGCAGATTATGTATGGTAGCGGCATTGGGTTCAAAACTATCTGCGATGTGATAATAGATGGTGAAATCGCCAGGAGGGAGTTGCAACTGAATATCCATATTACGACCCAGGTTAATCCAGTCGTTATGCAATCCCTTAACCATGTACTGAAAATTGTAGCTTCGGGGCGACCGCTGCCCTTTTCCCAGGAGACGAAGCTGTAAGACATTTTCATCATAAGCCAGGTTGATAACTGGTGAAGCTCCGGGAGCAATATATCTTTCCCTTACTTTGCCATTTATGCTTAAGATACTGATATAGGGCAATGGTTTGTCCTCCTCATTCTCTATGTGGCCTGGATAAAATGCAGTAATCCCGTTGACCCCACCGAAATACAATTTACCGGATTCACTTTTGTAGCAGGAGTTTGTATTAAACTCACTTTCCTGCAATCCTGATTCAATCGAGAATTGTTTGAAACGAAAATCCGGGTCAAGCCTGAAAACGCCATTGTCTGTACTAAACCAAAACTCTCCAGGCTTATTGCCAGGTAGTATAGCATATACAATGTGATCATAAACGTGTTGATAAGGGGCATTGGGTTTCAATGTATCCAGGAGAAATAAACCTATATCGGTAGCCACAAGAAACTGGCTAGGTGCATACGGAACAAGGCATCTCGAATATCCGTACTCAGGCACATTGAACTTCATATAACGGGGCGATAATGCCTGGTTATAAAAAACAAGCTCATCCAAAGCTGACATGACATATTGGTTTCCACTCATAGTGGCGGAAACACTTGAACCAACATTGAATATTTCATTGCCCCTTATAGGAACAGCGTCATCCGGTCGGATTTCAATTAATTGCCGGTGATTAAAAATAAAGTACCTCTTATGTTGATCATCTTCAATAGCAGTATCATAATACGATAACCTGCTCCTCTCTGTGTCAACCAGCTCCCGCAGGGTATATTCATCACCACTAAAAGTCAGTTCATACGTTTTTTCAGCGAAAATAATAAACCTTGAATCGGATAATTTCAGAATAGCAGATACAAGCCTGTAGGATTGGTTAGGGTCATAAAGCAAATGATGTTTTAATACGCCATTTGTATCAAACACCAGCAAGCCATCCATCAGTGTGCCAGCCAACACCAGATTATTCTTTTCGGATACCCGGATACATTTAATAAAATATTTTTTAATTCCCTGTACTCCTAAATATTGAAATCCTTCATTGGAAGGATACATCTTTACCATGCCACTATTAAATGTGGAAATATATAAATGCCCTGTCTTGTCCAATACCATGCTGCGTACCTTAATGTCAAAAAGGGACAGCCCTTCCGTCCGATGTATTTTTGAAATCCAGGTCATGGACCGTAGATTGAAGAGATAAATGGCATTGGATAATGAGACATATAAACTATCTCTTCCAGCCAGCAAGAAATTATCTCCATTAAACTGCAATCCTTCTTCTGGAAGCGAAACAGCATGTTTTATACCATTCGAATAAATATCAAGTGTATTCGTTTGGAGGACTAAAAGTGTATCCCCGGATGCCATGGCTCCTCTTCCTACATGTCCGGAAATATCATCAATGGTTGTTTTTCCAGTAGTCAGTTCAAAAGAGCAGTGGATAAAACTAGTATCCAGGTAATGGATGATCGAAACAGGTTCTGGAGAAATATAAATGGAGCTCCATCGGTAGTTTCTGTTTGGCATATGCGGTAACAGGTAAGTTTTTTTGAGGGTTAGTGATGACTTTTCAACCTGGTACAAACTATCATTAGGATGGCATATGTATAAAAAATCACTGTCTTCATAAATGATCTTAGGAATAGGATCGCGCCTCGAATACGCTGGTAAAACAAAAGAAGGTGCATCAAGGGAAGTGTATTGTTCAGGAGTGATTTTATAAAGGATATGCTGTTTAAGTAAAAAAACATCAGCTCCATTTTCAAATCCAAACGAACCGCTGGCATTGGCTTTGTGGATCAGGTGATTCATGTCCACAAATTGATCACCATCAAACAACTGCAAGGCGCCCTTGACAGATATCCAGACCAAGTCATTTTGATCTGTCATGAAATCGCTAACTACAGTATGTTCCAACCCTTCGGCAACTCCAAAAGGTTCGCTATAGACATTGTGAGTTACGATCTGTGCTGAGGACAGGAGCGCAAGGCAAATGAGGTATACGAATAATGGAAACCTTTTAAACATGGGTTCCAGATCTAGCCTGGAATGTCAGTTGATCTACCAGGTCGTCTGTGAACAAAAGTAAATGAAAATGCCATTGACCATGGTAAGAGAAGCCCAGTCCGCAGAAAAATCACCCGAACGTATTATTTGCCCCCAGCATTCTCTCTAAGTAGTTTTGGCAGGCATAAACCCGATTGCCTGTCTTATGGTCAGAACCTCTACCATTTCTTCAAAATGGCTTTTTGTCACTTCACCTGGACGATTCTCCTGGCCAATTATATTGGCCTTTTGCTGGTTTTATCTCGACTTGGCTCCTTTACAAGCTCAGTATACGGTCAATACGAATGGCATTTCCAACCTGGTTTTTGTAAATCCAATAGAGGTCTCCATACTGCCAGATGAATTAAGTGATCCGTTAAATATTGGTTTTAATTTTTCATTTTTCGGCACTACATACAGTCAGTTCCTGATTTCCTCCAATGGTTTTATAACCTTTGACCCTGGTGCGGGTAGCGGATCAATACCACAGCTTTTACCTAATGATGATAATCCTAATGCGCTAATTGCCGCAGCTTGGGGTACGCTTGATTTGGATTATGTTTTCATAACCTATGAAACCATTGGCACTGCTCCTTATCGAAGTCTTCATGTACATTTCTACTTAGAGCATTTCAATGATCCACCCTCCTGTGCAGATGGTTATGTGCTTGATGCTCAAATTATCCTTAGGGAAACCAGTAATATTATTGAGATCCATTCAGATTACTGGGATGGGGATGATTGCAGTGTCAATACTACCCAGGGGATTGAAAATCAGGCTGGAACTGTGTCATTCACAACAGCAGGCCGAAATTTAAATTTGTGGAATGCCTCGCAGGATTATGTGGCATTTATTCCAAATAACTTTCTCGATCTCGTTGTGAATGGTTTCGAACCTGTTCTCTGCGAAGGAAGCCAGGATATTAAAATCAATGTTCAGAATATCGGTGCAGCAGCTGTCGATACCTTCTATGCAGATTGGGTTTGGAATGGCGTGGCTCAGCCATCAGTTGCCTCGTATATCAATCTATCTCCCAATGCGGCAACAGAAGTTACACTTGGACAGAAAGTTTTTGTTGAGAATACATCTTATACCCTGCAGGCTTGGACGTATAATCCTGAGAATGATCCGGATCAAAATACGCTCAACGATACCATTGAAGGTCCTGTCACTACTGGCTTACAGGGAAGCTATACAATCGGAGGGGCATCACCCGATTTTCCTACGATTGCAGCAGCTATAACCTCGCTCATTTCTTATGGAGCATGTGATATAGTCACTTTCAATATTCGCCCGGGTACTTACATGGAAGAAATCGACATCACCCATTTCAATACCTACGAAAATGCTTATGTCATTCTAAAATCCGAGACAAACAATCCTAATGATGTCATCATCACCAAGAATTATACTACCGGTAGTGCCAACCGGATGATCGAGATCACCAATGCAAGCCATCTCCGGTTTGAAGATCTCACTCTTAAAGTAACTGGGACAGTTTGTGCAACTGTAGTATATATGAATTCTTATTGCTCGGACGTGCATTTCACTGGCTGTTCTATTATAGGTCCAACCTGCAATTCGACTTCCACCTCAGGAGCTGTCATAGCCCTCGTCAATGGGCAAAAGGATAATATCCAGATCGATGATAATATTATAAGAAAAGGAAGTTATGGTCTTAACGTAGCTCCTGGATCTTCGTCATTTGTAAATGATCTTGTATTGACAAACAATATCATCGATAGTACTTATAGGTATGGTGCTTTCCTAAATAGACTTCAAGGATTGAATGCCTATGGGAATGTCATTTTCTCTCCTTCTTCCAACATCATTGGTATTGAAACCAATACCACCTATGGAAATGTCAGGCTTGAAAATAATCGTATCCATTTGCCCTTGGGCGTTTATGGTATGCGAGTCTACAGACACAACTACATTGCAACTCCTCCACTGGATACACTTTATGCGTTGAACAACATGATCAATCTTGCTGGAACAACAGTAGGGTCAAGGGCTATGTCTGTGGAGCAATCTAACCTTGTCAATTTGTGGCACAATACCATCCACACCTCAAGCACAAATAGTGTTTCGTATGGGTTGTATAGTTTGACAAACACGAATACAGATCTTCGAAATAGCATTATAACGAATTCGGGGACTGGAAGAGCTGCATGGCTCACAACGCTGACATCAGATTATAATGCCTTTCATGCAGCAACGCCTCCATTGATCAGTAATGGAACTAACTACACACTTCTGCAAGATTGGGTGTCGGCTACAGGACAGGATGCAAATAGCATAGAGGTTGATCCTGGTTATGATTCACCAACAGATCTGCATGTTGGTCATGGTGCCTTGAATAATGCAGGGGATGAGCTTATCCCTCATGTCGTTGAAGACATCGATGAGGAAAACCGAAACGTATTAACCCCGGATATTGGGGCGGATGAATTTGGATTTTTGAATAATGACCTCGCCATAAGCGAAGTGCTGTTCTCAGAAGAATTGGTCGAAGGCATTAATGATATATATGCATTAGTGTATAATGTAGGGACAAACCAGGTGAATTCCTTCTCCCTGCAGCTCAAAATCAATGCAACTATATATGCACCTGTAGTTGTGAATACCCCGCTTGCTGCCGGATCCGGTGATACCATTTTCCTCGCAAGTGTAGATCTCGATCCAGGTACCTCGCTTCAGTTTAGGATCAATTCATCTCAGCCAAATGGGATGATGGATAATGATACATCAAACGATACATTGACACTCGGGCCAGTGTATGCTATCCTTAATGGAATTTATACGGTTGGTGGACTTAATCCGGATTTTGCGACTTTACCGATAGCTTTTAATGCGATCAATAATGGAGGTATTTTAGATAGTGTTTCTTTTGCAGTAAGAGAAGGGTTATACAATACGCCCATTTCCCTTACGGCAAATAATGCCTATTCCTGCACTAAACCAGTTCATGTATACAGTGAATCTCTTGATGCCAGCGACGTAGTCTTAAATAATAACAATCTCGTGCAACCAGTTGTGCGACTCAATGGCGTCCATGGCATTCATTTCAGCCACATGACCTTCGAACTTACGGCTTCTGCTTTCCACAATGTGGTGATTGTTGAAAATGCAGCTTCATGCAACCGCTTTTCAGATTGTGTCTTTGTAGGACGTATTTCTACACAGACTACAACAGCTTATGCAGCGGTGCTTTGTAATTCCAATCAAGGTGTCAATAATGATTTCTACGACTGTTTATTCACAAGAGGATCATATGGACTATCAACCAATGGCCCATCCTTAACAACTGGATCCCTGGTAGACATCATCGGCAATTCATTTATCGATAATTATATTCAGGGATTAAGTGTTTCCAATTCGAGATATGTCAATGTTATCGGAAATTATGCGACTATTAACTCAGCGCAGCATGCTAACTACTCTGGGATATCTGTTTCCAGTAGTTTGAGCATGGAGCTTAGTCATAATAGCGTATACAATCCTTTTTTCGGTGGTCTCGCCCTGGGTTATGGTGAATGTGATGGCTCTACCTCGGATACCACAAGGGTATTTAACAACTACGTGTATAGCGGAACAACGAATGCTAACAATAGTGTTTTCGGTGGATCTTATTCTAACTATACGCATGTTTCTAATAATACGATTCGGTGCTACCAAGGTCATGCCGCAGGATTTTCCTGGTGTTCAAATTTCAAAGCAGATAACAACATTTTTGAGAGCAAAGGGACTAATGCCGTTTGCCTGGAATTGCTCAATATGCAGGGCACGAATATTGTTTCACAGGACAATTGTTTCCATACCGATAATGGAGATATTGGCGAACTGGCAAATGTGCGTTATAAAACGCTTGCCGCCTGGCAGTCACTTGGATATGATACGAACTCATTCCAGACAGACCCTTACTTTGAAGGTGCCACGCACAATGTGCATTCCGTTTATTTAGATCAACAAGCTACCCACTACCATTTTATCGTCGACGACCTTGACGGCGATTCAAGGCATCCCAATAACCCCGATGTTGGTGCAGATGAATTTAATCCAGCTGCAAATGATGCAGGCATGCTTGGGATACTTAATCCCAAGATGCCTTTTCCGGCGGGGGTTAACCCGGTTTACGTCAGGTTCTTTAATAATGGAACAGATACGCTTACCTCACTACAGTTTAATTGGACAGTAAATGGTGTTGCGCAAGAACCAATGGTATGGACGGGGATACTTCCAAAAACTGCAGTGTATGATTCTCTTCAGATTGGATCATTTGACTTCGCGTCATATTCCTTCTATGACATTAAAATTTGGTCAAGCCAACCTAACAATGCTGCTGATCCTTTTCATGGTAATGATACCTTGAAGTTACAAGATTTGATTCCTGGACTTTCTGGAGTGTATACAATTGGTGGAGAAGATCCGGATTTTGAAACCATAACTGAAGCGGTCAATGCCATAAACACAGGTGGTGCTGCAGCACCAGTGACCTTCAATATCCGGAATGGTAGTTATTCAGAACCCATACTACTCAATGATTTTCCTGGATCAGATTGCAACCGTCCTGTTGTATTTCAATCTGAAAGCGGCGATTCTTCGCTTGTGACTATTACCAACCTTGGTATCAATGCACATACGATTGTGCTCAATGGAGCAGATGGTATTCATTTTAAAAATATGACACTCAAGTCCGTCAATACTTCCTTTAGGCATGTTGTGTTATTCAGCGGAGGTGCGCATTGCAACCAGTTTGAAGGCAATACGTTCAAAGGATTCGTAAGTACTGCCACCGCCAGTACTTCTGCAGTCATTCGTTCAACAGTCGGATTGGATACAGCTAACATCATTTTCAACAACCGAATTTTTGATGGTTCTTATAGCATTCACCTTACTGGCAACGGTGCAGGAAATACCAATACGATCATCACGGGCAATCATCTCGAACCATACTATAGAGGAATCTATAATAATGCCGTTCAGGGTGTGACCATTACCTACAATACCATTATTGCTGACAATTCCACCTCAGGGGAAGGCATGGAAATCTTTACTGGTAACAACTTAAAGGAGATCGCATTCAATAAGATCCAGGTGCCCTTGGGACAGTATGGTATCGCCCTGGACAACTGTGATAATACGATATCAAATAGAGGCCGGATCTACAATAATTTCATTAGTGTTGGTGGAACAGGTGTCGCCAGGGGAATCTATTTAAATGGATGCGCTTTCCAGGATATTATACATAACAGTATCCTGGTTTATTCAACAAATGCTACGGTGGCCAATACTGCACCGTTGTACATCAACAGCAGCCCCAATATCAGAATATTTAATAATGCTACCAGGAATGCAGGCCTTGGTTATGCCATTTATGCAAATGGCAATACACCATTCGAATCCAATCATAATTCATTCCATACAGCAGGAACAACATTTGGATTATGGAATGCAGCTCCCGTAGAAACAACCTTCACCAACTGGCAGACAGCAAGCGGACAAGATGCAAATTCGCTCAATGTCAACCCTGTATTCATGTCCAATACAGACTTGCATACCTTCCTCGCATTATTAAATGAAGAAGGAAAGGTGAATACAGGAATATGGGAAGATATAGATGGTGAAACCCGGGATACCATTCCTGATATAGGAGCTGATGAATTTGATCCGCTGCCTTCTAACGATGCAGGCATTTTTATGTACGTAGGACCTTCATCACCTTTTGCTTCAGGAGTGCGAACTGTTCAGCTGGTCATTAAAAACTTCGGAGGCAATGTGCTCAACAATGTAGACCTCCACTGGACAGTCAATGGTACTGAACAAACCACAATAGAATGGAGTGGAAGCCTGGCTTCCTCAGCTTGCGTCACTGTTACTGTGGGGAATTATAATTTTCAACAACTCACTCAATACATTGTAGATGCCTGGACTGAGATGCCCAATAATGTAGAGGATTCAAACCAGGATAATGATTTATTCACCACCGACCCATTTTATGCTTCACTGGCAGGCACATACACCGTTGGTGGATTTGCTCCTGATTTTAACCTGGTCAGTGATCTCGAAACGATCTTGAATTCAGCAGGTATTGTAAATAATGTCACCTTTAATTTCAGACCTGGTACATATACAGAACCTATTGCCATTACAGATTTTCCAAGAATAAGTTATGCGCATGGCGTAGTCTTTCAATCGGAGGATGCAGACTCGACAGAAGTCACTTTAACTCAAAACATCAATAACACCGTACTTATAGATCTCAATGATGCACACCGTATCACGTTTAAAAAATTGACACTTCTCAATTTAAAAGGACATACTATACAAATCCGCAACGGCTCTTCTTTAATAAATATTGAAAACAATCATCTCGAAGGATTGCAAACCCTGTCCTCTTCCAGAGCTTTGATTTATTCGCCGACCACAACAGAGGATAGCATCTCTATATTGAACAATGTATTTAGGCATGGGTATTATGGCATCTATCTCTATGGGGGTGAATACGAGAAAAGACACATCATCCAGAACAATACTTTTTTAGGAAATTATAATTACGCAGTTTACCTGAGGGAATTTGATGGCTTGACGCTAAGCCGAAATACATTTCAAGCGGATATAACAAGTAACATCGATCTCTATATGTACAATGGTACAGGTGCACATACGATTACAAGGAACAAAGTCATAAGCGATAATTCGAATTTAGCGGTTTACCTGGGTTTGCTGACAAACACCTCTCCGAATACCACTTTATTTGCCAATAACTATGTCTACAAAGCAGGTACTGCTTCAAACGATGTGGTCCAGGTTGAAAACTCCTCAAAGCTTAATGTTGATTTCAACACCATTCATAACGCAATTACGAATGCGGGATCGGCTGCATTATTAACTATCAATCTGACTACTTGTAATATTCGAAATAATATCTTGTTTAGTGCTTCAGGTCCCGCTTACCAAAATTCGGGGACGATGCCTACGATACATAATTATAATGCTATCTATTCGCTCGGACCGATAGAGGCTATTCAAAATACAACTAACTATACTTCGTTGCCGGCTTTTGTCACAGGGACAAGTTCGAATGCGAATAGTAAGGCAGTTGATCCATTATTTTACTCTGGTGTTGGTCCTGAGATCGCACAATTCTTGCTCAACGGAACAGGAATAACGGTCTCAGGTATCACAACTGATTTCTATGGCGCTACGAGAACTTCACCACCTGATATCGGTGCTGATGAATTTGCACCTGTCATGCATGATGTCAAAGTTTCTCACGTAAGCTCTCCTGTTGATGGATGTGGTTTGGATAATAATGAACAGGTGAGTCTGGTTCTGGTCAATTTTGGAAGTTCAATAGCAACTGGATTTGATGTCATGATGACCATGGATGGACAGACCACTACAGAGAATATTGGAGCGTTGCAGGTTCCACCAGGTGATAGTGTTGTCTACACGTTTAATCAAACAATTGATGTGTCGGATTTTCAATCCTACAGTTTGTCGTTCGAGATCGATTACAACAATGATATCAATCCTGGAAATGATTCCATTGGTCACACATTTGTCAACCATCCACCTATCAACCAGCCTGCAGGCAATCTGATTCCAGCGGATGGCACAACCGGACTTGAAAACCAGGTCTCCCTCTCCTGGTCTCCGGTGACAGATGCTGCTAAATACAACCTGTACGTCTGGCCAGTGACTGGAAGCAAGCCTGTCACTCCTACACATGCAGGACTGACCACCATTAATAAACTCGTCACTAATCTTATATACGGGACGACCTACAGGTGGCAAGTCCATGCGTTGAATCTATGTGATGATGAGCTAGCTTCAGATACTTCTACTTTCTCTGTTCGCTTTCTTCCAGACCTTATTGTTCAATCCATGATTATTCCGGCAACGGCATATTCAGAGCAGACCATCGGGATTGAATGGGTTATAAAAAACCAGGGTGTCGGTACAACTTTTCCAGGGACATGGTATGACAACATCTACCTGTCCCCGGATCCGACCTACAATAGTTTTGATCCATTGTTAGCTGCTGTTCCAAATCTTTCATCACTTAATCCCAATCAATCTTATACGCATAGCGCTAATGTTGTTCTGCCACAGGGCACCAATGGCTTGTATTACATCATCATCAAGTCGGATCATTACAGTGCCGTAAAGGAAACCAGCGATGCTAACAACACTTCATACAGTTCGACTCAGATGAATGTGACTTTGAGTCCACCTCCGGATTTGTTGGTGACAGATATTACTACACCTGCTATTACTTTCTCTGGATCGACTATTAATATGACTTATACTGTAAGTAATCTAGGAGATGGGGTTACTTCAGAGACCATATGGAAAGATGAGATTACACTTCTTCCAGCACCAGGCAATAATAATGGCACAACTAGCTCTCTTGGGTTAAGAACGCATGTGGGCGCATTACAACCAGATTCTAGTTATACGGTTAGTTTGAGTGTTGCGATCCCTGCGAATATTTTCGGTAACTATCAGATTCGAGTAGATGCCGACAACCGGTTTGATGTTTTTGAATTTGCTTCGGAAGGCAATAATTTATTATGGAGTGATGTCATACAAGTCGTACTAACTCCACCTGCTGATTTAGTACCGGACAATTTGAACACTCCGGATACCATGAGTTTGTATGGAACCTATCCGGTCACTTTTCAAATAAAGAATCAAGGTGGATCAGCACCTACTACCACCTATACGGATAGATATTATTTATCTCAATCGCCTGTATACAATACCAATTTCCTTACTCACCTCGGATATGTTTATCACAATCCGGGTTTGATGCCAGGTCAGCATGAAGATAAGTCAGTCACTGTGAAACTCACCGGAAACTACAGCGGGATATACTATATCTACGTGGTTACAGATCATAATAATAGGATCAATGAGTATGCTTTTGAAAACAACAACATTCTGCGTTCGGATCCTATCATGATCATCCGACCTGATATGAAACCGGATTCTCTTATTCATCCTGCAATGGTCATGTCCGGAAGTACAATGAGTATTCGTACCGAGGTGATCAATAATGGGCTGGGTGTTTTCTACGGATCGTATAGTAACCGGTATTATCTCTCGACAGATAATACGCTTTCAACCATGACGGATATTCTGCTTTCTACAAGGTCTGTCAACAATGTAGTCCTAACACCGGAGGATACAGTTTCAAATACATTTAGCATCCCGATGCCTTCAGATCAGTTTGGATCAAAATATCTTATTGTAGTAGCAGATGCAAACCAGGTGGTTTTTGAATCCAATGAGTTGAATAATGTATTGGCTACACCCATAACGATTTTTGAAGCTCCGCATCCTGATCTCTATGTTTCAAATATAAATGCACCGGATGCGATAATAGCTGGAGTGACATTTGATCTTAGCTATACCCTCCGCAATCAAGGAGATGTATCCAAGACCGTCAATACTACTGACAGTGTGTTCATTTCCTTTTCATCAACCTGGAATCGTGCTACAGCAATACCATTAAGTACCAGGCAAACATCCTTGTTAGATACAGGACAAACTATTACGTATGCGATTCCTCTTGAAACAGCCTATAACCTGAATCCTAATGTATATTATATTTATATCGTCAGTGATGCTACGCAAAAGGTATATGAAGGAAGTGGAGAAGCCAATAATATCGTTCGAAGTGATCTTATAGTTCTTGAGGCTTATCCGGATATAGACTTATCCTTAATTGCTTTCACTGGATTACCAGATACGCTGACTTCAGGTCAATCATACATTGTGCAATATGAGGTAACTAACCTCACTGATTTTCCCACATATTTTTCAGGATGGACTGACAGATACTACTTTTCTATGGATAGTATTTTCAATGCGGGCAGTGATATGCTCTTGGGGTCCATTGCCTACAGTGGAGGAAGCCTTGAGCAAAATGAACCAGCTTTAGTTTCTGCGCAATGGAGAGTTCCACAAGGCATCACAGGGGATTATTATGCTTTCATTGAAACTGACAGTGAGGATAAGAATGAAGATATAAACAGGTTAAATAATGCAAATACAATACGTCTTGCAGGGGATGCCAAACGACTACATGTAAAACTGGCATTGTATCCTGACTTGCAACCAACATCATTTAATTGCCCGGTAGAAGTAGTTTCTGGTCAATATTTTACAATCAACACCACTGTGACCAATCAAGGTCTCGGTACGGCAAGAGCAAGGACGGATAAGATTTTTGTTAGTACAAACAATACAATTGATAACGGTGATTACACCCTCACTAGCTTAAGTAAAGGAGTGTTAGGTCCGCAGTTAACGCAATCCGATAATTTGTCAGTATTTGTCCCTGCCAATTATACAGGTAATTACTTTATCATTTATTCCGTCGATCATGGAAATCTTGTATATGAACATTTACAGGAAAACAATAATATTATTCTGACTTCTATAATTGCTACACCTCCTCCTCCTGCTGATCTGATCGTCACAAATGTGTTGGTACCTGATAGTGTGCTCGCTGGCCAAACCGCAAGTATTACATGGAATACTGAAAATACAGGCTCCAATCCAGCTTCCGGAATATTTCGGGAGATCGTATATCTCTCTCCGGATACCAGTTGGAATCTGACGGATGAGGTTATTGGCATATGGGATGGGTCAGTGAGCCTGGGTCCGGGAGCCGTATCAACAAAAACAGTTGCCTTTCCATACAACAATGTGACCAATGCGGATTACCACACCATTATCCGCACAGATGCACGAAATAATATTCCTGAATCAAATGAAAATAACAATGACGGGTTTTCGTATGATCTGACAAAAGTGGATATAGAGGAATTATTTCTCAATCAAAATGAGCATGCAATTCTTGTTGAAGGGGTCAATCGGTATTATAAAGTTTTTATTGAAGCAGATGTAGCGGGGAGAAATGTATTGGTTACGTTGACTGGCGATTCCCTCGTGGGGGTTAATCAAATGTTTGTCAAATACGAAGCAGTACCTACGCCCGCAGATCATGATTTTGCTTATGATGCTCCGTTTTATCCTCACCAGAGGATCATCATCAGGGGTGCAGAGTCCGGCTACTATTATATCATGATTAATGGTTTCAAGAGCGGAGATCCCACACCTCAGGATATTGAGATCATAGCTCGAGTCATGCCAATGGAATTGCTTGATATAAGTCCAAGAAAAGGAGGCAATAAAGGATTCACGACCATTGAAGCCATTGGTTCAGAACTCGATTCTATTGTTGTTGTGAAGCTCGTTAGGAATGATTCTACTCAGGCTTATTATGAAATCATAGCAGATACTTTTTTCATGACTGATGAAGGCACAAGAATCATTGCAAGATTTAACCTGGAAGGTCAGCCATTGGCTCATTATGATTTTCTGTGCCAGCGGGAAAGTATCTGGATGACCAAATTGGAGAGTGTATTTGAAGTGATAGAAGGTAGTGGACCGGATCTCCAGGTACATTGGGATTTTAATCCAAAATCGTTTAACCCGAGGTTCACTACTATTTTCCAAATCAAGATCGATGTGGAAAACAGGGGCGATGCAGATGCTATAGAAAGATATATCAGGGTGGGTGCTCCCGAATTTAATAACCCAATGTATTATAGCCTTCAAGATTACTATAATGGTATTGTTCATCCTCAGCTTGTGCTGGCTTCTGAAGATCAGGGTGGAATCCCAGGCATTCTTCGACCAGGCGGGAGGAGAACTTTCTATGTTTTTGGACGTGTCGGAGGAACACAAGGATTCTCTATCTCATATGATAAATAATATAGCATGAGTTTGCGCTTCGTTGTCTTAAACATTTTACAATTCTTAGCCATAATTACTTATGGTCAACAATGGGCGGGGCCTCCTAAAGAAGCTTGCGGTGACCTGGGGGTCGTCATTGGATCAAATACTCCTTGCGAAGGTTGCTGTTACTTATGGACACCAGCAGATGATTTATCATGTACTGATTGTAAAAATCCGACCGCCACTCCAAAGACCACGAAGAAATATTCAGTAGTGGTTACAGATCAAAATCTTAGGAAAATAGGTTCCGATGTTGTGGAGGTCACCACTGCTTTTAGAGAAATGAAATTTACACCTGATCACCTTGTTCAAGATGATTCGGAAGCTAAGGTAATGGCTTCTATTCTTGATAAGGGTAACATCAATTCACCGACAGAGATCTCCTGGAACATGGTGCCACCTTTTTTAGGATGTATGCTTGAACAGCAAGGAATGGATGCTGAAATAACACCTGGCCCACAGTATGGAAAAGTGATCATAAAAGCAACTAATCTTAATGTTCCGGGGTGCTATGTTGAAGAAGAACTGCCCGTCAACAAGGGTGTAAAAGATGTTGTAGCATTAGATCTGACAACGCCTGCCGGTACTGATCGAGTAGCAATGACCGGAGAGACCCTGTATGTGCTCAATGACGCTGCTGTGCAAATTGAAGCTATTTCAAATGAAGGGGGGAAACCTGAGGGACTTCCCGACTGGCAACAGGATACTCATGGATCCCATATGCCCCCGGATGGAGTTTGGTTGGAAGTAATGAATGAAATCCTTCCTGAGCTTCCCATTGAATCGAAAACATCGGAATACATAGCAGGAGAACTTCCCGCAGGAAATCCTAAGGTGACTGTTATTCGAAAGAAGCCGTTGGTCCTTTCTGAAACGCCACTTAATCTTTTAGGTATAGATACGCTTGACAAACTTCTGAAGAAATACTTTACATTTCTGGATTCACCTGAATTCCCTTGTGGGAGTCCGGCACCGTTTAATATTGCTATTGACATTGTCGGAGCAAAAGTGAAAGTCAGTCAGGTTGAAAAATATAAGAGTCCCTTACTAGGTACTAAAGAAGAGGTAACCTTTACAGCTGGCCTGACAGCTTCAGGACGAATTTATCATCCTGCCCTGACGAAGACATTTGAAGTTAAAGTTTTTGGAAGTGAAACTGTAGTATTATGCACACGATTGTATGCTCAATTAACAGGAACCATGGAAGTCAATTTACCCTTTATTAAAAGTGACTCTCTTGAGGATATTACCTGGAATGTCAGCGATCCTTCACTCACTGCTGGTTTTGGTGTATCCATTGACCTGGAATTGGCCTTCCATCCACCAGGATATATGTTTGATCTAAGTGCAAAGGCTGCCAGTAAGCTGGAAATGACTTTTACCTATCTCCGAGCACAACAACAAATACAATACAACCTTAAAATTGATCCAGCTACTGCCACATTTAAGATGAATGCTAAGTATGAATCGAATCCCGGAAAATATGAAGATCTCCTGCCTAAAGCGCTTACGAAATACCTATCCAAAACGATTGTGATATTTGAACCAATTACTTATGGACCCTGGGAATTACATCAGTTCTAATTCTATTTTCAACTCATGAAATACGTACTTCTATTTATAAGCTTCTTCGCTTCGGGCCATTTGATGGCTCAAAACAAACCTGTATTTCAGTATGAAGGCTATCAATTGCAGCTTATAGAAATGATCACTCTTTCTCAGCCCGTTTGGCATACAGACACTATTACTTCAAATGAGGATGAAAAAATTAAACTTTTCAAAGCTTATTTCAAACCAGCCTCTTATTCAGATTATAAGACTTTTTTTCTACCAGGAGAATGGCCTGATATTTCAATGGATGAATATCAACAATGGCAAAGTACCATTGCCATAAAAAGACTCCTTTTACAGAACATTATACACGTAGCAGATCAGCAGGGATATGAATATCTGATATATCAGTATGTTATGGATGGTCCTGCTTATAGTGTGTATCAATCAGCTGAATTTAAAAAAACCTCTTCGGGTTGGAAGCTTTTACATCAGCAAAATGACAAAGCCTCTGATTGCCTGATGGTACTTGGTACTATTGAGATTCCAAAGTTGAAGGAATGGATTTCAGGGACTTCGAGTACGGTGAATTTGGAATCTATGCCCTATAGTCAAATTCGAAGTTATAAGGAAAAATTCAACCGCAAGGATCTGTATAATTTAATTGAAACCCTTTTGGTTGAGAAAGGGATTTCCAAAACAGATCGGGATCTTGCCCGTACCTATTTCGAATATAAAGATGATGTAGCTTTCATCGAATCTATTTGCAAAAAATACAACCTGGATGACATTACCCTGATGGGAGAAATCAACCAGGCAGCCGGAATGCAGATTTATTATTTCAGCAAAAGTCAAAATGATTAAACCATGCGAGGCATACTGACTTTCATTTTGATCATAGTGTCTTTTTCAGCATTTGCGCAAATCACGCTGAAGAAAAGGGACGAATCCTGCTCCGGGAAAAAGGACGGCGAAATCGAAGTCATAGTGGCTGGAACAGACAACCATACCCTGGAATATAAATGGAAGAAAAATGATAAGCACTTTACAGGAGGGTTTAATCTTACAGGCCTGGAACCAGGTACTTATGCGGTGACTGTATCTACAAAATCAACTAGTAGTTCACAGTGTATGGGCTTTAGTTCAACAATCATTTTTCCGGGTAGAGATGTTTCCTTAGATCTGGGTGCACGACTTCTGAATGTCGATCCTACTCCTCTCGGTTGTGGAGAACGTCCCGTATTCACTTATAAACTCTATGCGCTCCCTCATGGAGGGAATCCACCATATTACTTCAGTTGGGGAGGCGGAGGATTGGGAAACGTCACTTCGGGTGGAGGAGAGAATGAAAGCTCACTTGTCGTCACGGGTTCTTTTATTAACCAATCTGTCACCGTGATCGATTCTCTGGGTTGTGTTGACTCCGAAGGCTTTAAAAAAATAGGTGCCATTAAATTTTGTCCGCGGGATCCAAACGATATCACCGGACCTGATGGATTTGATGATAGTCTGCGTTGGGTATCCGTAAATCAAACGATGGATTACACTGTGCGTTTTGAAAACGATCCAATTTTTGCCACTGCCAATGCCTCCATCGTTTTAGTGACCGTTCCGATTGATGATGATATAGATCCATTCTCATTTCGCTTGGGATCTATTGGATTTGGAAGCAAGATTATAGAGATCCCCGCAAATGCAACCTTTTATCAACAAAGGTTGGATTACAGTGCGGATCTTGGTTTTATGCTTGATGTCACCGCAGGTCTGGATTTACCTAATAATCGTTTCTTCTGGTTACTGGAAACTATCGATCCTCTCACAGGACAATCCCCTATAGATCCAACCGCAGGATTTCTGCCGGTAAATGATACCTTGACTGGTAGTGGAGAAGGTTATATTTATTTCTCTTGCAAGCCAAAAACATCTACGTTAACTGGTGAAACAATAGATCAGCAAGCAGCTATTGTTTTTGATATAAATGATCCCCTGCTCACCAATTCATGGATAAATACTGTCGATGCATTTGCACCTACGACTGCAATACAAGCTATTCCTGATACTGTATATTCAAATCTCATTCCATTTGAGTTTTCAGTTGAAGATGACCCGGGAGGCTGCGGGGTGCAGTTTGCTGATATTTTACTTTCAACGGACAATGTGGTTTTTTATGATAATGGTTTGTGGGAAGAAGACGATTCCATCTCACTGACATTGAATTGGGGGACAAAATATTATTATAAGATCCTCGGAACAGATTTTGTAGAAAATCAGGAAGTAGATCTGGCGGATTCTTTCTTCATAATTCCACAACGTTCGATTGATTTTCTTAACCCGGATAAAAGTGATTATTGCATTTGGGATACATTGGAAATCACAGCAGATCTTGTTTCCATTCCGTCGGCCGATCTCTACATATCAGTAGATAGTGGAATGACTTTTTTGACTTTGGCAAGTAATGTAAGTTCTTGGCCATATTTATTGGTGTTGGATAGTAGTCATCTCCATCCCTATCTTTTCCTGAAAGCAGTAAATGATGAAAGTAATACGGAGGATATCAGTATCCCGTTTTCGGTGCATGCTTTGCCAAATTTGGATACTCCCGATCCAGATGCCGGTTGCCTCAATGATATCCTCTTTGTAGAATCAAATGGAGCAAATGAATTTCTCTGGTGGCCCGATTCAATTATCGGAAATCCCGTTGGTAGGTTTTCAAACGTTTACGCAGACGTGAGCCAATATGCATATGTCAGAGGCACAGATGTATTCGGATGCGCAGCCACAGACTCCGTCTGGCTCACAGTATACCCGGGCTCACGCGACACTCTAACACAACCGCTCTGTCAAGGAGATTCGATTTGGATCTACGACCAATGGATATCTGAAGAAGGATTCTATCCTACCACATTTGCAGATGCACATGATTGCGATAGTGTAATCGTCACTGAAGTATTTTTCGAATCACCTTGCATATGGACAGGAGGTCCATATGTTTATGTAGATGAAGATGCAACCGGAAACAATAATGGAACATCATGGGCTGATGCTTTTAATGAATTAAGAGATGCTGTTTATGTCGCTGGTCGATACGAAAATGTTCAGCAAATCTGGGTGGCACAAGGTACTTACTCACCTCATCCAACTGATCGTGATACCAGCTTCATTCTAAAGGATAGCATCAAAATCTATGGTGGCTTTCTTGGATTTGAAACTAACCTGGCACAAAGAACCACAAACGCAAACCTTGTCCATCTAAGTGGGGATATTAATATTGCAGATACACTATGGGATAATAGTTATCATACAGTCACCCTCTCTGCCAGCTGCAAAGAATGTGTTCTGGATGGAGTCACCATCACTTATGGACATGCTGACAATACCATAAATGCAAACCACATCGGAGCCGGTGTCCTTAATAAAGGGAAAGGACAGTTTAAGAATGTTGTGTTTGAACGCAACTATGCCACAGATCAAGGTGCTGCATTACATTCATCTGGAGCCGGAGCAAACCTGGTCATCGAAAATTGCATTTTCAGACTCAACATTTCAAACTTGGGTCGTGATGTCGTTAACCTGGCAGGTGCCCAGGTGGAGTTTAAAGGGGCAAACAGCATCCATTGACCTCCTTTAGAGCTTGAATAATAAATTTCTTTCGGTTTTTTGGCAATTATTGGGATAATCATTGGGAAATCAAATGATTATCAAAATATTATTTCCCGCTTTTCCTTACGAAGAAATTTTCTTTCGGACCTCATCCCAAAGATTAAGATTCTGTTAAAAAACCGGTATAAATCCCTAGAAACCACCTACATTTGCGCCCACATTTGACAAAAAACATAATCAACATGAAAAAACTCTTTTTATTCGCCCTCCCTTTATTGATGATCTCTTGTAAAGGTGTTGAGCAATACCGTGCCGGTATCGAAGAACTTTCTGGTAACTGGGACAATACAACTAAGGCCGTTACTGATTTCCAAGGAATGGTTAGCTCAGATCTTACCAACTACACACAAGCATTAGCTGGTGCTCAATTGGATCCAGCAGTAGCTGCAAAACTGAAACCAGAACAAACTGCTTCCCTTGATGCTGCTCAAAAAGCAGTAACTGATGCTTTAGGTGCTTATGCTCCTCTTCAGCAAGAAATCAATGACTTCGTTGCTATGTGGACTGAAAAATCAGCTGCTGTTACAGCACTGAAAGATGGTCTTGCTGCTGGCAAAATCGAAGGTGATGTTACTGCGCAACTTGCTGAGCTTAATGCTTTAGTAACAACTGCAAATGACAAATTGAAAGCATGGCAAGGAACCTACGGCACTGTAAAAGGTGGTGTAGATACAGCTATGGCTACCCTCGCACAACTGATGGGTACATTAGCTCCTGCTGCTCCAGCTAAGAAGTAATTCTTCGTTGAAAAAATCAAAAAAGCCTCTGCTTCATAGCGGAGGCTTTTTTATTTACCACCGATTCAAGCGTTAACACTTATTCTTTCCATTTATCTTTGAAGCATGTATAAGGATAAAAAGGTGGTCGTAGTCCTTCCAGCGTACAACGCATCGCGTACGCTAGCGAAGACATACGCTGAGATTCCTAAGGATATTGTAGATGAAGTAGTCCTCTGTGATGATGCCAGCCGTGACAATACCGTCCAGGAAGCACATGCCCTTGGGATCAATCACATCATCCAGCACGAACAGAACAAAGGTTACGGAGGAAACCAGAAATCACTTTATAAGAAGGCGCTTGAAGTCAATGCGGATATCATCATCATGCTCCATCCGGATTACCAATATACCCCCTTGCTGATCCCAAGTATGGTCAACATCATCGGGGAGAATCTTTACCCGGTAGTATTAGGCTCTCGAATCCTTGGAAAAGGAGCCCTGAAAGGAGGGATGCCGATTTATAAATATTGGGCCAACCGTTTCCTGACGTTGTTTCAAAATATCCTGGTCAATTACAAATTATCAGAATACCACACAGGTTATCGTGCCTTCAGCAGTGATGTCCTTCGTTCGATACCCTTTGAAACCAATTCTGATGATTTCATTTTTGACAACGAGATGTTGTCTCAGATTATCTACGCCGGTTTCCCGATTGCAGAAGTGACTTGTCCAACAAAGTATTTTGAAGAAGCATCGAGCATCAATCTCCCGAGAAGCATTAAGTATGGACTGGGCGTTATGAAAGTTTCCTTTATCCACCTCTTTCAGCGCATGGGTTTGATCAAACATCCACTATATAAAGGGATTCAAAGAAACCAAATAAAGGTTGAAGCTGTTAAGCTGTGAAGCATAGAGCATAGAGCATAGGGCATAGAACAAAGAAATGCAGAAAGTCCCCTTCAGGGGATTTAGGGGCAGACAAGCTGTGAGCTGTGAGCAGTGAGCAGTGAGCAGTGAGCAGTGAGCAGTGAGCAGTGAGCAGTGAGAAAATCTAGAACCGATAAAGGTACGCTCTGTGTACCCAGTACGAGATGAGAAATAATCCACATTTAACATTACACATTTACCATTTGACACTGTCGGTAAATTCCAAGATTACGATTCATGACAAAGCTTGACATAAGGACTCAATCTCTCCCAGACCTGCAAGGTGCATTTGCAGAGATGGGTCAGCCTGCTTACCGGGCAAAACAGGTTTATGAATGGATGTGGAAGCTAGGTGCGAAAGGATTCAATGACATGAGTAACGTCCCTGCAGCTCTACGACAACTACTAAGTGATAAGTTTTCCTTTCAAAGTATCCAACTAGATGTAAGGCAAAACAGTAATGACGGCACCATCAAATCCCGTTATAAACTTCACGACGGAAATAAAATAGAAACGGTAATGATTCCTGTTGTGGATGACAAACGATCTACAGCATGCGTCTCTTCACAAGTAGGATGCAGCCTTACATGCAGTTTTTGTGCGACAGGCAAAATGGGAAGAATACGAAACCTTACTGCTGCAGAAATCTACGACCAGGCTTTTGAAACCAACAAGCTCAGCGTTGAAGCCTTAGGATATCCATTGACCAATATTGTCTACATGGGAATGGGCGAGCCTTTGCTCAATTATGGACCAGCCATGGAGAGTATAAAAATGATCACAAGCCCCGATGGTATGGCCTGGTCCCCGCGAAGAATCACTGTGAGCACTGCAGGCATTGCTAAAATGATCAGGAAACTCGGTGATGAACAAGTGAAGTTTAATCTCGCATTATCACTGCATGCAGCTGATGACAAAAAGCGCGACATGATCATGCCCATCAATGAATCCAATAACCTAAAGGCATTGATGGAGTCCCTTGAATATTTTTACCAGATGACACATGCTCGTATCTCCTTCGAGTATATTGCGTTGAAAGGCTTCAATGACACGATGGATGATGCGGACAGACTTGTCAGGTTATGCCGCGGACAATTTCCTGTCAAAGTCAATGTCATCGAATACAATCCTGTCCCCGACGTTCCGTTCGAACGTGCTGATGAAAAACAAGTTGATTTGTTTGCGCGAAGAGTTCGTGATAAAGGTGTGATGATTACGGTGCGACGTAGCAGAGGCAAGGACATCGATGCTGCCTGCGGCCAGCTTGCGAATCAGGCATAGGGCGAGGAAGCATGTCGTAGCGCAGCGAAGATCCCGCTATGTTGCGAAGCCATAAAGCGGGAGAGCAGAGAGCATGGAGAAATCCTCAGTCCTTAGTAATCAGTAATCAGTAATCGGTAATCAGTATCATTGGTCGGTATGTCAATGAATGATTTCATTTATATCGTTTCCAGTTTAATAACAAATCCATTGAACTGTATTCAATGCCCCGTAGGGGCTAAAGGTTGGTAACAATGGCAACCAAAAATCATTCATGGGCCGTAGGTCCATAACTTCTGTGTCTAAAGAAGCCTCATTGAAACGCTATATTTGTTTAGCAAATAAAGCACATATGCGTAGCTCAAAAACTTCTGTCGCGGACATCATTTCAGAAATGAAACCTTGGGTCGACGAGTTGATGCTTCTCAGAGAAATCATTCTTTCCAGCGGACTTAATGAAGAGATTAAATGGGGAGGACCTATCTATACCTTAGATGGAAAAAATGTACTCGCAATCGGCGGGTTCAGAAATCTGTTCCCATTATCCTTTCGGGAAAAGGCTTGAATGACAAATACAAGTAGGATGGCCTGGCTTATGCCTCCACTTTTTAGCAGGTTATCAAGGGGAAATTCTTAAATTTTGAATATACGTCTGGTTTACGCTTTTAACAAATATGTATAGTATTGGTATTTAACCATATATCGATTTTTCAATACTAAATTTTCTCTCCTTTTTTTAATCTTCCGAGTCCCTTCAAACTTCCAAAATGCCCCTTCCAACAATCTTTCAAAATCAACCGTTAATCCCCGAATTTCTCCTTGCCACCTGTCTTCGTTTTCTGTACCTTTACATCCTAAAATTCCTGAGACTATGGCCTATAATCAAGCAGCCACAGAGAACAGGGTCTTCAAGAACCCAATACTCGAAAAATTAACACACACGCACATCGCGTGGCCACTTTCCATATTCTATGGCCTGGGAGTCATCCTGTTAGGCTATACACTCTATTTCGGAATCATGGGTCCGGGAGCCAGTATCCTGCTTTTTGTTGCCGGATTTCTGTCTTTTACCTTGGTGGAATACCTGATCCACAGGTATACCTTCCACATGGAAGCTAATACTCCAAAACAAGAGCGTCTTCAGTATGTGCTTCATGGAGCCCATCATTCTTTTCCAAAAGATAAAACACGCCTGGCTATGCCTCCATTGGTGAGCATCGTCCTGGCTTCAGTTTTTTTCCTGATCTACAGGTTGGTTTTAGGCGAATATGGTATTCCATTCACAGGTGGATTTGTAGCCGGTTATGCTACTTATCTGTGCGTGCATTATTCTGTCCATGCCTTTCCGCCTCCAAAGAATTTTTTGAGAGTCCTTTGGATACATCATGCATTACATCACTATCAGCAATCTGATGCGGCTTATGGCGTGTCTTCTCCTTTCTGGGATCTTATTTTCCGCACGATGCCGGAGAAGAAAGGTTTTAGCGTAAAGACAAAGTCAGGTTATATTGATGATCGTCATGACCACGCTGAGGCTAGTCATTAATAACTGGCTCTAAAGTTTTTCTTTCCATTTTTCAATGATGCTTGCGATTTGCGCAATACCTTCTGTGACTGCGGCAGGCCCGGGTTGCAAGATGATATCTGATTTTAGATCAAACACAAAATCATTTTTCATCGCATTGATTTGATTCCAGTTTGTCCGGGCAACGAGTTTTTCTTTCTTAAACTTTTTTCCGCACCACGAAGCAATGATGATATCTGGATTGCGGATGACTACTTCATTGTGATCAGCGATAATCCTGTCCTTGGCTAGTGAAGCCACTCCTTTTTCTTTGAAAATATCTATTCCGCCTGCCAACTCAATTAGTTCACTGACCCACCGACTGCCTGATATTAAAGGGTCGTACCATTCTTCAAAGTAAACTTTAGGTTTTAAAGCAGTACGTTGACTGGCTTCATTAATCTTTCCGATATCACTTCGGATTTGATTTACCAGCGTTATTGCCTGCTCGCTTTTTCCAACCATACTTCCGAGCTGAACCATCATGTCAAAGATCTCCTCCACGCTCCGGTGATTGTTTATCCAAACTGTAATACCGTTTGCGATAAGTTCCCTGGCGATGTCAGCTTGTATATCTGAAAAGCCAATGACTAGGTCAGGTTGTAACGCAGTGATCTTACCAATGTCAGCGGTGGTAAAGGCAGATACTTTTGGCTTTTCTTTACGCGCTCGTGCGGGGCGCATTGTAAAACCGGAGATGCCCACAATTCGATGTTCTTCACCTAATAGATATAGCGTTTCCGTTGGCTCCTCAGTCAAGCACACAATTCGTTTAGGAAAGTAATCGCCGTGTAAACTCATAACTCCTTTTCAATTCTGTAAGGGCAATGCTTACACCCTTGCGCGCAGCAATATCCTCTTTTCAGATGATAGCTTGCGGTGAAAACCCATTGGCCTGACTCATTGATGTAGTAATCTTCATTTGGGACCAATTCCGGTTTGGACGGAGTGCTTGGATCATTGCTTGTATGATTATCCTCTTTCAAGATATTTCTAAGGTTTTCCTACCGACCATTTTCCTGGCGCTTCAGAGAAGGAAACTGGCTTCGGATCGTGTCATTCATATAGGTTGGGTCATTGATGGACATGCAAGGTAAAAAAAAGACGAAGGCTGAGGCTTAGCAGGTTGGATTGAACTTGTTACCTTGGGTAGCATTAAAATATATACAATGTACAGGCTTATAGTGTTTCTCACCATTTTTAATTTAACCTTTTCCTGTGCTCAGCCCAAGGGAAAAATTCAAAGCTCAACGGAATCAAAGTTGTCTAATCCTGACTCTGCAATAAATGAGCAAAAACTTCAACTTGCCAAAGAGTTTAGTCAGAAGAAAATTGAATATTTTATTATCCATGTTCCGGAGGATCAATATGGTTATTACATCATGATAGACGGGCAAATGTATATCGAGCAAAAAACGATTCCGGCCATTGAAGGCAATAAGGGTTTTAAAACGAAAGAAGATGCTAAAAAAATTGCCGATCTGGTCATTCAAAAAATCAGGGAGGGAGAAATTCCTCCAACCATTACTGTTGAAGATCTGAAAGCGCATAATGTGATTGACAATTGATCTAAAAATAAAACGCGCCAGCGTTTACGTTATCGCCTTGATCTCGATCATGATGCCGATCTCGAAATCTACTTTGCTGATTTTGTTCCTTCGTTGATATAGCTTGCTGATTTTCAAGTTGATATCGTTCCAGTCGCCTTTTTGTCGCCTCATGTCGCCCTATTGTCTTTGGTTTTAGTTGGAGCCGGATACTTCTCCATATAGCTTTGATCCATACCTATAAAGTGTTAAAATGTTGCAACAAATGTGGATCCGGATGCACAAAAACCGAAGCATCGTCCTGGTAGTGGTTATCACTTTCATGATTATTCTACTGGTCATCTTGATCTCTGCAGAATTGATGCATCGCATCGACACTGAGGCCCCTTCTTTTGGATTCATTCATCAACTAAAAATGCCTTTATCATGAAAAAAATTCTGTTATTGCAGATGTTGTTTTTGGTATTCGGAATAGCGAAAGGACAACGAGTAGGGATTGGAACCACCAATCCTGATTCATCCTCAATACTCGAGGTAAGCAGTAATTCTAAGGGCTTGTTGATTCCCCGAATGACAACATCGCAGCGTGATGCGATTGATGATCCTGCATCTGGGCTGATGATATTAAACCTTGATGATAATTGCATTGATATCTATGATGGTACCAACTGGATAAAAAATTGCGGAATGAAGATTACGGGCACTGATACGTTGCCATCGGGATGGACGCAAATGACAAATATTGGTGGAGTAGCAAGAAGCGGTGCAGTTGGTTTTTCTATTAATGGAAAAGGATACATGGGTACAGGGCTAACTAGTGGAGGATGGGTAAAAGACTTTTGGGAATACAATCCTGATACCGATGTATGGACACAAAAAGCAGATTTTGGTGGAACAGCCAGAACAGATGCTGTTGGGGGCGCATTGTATGGACATGGTTATATCGCGACAGGTATGGATGGTTGGTACAAAAATGATTTGTGGAAATATACTCCGGCTACTAATTCCTGGGTACAAAAAGCGTCGTTCCCTGGTTTACCAAGGCAAAATGCATTTTGCTTAGTTTCACATGGCTTTTTAACTGTTGGAACAGGTGAGGACAATTTTGGCTTGATGGACGATGTTTATTCTTATAATGATATAGGTGATTTTTGGATACCTGAACCGGATTTTCCATTAGAAGCTTCTGACCTGATTGCTTTTACAGCGGGTGGAGAAGGTTTTGCAGGAGTGGGTTGGATGGATTGGATCTTTGGAGAAGGGCCACATAATTTTTTATATCTGCTTACAGCATCAAATTGGATACAGGCTCCTCAATTTCCCGGTGCAGAAAGATACGCTGCTGTTGCTACCGGCATCGGTGATAAAGGGTATGTTGGTTGTGGAAGGGAATACAATGATTTTCGAAATGATTTTTGGTCATTTGATGCAGAAACTTATACATGGCAGCAATTGTCATCTTGCAGTAATACAGGCAGGGCAGATGCGACTGTATTTAGCATAGGAACTTCTATATACGTTGCAGCAGGTTTAAATGGGCCTCTCATGCAGGATGTATGGAGGTATGATCTCTATCCCTTAGGAAATGAATACAGTACACCTGAACTTCCAGGGCCTGTTGCATCTGTAAGCGACGGCATTTGGACAAAGAGCGTTGAAAATATTTTTAATAATTCTACCGGTAATATTGGTTTAGGTATTGATGATCCAAAAAATAAAATTGATATCAAAGGTGCGGGTGAAAGAACAGGTATTCATCCAGTTAATTTGCCATTCTATGTAAGTGGTCTTCAGAGTGCTAATAGTGCCGGCGCAGAGTTTAGAGACAATACGGGTGCATTTGGAATAGGCCTGGGAAATAATTCGATATATGCAGCAGGATCATCGGCAGATCATAGCCTGTCTTTTCGGGCTAAAGGCTCATCAGGACATCTTCAATATTTTACAAATAATGTTGAGCGATTGCGCATCACTGGAGCAGGATTTATAGGCATTGGCCATACAGCACCCAATGCACCTTTGCAATTTGCAAGTGGACCTGCAAGCCGCAAAATAGTTCTTTCTGAAACTGTCAATAACATTCACCAGTTTTTAGGTTTTGGTGTTGAAACCGGTCAGTTGAGATACCAGGTGGATGCTCCAGGTTCTAGTCATGTTTTTTATGCCGCCATCAATGGAACTTCTTCGTCAGAGATCATGCGTATGCAGGGTGATGGCAATGTAGGGATCGGGATCATGGGAGCACTAAACAAACTCGATATACGTGGGCCTGTTATAAGGTCAGGTACGCATGCCACGGGACGGCCATTATATATAACTGGCACGCTCAACGATGCTGCTAATGGGGTAGAGATTCGACATGATAATGGACAACAAGGCATCGGGATTGGACAGAACACATTATATGCAGCAGGTTCAAATACAAATCAGAATTTAGGACTTGCATCAAAAGGAACGACAGGACAATTGCTCTTCACTACCAATAATACACAGCGAATGGTAATTACCGGTGGTGGGAATGTTGGCATAGGTATAACTGCCCCGAATGCTCCTCTTCAATTTGCCAGTCTAACCGGAACACGTAAGATTGTATTGTTTGAGGGAGTGAATAATGATAATCAGTTTTTAGGTTTTGGTGTTGAAACCGGTCAGTTGAGATACCAGGTTGATGCTCCAGGTGCAAGTCATGTTTTTTATGCCGCCATCAATGGAACTTCTTCGTCAGAGATCATGCGTATGCAGGGTGATGGCAATGTAGGGATCGGGATCATGGGAGCACTAAACA
>Ga0157380_10000271_pt1 | contig 31211 bp, 31 predicted proteins | sample S35metaG_FD_119757 | JGI IMG/M metagenome (GOLD analysis project Ga0157380, IMG submission 119757) | Switchgrass rhizosphere microbial communities from Kellogg Biological Station, Michigan, USA - S3-5 metaG | ecosystem: Host-associated > Plants > Roots > Rhizosphere > Soil | place: USA...
GAGGCCGTCCGGCGTCTGAGTTGCTATGCCTGCATGCACGGCGCGATGCCTGATGAGCACGCCACGTTCGCTGTCGTAGAGTGCGTTGCAGTCCGGAAACTCGGGTAGCGCACGCGTCAGCGCGATCACCAGGAAGGGCAGGTAAGTCAGCTGATCCTCTGTCGCTCGCTTCGAATTCAGGTAGCGCCGCAGTTCCTCGAGTTCGGTGACATCGACTTCCTCGACGTAGGCGAAGTGGGGAATGTTGCGCTTTGCATCGCTCATGCGTTGCGCGATCACACGCCGCAGTCCGATGATCTTGATCTCCTCGACCTCATCGGCGAGCGGCTTGCTTTGCACGGGACGCAGCGGATCAATCGTACCTGGGGCGGTTGCCGCTGTGCGAGGGTTCGAAGCAGGACGCGCGCCAGCGATCAGCGCATCGATGTCCTCCCGCGTAATGCGTCCATGCGGTCCGGAGCCTTCGATGCTTGCTAGATCGATACCGGCTTCACGCGCCTTGCGCCTGGTCGCAGGCGACGTCAACACTCGACCCTTGCGAACTGCGGCTGGCTGCTTGGGCGCAGCCTGCTCAGGCTTATCGTTGCGGGCAGAGTGCTTGGCGGCGGGCGTTGGTTCTTTGTCTACTCGTTCCTCGTCCTCTGCAGCAGCAACCGCCGAGTTCGTCTCGAATGCAAGCAGTTCGGCGCCGACCGGTATGCGATCGCCAGCTGCGCCCGCTACTGAAATGACTTTGCCGGTCACCGGCGACGGCAATTCGACCACGGCCTTTTCGGTCATCACCTCGGCGATCACTTCGTCTTCGGTGACGTTGTCGCCTGGCTGCACGCGCCACGCGACGATCTCGGCGTCGACCGTGCCTTCGCCCAGGTCCGGCATCTTGAAGACGAAGCGGCTCATCGTGCCTCCATGACGGCGCGGAGCGCGTTCGCAATGCGCTTCTGTCCGGGAAAGTACTCCCACTCGAATGCATGCGGATAAGGCGTATCCCAACCGGTGACGCGTTGGATGGGCGCTTCCAGGTACCAGAAGCATTCTTCCTGGACAGTCGCCGATAGCTCGGCGCCGAAGCCGCTGAATCGTGTCGCTTCGTGAACGATCACGCAGCGGCTGGTTTTGCGGACCGACTCCACCAGCGTTTCCACATCGAGCGGCACGAGCGTACGTACGTCGATGATTTCGGCATCGATGCCGGTGATGCGGACCGCGGCCTCAACGACATGCACCATCGTGCCGTACGCGATGACGGTGACATCGTTGCCGGGGCGGACGATTTCCGCTTTGCATAGCGGCACCTTGAAGTAATTCTCCGGCACTTCCCCTTTGGGATGCGCACTCCACGGAACCGCGGGCTTGTTGGGATCGCCGTCGAACGGGCCGTTGTAGATGCGTTTCGGCTCGAAGAACACCACCGGGTCGTCGTCCTCGATGGCGCTGATGAGCAACCCCTTGGCATCGTAGGGATTGGATGGCATGACCACCTTGATCCCGCTGATGTGCGTGAACATGCCTTCAGGGCTTTGCGAATGCGTTTGTCCGCCGCGAATGCCGCCGCCGGTCGGCATGCGTACCGTCACGGGTGCATGGAATTCACCGGCGCTGCGATAGCGCAGGCGAGCGAGTTCGCTCACGATCTGGTCGAACGCAGGGTAGACATAGTCGGCGAACTGGATTTCAGCGACCGGACGCAAGCCGTTCACGCCCATGCCGATCGCCGCACCGACAATGCCGCCTTCGGCAATCGGAGCGTCGAGCACGCGATGTTCGCCGTACTTGCGCTGCAATCCATCCGTGACGCGGAAGACGCCGCCGAAGTAGCCGATATCCTGGCCCAGGAGCACCACCGACGGATCGCGGCCCAGCATCGCATCCATGGCGGAGTTCAGCGCCTGTATCATGTTCATCTGCGCCATGACTACTTTGCCTCTTCCTGGCCTTCGCTCTCGAGCTGTTCGCGCTGCTTGCGCAAATGCTCCGGCAACTCCTTGAACACGTCGTCGAACATGCTGTTGCGATCGAGCCGCGGCCCTTCATTCATCTGTCCGGCGGCGAGCGACTCCTTCCAGCAATCCGTCACGTACGCTTCCAGCTCTTTTGCCAGCGCCGCATGCCTGTCTTCGGACCACTCGCCGAGGGCAATGAGATGCTGCTTCAGTCGTTCGACCGGATCGCCGAGCGGCCACAGCTTGTATTCGTCCTTCGGTCGATAGCGCGACGGATCGTCGCTGGTCGAATGCGGGCCGGCTCGATAGGTAACGTGCTCGATCAATGTCGGACCGCCGCCGCGACGGGCACGTTCGGCAGCCCATTGGGTCACGGCGTAGACAGCGAGGAAATCGTTGCCGTCGACGCGGATACCGGGGAACCCGTAGCCATGCGCGCCTTCGGCGAAATCGCGCCGTTCGCCACCGGCGAAACCCTGGAAGGTCGAGATGGCCCACTGGTTGTTGACGACGTTGAGAACCACCGGCGCCTGGTAGACCGCCGCGAACGTCATGCCGTAATGATAGTCGGCCTCCGCCGTGCTGCCTTCGCCGATCCAGGTGGACGCAATCCGGTCTTCACCCTTGATCGCAGCGGCCATGGCCCAACCGGCTGCCTGCGGAAACTGCGTGGCCAGGTTGCCGGAAATGGAAAAAATATTGCCGCTGCGCCAATGGTAGAACACCGGCATCTGCCGGCCTTTGCACATGTCGCGTGTGTTGGACAGGCACTGGCACATGAGATCGACGAGGCTGCGGCCGCGAGCGATCTGCAATCCCTGGTTGCGGTAGTGCGGAAACAGCATATCGTCCGGACGCAGCGCCATTGCCTGCGCAACGGAGACGGCTTCCTCGCCGAAACACCGCATGTAGAACGAAATGCGCCCCTGCCGTTGCATGCGTTGCATGCGGTCGTCCAACAGGCGCGTGGTGAGCATATAGCGCAGGCCGACTTGCAGGTCGTGCACATCCAGATGAGGATTCCATGGGCCGACGGTGCGATGCTCGTCGTTCAGCACTCGCACGAGTTGTGTTGCGAGATCCTCGATGTCGCGCGTACGAGCCTTCACATCGGGCCGCTCGACCGCCCCTGCGGGCGAGATCTTCACGTAGCTGAAGTCGGGAGTATCGCCGGGCCGGGCCGGGGGGTGGGGCACGTACAGGCGGGACTTGGGAGACTTGCGTTCGGCAGTCATGGCGTTACCCTTGCTCGCGAATCCTGGTTCCTAGGCTATGCCAATTCAAGGGCTCGTGACATGCGAAATGTAAGCATCACCGACGTCGGCTTGCGCGACGGCTTGCAGATGGAGTCGCAAGTGCTCACGCCGCTCGGCCGGCGTCGGCGCCGACATGGCCATTGCCACGTCGTTCGGATGTCCGTTCGAGGGCGACATCGATCCGGAGAAAGTAGTCGCGATTGCCGAACGCTGTGCGCAGTTGGGATTCGACGCCGTCGCACTCGCCGATACGACGGGCATGGCGACGCCACGCATTGTCGAACGACTGTGCGACGCGATGCGCATTGCATTGCCGAAACTCGCCGTCGCGCTGCATTTCCATAATACCCGCGACCTCGTGCCAGTTCACGAATAAGGCAGGCTAGGCCTTGCGCTGGATCACCGGCAGTCTCTGCCGCAGCTCCTCCACCAGCACCCGCTCATTCTCCGAGTAGTCGATCGGCACGGTGACGAGGTGCACGCCGCCATCGGCGAAGGCTCGTTCCAGCACCGGCTTCAATTGAGCGACGTCGTCGACGCGTGTGCCGCGAGCGCTGTAAGCCTCCGCGTATTTCACGAAGTCCGGATTCGCGAACGTCATGCCGAAGTCGGGGAACTTGTCGACCGCCTGTTTCCAGCGAATCATGCCGTACGCGCCATCGACGAGGATCAGCACGACCAGGTTGAGCTTCAGCCGCACCGCCGTTTCCAATTCCTGGCTGTTCATCATGAAGCCGCCGTCGCCGCACACGGCCATCACGCGGCGATTCGGGTAGAGCATTGCCGCCATCATGGCCGATGGCAATCCGGCGCCCATGGTAGCGAGTGCGTTGTCCAGCAGCAGCGTGTTCGCGATTCGCGTCCGATAATTGCGGGCGAACCAGATCTTGTACATGCCGTTGTCGAGCGCAAGGATGCCGTCGGGCGGCATGACTTCGCGGATATCGTGCACGATTCGTTGCGGAGTGAATCGATCTTCGGTGTCGCGTGCAGCGATGCGCTTCAGGATGCCTTCACGTAGCGGCAGAAGTGCTTGCGCGTTCGGAATCCTGCCTTCGATGCGATCCGCCAGCAGCTTCAACGAAGGGCCGAGATCGCCGATCACTTCAGTGTGCGGGAAGTACACCTGTTCGACATTCGCCGGCTGGTAACCGACGTGGATCACCTGCGGTCCGTTCGCTCCCATGATGAATGGCGGTTTCTCGACCGTGTCGTGTCCGATGGTGACGATCAGGTCCGCGCGTTCGATGGCTTCGTGCACGTAGTCGCGCTCGGACAATGCCGCCGTTCCCATGTAGAGCTCGGTGCCGCCGGGAACGGTGCCCTTGCCCATCTGCGTGGTGAAATACGGGATGCGGGTTCGCAGTACGAATTGAGCGAGATCGGAGGTCGATCTCGGCCGTGAGGCAGCAGCGCCAAGCATCAACAACGGACGTTTAGCGTCGACGATCATCTGTGCTGCGCGATCGAGCGATTCGGAGGCGGCCAATGGAAGTCCGGTCGTATGCGGGCGGACGAGCGGCACACTTTCGCTCTTCTCCGCGGCGATGTCTTCGGGGAGTTCGAGGTGCACCGGCCCGGGGCGCTCTTCCAGCGCTACGCGAAATGCCTCGCGCACCAGCGTTGGGATCATCATCGAGGAGACGATCTGGCGCGATAGCTTGGTCAACGGCTTCATCGCCGCGACGATGTCTACGATCTGGAACCGCGCCTGCCGTGACGACAGGATGCCTTTCTGGCCGGTGATCATGATCATCGGCATGGCACCGAGCAGGGCATAGGCCGCGCCGGTGGTGAGATTCAATGCGCCCGGCCCGAGAGTCGTAATGCAGACACCCGGTTTGCCGGTGAGACGTCCATAGGTCGCGGCCATGAAGGCCGCCGCCTGCTCGTGCCGCGTCAGCACGAGTTGGATGGAGGATTGGCGGATCGACTCCACCAGGTCGAGATTCTCCTCGCCCGGAATGCCGAAAATCCGCTCCACGCCTTCGTTCTCGAGGGCCGCGACGAACAGGTCCGAGCCTTTGATCACTGTCATCTCCTAGGAATCTCTGATCTAGTCTTGCTAACTCTCGTCCTGCTGCTCCGTTCCGAACGCCGCCAGCAGCATCGGGCCCAGCTGATGCATCTTCTCCAGCGTCCGCGGCGCCGGGACCATGCCGTCCACGAAGCCGCTCTTTCGCAACGACTCCAGCACTGCTGGATTGCCGGTGATTATATGCACCGGTACATCCCACGACGCATGTTCGCCGCTGACCATCGCGGGAGGCTGGTGATCGCCCAGTGCGATCAGGATCAGGTTCCGATGCTCGCGCTGGCGTAGGTAACCGGCTAACGTCTGCAGTGAGTAGGTAACGGCGCCGATATAACTCGTGCCCAGGTTGTTCCACTCGGTCCGTTGTTCGAGCGACTGCTGCAGGATGCCGGCATCGAACGGATCGCTCCCCATCAGGCGAGTCCAATCGGGCTGATACGGTGGCGTCGGCCGGAACGGCGTGTGCATGCTGATCGTGGGGAAGACGGTGAAGAGTGGCTGTCGTGAAACGTGTGGCACCAATTCCAGCGCATCGAGTTGCGCCAGCGAGAATTGATCCGGAATGCGCCACCAGCCGAAGGCGGGGCCGCGATACTCCAGCGCCGGGTCATCGTAGATCTCGTCGAAGCCGTAGAAACCGCCCTCGGGCCAGTTGCTCTTCAAGCCTGGCATGAGCGCAACGGTACGATAGCCATGCTTCGAGAATTCAGTCACGAGCGTGGCGCGCTGCTGTGTCATCAACAACTGGCCGACGGCTGCGTCGCGAACCTCGATACCGGATAGAAAACTCAGGTGTGCCAGCCACGAACCGCCGCCGAAAGTCGGCGACTCGACGAAGCCGGATACGATGCCGCGCCCGGTGTCGCTTGCGGCCTGGCTCAGTTCGGAGCGGGTGCCGGCGAGTGTCTTGAAGAAATCGGGTCGATCGTAGTTGACCCTGCCATACGATTCGAGAAAGACCACCATGACGTCCGCGCCTTCGGTCAGCGACAGCGTCGCTGCAAACGCAGGCGAACGCGGCAGGTCGGTGATGACACCGTGGCCGCTGATGGCCTCCGCCGTCCTGACGAATTGGGTGCCATAAGTCTGCATGACTGGAATCGAAAACTGCGGCGAGCGTGCCGACAGCCGATCATCCAGGCGCTGCATGGTAAACCAGCAGATCAGCATGGCTGATGCGATGCCGATGACGGCACTCGCTCGCGGCAACGCGAAGCCACGAACGATGCTGCGTAACGACCACATCGCCGTGCCGTAGAGCAATGCAAGCACGGCGAACGTGCCGATCACAATGGCCAGGAGCAGCCACAGCGGCACTGCGTGCACCAGCATTCCCGCCAGCGACGAGACGTGTGGCAGGTCCCAGAACAGGTTGACGTCGCGCCCATAGAGAGCGGGGGCGGTGACCTCTCCGTAGCGGCCGAGCGTGCCGAACACGAACACAACGGCGAGTCCGATCAGTAACGATCGAGGCGGCGGACCTCGCAGTCGCCGCCATCCGGTCAACAGCAACAGCACCCAGGCCAGTTCGACCGACAACTCGCCAACCCAGTGCACGTACGGCGTCGGCCACACATTGTGGAAGGTCAGCATCGCGTTCAGCAGCAGGATCGCGACGAGCAACGCCAACGCAGCCGGCCAGCGGCGCTGCGTATTCTGAATCGACATCAACTCACCGCCGGAACAGCGGATGCGTGCCGCTTGAGCCAGGCGATATCCAACGCAAATGACCACACCAGCAGCGTTAGAGACACGGCGCAGAGACCGGCGCTGACGATGGTCGGGACGAAGGTGGCAATGACGATCACCAAGGTGACGGTCTGGATGGCGGCAACGGTCTTGCGACGCCAGCTCGGCGGCAATGGACGTTGCAGCCACGGAAACAGCCACGAAGCGGTGACGAATGCGTAACGGAGCAAGCCCGAACCGAGCACCCATGCACCGGCCTTGTCGAACTGCCATGCGAGCACGGACAGGACCAGGATGAGCAGCGCATCGGTCTCCATGTCGAAGCGTGCTCCGTAAGAGCTGCTCATGCCGGTGCGCCGTGCCGACCAGCCGTCGATGCCATCGAGCGCCGACGCGATCATGGCGACACAGAATGCGGCCGCTTGCAGCCTCGGTTCGCTGCCAGAGCCGATCAGGCCGGCCAGCAGCGCCGCCAGCACCCCGCGTGCCAACGTAATGCGATTGGCAATGCCCAGCCGATTAAAAGGATGATAGGCGGCGAGCCGCCACAGCAGCAGTGGAGCGCCCATGCAAAGCAGCGCCACCGTCCTGAATAGATAATGCAGGTGGAGGTCGAGCGCGGCACTCGCGATCCACGAAATCGCAACTCCGAGCACGGCAGCGGCTAGAATGCTGCGCGTCGCATCGCCCATCAGCTGCTGAGCTTCGACCTGCATCGATGTTCGAGTATTGTCACTCATTCTGGATTGCCGCCCCTGGGCGAGGGGAGATTCGCCGCATGCCGTTGGCATCGCCGGGCGACGCGGAAGTGATCGTACAGGCGCTCTGCAGCGGTGTCAGCCGCGGGACGGAAACATTGATATTCAAAGGCGCGGTGCCGCCTTCCGAATATGGCCGAATGCGGGCGCCGTTCCAGGAAGGCGAGTTTCCGGCGCCGGTCAAGTATGGCTATTGCATGGTTGGCCGCGTGCTGCAGGGGCCGAGCGAGATCGTCGGCCGCGAGGTCTTCTGCCTGCATCCTCACCAGGATCGCTTTGTCATACCTCGGTCGGCTGTGCACGTATTGCCGACGAATGTGCCTGCATCGCGTGCGGTGCTCGCCGCTAATCTCGAAACCGCTCTCAACGGGCTGTGGGACGCGGGAATCCTTCCTGGCGATCGGGTCAGCGTGATCGGTGCGGGCAGCGTGGGTTGCCTGGTTGCCTGGCTGGCGGCACGCATTCCGGGATGCGATGTCGAACTGATCGATATCAATCCCCAGCGAGCCGCCATGGCGGCTGCATTGGGAGCACGATTCGCACTCCCTGGCGCAGCCCGCGGTGAAGCCAATATCGTCCTGCACGCCAGCGGCTCCGAAGCTGGCGCCAACCTGGCCTTGCACGTCGCCGGTTTCGAAGCGACGGTGGTCGAAATGAGCTGGTTCGGCAGCCGCACGGTGAGTTTGCCGCTGGGCGAGGCGTTCCATTCGCGTCGCCTGATTCTGAAATCGTCGCAGGTCGGCCAGGTAGCCGCTGCGCGTCGTGCATATCACTCGACCCACTCGCGCCTGCAACTCGCTTTGTCTCTCTTGACCGATGCGGCGTTGGATGGGCTCATCAATTCCGAGAGTCGCTTCGTCGACTTGCCGCAGGCATTGCAGGAACTGTCCTCGGGCGCCAGCGATGTCATCATGCACCGTGTGAGGTATGACTGATGTATAGCGTATGCGTGCGCGATCACCTGATGATCGCGCACAGTTTCACAGGCGAAGTGTTCGGCCCGGCGCAACGCCTGCATGGAGCGACGTATGTAGTCGACGTGGAGTTCCGGCGGCGCGAACTGAGTCCGGATGCCATAGTCGTGGATATCGGCCGCGCGGGAGACGCATTGAAAGCGCTGTTGGCCGGGTTGAACTATCGCAATCTCGACGACGAAGCGAGTTTCCGCGGCCGCAATACGACCACCGAGTTCCTGTCGAAGGAAATCTTCGATCGCATGGTGAGCAGGCTGCGCGCGGGAGAACTGGGCGACGGGGCTTCCGGCATCGAAGCCATACGAGTGACGTTGCACGAATCGCATGTGGCCTGGGCTGCGTACGAGTCGACTATCTGAGCGTCACCGTGGCTGGTTCCGCGGCAGTGCTCGAATTCCTGCTGCCCGGAGATCCGCTCACGATCACCGGTGGCTACGAATACGACCGTCGTATGGTCGACGGTCTGCGAACGCTGGGTTGGGCCGTGCAGGTACGAACACTCGACGCGAGTTTTCCATTTCCCACGGCGGAGTCGTTGGCCGATGCACATCGAGAGCTCGCTGCGATGCCGGCCGATAGCCTGGTGTTGATCGATGGCCTGGCGCTGGGCGCGCTGCCAGAGATAGTCAAAGCACACGCACAGCGACTGAGACTCGTCGGGTTGGTGCACCACCCACTCGCAGCCGAGACCGGTTTGACGCCACAGCTGGCAGCACGTTTATTCGAGTCGGAACGCACGGCGTTACAGGCGATGCGACTGGTCATCGTGACCAGCCAGGCAACTCGCCGGACACTCGATGATTACGATGTACCTGCCGCGCGCATCGCTGTCGTCGAACCGGGAGTCGACAAGCCGTCGGGTCCGCTCGCCGAGAATCCAGGAGCGTCCAATGTTATCCGCCTGCTGTGCGTGGCCACGATCACGCCGCGCAAGGGCCATGACCTGCTCGTCGCTGCGCTTGCCGAACTTCGCGACCGAGCCTGGGTCTTGAACTGCGTCGGCGATACGGAACGCAGTCCGCAGACAGTCGCTGCCTTGCGTGCACGTATCGCTGCAGCTGGGCTCGAAGATCGCATCATGCTCACGGGAAAAGTAAACGCATCGACGTTGGAGGAGCAGTTTCGCAGCGCCGACCTGTTCGTACTCGCCACGCACTTCGAAGGCTACGGAATGGCCATCGCGCAAGCGTTGACGTATGGGTTGCCGATAGTCAGTACCCGCACCGGTGCGATTGCCGAATTGGTGTCGGAGCAGGCTGGGTTGCTGGTCGAGCCGAACGACCTCGCAGCGATGCGTGGAGCGCTGGCAACTCTGCTACGCGATGACGATCTGCGCCGCCGCCTGGCGCGAGGTGCAAGAGAAGCTGGGGTAAATCTACCTGACTGGCATCGCGCGAGTGCGCTGTTCTCCAAGGCGCTCGTCGATGCTGCGCAACGGCCGTTCGATCCAGTGCTGCGATCGTGAGTGGCTTCAGCGCCGACTGGCTGCGGTTACGTGAGCCCCATGACATACGCTCACGCAGCGATGAGTTTGCTCGTAGTCTCGGCTCTCGGTTACCGCTGCGTCCATTGCGAGCAATGGATCTAGGCACGGGTACGGCAGCGAACATCCGCTACCTGGCACCGCGACTGGGCGGAGAGCAATCGTGGCTGCCGGTCGACAACGATGTCGCGCTGATTGCAGAACAGCCAGCGCAATTGCGTGGAGCCCATTTCAGGTGCACGCTGACGCCGATGCAGGTCGACCTCGCAACGCAGTTGCACTCATTGCCATTCGCAGGTTGCAATCTGGTCACGGCGTCGGCGCTGCTCGACCTGGTTTCCGCAGCCTGGCTGGACCAGCTTGCCAGGCACTGTGCCGAAGCGGGCGCCAGCGTTCTGTTCGCACTGAGCTATGACGGACGGGTGGCATGGTCGCCGAGCGATCCGGATGATGAGTGGCTGCGGGCCCTCATCAATCGTCATCAGCAGGGAAACAAAGGGTTTGGACCGGCGCTCGGACCGGGCGCGACTGCCCACGCCCGCAAGGCGTTCGCAGCGCTCGCCTACTCGGTGCACACGATAGCCAGCGACTGGGCCATCGAGCCCGACGCCCTGCAAATGCAGAGTGAACTGATCGATGGATGGATCGCCGCAGCGTGCGAGATCGCGGCGGAAGACCAGCTCCGTGTCATTGAATGGGGCAGGCGACGCAAGGTCCATCTGCTCGCTGGCCGATCGCGCCTTCGCGTCGGCCACCAGGACTTCATCGCGTGGCCTACACGAGCCGCCTGATCGCGGTGAATTCTTGCGTCGATGCATTCGAACCGCGCATGTCGCAATCGAATAGCACGTCGTTGCCGAGCAAATAAAGGCGTGGCGGCGGACGCAGGCAATCCTGTAGTTGCGAGGGAGAGGGCACTCTGAGCCCCGGCCGGCCTTCGCCCATGATGAAAGGTGCCACCACGATATGCATGCGATCCAATAGTCCCGCCGCGAGAAAGGCTGAGACGGTTACGCCGCCGCCTTCCACCAGGATCGATCGATGACCGCGTGACTGCAGTTCCGCGAGCAGAGCCGTCAGGTCCAATCTCCCCGCCGCCGCAGGCAGTTCGATATCCTGTACGCGCTGGGACGACCGAGTCGCCGGCACGGGAATTCCAGCTGCACGAACACGCAGCGTCGGCGCCAGTCCATCGCTGAAAACGTGATGTGTCAGCGGCAGCCGCAGCCGCGGGTCGATCACGACTCGCGTGGGATTGGGGCCGCTGACCAATCGCGTCGTGAGGCGAGGATTGTCGGCGGCAACCGTTCCTGCGCCCACGACGACGCAATCGCTCAAACTACGCAGGCGATGCAGATGCAGAATGCTCGTCTCGCCCGTGATGTAGTGCGATTGCCCGCCGGTCGTAGCGATGGAACCATCGATGCTTTGTCCGAGTTGGCCTATGACACACTTGCCCGCGCCGGCAAGGGGCAGGTACAGATCGAGGCAGGTGCTACGTTCGTCCGTTGGAGGCAGTAGCGATTGCCAGCCGCCGTTCCAGGCGAGCGCAGCACCGGCATCCGCCGCGGGCTCGAGCATTTTCCCGTCGAACGCATAGCGGACGCCATGTTCCAGCCTGATGGCGCCGCGAGCGGCGTGCGCCGCCGCTTGAACCAGCCGCCACGCTTCGCTGTCTGATTGTCGGACAGGACTTGATGGAGAATGCACCTCGTGTTTGTACCTGAGAATAACATCGCTGTGAATAAGAACCTCAACGGAGATCCGTCGTCCATCGCCATCGAGCGCGCCATCAACGAATTGCGTTGTGGTCGCGCCATCTATTTCAGCCCATCGATTGGCACGGATCCCGGCAGCCACGGGGCGCGCTGCTGGTGTCTGCAGAGACGGTTTCGGCGGCCTTGTTAGCACGTATCGAGCAGGCCTCGGGCAATGCAGGGTTGGCGCTGGCCATCACCTACGAGCGAGCCGCAGTGTTGGGATTGCAGGGATTGGATGTCTTCGCCGCCGGCGAGAAAGACGCCGTGCTATTGCAGCTGACAACGCCGGTGTCCGCCGCGACCGTCGCCTTGCTCGCAGGCTCTGGTGTTCCAGAGATGACGGGGGCGCATGCTCTACCGCTGCAAGCAAAATTCAGTCGCGAATCCGGCGATTCGATAGCCGCAGCGGCACTGAGCCTGGCGAAGCAAGCAAGATTATTGCCCGCGGTGCTGGTCGCGGCTTCAACACCGCCGCTGCCGGAAGAGGAAGTCCTGCAGGTATCTGCATCGCAACTGGAAGGGCTGGCGCAATCGGAACGCATCGACCTCGAATGCGTAAGTTCGGCACGCGTGCCGCTGGCTGGTCATGAAGACAGCCGGCTGGTGCTATTCCGCGATCGCCGCAATGCCTCCGAACACGTGGCCATTGTCATCGGCGCGCCGGATGTTGCAGCGGTTCCGGTGAGGCTGCATTCCGCTTGCCTGACGGGAGATCTGCTCGGCAGCCTGCGCTGCGATTGCGGCGACCAGTTGCGTGGCGCGGTCGATCAGCTCGCCGCAGCCGGCGGCGGTGTGCTGTTGTATCTCGCACAGGAGGGGCGGGGCATCGGGCTCGCCAACAAGTTGCGGGCTTACGAATTGCAGGACCAGGGGCTCGATACCATCGAAGCCGACCGGCACCTCGGCTTTCGCGCCGACGAACGCAGCTACGCGGCGGCCGCCGCCATGCTGAGGCAGTTGGGCATGACCCGGATTCAACTGCTGACCAACAACCTGGACAAGATGGAATCGCTGCGGAACGCGGGCATCGAAGTGATCGGCGGCAAGCGGCTGCTCGGTGCGATCAACCGCCACAACGTCCGTTACATCCGCACCAAGCGCGAACGCGCCGGGCATTTGATGCCGGAGATCGAAGTCGAAGGATTGTAGGAACGTCCTGATCCACCGCCGTGCGACGCATCAGCGTGCCCAAGATGAATCACGCGGAGAACGCGGGCAGAGAAGAGGTACCGCGTCAGGAGCGGATTTCTCTAGCTATCCACAGGGCCTGAGCGCAGCGCCGACAGAGGCGTTGCCTTCACTTCTTCGATCAACACAGCGAGCTTCTGCGCCAGGTAGTCGAGCAGGATCTTGCCGCGTCGAGCGTCCGCCCCGGCGGCGTTACCGGTTACGCCTTGTGCGTTGAGATCCTGGCTCATCCAGCCAAACCCGACCGGATTCTCGGGACCTAGCAATTGGTTGCGATCGGCCATATCGCGACCCAGCGTGGAGAAATCCGCCAATGCCTCACGACGCACCAGTTGCGGTTGCAGATGAAGCATCAGCGACGTCTCGACTTCGCCTCCATGAATCCCGTGCCGCAATTCGTCTGCAGCGAAAAGATCTGGGGGTGTACCGAACGCGAAGTAGTTGGCGCGTATCACCAGCAGGTTCATCTCGTGTCGCAGGCGCAGCGCCGCAAGTTGCACCAAGGGAATGTTGCCGCCGTGCGTGTTCAACAGCACGAGCTTGCGAACGCCCGCACGTGAGACGCTTCTGCCAATGTCGATCCATGTCGCCAGCAGAGATTCCGCTGCGACACTGAGCGTGCCTGGAAAGCAGACGTGTTCAAGGCTGTGTCCAAACTCGAGCGCCGGCAGCACCAGCAGGCCGTCGCCGGTCAATTCCATCGCTGCACGCACCAGTCCATCTCCAATCAAAGCATCGGTCGCCAATGGCAGATGCGGACCGTGCTGCTCGATGGCGCTTACCGGCAGCAACGCCACCGTGCCCTCCGGATCGAGGCCGGAGAAAGCGGTGGTGGTGAGGTGGTGCCAGAAGGTCGTGGGAATCATGCCACCCCATCGTCGGCTGGGTTGCCCCCGGCGTCAATGCGGGCGGCAATGGCGGCCGCTGCGGCGATCTCATCTTGCTCTCTGACGCAGGCTCTCGTTCTCCGCCTCGAGCGCCTCGATGCGTGCTCGCATCGGCTCGACCATTGCCTTGATTTCGCTTTCAGTGAAACGACGCGTGATGTGCTGCGGACAGTTCCAGTCGAACGCCTGCAGATGAAACAACAATGCGCGTTCGACCTTCGCCTTGTACCCGGGCAGGGCGAGCTGCGCAGCAAGTTCAGGATTGTCGGTCAAACTGCGCACCTCCGTATGCGCATAGATTTTCAGCCGCTGGCGGTTTGGGTAGTCCATGAGTATCAGGCACGCCCGGTCGTCGGCGGCCAGGTTGCCTACGCTGATGTATTGCAGGTTGCCCCTGAAATCGGCGCAGGCCAGCGTCCTGTCATCGATCATTCGCAGGAATCCCGCAGGGCCGCCGCGATGTTGCACGTAAGGCCAGCCGGTCTCCGACACGGTGGCCATGTAGAAACTATCGCGCTCTGCGATGAACACGGCCTCATTCGCAGTGAAGCGATCGGACTGACGGTGACCGCGGAAATCGGCCCAGAATTCCGAGCTGCCGTTGGCGGCCTGGGCCGCTTTCACACTCGGAGTTGCTGCAATGTCGAGGAAATCGTAGGCCATCTCTTTTGCACTCACTGGTTCCGGCCGAATCGACCGGCCGGCAGCCACGATAGCGCCTATCGACGGGCGCAATAATCCGGTATGGTCGAGAGATCACCTCTCACAAAATGAGAAGCTCAAGTGGATCGGCTCGAGGCCATGTCGATACTGGTTGCCGCCGTGGATGCAGGCAGCTTCTCCGGGGCGAGCCGCAGGCTGGGCATGCCGTTGCCGACCGTGAGCCGCAAGGTGTCGGAACTGGAGCGTCATTTGGGAACGCGCCTGCTGATCCGCTCCACGCGCAAGCTTGCTTTGACGGATACCGGTGAAGCGTATCTGGCGGCTTGCAAACGCATTCTCGATCAGGTCGGCGACGCGGAGCGCACGGCAGCGGGCGAGCACCTTTCTCCGCGAGGCGATGTGATGCTGACTGCACCGATTGTTTTCGGACGCCTGCATCTCGTTCCGGTCGTCTGCGAATTCCTGGCGCAGTTTCGCGAGATCAACGTCCAGCTCACGCTATCGGATCGCAACCTGCATTTGCCCGAAGACCAGATCGACGTCGCCGTTCGCATAGGAAAGCTTCCGGACAGCAGCATGGTGGCGGCGCGCGTCGGGACAGTGAAACGCGTCGTCTGCGCCAGCCCGGATTTTCTCAAGGCGAACGGCAGTCCGGCAAAACCCGGCGATCTCGTTGGCTTGCCATGCATCACTTTCGCGGGCCCGACTTCGGGAACGGCGTGGCGATTCGGATCCCAAGGCTCCGGACAATCGATCGACGTCCGAGCGCGCCTTGCCGTAAACACCGCCGAAGCCGCGATCGACGCCGCGATCCAAGGCGTCGGACTGACCCAGGTGCTTTCCTACCAGGCGGCTTCCGCCGTTGCAGCCGGCACGCTCAAACTCGTGCTCAGGAAGTTCGAGAGCGATCCCATCCCCGTCAGCCTGGTCCACACCAGCCAGCGGCTCCTGCCTCTCAAGGTGCGCAGCTTTCTCGAGTTTGCATCGACTCGGCTGCGCGCGCGCTTGAGTTCGGTCGGTGCGATGACTTGGGCATGAACAGGAAATGCCGGGCCGCGAGCCTGCATGGGGCGGAGTGTTTCAGCTGCGCTTTCTCTTGCGGCCGGCAACGCTCGCGAGCACCTTCGACTTGACGGTGGATACCTGCGTCCGCGGCGCCATCGTGATACGCCGCTTCGCGGCAGCCCATCCGGCGTGAGGTCGTGATACGCCAAGGCGAGCCCAAGCAAGTCCAGCGACAAAAGGTACTAAGCGACTGCGCGAAGGCCCGGTGGCAAGTTGCCGCCGTCGCGGCTCATATAGTGAGCTTCTGCACCGCCTCCACATCCGTGGCCCTGCTGCCCCAGAGTGCATAGAACAGCACGTAGAGTTCGCAGACCGCAGTGATCAGGAACGACAGTTGCAACCCGAAGGCATCAGCGAACTGTCCCTGGACTACGACGAGTGCGCCGCCGGCGATAGCCATGATCAGCAGTCCGGAGCCCTCTTCGGTCAGCGGGCCGAGGCCACGAATGCCGAGCGTGAAAATCGTCGGAAACATGATGGAGTGGAACAGCCCCACCGAGATCAGGCTCCACATCGCGAGCGGGCCGCTGGCAGCCACGGTGATGCTCATGACGATGAATGCGCCCAGGCTCGCGCAGGCAAGGACTTTCTCCGCGGGATAGCTTCGCATCAACTGGCTGCCGACGAAGCGGCCGACCATCATTCCGCCCCACAGCAGGAACAGGTAGCGCGAGGCTTGAGCGTGCGTCGTTCCGCCGATCTCCGGCATCGAGACGAAGTTGATGAACAGGTTGCTGACACCGATTTCGGCGATCAGGTAGATGAAGATCGCCGGAATGCCCAGCACCAGATTGCGATGGCGCCACAGCGAATGATGCTTGCGTTCGGCGGCATCCATGCGACGCGCCGACGCATCCAGGTCCGGCAAGCGATAGCGGGCGATGACGATTGCCAGGATCGCCAGTACCACGGCGACGATGAAGTAGGGCAACTGCACGGATTGAGCGTCCGCCATGCGCTGTTCCAGCGACAGCGCTGCAGCACCACCCTCGAGGTTGCCCGACGCGCTGCGACTCAGGATGAGATAGCCACCGAACAGCGGCGCCAACGTCGTTCCCATCGAATTGAAAGCCTGCACCAGGTTCAACCGCGCTGACGCCGTCTGCGGCGGGCCGATCACCGCCACGTAGGGATTGGCGGCGACCTGCAGCAGAGTAATGCCCGAAGCGATGACGAACAGCGCAGTCAGCACCACGCCATAGGAGGGGATGCGGGCGGCAGGAACCATCAGCAGCGCGCCGGCGGCCATGATCAGCAATCCGACGACCATGGAGCGCTTGTAGCCGATGTTCTCGATGAGCTTGGCGGAGGGGATGGAAGCGAAGAAATACGCGATGAACCACACCGACTCGATCAGCGTGGTCTTGGTGTAATTCAGGTCGAAGACCGAGCGCAGGTGCGGCAGCAACGTATTGTTGATGACCGTGATGAAGCCCCACATGAAGAACAGGCTGGCCAGCAGGGTCAGCGCGGATCGCTGGGTGGCCGTGGCGGCGCTGGCCGAGTCGACAGTCACAAATGCAGCAGGCAATGCCATGGATCCCTCGCGTGGATGGTCCGCCGGACGGCGGCTAGCAATTGTCCGAGTATATAATTGATCCATCAACGGCATGCAAACGGTTGTTGCCGCGGACCGGAAAATGCCCGGCCTGACAACGAAGCGCGCTCAAGAGTGTGTGGTCTCTCGCGCACTGGTTGTGGTCGAAGTCGATGCAAAATCCGCATGGCCCCAGTTTCAGAGCCAGGCGGCACTGGAGGTCGTGTGGGAATAGAATCGAAGGCATCGTCATCGAGACGATAACGGACATGATGCAGGACCTGTGCAACGGGTGATTGCCTTGTCCGTGCTCCGTCCCCGCTTTATATGTGGGGCGAGCTATGAAATCATCCGCTCGACTGCAATCGCAATGACTTCGATCCTATCGGTGGAGGACCGCTGTGACATCCCTATATGACATCCCCCTCAAGCGCATCGACGGCGCGAAGGCCAGCCTCGCGGACTATCGCGGCAAGGTGCTGCTGGTCGTCAACGTGGCTTCCAAGTGCGGCTTGACTCCGCAATACGAAGAACTGGAGCGCCTGTACCAGGGTAAACACGATCTCGGGTTGGAAGTGCTGGGTTTCCCGGCCAACAATTTCGGCGGCCAGGAGCCGGGCACCGAAGCGGAGATCAGCCAATTCTGCGCGGTCAACTACGACGTTCACTTCCCGCTCTTCGCCAAGATTTCGGTGCTGGGTGCGGATCAACATCCGCTGTATGCGCAGTTGACTGCCAAGCAGCCCGCCGCCCTTGGTGGAGGTCCGTTGCGCGAGCGGCTCAAGTCGCACGGCATCACTCCCGGACAGCCTGCGGACGTGCTGTGGAACTTCGAGAAATTCCTGGTCGATCGCAAGGGAGACGTCGTCGCTCGATTCGCTCCGGATGTCACCGCCGACGATCCGCGACTGACGGCCGCGATCGATGCGGAGCTGAGTAAGAAGTCGTAGCTGCTGTTGCTAGGCCATTGGCCCGTAAGAAATGCGACCGCGATCTGCAGCTCGCGACTCAAGCCGCCTGCAGATCGTCCGTCGCAGCTGCCTGCGCTGCCAGGTGGCGTTCGAGACACGCTTCCAGCTTGCTTCTATCGAGCGGCTTGGAGAGGTAGTCATCCATGCCGGCTGCCAGGCTCTCCAGCTCCGCGGCTTACATTACATGGGCGGGTCAGCGCGACGATGGGAGTATGCCGAGCTCCATTCTGCGCTCCCCTGGACACCCCATCGATTGAATGCGATCAATCTGATGTGCGCGCGTCGCGCGCGGCTTTGCTGCTGCGATGTTGATCAAAGCTGAGGCGCGCATGATGCGCGCGGTTTCGGTTCGGCCGAGGAATCGATGGGTGTCCTATCTGGCCATCTGGCCTGATGCCATGAACGCCGGTCGCGAAATAATGACGAAGCGTCGAGAGCGGCTGTTCGCGGGCCGGTGGCAACCCGCAGGCGCAGCGACGATAATCCGGAGTCGGCCGTACCGTGACTGCAATCGATTCCTCCCGACTACCAATCTTCCATGCCGTCGTCGTCACTCGTTGCCGAACAGCGCAGCGTCCAGCTCTGCGCCAAAGAGGTGTTGCACGAACTCGCCGACACGATCGGTCCCATGGACACCGAGTTATCGATTTCGGTTCGGGCGCAGAACGCAATGCGTAGGCGGGGGATAGGGGAGACCTGGTATCACGAGTGCCCGGCACTGGCACTCCTTGGCGCACGCAGCTGCATGTCGATTTCAGGAAGACAGTACCGGCCCGCGTTGGAACCTGTCGGCGAAATGAATCTGGTGACAGTGGATCTGAGTCCCCGCCGCGATGGGTACTGTGGCGACTGCGCACGGTCGTTCTTCGTGGAAGGAGGCCGTGCGACGCGGGATCCGCGCAACGCGCAGTTCATCGCCGGAGCGGTATTCTTGCAGCAGCTACATACCGAGATGCGTCTCTTCGTGCGTCCGCAAACGACATTTCATGATCTGGCCACATGGAGCGCTCAACGGATCTCGGCGGCTGGATTCGAAAATCTAGATTTCCGGCGCAACGTCGGACACAGCATTGCGGAGAGTGGTGGCGATCGGCTGTACATCGAAATGGAGAATCATGTCTCGCTGGGCGAGGTTGACTTCTTTACGTTCGAACCTCACGTTCGAGCTGTCGGCCAGTCCTGGGGCTTCAAGCACGAAGACATTTTCTTTTTCGATATGCATGGCAGGCTGGAAGAGTTGTGAGTGCAAGACTCGCATCCCACCGCTAGCTGGCTGCGGGCCAGGCAATGCGCCGGCGCTTTGCAGCTCGCGACTCAGGTTACCTGCAGATCGCCCGTCGCAGCCGCCTGCGACGCCAACTGGCGTTCGAGACACGCTTCCACCTTGTTTCTATCGAGCGGCTTGGAGAGATAGTCATCCATGCCTGCTGCCAGGCACTCCAGTTCCGCGCCTTTCATTGCATGGGCGGTCAACGCGACGATGGGAATATGCCGGGCTCCATTCTCTAGCCGCCGAATTTCGCGCGTCGCTGCGTAGCCATCGAGTTCAGGCATCTGGCAGTCCATCAGGATGAGATTGCGAGCAGGATGCGGTCTTTGCTGCGAACGCGGCAAATTACTCTCAGCGGCGGAACACGGTTTTCAGGGATTGCCTCAGTCTGCGACGATGACTTTGACGCCGGCGCCCTTGAGCATCGCGAGGTCCCGTTTACTGATACCAGTGTCGGTTACCAGGACGTCGATCTGCTGCAGTTCACAGACGACATTGCCCGATCCCTGAAACTTCGAGCTGTCTACCAGCAGGATCACCTCTTCGGCACGCTCGATGAGCCGCCGCTCGGCAGCTACCAGAACGACATCGGCTTGCATCACGCCCCGGGCGCCGACTGCCGCCGCACCCATGAATAGCTGCGGCGCATGAAAGCTCGGCATGGCGTCGTCGCCTGCCGCGGTCAGGATGATGTCCTGTTCGCGAAACACTGCGCCACCGGGAACCCAGATCCGCGTTCCGGCTTGCGGCAGCAGGGCATTCACGATGTGCAGCGAATTCGTGAGTACCTGCAGCCTCAAGCCTTCGAGGTGCCTGCACATCTGCAGGGTCGTCGAACCGCCGTCGATCATGATCGCCGCTCCAGGCGTACACAGTGCAGCGGCAGCACGAGCGATGGCTTCTTTCTGCTCGCGATGGCGAGCGATATTCTCGTGGAACGGCGTGCCCAGGAGCTGCATCGGGTTCGAACGGGCGGCGCCGTGCTGGATGCCTTTGATGCCGCCTCGCACCCGGTTGAGGCGACCTTCGCTGTTCATTCGCTCCAGGTCCCGGCGCAGCGTCGCCGCCGATGCGTCGACTCGCTTGGCGAGGTCCCGGAATGTAATGAACCCGCGCTGCTGGAGTAGATCCAGGATGGCCTTCTCGCGCTCAGTGACGTGCATCGAAGGATTTTGCCCGATTTTCCCGGTGTCGCTGAGCTTTTTACGCGCCCCAGCCGGCTTGCGCGCCCCCGACTCGTTCCTTGGCTATCGTCTTCGCGTAACCGGTCGCCAGGTAAGCAGCCATCGGATCGCGAGGCAACCCACGCGCTTCGCGCCAGGTCGCCAGATCCTTGCGGACATCGGTGTAGAACGCATCCATCAGAATAGAATTCGCACCGAGCACGTCGCCTGCGGTCTGCGCCACCGCGAGCGCCTGGCGATCTACCAGCAATGCACGCGCTGTCATCTCCTGGACGTTCAACACCGAGCGGATCTGGCCGGGAATCTTCGCCTCGATGTTGTGACACTGATCGAGCATGAACGCGACCTGCGACTTCGTTCCATAGCCGCCGCCACGCACGACCTCGTAGAGAATGCGGAACAGCTGAAACGGGTCGGCCGCACCGACGACGAGATCGTCATCGGCATAGAAGCGCGAGTTGAAATCGAACGAACCCAGTTTTCCTAGTCGCAGCAGCTGGGCAACGATGAACTCGATGTTAGTGCCGGGCGCGTGGTGACCTGTATCCAGGCACACCACCGCTCGATCGCCCAGTGCCGCAACTTGTGTGTAAGCGGTACCCCAGTCGGGAACATCGGTGTGGTAGAACGCCGGCTCGAAGAACTTGTACTCGAGCACCAGGCGTTGATTCGGACCGATACGTTCGTAGATCTTGCGCAAGGATTCGGCGAGCCGATCCTGCCGTGCGCGGATGTCGTCCTGGCCCGGATAGTTGGTGCCATCGGCCAGCCAGATCTTCAGGTCGCGCGATCCGGTCTGGTCCATGATGTCGATGCAGGCGAAATGATGGTCGATGGCCTTCTGCCTGGTCCGCGGATTCGAATGCGTGATGCTGCCGAGCTTGTAGTCGTCGTCCTGGAACGTGTTGGAGTTGATCGTTCCAAGTCGCAGGCCGAGAGCTTCGGCGTGCCTGCGCAACGCGGCGTAACTCTCGACCTTGTCCCAAGGGATGTGCAAAGCCACGGAGGGAGCGAGGCCTGTGTACTTGTGTACCTGGGCGGCATCCGCGATCTTCTCGAACGGATCTCGAGGCACGCCCGGCTGTGCGAATACCTTGAAGCGCGTGCCGGAGTTGCCGAAGGCCCAGGATGGCAACTCGATCGCCTGCTCGGTCAGCCGCGCGGCGATTTCAGTGAAAGTGGGCATGAGACGGTCTCCTACCGCGTGAACGCCTGGGCATTGCCTGCATCGACATTGAGGATGTTACCCGTCGATTTGGCGGATGCCGCGGACGCGAAGTACCACACTGCCTCGGCGATATCTTCCGGCAGCACATTCACTTTGAGCAACGAACGCTTGCGATAGAACTCTTCGAGTTCTTCGCCCGGGTCGATGCCGTAGGCGCCCGCACGCTCTTTGCGCCAGTCGCCATCCCAGATCTTCGAGCCGCGAATCACCGCATCGGGATTGACGACGTTGACGCGAATACCGTGCTCGGCGCCTTCGAGCGCCAGGCAGCGTGCGAGATGTACGGCAGCTGCTTTCGCCGACGCATAAGCGGAAGCATTCGGCGTCGCTGCCAGCGCATTCTTCGAGCCGATGAAAATAATCGAGCCGGCCCGCTGTCGCTTCATCAGGGTGAAGGCGGAACGCGCGGAGAGGAAGTAGCCGTCCGCAAGCACCTCGTAATTCTTGCGCCACAAGGCCATCGTGGTTTCCTCGACCGGCGCCGACGATGCCAGACCGGCATTGGCTACCAGGATGTCGAGGCCGCCGAATTCGCGAGCGCAGGCATCGAAGGCAGCGTGCACGTGGATTTCGTTCGTAACATCGCAGACAGCGGAACGCACGACGTCTTTACCGTGGCGTTGCGCGAGTTCTTTGCGTACGGAATCGAGCGATTCGACGTCACGGTCCGTGAGCATGACGCATGCGCCGTCCGCCAACAGGCGCGTGGCGCAGGCTGCACCGATTCCACCTGCAGCACCGGTCACCAAGGCGATCTTGCCGACCAGGGGTTTGGGCTTCGGCATGCGCTGGAGTTTCGCTTCCTCGAGCGCCCAGTACTCGATGTTGAACGCTTCTCGCTCGTCGAGGCCCAGGTAGTTGCCGATCGCTTCGGCGCCGCGCATGACATTGATGGCGTTTCCGTAGAATTCACCCGCGAGGCGTGCAGTGGTCTTGTCCGCCGCGAACGTCATGCGACCCACGCCCGGCGCCAGCACGACCACGGGATTCGGATCGCGCATCTTCGGATCGTTCGGGCCGGCGCAGCGCTGATAATAGGCACTGTACCGATCGCGATAGTCGCCGATGGCTTGCGACAGATAGGCGTCGTCATCGAAGCGTGCGGGATCGAGCGTCAGGGGAGCGATCTTGGTCCGCAGGAAGTGATCGGGACAGGAGGTACCGATGCTGGCGAGCTTCTCGAAGTCGGCGGAGCCAACGAATTCGAGCGTTTCGGCATCGTCGGAGAAGTGGCCTGCTTTCAATCGATCGCCCTTCATGAGTCCCCGCAGGCGCGGCATCAACCGAGCCGCGATGGCCGCTCGTTCCTGGGCCGGTCGAGTCGCGACGCGAGAGCCGCCGAACGCCGGCTTGCCCGCGAGCTTCGAGTTCAGGTACTGCGCTGCGTTCGCGATCAGATCGATCGTATTGTCATAGCAGCGCCTCGAAGTATCGCCCCAGCAGATGATGCCGTGACCGGCGAGCATGACCCCACGCAGTCCGGGGTGCTTTGCGACGTAGTCGCGCAGGCGGATGCCAAGATCGAATCCCGGTCGTTTCCAAGCCAGCCAACCGAGCTGGCCGCCCCAGATATCGCGGGTCGCCCGTTCGCCGCCCGAGGACGCGGCCAGCGCAATGATGGCATCGGGGTGCACGTGATCGATGTGAGCGAACGGAAGATAGCCATGCAGCGGCGTGTCGATCGAAGCGGCGCGGGGATTGAGATTGAACGTGCAGTGGGGCAGGTAACCCACCATCTCGTCTTCGAACTCGACACCGCGATAGATTTTTTCGAGACCCAGCAGCTTGTCGAGATACAAGGTCGAGAAGCCGTCCAGCTGCATCGAGCCGATATCCCCACCCGAGCCCTTGACCCACAGCACCGTGGTCTTTGCCGCGGTGAGCGGATCCTTCTCTTCGAGCTTGGCCGAGGTATTGCCGCCGCCGAAGTTCGTGACCGTGAGGTCGGAACCCAATAGATTCGAGCGATAGAGCAGCAGCTCCGCGGGAGACAGTTGCGACGCGCGTTCGTCCGACCAGCGGTTCGCTGGCACTTGGAACAGGATTGCTGGTGAAGAAGCGGCGGGAGGCGTGCGATTGCTCATGAAACTACTCCGGGAGGACGACGCATGGTAGCAAAAAAGCAATCACGCTATTATCATAAATGATCAAATAAAAGCATATTCGGTCAAAAGCGTATCCGAACGGGGGAGGACCAAGTGAGTGGCGGCGGCACGATCGTAGTGGACATCGGCAAGACCAATGCGAAGGTCAGCCTATGGAGTTCGGCAGGCGCTCTGATCGCAAGGCGCACGCGCGCCAACGCACTGCACCATATCGGTTACCGAGCGCTGGATGTCGTTGGAATAGACGCATGGCTCATGGAATCGCTACGTGAGTTCGCTCGCGAGCAGACCGTTGCGTACGTGGTCCCCGTCGGTCACGGCGCAGCGGCTGCATTGCTCCGCGGACAGAGGCTCTACGCCGCACCGATGGACTATGAAGAAGAAGTGACGGCAGCGGATCACGCCGATTATCGGGGTCAGCGGGACTCTTTCGCCGTCACGGGTTCGCCGTCGCTGCCGTGCGGATTGAATCTAGGTATGCAGCTGCACCGCCTGGAACAACAACTCGGTCCGCTGCCTGACGATGTAGTCATCGTGCCCTGGCCGCAATACTGGGCATGGCGATTGTGCGGCGTGGCGGCGAGCGAAGTGACGAGCCTCGGCTGCCATACCGATCTGTGGCAGCCCATGAGCCGCACCTTTAGCGGGATGGCCGTGCGGCGAGGCTGGGCTACGCGTATGGCGCCCGTGCGAGGCGCTGGCGAGCGATTGGGAACGATCAGCCAGGAGGTGGCACGACAAACCGGTCTGCCTGCGGATTGCGTCGTTCTCTGCGGTCTACACGACAGCAATGCGGCGCTGCTCGCAGCACGTGGACATCGCGAGATCGCGGAGGGAGATGCAACGGTCCTGTCTACGGGAACCTGGTTCGTCGCGATGCGCTCGCTCACGGATGCCGTGCGTACGGATGCAGGAGCAATCGATCTCGGCACGCTAGACGAATCGCGCGATTGCCTCGTCAACGTCGACGTCCTCGGTCGCCCGGTTCCTTCGGCACGCTTCATGGGCGGGCGCGAAGCGGAACTCATCGGCGGCATCGATTCGTTCGCGCTCACGGACAACTACCATCCCGACGCGCTTCTTGCCCGCTTGCCGCAGCTCATTGCAAGCGGCGCGTGTGCTTATCCAAGCTTCGTGTCGGGCGTGGGGCCGTTTCCGGATGCTCGTGGCGAGTGGCACAACAAGCCTGCTGACGCTGGCGACCAACGCGCGATCACTGGTGTCTATCTTGCGCTGATGGCCAATGCCGCTCTCGATCTGATCGGTTCGCGCGACTGCCTGCTCATCGAAGGCCGCTTTGCCGAAGCAGTCATCTTCACTCGTGCGCTGGCGACACTGCGTCCGCAGCAGAAAGTGTTCTTGTCGAACGCACATCAAGACGTGGCATATGGCGCATTGCGGCTCGTCCATCCACAACTGCAGCCGCCTTCTCAGCTGACGGCTGTCGAGCCACTGAGTGTGGACCTGCGAGCGTATGCGGAACAGTGGAGAGCTCGCGCGTGCACGACGCAAAGTGTCGCATGAGGTTGCATCGAAGACGGCAGTCGCAGCATCCGCATCCAGTAGCGATCGAACAACAACTAACCAGTAACGGGCGGGATCGATGAATCCATTGTTGGGCGTGTTCTTCCACTGGCTCGGTGGCGCGGCGTCGGCCAGCTTCTATGTTCCTTACAAGCGCATCCGTCGCTGGTCGTGGGAAATCTTCTGGCTCACCGGAGGGGTGTTCTCGTGGATCATCGCGCCGTGGGTGTTCGCTGGCCTGCGTACTCACGACCTCCTTGGCGTGTTGGGCCGCACGCCTGGCGACGTCTTGCTCTGGTGCTATTTCTGGGGACTGATGTGGGGCTTGGGTGGGCTGACGTTCGGCCTCACCATGCGGTATCTCGGCCTGTCGCTCGGCATGGCCGTCGCACTGGGTCTCACGACCATCATCGGCACGCTCGGGCCGCCGATTTTTCACGGTACGCTCGGTGACCTGTTCGCGACGACCGGCGGGAAGATTACCTTCCTGGGTATCGTGATAACCCTCATTGGCGTCGTCATCGTCGCCAAGGCGGGGCATGCCAAAGAAGTCGATCTCGGCGGGAGCGGCGCCAATGCGGGCGTCGCCGAATTCGACCTGAAGAAAGGGATTCTCATCGCCATTTTCTCCGGCGTGCTGAGCGGATGCTTCGCGTGGGGATTGGATGCGGGACAACCGATTCGCGACCTGACGCTCGCGGCGGGGACCGATCCGCTCGCGCAGGGATTACCCGTGCTGTGCGTCGTGCTGTTAGGCGGCTTCACGAGCAATTTCCTGTGGTGCGCCTATCTCATCTATCGCAATCGCACCGCCGGCGAGTTTCTCGGGCGGGCAGGTCCGGCCGTCGCTGCCGATGGCCAGCAACCGCCGTTGCTCAACAACTATCTGCTCGCCGCTCTCGGCGGCACGCTGTGGTACTTCCAGTTCTTCTTCTACACCATGGGGGAGAGCCAGATGGGACGCTACAGTTTCTCCAGCTGGACGCTGCACATGGCCTCCATCATCTTGTTTTCCACGCTGTGGGGCTTTGCACTCAAGGAATGGGTAGGAGCTGCTCGTCGCACCAAGCGGCTCGTCTGGACAGGCATCGCGGTGCTGGTCGGGTCCACCGTGGTCATCGGGCTCGGCAACTCGGTGGGCCACTGACGCCAAAGCTTGCCGACAAACCCCCCGATATGCCAGGCTAAGTTGTCCGACAAATGAATTGGGGGGCGGATGAGACACTGTAGCGCTGCCGTCACGCTGCTTGCCGTGGCGAGCTTGGAAGTTCCGATCGTTGTCACGGCTGCTGACGCAGTGCCCATCAGGGTCGATGCCGCTGCTGCGGGTCCGCTGATAGACAAACACATCTTCGGACAGTTCGCCGAGCATCTCGGTCGCGGAATCTACGAAGGCGTCTGGGTGGGTCCGGATTCTCCGATTCCGAACACGCGCGGCATTCGCAATGATGTCGTCGCGGCGCTCAAGAAACTTCAGGTACCCAATGTGCGCTGGCCGGGCGGCTGCTTCGCCGACGAGTATCACTGGCGGAAAGGCATCGGGCCTGCAAGCAAGCGTCCAGCGACGTTGAATACGAATTGGGGTGGAGTCATCGAGCCGAACACGTTCGGCACTCATGAGTTCATGGACTTCGTGCAGCAGATCGGAGCCGAAGCATACGTCTCGGTCAATGTGGGCTCCGGGACGCCGCAGGAAACAGCGGAATGGATGGAGTACATGACCGCTGCCAAGCCCAGCGCGCTCGCGCAGGAGCGTGCTGCCAACGGCCATCCCGCACCTTACGAGGTGGCATTCGTCGGCATCGGCAATGAAAGCTGGGGCTGCGGTGGCTCCATGACGGCTGACTACTATGTGAGCCAGCTCAAGGTCTACAGCCGCCTCGCTCGCAACTACAACGACGCGCATTCCACGAAAAGAATCGCAGTCGGTCCGGATGGCGCGGATACGAAGTACACGGAAGCAGTCATGCAGGCGTGGCAAAACAAGGTGTGGAGCTGGGATATCGATGGCCTCTCGCTGCACTCGTACACCGTGGGCAAGTGGCCGCCGTCATACAAAGCGACCGGCTTCCGTGAGCCGGAGTATGCGGCGTTGCTGAAAGAAACGGTGCGCATGGAGGAGTTGGTCCGCACCCACAGCGCAGTCATGGACAAATACGATCCACACAAGAAGATCACCCTGGTCGTAGACGAATGGGGCGCGTGGCTCGCGCCGACGCCCGGCAGCACGCCCGGTTTTCTCGAGCAACAGAACAGCCAGCGCGATGCTGTGATCGCCGCGCTCAACGTCAATATATTCGCGCGCCATGCCGATCGCGTGCGCATGGCGAACATCGCCCAGATGATCAACGTGCTGCAGGCGATGATTCTCACGGACAAGGAGAAGATGATCCTGACGCCGACCTACCACGTCTTCCGGATGTACGTGCCTTTCCAGGATGCAGCATTCGTGCCTGTCAGTTTCGATGCTGGCACCTATACGCAGGGTGGAATCGCGCTACCGCGGGTAGACGCCATCGCGGCCAAGGATAAATACGGAACGCTCTGGGTGGCGATCACCAATGTCGATCCAGGTCGTCCGGTCGACATCGATCTTGCGGTCGCTGGAGCGAAGGCGAGGAAGGCGAGCGGCGAGACATTGTCTGCGCCGAAGATCGATAGCGTGAACACCTTTGATGCACCGTCAACGGTGGCGCCCAAGGCGATCTCAGTACAAGTCGCAGGCGGTAAGTTCGTGCTCGAACTCGCACCTGCGTCTGTCACGGTAATAGCACTCGAATAAGCCAAGGCTCAGTGATGAGCGGCTGGTGGATGTTCCACTCTCCGTGAACGCCGTGACTTCGGAAGATCTGACCAGGCTCAAACTGCGCCAGTTCGAAGACATCAAGAACATCGTGCCCGGTTTGAGCCTCAGCTACAGCCTGGACGGCACCGGTGCTTCCGCTGCGGTGCGTGGCGTGAAGATGGACGTCGCCGCCAGCGGCTACAACGGCACGGTGGAGTTCTACCTGAACGACACGCCGATCATCGCCGAGGCGCTCTTTCCGTTGATGTACGACCTCGGGCAGATCGAAGCACTGCGCGGTCCCCAGGGCACGTTGCGAGGACGCGCTTCGCCTTCCGGATCGATCACGGTGACGACGCGTCGCCCCGATCTGAATGATTAAGGTGGAGCTGTCAACGCAACCGGCACGGACATCGGCGGCATGAACGGCAACGGCGCGTTCAACATCCCGATCGTTGCGGGCAAGTTGGCCGTTCGCCCGGCGGCTGCCTATGACGGTGCTGGACAACGGCTCGACTCGCGCCGCGATGGTAATCGCGGATGTCCCCATGATTCAGGGCGGCAATTTCGCGGAGCTGTCGCAGCGCATTTCGCAGCTGGCCAAAGTCCTCCGGAGAATGTCCTGCTGGGCAACACTCACACGCATAACTCGATTCGCGTCGATGGCGATGGCGTGCACATCATCCTGCCCGGCCCGCAGAAGTTCGTCGACCGGATCATGGCCGCCACCGAGCGAGCCGTCAAAGAGGCGGTCGCGAATCTGCGCGTCGCGCGTGCCGGGTACGCCGTGGGCGAGGCCCATCTCATCGCGAATCGGAACGAGTGGTTTCCTGCCCAGCATCGTTATATCGATGGCATCGATCGCAGCGGCAATCAGCCGGTCGATGCCAGCCTGGCCGTGCTCGAGTTCGAAACGCCGTCGGGCGAGCCCATCGCCTTCGTGTTGAACTACGGCATCGAGCCGGTGGCCTCCATGGCCTCGCCAACCGACATCAGCGGCGACGTTCCGGGTGCGGCGTCCCGCTATATCGAAGACAAGTTCGCCGACAAGGCAGTGGCGCTATTCACGATCGGACCTGCCGCAAGTCCGCTGTACAGGGTCAGGCCAGGTCCGCAAACGCGCTGCAAATGATCGACCAGTCGCGCTAGTCGAAGATGGGCACGGCCGAGCGGCCCAGCACATCCCGCAACTGCTGCTGATCGAATGGCTTGCGGATCGTGGCAGATGCTCCCATCAGGATCGCAATCTTGAAGACGTCCATTCGCTGCTTGGTGTCGCCGGTGCTCATCGCGATGATCTTGGCAGCGGGAAAGTCCCGGCGCAGATCGCGAATCGTCTCGAAGCCTTCCTTGCCGGCCATGAAAATGTCGCACAGGACGATGGCATCGGTAGATTTGCGATAGATGTCTATCGCCTCGGCGCCGTCGGACGCTTCCACTACGTCATATCCGAGGTCGGACAGCATGGCGTGAGTCGCCTCGCGAAACAGGGAATCGTCGTCGACCAATAGCACGGTGGGCATGAGGTACGTCCTGGCAAGCATCGGCATCGTCAACGATTATGCCTCTCAAGCGCATGGAACGCGAAGTTCGCATCGCCGCGTCATCCGGACACTGGATTCGTGCATGGCGTGCGTCACTCAACGGGTTTTGCAGCCAGGATCATCACTTTGACCTTTTCCGCCAGGATGTGAGCGCCGAGATTGTGCAGCCGCTGCAGAAAGCTCTCGGATATTTCAAAGCCGCGCGGCACGAGCAACGTGCCCAGATGGGTCCTCACATCGTGGGTGATGATCATCCCTGGCTGCACCATGCGCAGCGGTAGTTCCCTGATCTCATCTACGCTTGCCGTTGCGCCGACGAGTGCTGCGAATTTCTCAGTGAGGGAGGCGCCGTAGCGCGAAGTTTTTTTGCGCACGGTCTGCATGGCTACGTCGACACTGTGGCCCTGGGTAGTGAGACTGTCGAAGTCCAGCACGAGAGACAACATGCGTGCAGCGGTACCGATGGTGCCTTCGCCCAGCTTGAGCAATTGCTCATCGGAGGTCGTCAGAGCGCTGAGGATCTGCAATACGGGCTCCAAGCGGGGAATGTGACCCAGGAGCTTGTTGGCTACGAGCGGTACGCCCGCGGCCAACGTTTTCTCGTCCTCGTTCAACCGTTCTCCGTAATAGAGCTTCTCGACCAGCTCGACCGGCAGCGACAGGTAGCCTAGCTGCGAGAGCATTGTGGCTGCTTCCAATTGCCAGAATCCCGTGCAATCCATCGCATCTGCGAAGCGCATCACCAGGCGTTTGAGACGGCTGGCCCGGCCGAATGCAACGGGATTCGTCATCGCAAGCACGTCGACCAGTGCCTGGATGCAACCTACGAGCGTCTCCTGCATCAATAGACGTTCGGCCGTCACCAGCCGATGCTGTATCGCGGCGGCTTCCACCGCTGCCACGAGTTGGTCAGGCGGGCAAGGCTTCGTCAGGAAGCGGAAGATCTGACCTTCGTTGATCGCGGATACGGCTGCATCTCGCCCTGGTTCTCCTGTCAGCAGTATCCGTGTAACGTCCGGATACGTGCGCATGACACGCTTCAGGAAAGTGGCGCCATCCATCCCTGGCATGCGCATGTCGGAAATGACGACGGCGACGTCGCGGAGTTCCTTCAGTTTCTTCAGCCCTTCGTCGCCACTGAGTGCGGTGTGCACTTGATAGTCCCTGCGCAGATGCAACGCGATGCCCTCCGCGATGCGGGATTCGTCGTCGACGCAGAGAATCTTCATTTGGGCTCGAGGCGCATTCATGCGTGTAAACCTCCGAGAGCATCAGCAGCGCGCCTGTGCGCTTCCTGCCAGTCGAACGGTGCATTGATCGCACGCAGGTATTCAGCACCGGCGATCGGAGCTGCGTTCAGGA
>Ga0157380_10000272_pt1 | contig 31203 bp, 15 predicted proteins | sample S35metaG_FD_119757 | JGI IMG/M metagenome (GOLD analysis project Ga0157380, IMG submission 119757) | Switchgrass rhizosphere microbial communities from Kellogg Biological Station, Michigan, USA - S3-5 metaG | ecosystem: Host-associated > Plants > Roots > Rhizosphere > Soil | place: USA...
AAATTTAAGTACATTCCATATATACCCGCATTGGCACTTCTCAATCCATAGATTTCATTATGGAGAACTTTGTGTCCACCTGCGGCTTGAATATTGATTCCACCTAAAGCTCCGGAGGAAACACCATTAAGACTAAGGTTGCGAATCGTGTTCCCTTCTATTGTGGACAGGGCTCCTGCGGAAACTAATCCATACATGAGTCTTGCAGAGCCTGAACCATTGATTTGGATCGAAGCGATCACACTACCTCCGATTTCATTATTGTTGCATACCCATTTACGGGTAGATGTCATTTCTGCTGAAATACCTGTGAAATGGATCGGACCGGAACCTCCTTCATTGATGGTAATTCCTCCAATGTGATTATCATTAGTCGTTAGATCATTGTTGAGGGCAGCAGAACGAATACCAATAAGCGTGCTTGAATTAGAAGCAGTGGAGGTAAACGTTATACTTCCAGTTGTGGACATGTCTCCAATCGTATTTCCAGTAAATGTTGCCACACCACTTACATGGTAAATCCCAACAAATGGATAAGAACTTGATGATCCATCCATCACACCATTGATGCTGATATTCTTAATTAAATTTCCGGAAATGGTAGAAGATGAAGTAGAAGGTGCTGCCAGGTAGATAGGATGCAATTGAGAAAGCATTGCGCCCGTAAAAGCAAACATCCCTCCGTTAGCATTATTCGAGCCTCCAATGGTATTGTTCATTACAGTACAACTTGAACTTGAATACACTGCACAATCCCTTGTACTATTGACGTTTGTTTTTATCCTTGGAGCAGTCTGGTAAAAACGATTATTGCTGATCACAATTCCAGGGCAATTTGCACTGACGAGTATGCCTGCACTATTACCATTAGCCAGGAAAAAATCTTTTATCTCATTGCTGTCTATTACAATACCATTATTTTCTTGAGATGAGCCTGTCAGGTATATTCCATTTGCCGGTGTATTCCCTCCTGCAGCACCAATGATATTCTTTTTCAATTTTATGTTATCATTACCTGCAGTGATGATTTCTGAAGAAATGTAAATGGTACCTGAACCAGGAGCACTCGAAGAACCGGTGATCGTACAATTTCTTATCATACACGACCTTGAATCACTTCTGAACATAATCGTGGAGGTCCCCTCGGTTCCGGAGATTGTGTTGTTAGTTATCACCAGAGCATTACCACCGGTATTCAGGCCATCGATCGACACACTATCTGCTCCATTAAAGTCGATTAAAGCTTTTCCCTCAAGAGCGCTACCACTTATTGTCCTATTCACTCCACCTGATGGCTTTATTGTCAAAGTAAATCCTGGAGCAAATGCATTTAAAGAATGAGTGCCAGTTTCAACAAGAAGATCTCCTTGGATTTGGACAGATACATTTCCGTTGACTACACTATTGTTCACTTCCTGGAAAAATCCACTTTCATTGGTAAGCGAAGTATAGTTGCATCCCGAAAGGCAAATAGTTTTAGTGCCGCTGATTGTTTTGCGAATGACATAATAGTTGATATTGCCGGTAACTGGAAACTCGCTTTCACCCAGGTCAACACTAAAAGGAAATCCATTCAAAAAACCATCTTCCATAGCTACACGCGGAAACAATGCTGTATCCTGGGCAATGACGAAATACTGAATGGTATCTTGTTCGTTGGCACCACCGTCATTCAATTGTGCATAATTGATCACAAAACTGTATGGTGAACTTGCGGATGTTGTTTCAGCATACTTCCAACCAGTAGCATCATTAGGGTCATCTTTCTTTTTATAATAAACCCTTGGCTTTGCCCCCAGAGCATTATTTACAGCTCCTATGGGCGTAATACTTACATTCGAAAGTGTTCTGTTAGCCAAAGAAGTGGTAGCTCCAAGTGGAATATATAAAATGATCGGCGAGGAAAAGGATCCTTCATCAGCACCGATGTCCGGCGGATTACTCCTGGGCTCTCCATCTATATCAGTTACCACCCCTACAATTGGTGTTCCTTTGCTTTCTACATCAGAATTTTTGTCAACCTGGATATGGAGATCGCCATTATCTGCATTACCATCTGGAAGAATGAAAAATGGATTTTCTGAATCACTAAACTGATCTACATTCAGATTTAATGCCTGGGCAAGGTTCTTCCACCCCTGAAAATCTAAACATTCTGTACCAGCATAAATTGAAAAAAGATTGTTGTTGCCCCCGGAATGGTAATACAAATTGTGCCCAATATTATTAGATACACCGTCACCAGCATATGAAAAAACATAGTGCTTGGCTCCAGTAGTAGCATTCTGCCTGGCAGTTGAAAAAATATTATTCCTTACCTCACAAGGTGCTGAATTAGATCGCTTGAATGCCGCAGTACTATTCGTTCCATTGGCTACGGTAGATCCTCCAATATAAATGCTGTTGTGAAACAACTTCGTAATACCTGATGCTACTTCATCATGGATACCGATAATCTGACAGGCCGCATTAATATTCGCACCAGTAACAGTTTTTCCTAATCGGACCATATTATTCGTGCAAGTATTGTTGCCGCTGATCAGATGGATTCCCGTAATAGGATCAAGGTTTTGTGCAGAAACTATGGAGTGAATGAGGTTGCCATCAATATTACTAACCATGCCATCTGTAGCGCTACTAGAGATACGAATACCAACATTATAGGAAACTCCTGTTCCCGTAGATGCAGTACTTGATAATCTAAAAATTTGGTTGTTTGAAACATGTTGCAAGGCTGTTGAAATAACTTCAATACCGGTTACACTCGTTGCGCCTGTGTTCGCAAAACTAAAGAGGTTACGAATCGCATTACCGGAAATAGTAGCCGCGGTATTTGAGGTATGTACTATACCATAAACTGAACTATTATTTATGGAAAGGCTTCGTATAGAGTTTGGCACAGTCCCACTACCTATCCTATTAAATCTGCAATCCAAAATTGCATCGTTAACCGAACGTATTCCATAAATCCGGGTACCCCCTGGACTTGAACCAACAGTAGCCTCAATACCGCCTATACAATTATGCTCAAAAGAAACGTCAGACAGGGCTCCTGTGATAAAAACACCATGGATATCACTGATGGATGTTGACGAAGCTGTACCAAAAAGAATATTCTGTATACTCAGCGAATCACCGATCATATTACCTGTCGTCGTACCGACGTTAATCAATCCACCTGTGATATTCATCCCGATAAAAGGGGACGAAGCACTAAGTCCTGACATTGGCCCGGCAAAAGAAATCTTTGATATTCTATTCCCTTGTATTTCTGTTGCAGTTGTATTTTCTACAGAGATGTTAACCGGAATAAATATTGACCCATTGACACCAGTGAGGGCATAGGTTCCGGTGCCGGAAGCTGAAGCATAACCAATGATATTACCTGATACATTATGGCCACTTCCCCCAGTTATGGAAATACAGGAATGCACGATTGATCCTGCTAGAAAAGTCCGTGATACAGTTTGATATAGTTTATTGTCCGTTATGGTCCAGGTTGATCCCGATGCGTTCTCCAGGTAAATCGCCGATGAAGCTTTTGAATTAGAAAAGTAATTGAAGAGCCTTGACTGGTTTAATGAATTTCCAATGGATGACAATCCATTACCTGCATATAAAAGAACATTTGGCAAATTAGATCCAGCTGGACCAAGATCACAATCTGTGATTTCATTGTTGTTGTTACTGGAAGATGAATTATTGAAATAGATATTTCCACCTCCGGACCCCAAATTGACTGTGGATGAACCAAGCACTTTACATCTTAGTATACTATTCTCTGAGGCACCATTTCTGAATCGTATAGTTGACGTTTCTGCAGTTGAAGAAGTAGACGTATTGATGATTGTCAAAGAATCGCCTCCGGTATTAATTCCATCAATGGTCACATGATCAGCTCCATTTAAATCAATCAGTGGAAAACCTGCAGGAACAGCTCCTGAGATTATTCTAGTCACACCACCAGTCGGGCGAATCAATATTGAAGATGTCTCAGCAAAAGCATTGAGTGAATGCGTCCCCAATTCATTGACCAGGTCACTTGCAATCTGTATAGTGAGGTCATTGGTCATCAATGCATTATTGATGGCCTGAAATATTCCTCCTGCATTGGTCAAGGACACGAAATCACATCCTGAAGTGCAAACGGTTTTCACACCTTCAATTCCGGTTTTGATGACATATGCATTGACCAGATTTGTCAAAGGAAAGTGACTGGAATTCAAGGCTACCGATGTAGGGTTTAACGTTAGTATACCTGAATTTAACCCAACATTGGGTGTGGTGGCCATATCCTGTGCAACAACAAAATATTGAACTGTATCACCAACTACAACTCCTCCACCATTGAGTAAAGCATAATTGATAGTGAATGAAAACGGTGAGGTACTACCAATGGCTTCAACATATTTCCAACCATCTGTAGCACTGGTGTTGCCATTGTAAGCATTAGCCTGGTATTTCTTTTTAAAATACAATCTTGGTTTTAGTCCTGCGGTGACCTTGACACCATTAACATCATTAATAGATACATTATCAATAGTCCTGTTTGTCAAAGAAGCTGTGTTGGCTATCGGGGTGTATTCAATTTTAGGTCCGACAATATCCAACTGGTTAAAATCTCCTTCATCAGCACCTATGTCCGGAAAACTTCCAATCCCTGTATAACCAATATTTCCCGCCCTGATGACTCCATCATAATCGGAACTAATGCCTTCAATGGCTATTCCTCCATTCTCAATTGGAGTGGCAATAGCTGGATTGATATGTAGAAAATTTGGGGACGATCCATCAGTGGTTAAGAATGAAGGCAACTGAGATATACTGCGATTATCAGCCGGATAAACACGAGCCTGAAAGGTGGCAAGTGTCTGATCAAGGTTCATGGGGGATGTATAACAAATCAATCGTTGCGAAGTTGGAGCGCCAGCATAGATTAAGTTGTGATTGCTGGTTCTACTATAATTTGAAGATGTGAAAGAAAATCCTCTGAGGGCAACATTTAGTCCGGTTCCGTTCGGTGTTGAGATTGTGGTAATGATATTATTCCTGATATCGATCCTGATCGAAGCACCACCTGATGCAACATATATTCCACTGGCTCCGAAATCACCTCCTGAACTTACCGCATTAAGATATATCGTGTTGTAATAAATCCTGTATTCGCCAGGGTCGTTAGTAGAAGAAATTTCAATTCCCCTGACAGCATTATCTATGCCGGACGATGGAGCTTTAAGGTCCCCGATATAATTATTATAGACGGCAAAGGATCCCGGATTTGCAGCAGATTTCCCTATTCGGATTCCGTTGACAAAACCAAAAAAATGACTGGATTGTATGTCTAATATTCGATTTCTAAATATACTTGATGTGGTTGTTCCTGCACTTACCAGGCAACTTAACGCTGTTACATTGCCATCCACAGCCGTGAGATGACCAATTTGATTATCCCTAAGATCTGAGTTAAGGTGCCCACCAAAATAACCAATGCCTGTAATTCCAGTTCCAGCATTTATAGTATCCAACATATTATGATGAATATCTACTGAACTCCCTATACCTGAACAAAGGATGGCTGAAAATGCAAATGGCGTTGTGATATCATTTATTTCATTTTCTGAAACACTCACTATGTTTCCTACTGAAACATTTATGCAAGAATTTGTTGTCACGTTTGTTCCACCAAGATCAAGGTTTGAAAATACATTTCCGGAAATCGTACAGGTTGATCCTAAATTGTACGTAATACCTATAAACAAGCTTGTCCCGTTGAAAGTAAGATTCGAAAAATCATTGTTATTAATGGAAGCCGTAGCCCCGGCACCTGCAGTATGCCCCGTTGATGGGTCAAATATTTTTACATCCCCGGTGGCACCGGTTTTACTAAAACTTCCGACAACTTCGTTTTCACTAACAGATAGTAATCCGTTCGCGGGTAGGCTTGCTGCATTCCGAAAAAAGGTGACGGAAGAAGATGTGTTGAGAATTATTTGATTGAATTGATTTTGATCCAGGTTGCACGTGGGGATTGAAGAAGCGGTGTTTTCAATGAAGGTAATCCCATATGCAGATGGAACGGAATGGGTGATACCATAAAAGTCATTTCCTGTTATAGAGAGTGTACATGAAGGTCCACCATTGGTGTTGTTGATCACCTGGCAATTACCTGTGACAACTGCAGAAAAATTTACTGCACTACCTTCTACATTTCCAATATCATTATCATCAATATGGATAGCATTAACGACCGTACCAGTATTTTCATAGGCACAGAATGCTCCACCCGTCTGGTTAGAAGACAATCCTCTTACAAGGTTGTCAGTTATGTTGAGATTTGCTACTGGTAAAGCGTTCGAAATTCCTTTAAAATGATTGGCCGCTCCTCCTCCAGTCAGTTTGCACTTGATGATATTGTTATGATTGACGTTGAGCGTTACACCGGAAGCAGCAGCTGAACCAGCGCTTAAAATCCCAATCATATCCCCAGTCGATGCTGAGTACTGAAGGGTGATTGTATTTTCCTGTATAGTAGAGATGGTGATACCTGTCGTTTCAGTCGTATATGATTTCAGGATACCTCGTATACCGGAGGACAATGCAATCACATCATCACTTACCAGGGTGTTATTAGAAATCGATTCACTCACCTGGTTGACAGCCTGGATGCCATAGTTCGTTACCGTGTTGGAGAGATATACTGCACTAGGAGTAACCTTCCCAAAATGAGTAATAGTGTTACCCTGTCCTGCAACGTTTCCACCTAATTCGTTTCCGCTATCAAAATTACCACCATTATTACTTCCAATAAAAGAGATGCCTGCGTTTACATCATAGATGTGATTGGTATAGATTTTATTAAAACTGTTTGTACCTGAAAAACTAGATGGATTCCCTCCTGATGAAATAGCATTCAATCCATGCGCCACGCTACTATAAATGCCGAAGGTGTTTCGGTCTGTAGCACTTACGCGGAGCGAAATGATATTTTCCTGGATGGTATTATGTTGACTGCCATTCGTAAGTGAAGCTGCAAGCAATGCGACTCCCCACTCTGTTACCGTATTCGTTGCATCTGAAGCATTCGTTACAGAAGGATTCTCCTGCAGTGTAAATTTCTTTAAGGTAATCCAGTCAGCACCAACGAATTTGAAAATGGCATCATTAAAATAGCCAGGGATGTGATCAGGAGCAGCAGTGATCGTGTAATAATTTCCATTCAGCACAACTGGATAAAGAGCGCTTCCTTCAACCGTAATGACATATCCCCCAGAAGGTGCCGTTTGGTCAGCATTGACATTGATAATTACCGGGGCAGTGATTACGGCAGCATTCAATGCTACTATAGCCTCCTCAAGAGAAGGATAGGTTACGGAAAGTCCGCAAGCTCCATTAGTATTTACCTGGCTAAATCCATAGCATGCGCTTAGCAGAAATACACTAATGGTAAGTAGAGAACTAGTTGGTCTCATCTTGGTGCCCTATGGTTTGTATTCAAAAATCTGTCAATTACAACTTCTAACACACTGATTGTCAATATCTTGCAATCTGTGGGTTGATTTTGGGCTAAAAAAAGTCAACATCTTCAGGCTTTTCCTGAAAATGCCTATCATTGACTATCAAATGCCCTGCCAGATTTTTAAATTTCTAATATTTAAATGAATACATTTCAAGCTATTATAATTGCACTCATCGAAGGTCTGACTGAATTTCTACCTATTTCTTCCACAGGCCACATGATTCTCGCTTCCACCATCATGGGGATTGATGAGGATACTTTTGTCAAAACCTTCGAAATTTCAATTCAGTTAGGAGCTATTTTGGCGATTGTCATGCTCTACGCCAAACGATTCCTACAGAGCCTTACGATCTATTACAAACTGGCTGTTGCCTTTTTTCCAACAGCGGTGGTGGGGTTCCTGGCTTATGACTTTATCAAAACATACCTCTTCAATTCCATAGTCGTAGCTATCTCCCTGATTGTTGGGGGAATCGTACTTATTCTAATTGACAAAAAGGTTGTTGAAAGGGAGAGTGAAACAAATGTATTAGAAAACCTCGATTACAAGCATGCTTTTTTTATCGGTCTCATCCAGTGCTTTGCCATGATACCTGGCGTCTCCCGCGCAGCAGCCACCATTATTGGGGGTGTTTTTAACGGGTTGGATAAAAAACAGGCTACAGAATTTTCCTTCTTGCTGGCAGTGCCTACTATGTTTGCCGCAACAGGATATGATCTCCTCAAGACACCTATCACGTTCTCCAATAATGAATTTTACCTGTTGGGGATGGGATTGATCATTGCTTTTTTGTCAGCATGGCTTGCTGTCAAACTGTTCTTAAAAATGATTGATCATTATGGATTCAAACACTTTGGATACTATCGGATCATCATCGGCGTTGTCTTCCTAATATGGATGATATAATCCAACCTTAACCAATAAAGAGGAACCTGATTGATAACAGCAGTATCATAAACCCGACCAGGTTAACTGAGAAGATCACATATGGATGATTCCTGCTGAGGATAACACCAAGTATGTAGGAGACTTCAAATCCACCCAGGCAGAAGAGTACAATCATCAAGCCACCAAAGCCATCAAATCCTTCTTGCTTTGGAATCGGGATAAATCTAAACACTAATAAAGTAAAAACCAGTCCAAGAATCATCAGGAGAAAACCCAGGATAGCTTTGATCCAAATGGGTTTAAAATATTCATCTTTCATCCCTTCTAAATTTATTGCATTGCTGTAATATACATACAAGAGGGTGGGAAAAGAAAAGAAAGTGACCCCGGCAGGGCTCGAACCTGCGACCCTCCCGGGTCTCTGGATTTTCAAGGAAAATCGTGCAAGCCGGGATGCTCTACCAGCTGAGCTTTGGAAGCATTCTGTATTGTGTTTCTTCCTCAAACGCTTTTAATGTCTTCTGAATCTTTTGACCCAAAATAAACACATCCAAAGTTGGGTGTTTTAAATTGTACAAGAGAATACAATTCAAATGATCAATTATGAATAAAAAAAAACGAGGCTTAAAGCCCCGTCTTTATTCAGTGACCCCGGCAGGGCTCGAACCTGCGACCCGATGATTAAGAGTCATCTGCTCTACCAGCTGAGCTACGGAGTCAATTCTATTTTATTTTTCAATTCGATCTTCTTCGAATCTGCGACCCTCCCGGGTCTCTGGATTTTCAAGGAAAATCGTGCAAGCCGGGATGCTCTACCAGCTGAGCTACGGAGTCAATTCTATTTTATTAATTAATTCGATCTTCTTCGAACCTGCGACCCTCCCGGGTCTCTGGATTTTCAAGGAAAATCGTGCAAGCCGGGATGCTCTATCAGCTGAGCTACGGAGTCAATTCAATATCTGGGACGGCAAAGATAATTTTAATTCTGTTTTACAATCTAACTGAGAGCTGACAGCTGATAGCTGACAGCTCCCCAGAACCAATTCCTTCTTACCTTTGTTACCCAATCGATTAAATCAGACATTCACTTTTAAGATTATAAAATATGTATCCAGCTGAATTAGTAGCCCCAATGTCAAAAGACCTGACCACTGCAGGGTTTGAATCGCTTTTAACACCTGAAGAAGTTGTGGCTGAGCTTGAAAATAGCACGGGTACCGCCCTTTTGGTGGTTAATTCCGTTTGTGGATGTGCCGCAGCCAATGCCCGTCCAGGGGTGAAAATTGCCCTCCAAAACGAAAAACAACCAGAAAAACTCTTTACTGTTTTTGCAGGTGTAAACACTGAGGCAACCGCCAAAGCAAGGGAATATCTACTCCCATATCCTCCTTCTTCTCCAGCCATTGCCTTATTTAAAGATGGTCGTCTCGTGCATTTTCTCGAGCGCCATCATATCGAAGGCAGAAGCGCTTCGATGATTGCGGAAAACCTGAAGGCCGCTTTCAACGAATTCTGCTAACCGGTTGCCTGACCGCAACCTGCCTGCATGACCCGGACTACAGAAAAAGATTCCCACTATAGGCATCTTGAAAAGATGTCGACCAGAGAAATCCTGTCGAACATCAATCATGAAGATCAGTCCGTTCCGCTACGCGTAGAAGAATGCATTCCAGCTATTGAAAAGCTGGTAGATGACATCGTCGTCCGCATGTTGGATGGAGGTCGCTTATTTTATATCGGTGCCGGAACAAGTGGTCGATTGGGTATTCTTGATGCGTCAGAATGTCCTCCAACCTTTGGTGTTGATCATGATAAAGTCATCGGCCTGATAGCAGGTGGTGATGCCGCCATAAGAAAAGCACAAGAGTTTGCAGAAGACAACCCACTCCAGGCATGGAAGGATCTTGAAACATTTGGAATTAATTCAACAGACATTGTGGTAGGAATCGCAGCATCAGGAACTACGCCCTATGTCATCGGAGGACTCGATCAAGCCAGGTCATATAAAATCCTTACCGCCTGTATTACTTGCAATGCCAATGCTCCTTTGATTGCTTATGCTGATCATCCTATCGTCTGTGAAGTAGGTCCTGAATTTGTGACAGGTAGCACACGCATGAAAGCTGGCACTGCTCAGAAGCTCATCCTCAACATGATCTCCACCGCAACGATGATCCGCCTGGGTCGCGTCGAAGACAACAAGATGGTAGACATGCTCCTATCCAACAACAAACTGATCGAACGTGGGAAACGTATGATCATGGAAAAGATCAATTGTAGCGAGGAAGAAGCAGGAATCTTACTTGAAAAGTATGGCTCTGTTAGAAAGGCAATTGAAAGTATCCGATGAATGTTAAACGGTAAATGTTAAATGGTAAACGATTACCATTTAACATTTACCATTTACCATTTAACCAAAAAGCCTATAAGGCTTTGTTAAAGTTTGCTCACAGATCCGCTCCCACTTACCCTCGCCGTCACACTCGCATTTCCTTTATACATCACATCTCCGCTCCCGGAAATCTGAGATTCAAGATCACCATTGACATTTACGGTTGCATCGCCTGATCCGCTGATATGTATTTCGCATTTAGAAGTCACAAGGTTTTCAGTGATGGCATCGCCGGAGCCACTGATGGATATTTCAAGACTATTGCTGCTTCCTTTAAGTTCGATATCGCCAGATCCGCTGATATGCAAGTCCGTTGTATTTGCTTCAAATTCCATCTTGATATCGCCCGATCCTGAAAGAGCAACTTCCATTTGATTCAGACCACTGAATTTTCCATTAGATACAATGGATCCACTTCCAGAAACACCAACATAGTCAACTTTAGGAACAGTGATATAGACCTTCACATCTTTTGCATCATTGACGCCCTTGATAAAATTGATCTTCCATGTTCCATCTTCCACCTCTCGTCTGATGTTATCAATTATGTTTTGTTGTGCTTCGACCACCACCTTCTGCGTAGCACCCGGAGTAATGAAAACGTCTCCACTAAACCCTAAGGATACGCCATCAAAAGATGGTATGGTGATTTCCTGCTTGACCACATCCCCTTGCCCAGTGATCGAACCCTTATTCCACGATTGAGCGGATGAAATATTTATCCCAATTAACTGGGTGATGATGACGATTAAAAACAACCTGGTCATATGCTTTGAATTTTTGGATTTATAAAATTTGTCGTCCGGAAAGACTCCCGGGGTTTTGAAAGGTTGCATCATCTCAATGCTACCAACCTGTAGCCCCTACGGGGCAATGTTTTGCTGATTTTTAGAATTTCAAATCACCCAAAATTCTCGCTATCTTTTAACCTTTTCAAACCGATCACCGATCACCGATCACCGATCACCGATCACCGATCACCGATCACCGATCACCACATAACTACATCACCACATCACAGCTCTTCCCTTTCCCGCAACGCGCGTCGCTGAGCCATCGTCATTTCAAAAGTGTCCCTCGGAAGGAAAAACCGCTTTTCTTCAGGTTCTTCCTCAACCACAACCGGAATTTCATCCACTTCAATAACCTTCCGGTAAAGAAAGGCTATCAGAATCCCGGAAATCCCTCCCATTAGATGACCTTCCCAGGAAATACCTTCTTTTCCAGGAATAATCCCTTCAAAAAATCCGGCATACAAAACAAGAACTACCAGGGCCAAAACAATGGACTTGACATTTCGCCTGAAAATACCACTCCAGAAAACAAAAGAAACCATTCCATATACCACTCCACTCGCCCCGATATGATAAGAATGTGGTTGACCGATCAACCAAATACCTAATCCTGATAATAAGTACATCCAGATCATACATCTCAGGGCAATGCTTGGATAAAACCAAAACATAATAGCCCCAAGAATCACGAAAGAAACGGAGTTAAAAAAAAGATGCTCCCAACTACCATGTATCATCGGCCCAGTAAGGATGCCTGGCAATCCATCAATCTCTCGTGGTGAAACGCCTAAACGTACAAGGTCAAAACCGGTAACTGCCTGGAGAATATGTATAAGCCAAATAAAACAGACGAAGCCAAGTGGAATACTCAGCTTCCTGATAAATTGAACAACTTCTTTATCCATTTTAATTTTTTGGATAGTGCCTCGCAACGATCCGGATAAAATGCTCTGCCATCTTTATCCGTGTGGGATCTGACCAATCGAATTGTTTTGCAGGACCTTTCAATAATAAGTCTGTAGCATCACTATATGAATGAAGTGAGTTTAGTTCAGCACATGTAGCATCAAACAAGTTTTTATTTCCACCAAACAATTCATTCAGTGTAAATATCCTTTCATTCAATCCAAGAGCTGATTCTATATTGGCTACGGGTACCCTGCTGAACATTTCCGAAACATCATCTGCAAATGGTGCCTCAAAAAATTTCTTGAGTTCTGTTGAAGCTTCTTTATAGGAATGCGTAGTCTCTGGTTGATGTACAACTTTTAGCACAGGTTCAGGAACCGCAATATGTATTGGCTTCGGTTCTGGCTGATGAATTGTAACGACTGGTTCTACCACTGGAGTTTTTATCTCAGGCACAACCTTTGGAACCTCAATAACTTCAGGTTCCTCCACAGGGGGCTTGGTAGCATAAACGGGTGGTATATCGGGATAGGTGATTTTTGGAGAGGGCATTTCAGGAGCTCTTACAACATCATGTTGTTTCGTCACCAATGCTTCATCCGAAAGGACATCGTAAAGTTGAATGACATAGGATTTCAATAAATCCGTTTCAAGTCTTGATAAGGCTTTTCCATTTCCATTTTCAAGAAATGCCTGGATTTTAGTTAAAAGGTGCTGTGCTCTGTTCAGATCCATATGGTTATAGTATAATGCTTGCAATTTACTGCGGTTCAGAATCATATATGATAAAAAACCGGTTAATATTGTGTGAATACCAGAATATTCTGGTCAGCGGCCTGATGAGTAAATAGAACAATGCATCTTTGCAATTAACATGTTTCTAGAACCCTCCTTTCATACACAACGCAGAGGCTGGATTGAAGTTATCTGTGGGTCAATGTTTTCCGGAAAAACGGAAGAACTGATCCGTCGTCTGAAACGAGTCATCATCGCTGAACAAAGTGTTGAAATCTTTAAGCCGGCGAGAGATACCCGATACAGCATTGATGAAGTGGTCAGCCATGATGCCAGGTCCATTAAATCAAGGTCTGTCAACCATTCTTCAGAAATCCTCGATGTAGCTAATCATATCGATGTCATTGGTATTGATGAAGCCCAGTTTTTTGATGACAGTTTATTGGCTGTTTGTGAAGCACTTGCGTTAAGAGGCCATCGGGTGATTGTAGCCGGACTCGATATGGATTTTCGTGGCCAGCCTTTCGGTCCCATGCCTGGCCTACTCGCCGTCGCTGAATATGTCACCAAGCTCCATGCCATCTGCCAACATTGCGGTAAACTGGCCACTCACACCTACCGCCTGACCGCCGATGCGGAAACCGTTGTCTTAGGGGAAAAAGATATCTATGAAGCACGCTGTAGACATTGCTTCAACGAAGGCAATATCCTCAAGTTGAAAGCCAAAAAAGGCTAAGGCTAAGGCTGAGGCTGAGGCGAAGGAAAAAATAAGGCGAAGGTGAAGGTTAATGCACTTTACCACCTAAACATTAACCATTAAACATTTAAACAATTAACCATTTATCCCCCTTCACCTTCGTCTCGGCCTACTACTTTCCTTCGCCTTCGCCTTCGCCTCAGCCTTAGCCTTTTCCTTTTACTACCTTTGCGTCCTTATTCAACCAACCTGATTATGTCCGGCACTAAGCCTATCCAGAACGCCCTGATCTCCGTATATCATAAAGATGGCCTCGATGCCATCATCAACCTGCTGGAAAAGAATAAAGTAACCATTTATAGCACTGGTGGCAGCCTCGATTATATCCATTCCAAAGGGGTAAAGGCAAATGCGGTCGAAAAACTGACCGGCTATCCCTCGATCCTGGATGGACGTGTGAAGACCCTTCACCCTAAAATTTTCGGAGGTATTCTAGCCAAAAGAGAGAAAAACCACCTGGAGCAATTGATGCAATATGACATCCCAGCCATAGACCTGGTCATTGTGGATCTCTACCCGTTTGAAGAAACAGTCCGCTCAACAGATGATGAAGCCACCATCATTGAAAAAATTGATATCGGTGGGATCTCTTTGATCCGCGCAGCTGCAAAAAATTATAATGATGTCGTCATCGTTCCGTCGAGAGAGGATTATGATGGCCTTAAATTTCTGCTAGAAACAAAAGGTGCCAACAGCTCTTTGGAAGACCGGAAACAATTCGCTACTCGTGCCTTCAGAGTGTCATCTCATTATGACAAGCACATTTATGATTACTTCAACCGAGACGGTGAAGACATGAGCCTTAAAATATCGGTTCATTCCGGCATGCCTTTACGTTATGGAGAAAACCCACACCAAGAGGCTTACTTCTTTGGTGAATTGGAAGCTAATTTTTACAAACTTAATGGTAAGGAACTTTCTTATAACAATCTCGTAGATGTTGATGCAGCTGTTTCTTTGATGCGCGAATTTAAAGATGACGAAGCCACCTTTGCCATTCTGAAACACACCAATGCATGTGGTGTCGCTACAAGAAAAACTGTATTAGAAGCATGGAAAGATGCACTTGCTGCTGACCCTGTTTCTGCTTTCGGTGGTGTGTTGATTTGCAATAAAGCCATTGATGAGACGACTGCAAAAGAAATCGATGAGCTCTTTTATGAAGTGCTGATTGCACCATCATTTACTAAGGAAGCTCTTGCTATTCTGGTTACAAAGAAAAACAGGATCCTGCTTCAGCTTCACACCTATCCAACAGCTGACCGAATGGTCAAGAATATTCTCGACGGATTCATTGTTCAAGACATGGATAATGTCAACGTTGATATGGCTTCTATAAAAGAAGCTACTACACGAAAACCTACAGCAGACGAATTACGTGATTTGATATTTGCCAATAAATGTGTCAAGCACCTCAAATCAAATGGTATTGCTATTGTAAAAGACAACCAGTTGATTGGTATGGGATGTGGCCAAACTTCCAGAGTGGATTCCCTTAAACATGCCATTCTAAAAGCAAATTCTTTCGGCTTAGATCTGAAAGGTGCGGTCATGGCTTCTGAAGCATTCTTTCCATTTCCGGATTGTGTAGAAATTGCTCACCAGGCTGGCATTGCCGCAGTTATTCACCCAGGTGGTTCTGTAAAAGATAAGGATAGCATCGACTATTGCAACAATGCAGGAATGGCCATGCTCATCACCGGTATCCGCCATTTTAAACATTAATGAAAGGTGAAATGGTTAATGTTAAATGGTAAATACTTATTAAACTATTGATTCGTGCTCACACTCATTTCCTCACACACTTCTACAATCTGGCGTCTGATGTCTGGCATCTTGCTAGTTGCTCACTTCTCACTCCTAACTGCTAACTTATCATGTTCCTTTGTATAGATGCCGGCAATACACGGACAAAATCTGCAGTGTATAATAAAGATGGTGACCTGTTGCAACTTATCATCACTGATGAAAATGAACTCGCCCCTTTAAATACATTAATCGCAAATCATCATCCTGATCATGTTATTGTATCTACAACAGGGGAGCGTAGCTGGTCAATTGAACAACTTGATATCAAAGGAAAAAGAATAGAGCTGTCTCATGACACTCCGATGCCCGTCAAATTAGTTTACACCACACCTGGCACTTTAGGAAGAGATCGCATCGCTGCCGCATGTGGTGCCAATGCTTTGTATCCGGGAAAAAATTGCCTGGTGATCAATGCCGGCACATGTATAACATCAGATGTAGTTCTCGAAACTGGAATCTTCCTCGGAGGGAATATTGCTCCTGGGTTGAAAATGAGATTACAATCCATGCATGAATACACTGCCCGCCTACCACTTGTAGAACCAGGATGGCCAGATTTAACTTTTGGGGACTCAACCGTCCATGCTCTTCAAAATGGAGCTTGCCTGGGGATGGTCATGGAAATAGAAGGAATTTTTCAGCGTGCCAAAGATGCTTACGGAGAGGTTTTCGTCGTTATGACCGGTGGAGATGCTGCTTTCTTGGCAGAACAGATAGAAAGTCAGATATTTGTCGCACCCGAACTGGTCACACAAGGCCTTTTCCAAATCTTAGCTTTTAATGTTTAATTCTACTATTAAGTACCTGTTAATCTGTATTTTAATCACAAACTTAGCAGGTCCTGTCCTGGCACAGCCTAAGGATAATTCACCTTTTTCTCAGTTTGGTTTAGGGGATTTTATTGACAGTGATCTGCCCAGCGCTCATTCCATGGGTGGACTTGGAGCTGTTTATCATGACTTTTATGAGGCCAATTTGGAAAACCCGGCTTCTCTTGGGTTCCTCCAATACACCACCCTCCAGATAGGACTAATGGCCAAACATTCCAATTACACCCGTATTGATGACAAACAATCCGTTTGGAACGGTAACCTGAATCATTTCAGTCTAAATTTTCCAGTAATCAATCCTCTTAACAAAACACTGGAACGCAAGGAAACCGATTTTGCATGGGGAACAAGTATCGCCCTTAAGCCATTCAGCCAGGTCGGGTATAATGTAAGCATCAGTGATGAAGTGGATTCCATTGGAACCGTCAATAGTAACTTCAGAGGATACGGTGGTTTGTACACACTTAACTGGGGCAATGGCTTTAAATACAAAAATTTATCAGCGGGCTTAAACCTTGGTCTGATTAGGGGACAACAAGTATTCGAGAGTCAGGCTGCCTTTCTTGATCTAGACAATGCATATGATGATTCCTTTAGCTCTGAAATTTCGTATAAAGGATTTCAATATCGCCTTGGGGGAATGTATGAGCATCCCCTCAATGTAACCAAAGCAAGAGATGAAGATGACAATCCTTCGAAATTGTTGTCTATCGGTGGATTCGTGAGCGGCCAGGCAGATTTACGGACTAAATCCGACCTTACAAAATTGGCCTACAATGCACTTACAGGAGATTTGGATACTGCCATTTTAGTGGTTGATCAGGAAGGTGATGGACTGCTTCCAGGAGCATGGGGTATTGGTATAATGTACAGGCATGCTGCCAAATTCAGGATAGGAGTTGATTACCAGGGTAGCAAATGGAGCATCTATGAAAATGATGCGCGACAATCAGTTATGATGGATGCTTATAAAATCGGTGCTGGTGGAGCATGGATTCCGGATGCAAATTCCATCACATCCTATTTCAAGCGAGTTGAATATCGCGCAGGATTTTACACCAAAAAAGATCCGAGAGTCATTGAAGGTTCACAAGTTGAGGAAGCAGCGATTACCTTTGGTGCATCTTTCCCGTTCATCATTCAACGAAACATCGCTTGGATCCAATTGGGATTTGATGTCGGGAAAAGAACTGGTGGTGATCGATTGTCAGATAATTTCGCCAGGGCAAATCTTGCTTTCGTCATGAATGACAACGCCTGGTTTATAAAGAGCAAATACGACTAAACTTCGCCGAACAAATATTAGTATGAAAGTGAGGTGTCTTTTCGAAAGAGGAGGCGCCTTTTTTTTGGCTACCAGCTTCCAGCTTCCAGAAGGCATACCATAGTTCATACACCGCTCGTTCAAGTGGCGCCTTGTGCGCCATCAAGCCTGCGGCACGATCTCCTCTGACTTGAATGAAATATCCTCGCGTCTCCTGACGCGAAAAAAAACCACAACTGACGATCCCATGAGCTTCACCCAAGGTAATTCACTGCTCACCGCTCACTGCTCACCCATATCGTCTCACGACTGACGACTGACGAAACCCCACTCACAACTCACAACTCACAATTCACTCAGTACTTCGAAAGAAGTGGAGACCATCGATCCATACTCATCCTGCAACACAAGCTGATGTTTACCAGGTGTTGGATCTATTTCAATTTGGTGAAACTCTTTTGTCTTGCCCAGGAATTTCTTGTCAAGAGTCCAATAGACGAAAGCAGTATCAGATCGATGTACAGCAGAAAATACAGCCTTTGATTTTTTCTTATCCCATTCATAAGGAACGTAAATCTTTGAACCAGGCCTCGGATAAATTATCGCGAGGTTCTCATCCCGTTGTGCAGATGCAGCACAATCAGGATGAACCGGAGGTATGCTTCGGTATGATGGATTGAATCGTTTGTAATAAGTCTCTGCGAGAGTAGGGATGATAAAATAATTAGTCAACACCGCATCCGGTGTAACGCATGTTGGAAAGTATTGGTACTGCTGCTCAACGTCTGTATAAACCTGTGAATGGAAACTACAGCTTGCAGGGGTTTGTATGGCATTTGGTAAATAAGCAGTATCCGTATTCGTGCATGAGGATGAAGCGAGCCAGCCACTTTCAGCACAAACTAGTTTTTGTTGAAGCGCATCAAATGGTGGTGACCACCAACTACCATCATCATCAAGCATTCGCAATACATCAAAGAGAATTGGTGCAGCTGCATGTAATCCAATAACCCCCGGCCTACCCTCTCCATCTGCATTTCCAACCCATACCCCGATTGTGTATTTCGGCGTCACCCCAACTGCCCAAGCATCCCTATATCCAAAACTAGTACCTGTCTTCCAAGCAACCGGGCGACTACTTTGAAACGTCTCCCATTGCCCTTCCTGATCAGGACGACGCAAAGTGCGCATCGCCTCAAACGTCAACCATATTGCTCCAACATCCCACACCGGTGCTTCATTTTGAAGTTCACCCTTCCGTCCTTCTGGTTTTATTCCTTTCTGCCTTTCTGCCTTTCTGCCATTCCGCCCCTCTGGTTCAAGGAATAAAACCGGAGAATGAATGTCATCCCTGGCATATTGATGATCATATTTATATGCATGCGTGAGTGTCCTTCCCATACTCGCATAAGCCCCACAGATATCCCAAAGCTTTACTTCTGCTCCTCCTAAAACCAAAGGCAACCCGTAATGCTCAGGACTAAAATGCAAAGTGGTAATGCCTGCATCAATTAATTTTTCTTTGAAAGGGAGAATTCCATATTGTTGTAACAATCGCACTGCAGGTACATTAAGACTCATCGCCAGCGCTTGATCAGCAGGAACCATTCCCATATATTCCTGCGTAAAATTCAAAGGCTGATATCCGCGGATATATGTTGGAATATCCTCCAGAATCCCATTTGGTGTAATTAAACCTTCTTGCAAAGAAGCACAGTATAAAAATGGTTTCAGGATACTCCCTGAGCTTCGCTCGGATTGAATAATATCTACATCATTCTGATGACTCTTTTTTTCATGACTCACATTTCCAACATAAGCTTTGACTTCTCCAGATTCCGTTTCCATCACCAGCAGCGAAGCATTGTTGACTCCACTGAGACTAAGAATATCCGCATATCGTTGCACCAATTCTGAAAGCCTTTGTTGCATGACGATATCAATCGAACTATGCAAAGTCTTTTCTGTATCCTGGTAATGTCCTAAAACATGAGGTGCCAGATCGGGAAGTGGATGTGGTGCACCAGGCAATGGTTCACTTTTCGCGAGTGAGCCTTCAGTTGGATCAATCACACCCTCTTTGACTAATTTATCAATCAGCCTATCGCGCTTGTGCATCAGGGCATCACTATTTCTTCCCGGATGCACAAGTCCTGGTACATTTGGCAATACAGCTAACGTAGCCGCTTCTCCCCAAGATAGCTGATCAGGTGTCTTCTGATAATACCGCCAACTCGCTGCATCAAGCCCAACTACATTTCCACCAAACGGTGCGTGTGCTGCATATAAGCGAAGGATATCTTTTTTAGAATATTTAATCTCTGCACGTACTGCCCACAAGATTTCAATAAACTTCTGCCATACAGTCCGACTATTCTTATTTCGTGCCAACCGCATCGCCTGCATGGTCAGCGTACTTCCTCCACTGACCACAACACCCGAAGAAAGATTATCTCTTATCGCTCTTGATAAAGCAATCACATCAACCCCCGGATGAGAATAAAATCTTTTGTCTTCAAAAAGTACAATCGCTTTTTCAAAAGTCACAGGCACCTCCAGATCCTCCCCCGGAAATCGCCACTGCCCATCCTTCGCCAACCTTGCCCCAAGCAACTGTTCATCTTTATCTAACAAGACCGTACTATATGATGCATCAAACAAAGGATCAGGCAGGCAAAACCACCACCATAACATTGGAATCAATGCGATGAAGTAATATTTGCGTCTTCCTTGAACGATGTACTGCATTATAAAAATGACTTTTCTCAATCTTGGCACCGCTCGTTCAAGTCTTCAGACTTGAATGAAATATCCTCGCGTCTCCCGACGCGAAAAATAGTTGTGCACCTACGGCGCACCATATGATAATTATCGACTCAATGCTACCAACCTTTAGCCCCTATGGGGCATTAATGATCATATTCATTAAGTCCTCCCATAATTGACACAAAATCCCTCGACTCATGTTTCGTAGCTTTCAGTTTACAGACACATTCTCACGACTCACGACTGACGTCTCACGAAACGTCCACTCACTACTCATATTCCATGCGCTAATGCCCATGGCTTTGCTCACTGCTCACTTCTCACTGTTCATTGAACTACGCCTTTAGGCGTAGCAGCAACCACCTCCACCCATCTCCCCGGCAACCTCGCCTGCACCTGGTGCGTATACATCGCATCACACATTATATCAGGCAACCAATACTTCCCAGCATAAGTAGCCGTCATCACAAAGTGATGCGTCCATGTTCCTCTATCCATGCTAAAGAAAGTATTAACTCGGTCATCACGAATATCCTGGTAACGCGTCGGACTGTTTTTAAAACGACCTTCAAACTGGTCAAGTCGTTGATTGGCCAACTCCCATCCAGAAGGGAATAAATAGGCAAGAGCTAATTGATCTAGTTCAGAAGTAAATGTACCGGGATTAGTTACTGTAATCTGCACCACAAAATCCTGGCCTTGCTTCAACTTATCAGGACTGATGTCTTTGCCTTGCATATCCATATACTTTGCTTTAAGGCTTAGATTCTTCTTCACTTCTGTTGGTATTCCACGCAAAGGCCTTCCAGTACTGGTGATTCTCAAAAAGAGTGGATCGCCAGATGTATTTTCAATCGTCAGGTTTTCATAAGCTACATCAAGGTCACGAATGACAATACCTTTTGTAGAAGAAACCTGTTCCGCTGTTTTTCCGGTCTGCGTGATGGTCGCTTTGATCTGCTTTCCTGAAAACTGTTTAGCCATTTTTCCCATTGCCAATAAAGCGAATGAAGTACTCTGTGTACTATACCAATATTCTGATGCCAGCGATGAAGCTATATTCCTAGCCATCGTCATCGCATCATTCGGTTTTTCCATATTCAGAAACGTTTCAAGGATAATGGCTTTATCCCTCAGGTCGGATCCATAGGTATAACTCATCTCCTGGTAAGGCTTAACGTCCGTGCTTAACTTTTGAATGATCTCATTCGCAGCATCATCACGATTACCAATCGCATAAGCAGAAGCAAGCATCCATGCAGCAGCAAGATCAAGGTCCTTCTGTGTACGCAACCTGTTCATCATACCCCACGCTGGCTGTCCATCAAGTGCAAGTGTATAAAGCCTGTAAGCCTGGTTAAGATCATCCCTGTGATATTGTCCAGGTCTATAAGCTTGCGCATCTTTTTTCTGCGCATTACGCCAGGCATCCATCATGCCACGATCCACAGAGTAACCAGCTTTACCAGCTTCAATCAGAAAATGACCAGCATAACTATTACTCCAACTATCCCTGTAATTTTCTCCGGGCCAATACGTAAATCCACCTGAAGGGAGACTAAATGTTTTCAATCGATTGATACCTGCCTGTATATTCCTCCTGACCTCTTGCTCTTGTTGTGGTTTAAGATCAGTCAATGTAGCAAGATATAATTGCGGAAAAACAGAAGACAGTGTTTGCTCAATACATCCATAAGGATACTGAATGAGATATTGTAATCGCTTTTGCAAATTAATAGCAGGCATTTGAGACAATTCAACAAACGACTCGTTTGTACCCTTCATACCTGGCATAGCTATTTTACCTGTCCACTTTTGTCCTGCAGGTATGGTAGCAGCAATTACTTCTGTTGCAGGCGGATTTGGAATCCGTACATCTAGTTCCAATTCCTGTTTAGTCGTCATGCTTCCGGAAGTAGCTGAAATTTCCACCTTCAATAATCCTGGACGCTCCGGAATTTTCAGGTTAAAGAATACCATTTCATCACCTTGTCCACTAAACTTCACCGTTTGCATTCCTCCACCTATAATGCTGGCCATGTCGTTTGTGGTCACACGAATTTCTGCAGAATGAATATTATCTGCCATCGCATACACATTCACTGGCAATGTCACGGTCTCTCCAGGAGAAACTAATCGTGGCAATGTCGGCTGAATCATAAGATCTGCCTTAACTGTACTTGTTTTATCTACAGCACCCCATCGCTTGCGATCGGATGCCACAACCATCGTTCTTACAGCTCCAACATAGTTGGGCATTTTAATGGTGTGTGTTTTCTGTTGACCTGCATCAAGATAAAATGGACCATAATGCATGACCACTGGTTTGAATCGTTCTGCTTGAGGAGCATCAACCAATGCAGCCACTCCATCACCACCCAAACTCAATAGGCGATCTATCGCACCGCCATATCCACCGAGCACCATGTCAAACATATCCCATGTCTGCACAGCCAAAGCTTCTTGCCGATGAAAATGAGCCCACGGATCCGGTGATTTAAATCGAGTCAGCCCCAACAATCCTTCATCAACAACAGCGATTGTATATGCCATCGGCAATTTGTCTTTTTCGCTAACGGTGACGGTAAAGGTTTTATCAGGTTGCAACACATCAGGAACATTGACTTCAGGATGCAACTTAGTCTTCGGATCAGCAACCATCACAGGAAGTACACCATACATCCGCAGCGGCATATCATTACCTGCATGATCGTATGGCTGAATATGACTAACAAAAGCGTAAACATTGGGCATCATTTCAGCCGTGGCATCAATTGTGATTTCTGTTTGGTCACCAGTAGCAGGGTACCATTTTGAAGAAATGACTTTGTTATTCTTTTCTAGCGTCAACAACAACTTGCTCCCACTTGCTGAAGGAATTTTCAGTTTTATTTTTTCCCCAACTTCGTATTGCTCTTTATCAGATGAAAATGTAAGGCGAACTGCTGCATCATTATCATCCGTAGGATCTCCCCATGAACCAGCATAATAAAACTTCCCGGTACAATGTCCTGACTCAGTATCACAAACCCTGATCATGTATGAACCATAAGATTCTGGCCTGATGGTATACTTGACCATACCTCCTGAACCAGATATGACTGTATCTGTTTTGATTGCTCCCAGGTGCAATTCACTATTGTACTGTGTGATGTCATCATCACCTGTATCCCACCACCAACGCCATTCAGCATTATAAATACCTATGCTCAATGTGCGACCTGCTGCACCTTTCCCTGCAGCTGAAACAGATGCAAGTCGAATATCATTAGCTTCATTCATCTTGAGTTCTTCATATCCCCATCGGTTAGATGGAATAGATACCCCTGCATAATGATCATATGGGTGAAAGGTCGCAGAGTGACGATCTGTACTAAAATCACCACCGGACTCAAACACTCTTGTCTTGATAGACATCGTCAATTGTCCTTCAGGAAGATAATCACTGACATCAGGTACATTGATTTTAGCTTTCCCGGCAGCATCAAGATTTCCTTCAAATATTGTTGTGACAGTACCTGGTGTTTTTCGAGCCGGATCTGTAAAAGTGTATTCCTTAAATCCATCTGGTGAAAATGGCAGCGGACTAAATTGAGCTTCTACCACCGCTTTCAAATTTGATGCAGGTGCACCAAACAACCATGATGATTCCAAATCTACTTTTTGACCACCCTTAGCAGCAAATATGGCATCAGGTAATTTGACATCAATCTTCAACCTGTTAGGTTTGACCGTTTCAATGCGCAAGGCTTTTGAAAAAACAGCATCTCCTACTTCAACCTTTGCCATCCAGTTTCCTGTAGGATCAGTAGATGCAGTCGCAAACTCAAGATTATAAATTCCACCCATCGACATGGGGCTTGTGATATCAACTGTTTTCTGGCCTAATGGATTAGTCACTCTTAATCGCACAGGATGACGGTTGTCAATTTTACCTTCTGGATCCCAAAGTATAAAGTTGAGATGCACGCTATCACCTGGCCTCCAGATATCACGTTCGCCATAAATATATCCGCGCAGACCTTCCTGGTAACCCGTACCACCTGCATTAAATTCACTAAGAGAAAGCGATAATCCATCCGCAAGACGCAGGTATCCTTTCTGCTGCCCAGAAGAAGCAACAACGAAATATGCTTTTCGCGCAAGATCAAGTTCAACGCCTCCATCAGTTCCTGTGGTCCCCTTGCCTAAAGGCTGTTGTTGAAAATCAAATACTTCAATTTCAATACCAGACATAGGCGTAACCGATCCAATTGAGCTGGCATACACCCAAAGCTTCCCTTGCTCATTTTGTTTTGCTGTCAATCCTATATCCGAACCAAGAATGTTGCGGCTTATAAAACGTTGCGGACTATAATAGGCAGGATAACAAGGATCATCAGTATGGTCCCAGGTAAATCCTTCATAGTTGTAGGTGTACTCCCACATGGTAGATACTTCACCGAATGCAGGCTTTTCTTTAATTACTTCAATATCCTTCACACAATCGAGATAAGTATCTGCAGGCTTGAATCCAATCCGCACCTGGTAAATACTGCCCGGAGCAAGCTTGACAAGTGGCCCGAGGTCAAGTGCATATCGAGTCCAGACAAACTTATTGTCCTTGTCAGATAACTGGGTGAGATCAATTTCCTTTTGGAGAATGATACGACCTACAGGTTCAAGGTCCCATTGGTCCTCAAGACTATTACGCTGGAGGTATTGAAGAATATTGTTTTCAAATACCCGCAACACTTCTACCTGCACGCTACGAAGATTAATGGCCTCGAAAGGAAAGACCACTTCTGCATTTGCAGGAGTGATCACACCGGAACCTACAAGTTTTACACCTGGATTGGCATCATCCAAAGACACAGTGAAAGCTTCAACCTTTCCAAGTTCAATTCCCTTTGATGACTTTATTTTCTCATGCAACACAACTTCAAGAGCACCGGTCAATGCATCACCTGGATAAATTGAAATAATGTGATCTTGTTTTCTAAAAGTAAAACCATCAGTGCTGCCATTGATAGTAATGAGTCCATTGAGATCTTGTGTAGCATCAAGTTTTTGGGAAAAATAAACTCCGATTTTGCGTTCACCTTCTCCACCTGGTTCATAAGACAGGATGCTAAGCTCATTTGCTTTAGGTATGCGAATAGTCTTCCCTCCTGAAACTTCAGATCCAATTGCTTTTCCTTCCCACCTCATATCCAACGTCGCATCCGGAGCTATACCAGCAATTACTAATTCATGTACTGTTCCTTCAGTGTTGTGCTGCCATTGTACAGGTGACATTTTACCTGTGGATTTTATCACCAGGAGATTTTCAATCTTTTCCTTTTCAACGGCCACAGAAGAAAGTACACGGCCACGAAGTAGATAGCTAACATTATCTCCTTCAAATTCCGGAACTAGGGGTTCAAATGCAACGCGCAAACTAACAGGCCTTACCCTGAAATCAAATACAACACGTTTCATTTTGGGATCTACATCCTTGATCGCTTTGTCAAGGTTGACCTGCAGTTGATATTCCGAAGCTGGCAGCCAATCCTTTTCCGGCTTGAAAGCCAGGGTGAGTTCATCTTCCCACCAGGTATTTCCTTTCGTGTCAGGATTGAAGGAAAATATGGCTGATTTCTGTGAAGTATCCACAGGCACCGCAAACCGGATTCTGACAACATCACCGGGATCGATAACTTCCGGTAACCGGGCAGCTATATACCGGCCTATTTCTTCAGGCGTATAGCTGGTTTTATCAAAACTGTCTTTACAGGAAAGAAAAATCGTCAGTACGGACAGGATGCTTAAAAAGCGAATCGGGATCTTCATACAGGTTGGAGAGGTTGGTTTATAAACATAAATGTAATGAGGGAAAGACAAGGAAAGACAATTCTTTTTCCTACCGCGTCGGACTATAACTATATGAGGATGAGGGAAATTGCAAGTGGTTGAAAGCCCAAAGCCCTCCTTTGCTTATCTTTGCCCTATGGCAGACTTTAATTTGATCATGCCCAAAATGGGCGAAAGTATTATGGAGGCGACTATCCTCCGATGGCTTAAAAAACCTGGAGATATGGTTGCCCTGGATGAAACCATCCTTGAAATCGCAACTGATAAGGTAGATAGTGAGATCCCTTCCCCGGTGGCTGGACGTTTGGAGAAAATTCTTTTTGAAGAAAATGCCGTCGTCCCTGTAGGCCAAACGATTGCGGTGATAGCCACCGAAGCAAAAAGTAGCATTCAAACCGGGAATGGAAAAGCAGAACCTCCAGCCAAAGAAAAACCAGTTGCTCCTCCAACACCTGTGGCTCCACCAAAATCCCAGGTTACTCCTCCTCCAACAACACCTTCAGTACCCTATGTACCTACCAAGGTTACTGCTCAAATCACAACTGCTGTTTCAAATAGCGGAGGTAGATTTTATTCTCCTCTTGTCAGGAACATTGCGACTTCCGAAGGAATAGCACAGTCGGAACTTGATCAAATCCCAGGATCTGGACATGATGGTAGAGTAACCAAGAGTGACATTCTCCATTATCTTGAAAATCGCTCTCAGCCACAAATCACGAAATCAACAACAACCTATACTCCATCTGAGACAGCTCCTGCCTCCAAGACAACTTCTGTCAGCGTAGATAGCGGTATTGAAATCATTGAAATGGACCGCATGCGCAAAATGATTGCTGAGCATATGGTTCGCTCCAAACATACTTCTCCTCACGTCACTTCATTTGTCGAAGCTGATATGACCGAAATGGTACTCTGGAGAGATAAAGTGAAAGATGTCTTCCTGAAAAAGTATGGTGAGAAAATTACTTTCACCCCGATCTTTATTGAAGCTGTGGTAAAAGCAATTCGCGATTACCCCATGATCAATGTTTCGGTCGATGGCGATAATATCCTGCTCAAGAAGAATATCAATATCGGTATGGCTGCCGCTCTCCCAACAGGCAATTTAATTGTACCGGTGATCCACAATGCTGATGGTTACAACCTCATGGGCCTAACCAAAAAAGTGAATGATCTTGCTTCACGTGCTCGTGCCAATAAACTTAAGCCAGAAGAAATTCAGGATGGAACATTTACAGTAACTAATGTGGGTACGTTTGGAAATGTGATGGGGACGCCGATCATCTTTCAACCACAAGCAGCCATTTTGGCTACAGGTGCTATCCGGAAGAAACCAGGAGTAGTAGAAACACCATATGGTGACTTGATTGCGATCAGGCATTATATGTTCTTGTCCCTGTCATACGATCATCGTGTAGTGGATGGTTCTCTTGGCGGCTCCTTCCTCCGCAAAATTGCTGACTACCTGGAGGCATTTGATCCAGAAAGAGAGATCTAAACGCAGCCAGACTACGACACCTGTGACCTCATATCGTCCATACCTGTTCCTGTTTATAGTAAGTCTATGCCTCTGCATATGGGTTCCAGTATCATTGGCAGGACAATCATCATCCTCAATTAAACGACAAGGCGATCAGTATTACGAGAAGCAACAATATCGTTCAGCTCTCAATGCTTATCGCCAGGGAGGATTAGATAATTCCCAGGAAAAAGAACAACGTGAAAAAATCGGTGTGTGCCTTTTTGAAATCAATGATGTAGAAGGTGCCTTAAAAATATTCCAGGAATTGATCAATGAAGGCAAAACAGCTCCATCCGTTTTTCTGCATACAGCAAAATGTTACCAGAGTTTGTCACGGTTTATGGAGGCAAATGGTTTTTATAAAAAGTTTCTGCAAACCACCAGGAAGAATGATCCATTAAGACCTTGGGTCAAAGATGAACTCATACGTTGTGGGAACGGAATGAGATTAGTGTTTGCTGAAGAGATCGCTTATGTAGAAAATGCAGGCACAACCATCAATACACAGTTTTCTGAATTTGGCGTCAGAACAAGTCCAACAACCATTGACAGAATTTATTTCAATTCGGATCGTGACGATGTTACGCTTGCTAAAAAGGCGAATGGTAATGTAGATCTGTATTCTTCAACCCTGACAAATGGACGATGGAGCACACCATTTCCCTTACCAGGTACGATCAATACACCTGGTTTTGACCAGGTCACAGGTTTTAGTTCTGATGGTCAAATCTTGTATTACCTCACTGCCTCCGGGAAAAACTTTGTGATCAAAACGGATACTTTCACCACAGAGGAGAATCAAATCCATCGTGGAGTATTTACAGGTCCATTCAATTCGGGTCATGGAGGAATTGACTTATACTTCTTTAATGATTCGATCTGCTTATTTGCGTCTGACAGGCCTGGAGGATATGGTGGTTATGACCTCTATATCTCAATACTTAGTCATGATACATGGTCAAAACCTTCAAATCTCGGACCTGCGATCAACAGTTTTTATAATGAACGATTCCCATTCCTCGCGAGGAATGGACAGATGTTGTTTTTCTCTTCCGATAATCTTCAAAGCATGGGTGGGTTTGATGTCTTTATGTCAAATTATGACCCTACACTTTATGCATGGACAACACCCGAAAATCCCGGTGTACCGATTAACTCACCGCTTAACGATACCTATATGGTGTTATCACCTGATGGGATGACAGCCTACCTGAGTTCGGACCGTAAAGAAGGTTATGGCGATGAAGATATCTACAGAATCTTTTTTAAGAAACCCATTGAAGCACACCAGCAGATTTCAGGTATCCCCACATTTTACCATGTACATTTGGCAGCAGGGGACACTAGCAGCTCTTCAGTAAATGTTGTTCCTGAACCTGTTGAAATCAAAGAGTATTATATCTCGCATTTATTTATTGAAGAAGGTGGAGAAATCCTGACACCACAGAATAATAAGAAACTGGACCTCCTAGTCAATCTCTTGACTATTTATCCAAATATTATGGCCGAATTGAGTTGCTTTGAATTATCCTCCGGGCAGCGATCATTCAGTATTTATTTTTCAATCAAGAAGGCTGAAAAGGTAGCTGACTACTTAGTTTCAAAAGGTATTCAACGAAACAGGTTAATCCTGAAAGGGTACGGTGACTCTTTTCCAATTGTTGTCAAGCCTGCTCCTAATATGTCCAGCCCGGTGTATGTCAAACTTAACCAGCGTCTTGAATTTAATCTGCTGAATTATGAAAAAGACCCAGTCATCATCAGTACCGAAGTCATTAAAGTACCGGAAAATCTTCAGGACCAGAAAGGGATTAAATTTAGTTCGCTTCGCAACTCACTTTACTACAGTGTACAATTTGCATCTATCTCCCAGATTTTGCAAAATGAAGCCATCGAACCTATCGAGGAATTGTACATCGAAGTAGATAATGCACAAGGGAATTACCTCTACATGGCCGGGATGGTACCTACTTTTAAAGAAGCTGAAAAAATGATGTCCACGATGATCGGACTAGGTTTTCCAGATGCCCGTGTTGTTCCATATCTCAATGGTGCCAGGATCTCCGCTGATGCAGTTCCAGATCTGGCACAACAATATCCTGATCTCTTATTTTATATGGCAGGGAAGAGGAAGTGAGCAGCGGTTGCTGAGCTGTAGCACAAGGATGAGGGATAGCAGGTCGAAGCATGAGCAGTGAGCAGTGAGCAGTGAGCAGTGAGTTGTGAGTTGTGAGTTGTGAGTTGTGATTAATATTCAAGATAAGACACGAACCTCTTAATTCTTAATTCTCAATTCTCAATTCTCAATTCTTAATTCGTTATTCGTTATTCGTTATTCGTTATTCCCATACCCCTTCTTTCCGCAAATACTCCCCTATCTCTTCTCCTGGAGTGACCAGGTAAGTTTGAAATCCTAATTTATCAGCAGTGTCAAGATTTTCCTGGACATCATCCATAAATAAGGTGAGTGCAGGAACCAAGTAAGAATCTTCGCGAATAAATTTAAAAAGGGAAGCGTTAGGCTTGCGGTCACCAACAAGGTGAGAATAATAAGCGATGTCAAAATAAGTTTTTTCGAAAGTATCAATCTTGTGCTCCTTTCGCAGATAGCGATGGATCCATTCAAGATGTAATTCATTTGTATTGCTCAAGAGATAGACTTTGTATTGATCCCGGAGTTGGAGTAACATCTCGAGGCGATGACCAGGAATACCTACGATCATACTGTTCCATGCTTCGATGATATCGATGGCCTGGTATCTGCGTTCGCAATGTTTCAATAAAGCATTGATGAATATAGCTGTAGAGATACGTCCGCATTCATAATCAAGGAAAGCCTTTTGAATAACAGCCTCATCTGCATCTGCCTTATACATCTTTCTCAACCGATCATGGGCTCCGTCTACATCAATTTCTACAATGACATTGCCCAGATCAAAGAGCAGATTCCTGACTTTATTATTCGTCACCAATACATTTCACAATTATGATCATTATCCCCTGTCAAATAAACCAAGAATCATTACATACAATCCAGTTCCTGCAATTAATATTCCTGCAACAACCTGGATCCAATAAACATGATGTTCTTTTAACCATGTAGTCAGTTTTGGTGCAAGCCAAGCTTTGGCGAAATCACCTATACTAAGTGCCAACATAACGCCAACATAATACCAAATTGGTGCATG
>Ga0157380_10000273_pt1 | contig 31035 bp, 32 predicted proteins | sample S35metaG_FD_119757 | JGI IMG/M metagenome (GOLD analysis project Ga0157380, IMG submission 119757) | Switchgrass rhizosphere microbial communities from Kellogg Biological Station, Michigan, USA - S3-5 metaG | ecosystem: Host-associated > Plants > Roots > Rhizosphere > Soil | place: USA...
CCGCGGTAGCCCCAGTTCAGCTGCGGCAGGGTGGAGGAGAGGGTCTGCTGGATCGAGTCGCCGCCGACCCCGATCACCTCCTTGAAGAAGCGGTGGAAGAAGATCGAATGGCGGACCTCGTCGACCTGCTGCGTCGCGAGGAAGTAGGACATCTCCTCGGTCGGGGCGGCGGTGACGTAGGGGGCCAGGGTGTCGGCAACCCGGTCCTCGCCGTAATAGAACATCGAGTAGATCCACATCGCCGAGCGCCGCTGGATGTCGCTCAACGCCTCCCAGCCGGCGCGGTCGCTGGAGAAGTCGAGGTCGTAGGCGCTCCAGTTGCCCTGCTCCCAGCGGTGGTACAGATCCTCGTAGGTGATGTTGTCCATCAGGCGCTGAGAGGCGACGCTCATCCTGTCTCCTTTTGGTGTCGCGGTAAGGGCACCGGGGAGGTTACCGCGATCCTGGCTGGCTAGCCAGGGGTGATTTCGCGCTTGAGGATCTTCCCCGTCGGGCCCTTCGGCAGGTCGTCCAGGAACCAGACGACGCGCGGGTACTTGTAGGCCGCGATCCGCTCCTTGACGTATTCGCCGACCTCCTCCGGCGTCAGCTCCTCGCCCTCGTGGACGACGACCGCGGCGCCGATCTCCTCGCCCCACTCGTCGTGGGGGACGCCGATCACCGCCGCTTCGCGGATCTTCGGGTGCTCGTAGAGGATCTCCTCGACCTCGCGCGGGTAGACGTTGTAGCCGCCGCGGATGATCAGGTCCTTCTTGCGATCGACGATGAAGAAATAGCCCTCCTCGTCGACCTTGGCCATGTCGCCGGTGTGGAACCAGCCGCCGCGCATCGCCTCCTCGGTCGCCTCGGGCTGTTGCCAGTAGCCCTTCATCACGTTGTGGCCGCGGACGACGATCTCCCCGACCTCGCCCAGCGGCACCTCCTCGTCGTTCTCGTCGACGACCTTCATCTCCACGTCGCGCAGCGGCGTGCCGATCGAGCCGGCCTTGCGCGGCCGGCCGGGATGGTTGGAGCTGGCCACCGGCGAAGTCTCGGAGAGCCCGTAGCCCTCGAGCAGTTCGCAGCCGAAGGCATCCTCGAAACCGCGCAGAACCTCGACCGGCATCGCCGCCCCGCCGGTGATGCAGATCCGCAGCGGCGAGGTGTCGAACTCCTCGCGGCCGGGGTGGTGGAGCAGCGCCCCGTACATCGTCGGCACCCCGTAGAAGTGGGTGACGCCGTCGCGCTGCATGATCTCCAGCGTCTCGCCGGGGTCGAATTTGGGCAGCAGGGTGAGGGTGGCTCCGACCCGGAACGAGGCGTTCATGCTGACCGTCTGCCCGAACGAGTGGAAGAGCGGCAGCGCCCCGAGGACGACGTCGCCCTCGTTGATTGCGCAGGTGGTTTCGGAGGCGATCTCGGCGTTGCACCAAAGGTTGGAGTGGGTCAGCTCGGCGCCCTTCGGTTTGCCGGTGGTGCCGGAGGTGTAGAGGATCACCGCGGTGTCCTCGGCGTCGCATTCGGCCAGCTCGGTCTCCGGCTCGCGGTCGCCGAGCAGCTCGGCGAACGATTCCGGCTCGACCTCGATCAGCTCGGTGCCGGCCTCGGCCGCGCCCGCCCTTGCCTCCTCGCCGAACCCGTGCCAGGCCAGCAGCAGCTTGGCGCCGGAGTCTTCGAGGTAGAAGGCGATCTCGCGCCGCTTCAGCAGCACGTTCATCGGCACCACGACCCCGCCGGCGCGGAGCACGCCGTAGTAGGAGACCGGGAACTCGAGCACGTTCGGCAGCATCACCCCGATCCGGTCGCCCGGTTGCAGGCCCTTCTCGCGCAGCAGCGCCGCGAGGCGGGCACTGCGGTCGTCGAGGTCGGCGTAGGTTAGCTCCAGCGGTCCAAGGCGCACGGCCACGGCAGCAGGCTGCCGGGCGGCGCTCTCGGCCACGGTCGAAGCGAGATTCAGGCCCATCTTTCCTCCAGTCAAGAGTTGCTTCCCCGCGGCCAGTGTAGAGCGGATGTGACCGTCCGCTAGGCTCGGCGCGATGGAGGATCTCGGCCACCCCGTCTCTTACCTGGTGGCCAAGCGGGGGATTCCGGTCTTCTCCAGCGACGGCCAGAAGCTGGGCCGGGTGATCAAGGTGCAGGCGGCTCCCGAGGCCAACATGTTCGACGGGATCGTCTTCGACACCAGCTGGGGTCCGGGCGGCCGGCGCTTCGTCGACGCGCCCGAGGTCGCCGGCCTCTTCGAGCGCGGGGTCGTGCTCACGATCGATGCGGCCGCGGCCGGGTCCCTGCCCAAACCGGCCCGCTAGAGCTGCAAAACAAACAGTTTTGTTTTAGTATGCGCGCCATGCGGGGGGCAATTCTGATCATCGGGGTCGTGCTTGCTGCGATGTTGATCGGCTGCGGGAGCGACTCTTCTTCGGACACCGACACGTCGGCGGCGAAGCCATTCCGGATTCCTGCGCCGGATCCCGAAGTGGTCTACGCGGAGGACATGAAGTTCAAACCGAACGGCCTCGTCGGCCCTGAGCCGAAGCCGATCATTCCCGACGTGCCGGCACCCGATCACCTCGCTCTGTTCGACCTGAAGGAAGGCATCGGTCCACTTGCCGATCCGGAAAGCACGATCACCGTGCAGTACGTCGGCTATCTCTACGACTCCAAGAAGAAGTTCGACTCTTCCTGGGATCAGGGCAAACCCCTCACCTTCCAACTCGGGAAAGGGCAGGTCATCCCCGGCTGGGAAGAAGGCCTTGTGGGGATGGAGGTGAGCGACAGGCGCGAGCTCGTGATCCCGCCGGATCTCGCCTACGGCAACGAAAAAGTCGGCTCGATACCGCCCAACTCCACCTTGGTGTTCGTGGTCGATCTGCTCGACGTCAAGGGCAAGATCGTCGAACCCGACGAATAGGGTCCAGCCGACCTTCCCGCTGTCCGACTCGCATAGGATGCCGCCGATGAAAAAGCTTCTAATGATCTTCGCCGCCTGCCTGGCACTGCTCGTCGCCGGTTGCGGAGGCGACGACGACTCCGCCACCACCTCCTCTTCGGGTTCCACCTCGAGCGAAGAATCGGCTTCGCAGGAAACCGAATCGACCGAGAAGAAGACGAAGCCGAAGGTCGAGGTGCCCAGCGGAGCGCCGCCGAAGTCGCTGGTCGTCAACGACCTCGAAGAAGGCAGCGGTGCCGCCGCGAAAGCCGGCGACGCGGTCTCGGTCCAGTACGTGGGCGTCAATTACAAGACGGGCAAAGAATTCGACGCTTCCTGGGATCGCGGCGAACCCTTCACCTTCACCCTCGGCGCCGGCATGGTGATCCCGGGATGGGACCAGGGAATCGAAGGCATGAAGGTCGGCGGCCGGCGCGAACTGATCATTCCCCCGGACCTCGCCTACGGCTCGACCGGTTCGCCGCCGTCGATTCCGCCCAACGAAACGCTGATCTTCGTCGTCGACCTCGAAGCGGTCGAATAGCGGCCTGAGCGTTCGCTGCCTCTTTCAGGCAGCGGCGCCGAGCATCTCTTCCGCGCGGCGGCCGGCTGCGGTCAGGGAGACGACGACCGCCGCTTCGATCTGCGCGAAGCGTTGCGCGGGAACCGGGACGGAGATCGCCGCCACCGGATCCCCGCCCACGGTGACGGCAACTCCGACGGCGCAGATCCCGGGGGTGTGCTCTTCGCGGTCAAAGGCGAGCCCGGCCGTCCGGATCTCCTCCAGCTCTTCGAGCAGAGCCGCCCTCGTGGTCAGGGTCCGGGGGGTCAGCGCGGCCGGGTGCGACGGCAGCAGTGTCTCGGCGACCTCGACCGGCAGCCCGGCCAGCAGCGCCTTGCCGTTGGCGGTGCAATGGAGCGGGAACAGCTCGCCGACCGAGGAGGTGGCCCGCAGCCTTCGCGGCGCCGGCACCTGATCGACGAAGCGGGCGGCTGCGCCATCGAGGACCGAGAGGTCGACGGTCTCGTCGAGATCGCGCCGCAGGCCGAGGAGCAGCGGCCGCAGGCGCTCGGCCAGCCCTTCGTGGGCGGCGCTGCCGAGGCGGGAGACGGCCGGGCCCAGCCGGACCCGGCCGTCGGCCCCGCGGGCGAGCAGCTCCTCCTCGGTGAGGGCGGTGACGAGTCGGTGGACGGTCGACTTCGGCAGCTCGGTGGCGGCGGCGAGCTCGGTGATCCCCAGCCCCTCGGGGGAGCGCTCCAGCGCCCGCAGGACCGCAGCCGCCCGGGCGATCGACTGGACTCCGCGGGGCCGGTGGCCGGGTCGGCTGCTGTTCTGCATCGTGGAAAGACTAGCTTGTAAAGTGGAACACGTGATCGGCGACAGCTACACGGGGTCGAGCTACGAGCGAGGCGGTCCGGGCTACGAGGAGGCCCGGCGCGCAACCGTCTGGAACGACCGGGCGCCGGATCGCCATCCCGACCTGATCGTGCAGGCGGCCGACGAGGCCGACGTGATCGCGGCGGTGCGCGCCGCGGCCGAGATCGGGGGTGGGATCGGGATCCGCTCGGGCGGCCACAGCTGGGCCGGCAGCCACCTGCGCGACGGCGGGGTGCTGCTCGACGTCTTGGCGCTCGACTCGCTCGAGATCGACGCCGAGGCGATGACCGCGACGGCCGGTCCCGGCTGCCGTGGCGACGAGGCGCTGGCGGCGTTTGCCGAGCGCGACCTCTTCTTCCCGGCCGGGCACTGCCGCGGCGTGGCGCTGGGCGGCTACCTCCTGCAGGGCGGCTTCGGTTGGAACGGCCGCGTGCACGGCCCTGCCTGCATGAGCGTCGAAGCGATCGACGTCGTCACCGCGGCGGGGGAGCTGGTCCGCGCGGACGCCGAGCATCACCCCGACCTCTACTGGGCGGCGAGGGGCGCCGGCCCGGGGTTCTTCGGGGTCGTCACCCGCTTCCACCTGCGTCTCTACCCGCGCCCGCGGCACGTCGCCAACGGCGTCCAGCTGTACGGATTGGACGCGCTGGAGGAGGTCTTCGCCTGGGCACAGGAGGTCGGCCCGCGGGTGCCGCGCACGGTGGAGCTGATGGTGATCCTCCACCGCGACCTCGAGGGCGAGCCGGAGCTTGCGGTCACGGCGCCGGCCCTGGTCGACAGCGCCGAGGAGGCGGCCGGGGCGCTCTCGTTCCTGAGCACCTGCCCGGCCCGGGAGCGCGCCAGGCTCGACGTCCCCAACGTGGAGGTGGGGATTCCGGACCTCTACGCGGCGGTCCACGAGTCCTATCCCGACCGGCACCGCTATGCGGTCGACAACATGTGGACCCACGCACCGGCCGATGACCTCGTGCCGGGACTGCGGCGGATCGCCGAGACCCTGCCCGAGGCCCCGTCGCACATGCTGTGGATGAACTGGGGCCCCAGCCCGGAGCGGCCGGAGATGGCCTTCAGCGTCGAGGACGAGACCTACATCGCCCTCTACGGCGTCTGGCAGGACCGCGCCGCCGACGCGGCCAACGTCGCCTGGCCCGCCGAGCGGATGCGGGAGATGGAGCACCTGGCGAGCGGCATCCAGCTCGCCGACGAGAACCTCGGTCAGCGCCCGGCGCGCTTCGTCAGCGAGGAGAACCTGGCGCGGCTGGACGAGGTTCGCGCCAAGTACGACCCGCAGGGGCTGTTCCACTCCTGGATGGGTCGGCCGTGAACGCCGCGGGCGGGCTCGACGCCTACCTCGCGCGGCCGATGGCGCCAGCGGATCCGGCGGTCCTGGCGGCGATCGAGGCGGGGCCGGTCGATCCGGCCGAGGCGCTGCCCCGGGACCAGCTGGATCGCCTCCTCGATCCGGCACCGCTCGCGGTCGAGACCGGGCGCTGCTTCCTCGCCGACGGTTGCGGTTACGTCGCGGTCCGGACCGCGATGCCGGGAGTGAGCCCGGAGATGGTCGACTGGTGGTTCGACTGGCACCCGCGCGACCCGCTGCGCTACCGGATCTGGCACCCGGAGGCGCACACGGGAAACTCGGTCGAGCCGGCGCCGGTCGCCGGGACGAAGGCGCACTGGGGCACCGTCCATCACCCGGTCGAGGACGTCGGCACCGGTACCGAGCACGTGCGGATCGCCTTCGTGCCGCCGACCGAGCTCGGGTTCGGCAGCGACGCCCTCGACGACCCCGCGGTGGGGACGGTCGTCTGCGGCTGGGTCGGGGACGACCGCCGCCGCATCCGCCACTCGGTCATGGCCCACGTCTTCCTCCGCGACGGCGACGGCCTCGTCCTGCGCAGCCATTTCTGGCTCGGGGCGGCGATCCGGCCTTACCTCCCGGACCCGCTGGCCGGACCGGCCGCCGCGCTTCTCGGCCGTTCCGCCTTTCGCCGCCTCACCCTGCCGCGTGATCTGCCGCGGGCGCTCGGCAGCCACTGCGCCGAGGAGTACGCCAACCTCGCGGCGCTGCTGCCGGAGCTGTACGACCGCTACGCGCAGGAGGGATTGGCATGATCCGGCGATGCCCGCGCCGCTCGCCGAACGACTGACCGCCCAGGCGCTCTCCGGTGAGCCGCTGCGCTCGCCCGAGGCGGTGGCCGAGCGGCTGCTGGCGGTGCAGGGCCAGGATCCGCGTGGGGCGCGGCTGGCGGTGCGGGCGCGGACCGCCGGTGTGACCGCCGCCGACGTCGACCGGGCGCTGACCGAGGATCGCTCGCTGCTGATCACCTGGCTCAACCGGGGCACGCTGCACCTGGTCCGCAGCGAGGACTACCCGATGCTGCACCTGCTGACGGCGCCCACCCACTTCGCCAGCTGCAAGCGCCGGCTGCAGCAGGAGGGGGTCTCGGAGGGCGATGGCGAGCGGGCGATGGCGACGATCGAGAAGACCCTGCGCGAGGAGGGGCCGCTGAGCGGGCAGGACCTGCGCGCGAGACTGGAGAGCGCCGACGTCCCGACAGCGGGACAGATCTTCATCCACCTGATGTTCATGGCCGCGGCGCGCGGGATCCTGGTCCGCGGTCCGATGATCGGCAAGCAGCACGCCTACGTCCTCGTGCGTGACTGGCTGGGGGAGCAGAAGCCAGTCGATCGCGAGCAGGCGGTGACCGAGCTCGCCCGTCGCTACCTCGTCGGGCACGGGCCGGCCGACGACCGCGACCTCGCCCGCTGGGCGGGACTGCCGCTGCGCGACGCCCGCGCCGGGCTGGCGGCGATCGCCGCCGAGCTGGAGCAGCGCGACGACGGGCTGGTCGAGTTGAAGAAGCGGCCGCTCACCGGCCCGACCCCGCCTCCGCGCCTGCTGGGCGCCTTCGACCCGCTGCTGCTCGGCTGGACCTCACGCGAGGAAGTCGTCGGCCCACACAAGATCCTGGTCACGATCAACGGCATCTTCCGGCCCTTCGCCCTGGTCGACGGCCGCGCCGTAGCGACCTGGAAGCTGGCCGGTGGCAAGCTGACGATCGAGCACCTCGAAGAGGTGCGAAAGCAGGACGCCGCTGCGCTCGACGACGAAGCGCAGCGGGTCCTGGAGTTCCTCGGTTCCTAGGCTTGGTCGTCGAGGCGCGGCGGCATCGCGTCGCCGCTCGCCGGCGGCGCCGCATGGCCCGGCAGCGGTTCGGCCTCCTGCTCCCAGACGTGGTTGAGCGAGACCTGCAGGTAGGCGAACATCACCGGCGACAGCAGCAGGTAGAGGATCAGCGCCAGCCAGCCGCTGACCGGCTCGCGACCGGAGACTTTCGAAGCGCCCTGGACCCGCCTCGTCCCGCGCCAGTAGCTGACCAGCGGGGGAACGATGATCAGGAAGCCCGGGAAAAGCGCCAGCAACGAGTTGGTCGGGTTCTGGCCGAGGTCGAAGCCCTTGGCCTCGCCGTAGGCTTTCAGCTCCTTGTTGACCTTGTACCACCAGACCAGGTGGTAGATGCCGAGGGTGATGATCGGCAGCAGGGCCACGGCCCAGGGGCTGCGCACCTTCACCTCATGCTCGGTGCCGCGAATCTTCATCTCGTAAGCCATTGCGCTCCGTTCGAAATCGTGGACGGACTCGGTTGAACCTAGCGCCGGATTCGACGCCGTCAACGAATCTCCGCTCGGCCTACCCCAACTTCGGCGTGCGCCAGGGTGCTTCCAGGCGCCCGACCAGCTCGTCGCCGAGGCCCTCGATCGGGACTCGGACCTGCTCCAGGGAGTCGCGGTCGCGGAGGGTGACGGTGTCGTCTTCCATCGTCTGGTGGTCGACGGTGATGCCCCAGGGGGTGCCGATCTCGTCCTGGCGGCGGTAGCGCTTGCCGATCGAGCCGCCCTCGTCGAACTCGGCCGGGAGGCGGCGGCGCAGATCCTGGAAGAGCTCACGCGCCTTCTCCGGCATTCCCTCCTTGGAGACGAGGGGGAGGACGGCGACCTTGACCGGGGCCAGGCGCGGGTGCAGGCGCAGGACGGTGCGCTGGCGTCCCTCCACATCCTCGACCTCGTAGGAGTCGACGAGGAAGGCGAGGGTGGCGCGGTCGGCGCCGGCGGCCGGCTCGATCACGTGGGGGACGTAGCGCTCTTTGGTCTGCTGGTCGAAGTACTCGAGCTTCTCGCCGGAGAACTTGGCGTGCTGGGTGAGGTCGAAGTCGCCGCGGTCGGCGATCCCCTCCAGCTCCGACCAGCCGATCGGGAAGAGGTACTCGATGTCGCTGGTCGCCGAGGAGTAGTGGGAGAGCTCGTCCTCGCCGTGGGCGCGGACCCGCAGGTGGTCGGGGCGGATGCCGAGCTCGGTGTACCAGCGCTCGCGCTCGTCCATCCAGTGCTGGTGCCACTTCTGCGCCTCGGCCGGCGGCACGAAGAACTCCATCTCCATCTGCTCGAACTCGCGGGTGCGGAAGATGAAGTTGCCGGGGGTGATCTCGTTGCGGAAGGACTTGCCGACCTGGGCGATCCCGAACGGCGGCTTCTTGCGGGCGAAGCCGAGCACGTTCTTGAAGTTGATGAAGATGCCCTGCGCCGTCTCCGGGCGGAGGTAGACGGTCGCGCCCTCCTCGGCGACCGGGCCGACGTGGGTTTCGAACATCAGGTTGAACTGGCGCGGCGCGGAGAGCTCGCCGCCGCACTGGGGGCAGACCAGCTCGGCGTTCGGATCGCCGCCCTCGGCCTCGACCGCCTCGCGCAGGTGGTCCTCCCGCCAGCGTTTCTTGCACTTGCCGAGGCACTGGACCAGCGGGTCGGTGAAGCCGGCGAGGTGGCCCGAGGCCTCCCACACGCGCGGGTGCTGGAGGATCGCCGAGTCGAGGGCGACGATGTCGTCGCGCTCCTGCAGCATCGCCTTCCACCACTCGGCCTTGACGTTGTTCTTCAGCAGCACGCCGTAGTGGCCGTAGTCGTAGGTCGAGCCGAGGCCGCCGTAGATCTCCGAGGAGGGGAAGACGAAGCCGCGCCGTTTGCACAGCGCGACGATCTCCTCCATCGTCACCTCGGTCGGGCGGGTTCCCTGCTCGGTCGCCATGGCTGGAACGGTAGCGGCTGCGATAATCCCGCAGCCCCATGCCCATCTACGAGTACAAGTGCGACAACGGCCACGTCTTCGATGTGATCCAGAAGATGACCGACGAGCCGCTGCGCGAGTGCCAGGAGTGCGGCGCCCACGCGGCGCGGGTGCTGAGCGCCCCGGCGATCCACTTCAAGGGCTCGGGCTTCCACAACACCGACTACGGGACGCGCAAGGGCGGCGCCAACGGGGGCTCCTCGGAGGGCGGTTCGGGCTCGGGCGACTCGGGGTCCTCCTCGAAGGCGGATTCGGGCAAGAGCGAGTCGAAGTCGGACTCCAAGCCGGCCGCCAAGACCGCCGACTGAGCTCGATGTCGGGGCAGGTGCGGGTCGGCCTGGTTTGGCGCTTCGCCTTCGGCGTCGGGGCGATCGTCGCTCCCATCGTCGCCTACGCCCTGGCGGCGCTGCTGGTCGACGGGCACGCGCAGGAGAGCTACTTCGATGCGGTCTCCCAGATCCTGCCCGTGCTGCTTCTGGCACTGGCGATCGAGCAGCGCTACTTCACCCGGGCGGGAAGCGAACGGGCGCCAGAGTCGCCGGTGCAGTTGGAGCTGGCGGGGCGCCGCCTCGACGATCGCTCGATGGCGCGCTGGTACACGCTGGCCGCGCGGGTCTACGCGCTGGTCGTGCTCATCCTGCTCGGCTTCGGCGAGTGGATCGCGGTCGAAGTCCTCGCCACCGGTGAATCCTCCGGCGCCGACCTGAAGAACACCGCCGGCTCGCTGGCGGCCGGCTTCACCGCCCTGATCGTCTCGGCGCTGGTCGGCACCAAGCAGGCCGCCGAGTGACGATTGGTGAGTTAACCCGCCTATAGCGCGGTTAACTCACCAATCGTCAGCCGTTCAGCAGCTTGTCGACGGCCTTGCGGCGGACCGACTCGGGGACTTCGATCGAGCCTTCTGGGCCCGGCGAGCATTCGGTCGGTTCGGTTCCGCAGAGGATTTCGGCCGGGGCGCTGCCGCCGATCCCGGCGGCGAGGACCAGCTGCGGCATCGTGAAGAAGCCCATGTCGCTGACGAACGCTTTCGGCGCGTCCCAGCCGATGATCGGGCCGTGGATGAAGTTGTAGGGGGCTCGCAGGGGGTCGGTCAGGCGGTCCTTGATCCCGTTGATCACTTCCTGCTGGGCGCGCTCGCGGTCGAGGTCGTCGTAGCCGCCGAGCGAGTAGACGCTCTTGCCGGGACCAGGGCATTCGCTGACGTGGCGGACTCGCGAGTAGGCGAGCGCCTTTTCGCCGTTGAGGGTGTTCTCGCCCTTGTGCAGGCGGATGGACGATCCGCCCTGGCCGCCCCCGGCGCCGCCGGAGATGTCGGCGCAGAGCTTCACCGGGACGTCGACCTCGATCCCGCCGACGGCGTCGATCAGGTCTTCGAAGCCGGTGAAGTCGACGATCGCGACGTGGTCGATCTGGATGTCGAGGAACTGTTCGATCGCCTTGATCTGCAGACCGGCACCGCCGAAGGCGAAGGCGCCGTTGATCTTCTGCGGTGCCTGTCCGGGGATCTCCGCGAAGGAGTCGCGGGGGATCGAGAGTTTGCGGAAGGCGCCGCCGCCGGCGCGGACCAGCATCAGCGTGTCGGCGCGGAATTCGCCCTGGAAGCAGGGGTCGTGGGGCTTCTCGCCCTTCGACTGCTGTTCGAAGCACTCCTCGGAGGTGTTGCCGTCGCCGCTGCCCGGCGGCCGCGCGTCGGTCCCGAGCAGGAGGATGGTCTGCGCGCTCGGCAGCAGGAAGGGGTTGCCGTGCAGCGCGTCGCGCGCTTCGCCGGAGAGCTTGAAGGACTGGAGCTGGGCGGAGACGGCGAAGGCGAGGAAGCTGATCAGGATCCAGCCGAGGGCCGCGAAGCCGACCCATTTGAGCAGGCGCTTGACGTTGAACGGCGCCCGCGGCGACCCCGGACGGCGCGGCTCCCTGTCCCGCTTGGGCTTGCGTGAAGGCAACCTTGCACGGTCGCGCAGGGAAGACAGATCCGCGCCTTTCAGGCGGGAAAACAGCCCCTTGCGGGAGCGGTAGACGTTGTATTCGGGCGGCTCGGGTGGCCGCTGCTCGCCGTCGGGGGTCATGAAAGGCTAGAAATCATGGCGATGTACTCGGTCATCCGCCTCCCAGCCTCCTGCCGCTCGTGAGCGGCGGCGAGACGATCGGGGTCGATCTCGGGGGCACGAAGATGCTCATCGGGGTTCTTTCCGAGGCCAACACCGATCCCCTCTACGAGCAGCGCGAGGCGTCGACCGGCCAGACCGAGGACGAGCTGGTCGAGCTGCTGGTGCGCGAGGTGACCGAGGCGCGCGAAGCGCGCCCGGACGTGACCGCCGTCGGCCTCGGGATCCCGGCGACGATCGACCACGACGACGGCATCGCGGTCTCGGCCGTCAACCTGCCGCTCGCCGACCTGGCGATCCGCGACATCGTCAGCGAGCGGGTCGGCCTGCCGGTCTTCGTCGACAACGACGGCAACGTCGCCGCCTACGCCGAGTACCTCTACGGCGCCGCCCGGGGCATGCCGCACATGGTGATGCTGACGGTCGGCACCGGGATCGGCGGCGGGCTTGTCCTCAACGGCGAGATCTACCGCGGGTCGACGGGAGCGGGGGCCGAGCTGGGCCACGTCGTGATCCAGGCCGACGGGCCGCCCTGCCAGGGCAACTGCCCCAACCACGGCTGCGTCGAGGCGCTCGCGTCCGGCACGGCGCTCGGCCGCGAGGGGCGGGCGGCGGCGGAAAGCTCACCCGACTCCGCCCTGGGCAAGGTCCTCGCCGATGGCGGTGAGGTCGACGGCAAGGTCGTCACCGAGTGCGCCCTCGCCGGCGACGAAGTCGCGATCGGCGTCTTCGAGCTGATCGGCAGCCGGCTCGGGGTCGCCTGCTCCAGCTTCGCCAACGTCTTCCAGCCCAACGCGATCGTCGTCGGCGGCGGCGTGATCGCGGCCGGCGACCTGCTGCTGGACCCGGCCCGGCGCGAAGTCCGCGAACGGGCGCTGAACCCGATGAACCAGACGCCGATCCTCGAGGCGACGCTCGGCAACGACGCCGGGATGATCGGCGCCGCGGCGATGGCGCGCAGCGAGCTCGCCAAGGCCGCCAGCTGATGCCCGGCGCCCTCTTCGTCTGCCCCACCCCGATCGGCAACCTCGACGACATCACCCCGCGGGTGCGCGAGGCGCTGGTCGGCGCCGACTTCATCGCCTGCGAGGACACCCGCCGCACCGGCTCGCTGCTCGACAAGCTGCGGATCCGGCCGGCGCCGCGGCTCGTCTCCTTCCACGAGGGCAACGAAGCGGCGCGGGCGGTCGAGCTCTCGCAGCGGATCGAACGGGGGGAGGTCGTCGCCCTCGTCTCCGACGCGGGGATGCCGGCGATCTCCGACCCTGGCTACAAGCTGATCCGCCGCTGCATCGACCGCGCGCTGGAGGTGACCGTGTTGCCGGGCCCCTCGGTGGTCCCGGTCGCCCTGGTCGCCTCCGGCCTGCCGACCGACAAATGGCGCTTCGAGGGATTCATGCCGCGCCGGGCGGGGGAGATGGAGCGGGTTCTGCGCTCGGCCGAGACCGTCGTCGCTTTCGAGTCGCCGCGGCGGGTGGGGGAGTCCCTCGCCGCCCTCGCCTCTCTTGCCCCCGACCGCGAGGCGGCCGTCTGCCGCGAGCTGACCAAGATCCACGAGGAGGTCGCTCGCGGCTCCCTCGGCGAGCTCGCCCGCCGTTTCCGCGGTGACGTCAAAGGCGAGATCGTCCTCGTCATCGGCCCCGCTGCCTCGAGCGAGCACGACAAAGACGTCGGCTTCGCCGTCGACGCCCTCCGCCACCTGGTCCAGTCCGGCGCCCGCCCGCGAGCCGCGGCAAGCGTCGTCGCCGCATTGACCGGCACCCGCGCCAACGACCTCTACAAGGCACTGACCGGGCGCGAGGCGCGCAAGTAGCCTCTGGACTTCGTGAGCAGCTTCTACGTCACCACCCCGATCTACTACGTCAACGCCGAGCCCCATCTGGGGCACGCGTACTCGACGATGGCCGCCGACATCCTCGCTCGGCACCACCGGCAGCGGGGGGACGACGTCTTCTTCCTGACCGGGACCGACGAGCACGGGGAGCCGGTCGAGAACGCGGCGAAGAAGGCGGGGGTGACTCCGCAGGAGCTGGCCGATACGAACGCGGCCAAGTTCGAGGGGCTGATGCCGACGATCGAGGCCACGAATGACTTCTTCATCCGCACCAGCGATCCGCGGCACGAGGAGCAGGTCGCCGAGATCATCCAGCGCGTCTATGACAACGGCTGGGTGACGAAAGGGACCTACGAGGGCTGGTACTGCCCCCGCTGCGCCGACTTCAAAACCGAGCGCGAGCTGGGCCCGGACAACACCTGCCCGATTCATGAGATTCCGCTGGAGCGGGAGAAGGAGGACAACTGGTTCTTCAAGCTCTCCGCCTTCCAGGCGCAGCTCGAAGGCCTTTATGAGGAGCGGCCGGACTTCGTCGTCCCCGACTTCCGCCGCAACGAGGCGCTCTCGTTCGTCAAAGGCGGGCTGGAAGACGTCTCGCTCTCTCGCCCCAACCTGAAGTGGGGGCTGCGGCTGCCCTGGGACCCCGAGCAGCGGATGTACGTCTGGTTCGACGCCCTCCTCAACTACGTCACGGCGCTGACCTTCGCCCGCGAGGGGGAGGACCTGACCGATCGTTACTGGCCCGCCGACCTGCACGTGATGGCGAAGGACATCCTCAAGTTCCACGCGGTGATCTGGCCGGCGCTGCTCTGGGCCGCCGATCTGGAGCCGCCGAAGCGGATGGTGATCCACGGCTTCCTGCTGATGGGCGAGAAAAAGATGTCGAAGAGCCTGGGGAACGTGCTCGACCCGTTCGAGGTGATCGATCGCTTCGGCGCCGACGCGCTGCGCTTCTACCTCTTCCGCGAGGTCAGCTTCGGCCAGGACGGCTCGGTCTCCACCGCCGGCTTCGAGCAGCGCTACGAGACCGAGCTCGCCAACGACTACGGCAACCTCGCCAGCCGGGTGCTGGCGATGGTCGACCGCTACCGCGACGGCACCGTCCCGGCCGCCCAGGTCGACGCCACCCTGGCCGAGGACTTCGAAGGCGCGGTCGAGCGTTTCAGCGACCTGCTCGACAGCGCCGAGCTGAGCCAGGCGCTTGACGGCGTCTGGGTCCTGGTCAGGCGCCTCAACCGCTATGTCGAGGAGACCAAGCCGTGGGAGCTGGCCAAGGACGAGGCCGACCCCGAGCGCCTCGACGAAGTCCTCTACAACCTGGTCGAGGGGCTGCGGGTGACGACGCTCCTCCTCCATCCGTACCTGCCGGCGACCAGCGAGACCCTGCTGGCGGCGCTGCGCGAAGACGGCCGCGCCCTGGCCGAGCTCGGCACCCGTCCTGGCGGCCAGCCGATCGAACGGACCCCGGCGCTCTTCCCGAAGATCGAATCCCCGGCCTGATGGGCGCGCCGGTCCTCGCCGTCCGGGAGCTGAGCAAGCGCTACGGGAGGCAGGAGGCGCTCGCCGGCGTCGACCTGGAGGTGGGGGCGGGGCAGCTGGTCGGGCTGCTCGGCCCGAACGGCGCCGGCAAGTCGACGCTGACGAAGATCGCCTGCGGCCTGGTCCGTCCCAGCGGCGGCGGGGTCGAGGTCCTGGGCCAGCCGGCGGGCTCGCCTCCAGCGCGGGCCGCGCTCGGTTACCTGGCCGAGCTCTTTCGCTTCCCCGGCTGGTGCACCGCCGACGAGCTGCTGCGCTTCCACCAGCGCCTGGTCGGCTCCGGCGGGGGCGAGGCGGAGCGGCGCGAGCTGCTCGGCCTGGTCGAGCTCGGCGACGCGGCCGGCAAGCGGGTCGAGGCGATGTCGAAGGGGATGCAGCAGCGGCTGGGAGTCGCCCAGGCCCTGGTCGGCTCCCCGCGCCTGCTGCTGCTCGACGAGCCGACCAGCGCCCTCGACCCGGTCGGGCGGCGGATCGTCCGCGAGCTGCTCGAGGAGCTGCGCCGCCGCGAGGTCGCGGTGCTGCTCAACTCCCACCTGCTGAGCGAGGTGGAGCTGATCTGCGACCACGTCGCGATCATCGCCGGCGGGCGCCTGGTCAAGGCCGGGACGCCGGCGGAGCTGGCCGGGCCGGCGGCGGTCGAGGTCGAGACCGGCTCCGGAGTCCGGACCTTCGACGGCGCGGTTCGCGAGGACGCGCCGCAGATCGTCGCTGAGCTTGTCGCCGCCGGCGAGCGCGTCTACCGGGTCGAGGTCCGCCACAGCTCGCTCGAAGACGTCTACCTCGACGCGGTCGGCGGGCAGACGGGATGAGCCGCGGCCAGTTGCGCGCGGCCGCGGCGGTGGTCGGCCTCTCGATCCAGGAGGGGGTCCGCAAGCGCGTCTTCCTCGCGGTGCTGGTCCTGACCGCCGGCTTCCTGGGGCTCTTCGGCCTCGGCGCCCACTTCGCCTTCCGGGACGTCGACGAATTCGCCGCCGGGGTGCCCGGGGTGCTCGACGCCCACGCCTTCACCGGGGCGACGATCTTCGGCCTGGCGATGTTCGCGACGCTCTTCCTCGGCGCGGTGCTGGCGGTCTTCCTCACCCTCGGCGTGGTCCGCGGCGACGCCGAATCGGGGCTGCTGCAGCCGATCGTCGTCCGCCCGATCGGCCGCACGACGATGCTGGTCGCACGCTTCGCCGGCGCCGCCCTGCTCTCGGCCGGCTACGTGCTTGTCGTCTACCTCGCCGCCTGCGCGATCACCGAGCTGACCGGCAACTGGTCACCGGACCACCTGCTCGGCCCGGCGCTCGGACTCGCCCTGGCGGTGGCGATTATCGCCGCGCTCTCCCTGCTCGCCTCGACCGTCCTCTCGGTGACCGCGCAGGGCATCGTCGTCTTCATGGTTTTCGGGGCGGGGCTGACGGCAGGTCTGATGGCGCAGATCGGCACCGCGATCGACTCGGACTCGCTGCACGAGATCGGCCGCGTCGCGAGCTGGACGCTGCCGTTCGAGGGGCTCTACGCGGCCAGCCTGCACGCGCTGATCGCCGACACCACCGGGCTGACCGGCGTGGTCCTGCAGCTGGGACCGTTCGGCGGCTCCGAAGCAGCCGGGCCGGGCCTGATCGCCTGGGCGTTCGCCTACCTGCTCGGCGTCGTCGCCCTCGCCGCCTTCGTCTTCTCGCGGCGCGACCTCTGAGGCAATGATCCAGCGATGTGCCTTTTGCTCGCTATGCGGACATAAGGAACACCGCTAGGCGAGCAGCCCCGGCCCGACCTCGTCCAGCCGGGTCAGGCCGCAGAGCGCCATCGTCAGGTCGAGCTCGGCGAGGACCATCTTCAGCACCGCTTCGACCCCGGCCTGACCGTCGAGCGCCAGACCCCAGACGTAGGGGCGGCCGAGGCAGACGGCGTCGGCGCCGAGGGCGAGCGCCTTCAGCGCGTCGGCCCCTCCCCGAATCCCGCTGTCGAACAAGATCGCGAGATCTTGGTCGCCGACCGCCGCGGCGATTGCCGGCAGCGCCTCCAGCGAGGCGATCGCGCCGTCGACCTGGCGGCCGCCGTGGTTGGAGACGACGATCCCGTCGACACCGCGGCTGACCGCCTCGCGGGCGTCGTCGGCGTGCTGGATCCCCTTGACTACGATCGGCAGCGAGGTCATCTCGCGCAGCTGGGCGAGGTCGTCCCAGCTCAGGGCCGGGTTCGCCTGGACGCCGAGGAAGTGGCCGGTGGCGGCGCCGACGTCCTCCTCCGGCGGCTTCTCGAGGGCGGCGCGGAAGACTGGGTCCTGGAAGTAGTTGGCGACGCCCATCCCGTTGAGGAACGGCAACCAGGCCTGCTGCAGGTCGCGCGGCTTCCAGCCGGGGATGAAGGTGTCGACGGTGAGGACGATCGCGCCGTAGCCGGCCCGCTCGGCCCGCTCGACGAAGCTGCGCGCCAGCTCCGGGTCGTTGGGCCGGTAGAGCTGGAACCAGCGGGGAGCGCCGCCGCCGGCCTCGGCTACCTCCTCGAGGCTGAAATGGGAGGCGGTGCTGACGATCATCGGCGCGCCGACCGCGGCGGCGGCGCGGGCGGTGGCCAGCTCGCCGTCGGGGTGGACGACCGCCTGGACCCCGATCGGGGCGAGCAGAAGTGGCGCCGGCATCGCCGTGCCGAGGACGGTCGTGGAGAGGTCGCGGGCGGAGACGTCGCGCAGCATCCGCGGCACGATCCGGTGGCGCCGGAAGGCCTCGACGTTGGCGTCGACCGTGTCCTCGGTCCCGGCGCCGGCCCAGACGTAGTTGGCGGCTTTCGGGTCCATCGCCGCCATCGCCTGCGCTTCGAGGTCGGCGACCGGGACCGGGACCGTCGGCGTCTCGCCGCCGAGGCCACGGACGTAGATCTCGCGGTAGTAGTCGGCGGGGTCCGGCATCGGGCGAAGGATAGGCTGACCCACTCGATGATCGACTCCCACACCCACCTGATGCTCTGCGACGGGAGCGAGGAGGAGCTGGTCGCGGCGGCGGTCGAGGCGGGGGTGACGCGGATGCTGACGATCGGGATGGGGCCGGAATCGAACCCGGTCGCGGTGGCGAGCGCGGAGCGCCACGAGGCGGTCTTCGCCGCGGTCGGGCGGCACCCCAACGACGCCACCGGGTTCGACGCCGAGGCCGAGGCGGAAATCCGCCGGTTCGGCGCTCACGAGAAGGTGCGGGCGATCGGCGAGACCGGGCTCGACTTCTACCGCGACACCGCCGCGCCGGAGGACCAGCGGCGCGCCTTCGCGGCCCAGATCGAGATCGCCCGCGAGCTCGGCCTGCCGATCGTGATCCATGCCCGCGACCCCGAGGGGGAGACCGGCGCCACCGACGAGATCTTCGACACCCTCGACGCCACGGCCGGCGAGGCGCCGGTGATTCTCCACTGCTTCTCGGCCCCGCATCGCGTCGCCGATGCGGCCGAGCGCGGCTGGTACTGCTCGTTCGCCGGTAACGCCACCTATCCGAGCGCCAAGGAGCTGCTGTTCGCGGCGACGAAGGTGCCGGCGGACAGGATCCTGGTCGAGACCGACGCGCCCTACCTGGCGCCGCAGCCGCGGCGCGGCAAGCGCAACCAGCCGGCCTTCGTGGTCGAGACCGCGCGTGAGATCGCCGCCGCCCGCGAGGTCTCCTACGAGGAGCTGGAGCAGACGGTGGGGGCCAACGCGCGGGCGCTGTTCGGCTGGTAGCGGTGGTCCGGCTCGGTCAGAACTTCCTCGCCGATCCCAACCTGCTCGACGCGATCGTCCGCGACGCTGAGCTGGCCCCCGGGCACGTCGTGCTCGAGGTCGGGGCGGGCGAAGGGGTGCTGAGCGAGCGGCTCGCCGCGGCCGCGGCGCACCTGCACACGGTTGAGATCGACCGCGGGCTGGAGGAGGCGCTGGCGCCGGTGGCGGCGCTGCCAAACGTCGAGCTGCACTGGGGGGACGCGATGAAGCTCGACCTCGCCTCGCTCGACCCCGTCCCGACGGCGATGGTCGCCAACCTGCCGTACTCGGTGGCGACGCCGCTGATCCTGCGGACGATCGAGCTGCTGCCTTCGCTGCAGCGCTGGACGGTGATGGTCCAGCGGGAGATCGCCGACCGGCTGCGGGCGGGCCCCGGCAGCCGCACCTACGGGGCGCCGAGCGCGGCCGTCCAGCTCGCCTGCGAGGTGGAGCTGCTGCGGGCCGTCGACCCGGCGGTGTTCAAGCCGCGGCCGCGGGTCGACTCGGCGATCCTGCGCCTGCGGCGGACCGGGCCCGGCGCCGATGCAGAGACGCGGAAGCTGATCCGCGCCGCTTTCGCCCACCGCCGCAAGTCGCTGGCGCGCTCGCTCGAGCACGCGGCGCCCGGGGGCCTGGCGTCGACGCGGGCAGCGCTGGCCGAGCTGGGGCTGCCGGAGGACGCCCGCGCCGAGGCGCTGTCTCCGGAGCAATTCGCCGCCCTCTCCGCCAAGCTGCGCGGCTGATGCTGCTCCGCGCCCCGGCCAAGCTCAACCTCTGCCTCTACCTGGGGCCGACCCGCGAGGACGGCCTGCACGAGCTCTGCTCGCTGTTCGAGCCGCTGGGGCTGGCCGACCTGATCGAGGTCACCCCGGCCGAGCGCGACGAGGTGGTCTGTCCCGGAGTCGAGGGCGAGAACCTGGCGGCGAGAGCGCTGGCCGGCCTGCGCGAGCGCGGCTGGGAGCACGAGCCGCTGCGGGTCGAGATCGAGAAGAGGGTGCCGGTAGCGGCCGGGCTCGGCGGCGGCAGCGGCGACGCCGCCGCGATCCTCCGCCTCGCCGCCGGCGAGGTCGCCGACCTGTCGCAATTGGCGGCCGAGCTGGGCGCCGACGTCCCCTCCCAGCTCCGTCCCTCGCTGGCCCTGGTCCGCGGCGCCGGCGAGCTGGTCGAGCCGCTGCCCGATCCGGCCGAGCACGCCGCGGTGCTGCTGCCGGGCGGGGGCGGGCTCGCCACCGCGGCCGTCTTCGCCGAGTGCGACCGGCTCGGCCTCGGCCGTTCCGCGGCCGAGCTGGAGGAGCTGGCGGGACGACTGCGCCAGGCCGCCGGCTCCGGCGCCTCGCCGCTCGGCTATCCCGAGCTGCTGGTCAACGACCTCGAGCCAGCGGCCCGCTCGTTGCGGCCCGACGTCGGCGACGCGCTCGACGCGCTGCGCGACGCCGGCGCTCCGCTGGCGCTCCTCAGCGGCTCCGGCCCGACCGCGGTCGGGGTCTTCCCCGACCTCGCCGCCGCCGCGGCCGCCGCCGAGCGGCTCGACACCGACGAAGCGATCGTCTGCGCCGCCGGGCGCGCGAAACTGGCGCCATGAAGCTGCCGGGGGAGGGCGAGGGGAAGAGCACCCGCAAACGGCTGCTGATCGGAGCCGCGGTCGTGGTCGTCGGGCTCTTCTACTACTTCATCAGCCGCCAGCTCGGCCACCTCGACCTGCAGAACCTGCTGGAAGAGATCTCCGAGACGCTCGGCGCCTGGACCTACCTGCTGGTCGGCGTCTTCGCCTTCGCCGAGACCGGCGCCGGCATCGGCCTGGTCGTGCCGGGGGAGACGACGATGCTGCTCGGCGGTGCCGTCGCCGGCCAGGGCGCGATCGACCTCTACGTGCTGATCGCGATCGCCTGGTTCGCCGCCTGGCTCGGCGACACCACCAGCTTCTTCCTCGGCCGCCGCCTCGGCCGCGAGTTCGTGCTCAAGCACGGGGCCCGGGTCGGGATCAGCCACGAGCGCTTCGAAAAAGTCGAGGACTACTTCAGACGCCACGGCGGCAAGACGATCTTCATCGGCCGCTGGATCAGCCTCGTCCGCGCCCTCGCCCCGTTCATCGCCGGCAGCTCGCGGATGAGCTACCGAGGCTTCGTCCCCTACAGCATCCTCGGCACCGGCCTCTGGGCCTCGCTACACATCCTCGTCGGCTACTTCTTCAGCCGCAGCATCGAGACCGCCGGCCACTACGCCGCCCGCGGCGCCTTCGCGCTGGCAAGCCTGATCGCGATCGTGATCGGCACGGTCTACCTCTTCCGCTTCCTCAAAGTCGAGGCGAACCGGGAGAAGGCGGTGCGCTGGATGGGGGAGCACCGGCTGACCGCCTGGATCGTCGAGCTCTCCCGTCGTCCCCAGATCCGCTTCCTCTGGGAGCGGGTGACGCCGGGCGGCACCTTCGGGCTCGAATTCACCTCGCTGATGGCGGCGCTGGCGGTCTCGCTCTTCGTGCTCGTCGCCTACACGGTGATCGTCGGCGGCGATCCCGGCCCGACTCCCGGCGACGAAACCGCGGTCGAAATTGCCGAATGGCTCCAGACCGATTTGCTCACCAGCCTCGCCAAGGTCGTCACCTTCTTCGGCTCCGGCGGCTTCACCTGGGCGCTGGCCCTGGTCTGCGCCGCGCTGCTCGCCTGGCGCCGGCGCTGGACCGAGTTCTGGGTGCTGCTGGTGGGGATGACGATCACCCAGGTCGGGATCATCGAGATCAAGGACGCGGTCGACCGGCCGCGGCCGCCGGAGCCGCTCGTCGACAGCTCCGGCTCCTCCTTCCCCAGCGGCCACGCCGCCCACTCGGTCATCTACCTCTGGCTGGCGGTGACGATCGTCCTGCGCCTGCGGCCCGGGATGGCCCGCGCCACCGCGGTGGTCGTCACCGGGATCGTGCTGACGGCGCTGGTCGGCCTCTCGCGCGTCTACCTCAACGTCCACTACCTATCCGACGTCAACGCCGGCTGGGCGCTGGGTGCGGCGGCCTTCTCTTTCTGCGCCGCCGTCGGGTTGGTCGTCTCTCAAGTGCGCCACAATCCGGACCAGTGACTGTCCTCGCGCTGACCGACCTCGGTCACCAATACGTTCTCTACGCCGCGGCCGGGGTGATCTGCCTCGCGATCTTCGTGACCCTGATCCTGGTCCCGGCGCTGAGCGCCTACGGCCGGATCTGGGAGAAGGCGGCGGCGGGATTCCTCTCGCTCTTCGTCCTCGCGGCGCTGGTGATCGGCGGCGTCGTGATCGGGCTGGCCGTCGTCTACTACTACACGGACATAGTCAACTTCCTGAACGGCACCTGACGCTGCGCGGGGCGTTGTCCTCGGTCGCCCAGATAGCGCTGCTATTTGGGCTCCCGCGTCCTTGCCCTGCTCGATCCGGCGCCGTCAGGGAGGTATCCGGATAATGGCCGGATGCCCAGTTCCGGGACCAGCGAGCGCGCGGGCCTGCTCGACGCGCTCTCCGAAGCGGTCGAGTCCGGCGCCGGCCTGCCGGCCGTCGCCCGCGCCGCGGCGCGGCTGCTCGACGCCAGCGTCGCCCTGATCGACCGCTCCAGCGCGGTCCTCGCGGTGGCGGGTGCCTCCTCCGACCAGGAGCAGAAGCTGCTCTCCGGCGGCGAGGGGGTGACCGCGGTCGAGCTGCGGGTCGCCGACACCGTGGTCGGCGAGCTGCGCTACCGGGCCAAGGCCGCTCCCGACCCGACGATCGCCCGGATGGTGACGACGCTGCTGGCCCTGGAGCTGGAGCGCTCGCGCTCGCCCGAGTGGGAGAGCGAGGAGGCCGCCGGCGCCTTCGTGCGGGCGGTGCTGCGGCGCGAGGTGACCGACCGCCGCGACATCGTCGCCCAGGCCTCGGAGCTCGGCGCCGACCTCGATCGCGGCGCCGGCGTGGTCGTGCTGCGGGCGGCGCCGCGCTCGGCGCAGACCGGCGAGTGGCGCGAGCGGGTCCTGGTCCTGGCGCAGCGGGCGCTGCGGGCGCTGGCGCCGGGCTCGCTGGCGGCCAGCGACGGCGGCGAGGCGGCGGCCGAGATCGCCGCGATCGTCCCCGCCGAGGACGACGAGCGGCTGGCCCGGGCCGCGGCCGGACTCTCGCGCGAGCTCGACGACAGCCTCGGCGGCTTCCACCTGGCCGTCGGCCGCAGCCGCCGGGCAGCCGACCCGGTCGACCTCTACCGCGCCGGCAGCGAGGCGCAGCTGGCGGTCAACGTCGGCGAGGCCGAGGGGCGCGCCTCGCTGGCCTTCGAGGACACCGGCGCCTACCGGTTGCTGCTCCCGGCGATGAGCGAGGACCCGGCCGAGCTCGAACGCTTCTACGCGGAGACGGTTGAGCCGCTGGTCGCCTACGACGACCAGTACGAGACCGAGCTGGTCACCACCGTCGAGGCCTACCTCGACAACGACGGCAACGTCGCCGCCACCGCCAAACAGCTCTTCACCCACCGCCACACGATCCGCTACCGCCTCGAGCGCGTCCGCGAGCTCTGCGGCCACGACGTCAGCGCCACCGAGGGGCGGGAGAAGCTCGGCCTCGGCCTGAAGGCGATGCGGGTCCTCGGCATCGCATCCCCCCGCGGCCCGGCCCTGGAGCCCGGCGCCAAGGGCGGCAAGGTCGCCCGCTCGGCGGAGGAGTAGGCGAGGGCGGAGTTCCGGGGAGAGGGTTCGAACCCCTGCTTCTTGGACCAAAACCAAGCGTGCTACCGACTACACCACCCCGGATCGCGCTCCGAGCGTAGCGCCACGCACCCGAGTGGTCATTCCTACGTGCAGAGCACGTCGGATTGACCTTTCGCACTGCAGCGTCCGCGTAGGCGTTTAGGTTTCGTCGCATGGAGATCGGAGGAGCTTCGCTCGACCCTGAGGTGCGCGAGGGGCTGGGCCGCAGTTGGAAGGCGCTGATGTTCATCGGCGTCGCCGCGATCCTGCTCGGCTGCATCGCGATCCTGGTCCCCGCCGTGGCCTCGGTCGGGGCGGCGATCTTCATCGGCTGGCTGCTGCTGTTCGTCGGCATCGTCCTGGTCGCCGCCGCCTTCTCCGCCCACTCGATCGGCAGCCTGGCGCTGCGGATGCTGTGGGCGGTGCTGACCGTGATCGTCGGCCTCTGGCTGATCGTCGAACCGCACAACGGCACCCTGACCCTGACCTTCGTACTGGGGGTCTACTTCCTCTTCATGGGCCTCACCCGGACGGTGATCGCCTTCATCGCCCGCGGCGAGCCGAACGCCGGCCTGCTCGGCCTCAGCGGCATCGCCGGCCTCCTGATCGGGATCCTGATCCTCGCCAAGTTCCCCAGCAGCGCCGACTGGGCCATCGGCCTCCTCGTCGGAATAGACCTCATCTTCGCCGGCTGGACCCTCACCTCGGTAGCGCTGCTGGGCAAAGACCTGGCCAAGCGCGCTTAGTGCAAACAGCTATTGACTGAGGCTCCCGGCGGGCGGGTCCTGTCACGGCAGGGGACCCACCTTGTCTTCCGGTAGCTAAAGCTTCCTCAGACATGGTCCCCCCTACCGTGCCACCCGCCCGAGAGGCCAAGTCGAAGAGCTGTTTTTCGTCGGCAGACGACGTTCCCCCGGGCGGGTGGCTCCGGTGTGGGGGTTGCCGAGCATCCAGCGCAGGTAACCCCCATCAGCCGGAGACGGGCCCCGCCCGCCACCAGCATCGTCCGACAGGTCTTGTGCGCCGGATGGCTTCGTCCCACAGATGGACTGCTGCGCGAATACGATTCCCGGGTGAGTTCGCCTCTGGTTTTGGTCATGGCGGCGGGCGAGGGCACGCGTATGCGTTCGTCGCTCCCGAAGATGCTGCACCCCGTTTGCGGGCGCCCGATGGTCGCCTGGCCGATCCACGCTGCGCGCGCGGCCGGCGCCGGCCGGGTGGCGGCGATCGTCTCGCCCGGGCGAGACCTGTCCGCCGGTCTTCCCGACGAGGTCGAGACGGTCGAGCAGCCGCAGCCCGACGGCACCGGCGGCGCGATTCGCGCCGCCCTTCCGCTGATCGAGGAAAGCGAGACCGTGCTGGTGCTCTCCGGCGACCACCCGCTGATCTCGGCCGAGATCGTCTCCGCGTTCCTGTCCGCCCACGAGGGCTCCGGCGCCGCCGCGACGGCGATGACGATCGAGCTCGACGACCCCGGCTCCTACGGCCGCGTCGTCCGCAGCGCCGACGGCCAGGTCGAGCGCGTGGTCGAGGCCAAAGCCGTCGGTGACGCCGACGCCGGTCAGCTCGCGATCCGCGAGATCAACGCCGGCACCTACGCCTTCGCCGCCGCTCCGCTCGCCGAAGCCCTCAGGGGCCTCTCGAACGACAACGCCCAGGGCGAGTACTACCTGCCCGACGTCTTCCCGGCCCTGCGCCAGGCGGGCCACACCGTCCTCGCCCACGCCGCCGACGACTTCGCCGTGACCATGGGGGTCAATAACCGCGCCGACCTCGCCGCGGTCGAGGCCGAGGCCCGCCGCCGCCTGCTCGAGACCCACATGCTGGCCGGCGTCACCGTCGTCGACCCCGCCTCGACCTGGGTCGACGCCGGGGTCGAGATCGCCGCCGACGCCCGGATCGAGCCCGGCACCACCCTGCGCGGCGAGACCGCGATCGCAGAGGGCGCCGTCGTCGGCCCGCTCAGCACCCTGATCGACTGCTCGGTCGGCGCCGGCTCCCAGGTCCTGCACTCCTACCTGGTCGAGTGCGACGTGCGCGACGGCTGCTCGGTCGGTCCCTTCGCCTACCTGCGCCCCGGCGCCGTGCTCGAGGACGGTTCCAAGGCCGGCACCTTCGTCGAGATCAAGAACTCGCAGGTGGGAGAGGGGACCAAGATCCCGCACCTCGCCTACGTCGGCGACGCCGACATCGGCCCCGGCAGCAACCTCGGCGCCGGCACGATCACCGCAAACTACGACGGTTTTCGCAAGAGCCGCACGGTCATCGGCCGGGATGTGCGCATCGGCGTTGACACGATGCTGATCGCACCGGTAGAAGTCGGCGACTCCGCCTACACTGGCGCTGGCGCAGTGATCAAGGACGACGTGCCCGACGGGGCGCTGGCCGTCAGCGAGAACGCGCAACGAAATATCGACGGATTTGCCGCTCGCAAGGCGGCCGAGATGCGAGAGGACGACAACGCGTGAGCATGATCGAGGAGCGCCCCCAGGTGGCGACTGGCATCGACCACGACTACACGAAGAAGATGATGGTCTTCGGCGGTCGCTGCTCGATGGACCTGTCCGCCAAGGTCGCCGGCAAGCTCGGCCTCGACCTCGGCCAGGTGACGCTGAGGACCTTCGCCGACGGCGAGGTCTACTGCCGCTACGAGGAGTCGATCCGCGGCGCCGACGTCTTCCTCGTCCAGTCCACCTGCGCGAACGAGGCGGAAGGGATGACCCCCAACGACGCGCTGATGGAGCTGCTGACGATGATCGACGCGGCCCAGGGCGCCTCCGCTCACCGGATCATCGCCGTGCTCCCCTGGTACGGGTACGCCCGCCAGGACAAGAAGTCGGCCCCGCGCGAGCCGATCTCCGCCCGCATCGTCGCCAAGTGCCTCGAGGGCGTCGGCGTCGACCGCGTCCTCACCATGGACCTCCACGCCGGCCAGGTCCAGGGCTTCTTCCACGTCCCGGTCGACCACATGACCGCGATGCCGATGCTGACCCAGTGGTTCATCGACCAGGAACTGAAGGACGAGCTGGTGATCGTCTCGCCCGACGCCGGCCGGGTGAAGACCGCGCGCAACTTCGCCCGCCGGATCGGCACCCAGTGGGCGGTGATGGAGAAGGAGCGCCCGGCACAGGCCGTGGCCGAGATCGGCTACGTGGTCGGCGACGTCAAGGGCAAGACCGCGGTCCTCGTCGACGACATGATCGCCACCGCCGGCACCCTCTGCGCCGCCGCCCAGACCGTGCTCGACGAGGGCGCGGCGCGGGTGATCGCCTGCGCCACCCACGGCGTCTTCTCCGGCTCCGCCTACGAAAAGCTCGAAAACTCGGCGATCGAGCAGATCGTCGTCACCGACACGCTGCCGCTGCGCCCCGGCGCCCCGGACAACATCACCGTGCTCTCGACCGCGGGCACCTTCGCCGACTCGATCCGCCGCATCTTCACCGACGACTCGGTCTCCGAGATCTTCGCCGGCGAGAACCAGCTCTTCTAGTGCCGAGGGAAGGCCTGCGCCTGGTCGGGCACAAGGGGGCCGACCTGATCGCGCCCGGGAACACGGTCGAGAGCTTCCACGCCGCCGCCGCGGTTGGCGTCGACACGATCGAGATGGACGTGCTCTGGCTCCCGGACTCGCACCTGCCGCTGGAGCAGCGGGCACCGCTGGTAATCGCCCACGACTGGGAGGACGCCGAGCGGCGGACGCCGCTGAGCCTGACCGAGGCGCTCGACGCCTTCCTCGAGCCGCCGCTGGAGGGGATCGAGATCGACCTCGACATCAAGCTGCCGGGCAGGGAGGAGGAGGTCGTCGAGGCGCTGCAGGAGAGGGGCCTCGTCGAGCGGGCGATGATCTCGACGATGGAGATGCACACCCTGCGCCGGATCCTCGAGCTGCAGCCGGCGCTGCGGCGCGGCTGGACCTATCCGAAAGTCACCAAGGACTGGTCCTCGAAGCGCTGGGCCAAAGGCCCGATGCTCGCCGCGATGGTGGCGATGCGCCACCGCCTGCCCGGCCTCGCCGCCCAGAAGCTGCCCCAGTTCGGGGTCGAGGCGATGTGGGTCTACCACCCGCTGATCACGCCGCGGCTGGCGCGGATCTGCAAGCTGGCGAAGGTCGAGCTGATCGCCTGGACCGTCGACGACCTGGGCCAGATGCAGAAGCTGGTCGACGCCGGGGTGGATGGCATCTGCTCCAACGACCCGCGCCTGTTTCGACGATTGATGAGTTAAACCGCCTATAGCGGGGTTAACTCATCAATCGCTACTCACCGAGGTCGCGGCGGCAGATCAGCAGGGTGCCGAGGGCGCAGAGCCCGGCGGCCCAGGCGCCGAAGACGAGCCCGCCGCCGATCTGGTTGAGGCTGCCGTCGCCTTCGGAGCTGCCGTGGAGGGAGCCGATCGCCTGCGCCGGGAAGTAGTCGCCGACTGAGCCGGGGAGCAGTTCCGGCAGCGGCGAGAGGACGAAGAAGAAGGCGATCGCGGCGATGATCGCGCCGACCTGGTTGCGGACGATCGCGCCGACGCCGAGGCCGAAGGCGCAGATCAGCGCGTAGGAGACGACCACGCCGAGGTAGACGTCGATCAGGTCGCCGGTGGCCGGCAGCTCGCCGCCGCGGCCGGAGAACAGTGGCAGCGCCAGGCCGGCGTTGACGGCGACGTAGACGGCGCCGGCCAGCAGGCCGACGAGCAGCGCCGCGGCGAGCTTCCCGAGCAGGACCGGGTAGCGACGCGGCGAGACGAGGAAGGTGGAGCTGGCGGTGCCGTGGCGGAACTCGGTGGTCGCGATCAGCACGCCGAGGACGAGCAGCATCACCAGCAGCAGGCCGGTGCCGGTCGCCACCTGGTCGATCTCACCGATCTCGCCGAGCGGGGCGAGGCCGACGTAGAGGCCGGCGAAGAGCCCCTCGCCGAGCAGGGCGATGCCGAGCATCACCCAGGTCGTGCGGGTCGTCCAGAGCTTCAGCCACTCGCTGCGCAGCAGGTTCACGGCGCGCCCTCCTCGTCGCCCATCAGCTCGATGAAGCGCTCCTCGAGGCTCTGCCGCTGCGGCGCCAGCTCGTGCAGGGCGATCCCCCGCCGCAGGGCCAGCTCGCCGATCTGGTCGGCGCCGAGCCCGCCGACCAGCAGCGCCTCGCCGCCGTCGCGGGTGACGCCGGCGCCGCTCTCCTCCAGCGCGGCGGCCATCCCCGCCAGGTCCGCGGCCCGCACCCGCACCTGGGCGCCGCCCCCGGCGGTGAACTCCGCCAGCGAGGTCTGCGCGACCAGCCTGCCGCCGCGGATCATCACCAGCTCGTCAGCGGTCTGCGAGACCTCGCTCAGCAGGTGGCTGGAGACGAGCACGGTGCGCCCTTCCCCCGCCTGCGCGCGCAGCAGGTCGCGCAGCCAGCGCATCCCCTGCGGGTCGAGACCGTTGGCGGGCTCGTCGAGGATCAGGATCCGCGGCTCCCCGAGCAGCGCCGCCGCCAGGGCAAGGCGCTGGCGCATCCCCAGCGAGTAGCCCTTCACCCGCCGGTCGGCGGCGCCGGTCAGCTCGACCATCTCCAGCACCTCCTCGACCCGCGGACCGGGGATGCCGGCGGCGACGGCCAGGGTGCGGAGGTGGTTGCGGCCGTTGCGGCCGGGGTGGAAGGCGGTCGCCTCCAGCGCCGCCCCGATCGTCCGCAGCGGGTCGGCCATCTCCGCCGGCGGCCGTCCCTCGACCAGCGCCTCGCCGCTGCTCGGCCGCAGGAGGCCGAGCAGGGCGCGCATCGTCGTCGTCTTGCCGGCCCCGTTGGGCCCGAGGAAGCCGGTGACCTTGCCCGCTTCTACCGCGAAGGAGAGATCGTCGACCGCGACGGTCCCGCCGTAGCGCTTGGTCAGCCCCCGGACCTCGAGCTCGGGCACGCGCTCAGACGGTGCCGGGCGTTGCCGTCGGCGGCGCGTTCCTGCCGCCCTTCTTCACCTTCACGGCCGACTCCATGTCCTCGGCGGTGAAGCCGCTGACCACCTCGCCGTCGAGGGCGTAGCGGTAGAGGGCGACGCCGAAGATGCCGTTGAGGGCGCGGGAGATGAGCAGCGCGATCGCCAGCACCAGGGCCCCGATCACGACCAGGACCGCGCCGAGGAAGGCCGCCGAGGACCAGAGCAGGACCCCGCCGACGATGAGGACCGCGGCCGGCAGCACCCCGAGCAGGAAGACGGCGGCGCCGATCGCGATGTTGCCGGTGATCTGCTGGCCCCAGCGCTCGCGGAAGAGGTTGCCGGAGCGCTTGATCGTCTCGAACGGGCCGGTGCCCTCGATCGCGATCACCGGCACCGCCAGGAAGGTGATCAGGGTCCAGGCCATCCCGACCAGCCGGGCGGCGATCGTGCCGAGCGCCCCGCCCTGGTTTTCGAGCAGGCCCATGACCAGGCTGATCGCCGCCGAGACCGCGGCCCAGCCGCTGATCTGGGCGATGCGGCTGCGCGAGACCGCGAGACCGTCGCTGACGGTCGCCTCCTGGCCGCGGAAGATCATGTCGGCGCAGGCGGCGAGGCCGACGCTGAAGTAGAAGCCGACGAAGCTGAGGACGTAGACGCCGATGACGATGATCGGGATCGCCCCCCCGATCTGGTCTTCCTCCCAGAGGTACAGGCCCGGGCCGAGGGTGACGATCGCCAGCAGGGTGGTCGCCACCGCGCCGTAGAGCGGGAAGCGGATCAGCTCGCGGTGCCCGTTCAGCAGCGCCCAGCTTTTCTTGGTCAGAGCCCAACCGCGTTTGATCCTGCGCATCGCTCCTCCTTGGTTCCCACTTGTTTGAACCGGCTCAGAGCGTCTCGGCCAGACCGGGCGCTCGCTTGAGTCCTCTTTCCTCGAAGTACTCCCATTCCTGCTCGCCGAGCTCGGTCACCGGCCGGTCTGCGTAGACCCACTCGCGGAAGATCCGGTGCCAGTTGCGCTTCGCCCGCAGCTGGCCGAGCACGGCGACGACGCCGATTTCCATCCGCCGGCCCATCAGCTCCTCGGCCGGGATCGACTCGCGCCGCATCAGCTCGTAGAACTCCGAGCGCGGGTCGTGGGTGGACTCGATGATCTTCATCACCCGCTGGGGGCTGATTTCGATCTCGCGGTCCTCGATGTACCAGCCGCCGACCGCGCCCATGTGCTCCAGCAGCCGCTCGGCGTCGAGCTTGGAGGGCTTCTTGACGAAGCCGAGGTCGTGCAGCGCCTTGCGGAACGACTCCGGGTCGTCGCGCGTGGCGGCGTCGAAGGCGCGCTGCTCGAGCACGATCTGCTCGCGGTCGAGCTTCTTGGTCATCCCGAAATCGAGGAAGGCGACGCGGTCGTCGTCCATGAGGATGTAGTTGCCGGGGTGGGGATCGGCGTTGAAGTGCTGGAGGTTGAACATCGCGCCGATGCTGCCGCGGAAGATGATCTCGCCGAAGCGGCTGCGCTCCTCGTGGGGCAGTTCCTTGGTTTCCTCGAAGTCGCGGCCCTTGACCAGCTCGGTGACGAGGACGCGGCGGCGCGAGAGCCGGGTGACGACTTCGGGCACGTAGATGAAGGGGTGTTCGCGGTAGGCGCGGGCGAAGGAGCGCTGGTTCTGCGCCTCGTACTCGTAGTCGAGCTCCTCCATCACCCGCTCGCGGATCTCGTCGGCGATCGCCTTGGCGTCGAGGCCGGGGGCGAGGGCGCGGGCGAGGCGAACGAGCGTGCCGGCGTTGCGGAGGTCGGCGTCGAGCGCCTCGGCGATCCCCGGGTACTGGATCTTGACCGCGACCTCGCGGCCGTCGAGCAGCTCGGCGCGGTGGACCTGGCCGATCGAGGCGGCGGCG
>Ga0157380_10000275_pt1 | contig 30843 bp, 24 predicted proteins | sample S35metaG_FD_119757 | JGI IMG/M metagenome (GOLD analysis project Ga0157380, IMG submission 119757) | Switchgrass rhizosphere microbial communities from Kellogg Biological Station, Michigan, USA - S3-5 metaG | ecosystem: Host-associated > Plants > Roots > Rhizosphere > Soil | place: USA...
GATCCTGAACCCGCTACCCCGATTCTGCTATGATTGCCTCGTTCGCCTCATCAGGATCAACGGCTTATCCCTCCCGCAGCGTGCGAGCCGCGTGGCATGAGTCTTGCTATCCGGGCTACCACACTGATTACTACACTCATTTGTAAGGAGCGGCGATGGCGACGGCTGGAACAATATTTCGCTCGGCCCTGGCGGCTGAGTCGCCTCTGCAGATCGTCGGTACGATCAACGCGAACCATGCTCTGCTGGCCAAGCGCGCGGGGTATCGCGCGATCTATCTGTCGGGTGGCGGAGTTGCGGCGGGCTCGCTGGGCATGCCTGACCTCGGCATCAACACCCTCGACGATGTGCTCACCGACATTCGCCGCATCACTGACGTGTGCGATGTGCCGCTGCTCGTCGATATCGACACCGGTTTCGGTCCGAGCGCGTTCAACATTGCCCGCACGGTGAAAAGTCTGGTCAAATTCGGCGCCGCTGGCTGCCACATCGAAGACCAGGTGGGCGCGAAGCGCTGCGGCCACCGACCGGGCAAGGAACTCGTGTCCACCGAAGAAATGACGGATCGTGTCAAAGCCGCCGCCGATGCGAAGACGGATTCGTCCTTCTATCTCATCGCACGCACCGACGCGATCGCCTCGTTCGGCGTCGACGCGGCGATCGAGCGTTCGATCGCCTGTGTCGAAGCAGGAGCCGATGCGATCTTCGCCGAAGCGGCGAACGATCTCGAAACGTACAAGCGTTTCACGCAGGCAGTGAAGGTGCCGGTCCTGGCGAACATGACCGAGTTCGGCAAGACGCCGCTGTTCACGCTGCCCGAACTGAAAAACTCGGGGGTGGCAATGGCCCTGTATCCATTGAGTGCGTTCCGTGCGATGAACAAGGCAGCGGAAAACGTCTACCAGGCGATCCGCCGCGACGGCCATCAGCGCAACGTCATCGACACCATGCAGACGCGTGAAGAGCTGTACGAACGCATCGACTATCACACTTACGAAAAACATCTCGACGCGCTGTTCGCGTCCCGCAAATAACAGGAGACCTTCATGACCGACGCTCCCGCTCCCACCGGGTTCAAGCCAAAAAAGTCCGTTGCACTCTCCGGCACCCTCGCGGGCAACACCGCGTTGTGCACAGTCGGCCGCAGCGGCAACGATCTGCACTATCGCGGCTACGATATCCTCGATGTCGCTTCCCAGTGTGAGTTCGAAGAAATCGCCCACCTGCTGGTGCATGGCAAATTGCCCAACATCTCCGAGCTCAAAGCCTATAAGACCAAGCTGAAGTCGCTGCGAGGCTTGCCGGCTGCGGTGAAGGCAGCGCTCGAACAGTTGCCGGCTTCCGCCCATCCGATGGACGTGATGCGCACCGGTGTATCGGTACTCGGTTGCGTGTTGCCGGAGAAGGACGATCATAATCACGCCGGTGCACGCGATATCGCCGACCGCTTGATGGCATCGCTCGGTTCGATGTTGCTGTACTGGTATCACTTCGCATTCAACGGCAAGGTGATCGAAGTGGACGAGTCGGATGAAGATTCGATCGGCGGTCATTTCCTGCACCTGCTGCACCAGGAGAAGCCGAAAGCTTCCTGGGTCAAGGCCATGCACACTTCGCTGACCCTTTACGCCGAGCATGAATTCAACGCGTCGACCTTCACTGCGCGAGTCGTCGCCGGTACCGGCGCCGATATGTATTCGGCAATCTGCGGCGGCATCGGTGCACTGCGTGGCCCGAAGCATGGCGGCGCCAACGAAGTCGCGTTCGAAATCCAGAAGCGCTACGACACGCCGGATGAAGCGGAAGCCGACATCAAGGCCCGCGTCGAGCGCAAGGAAGTCGTCATCGGCTTCGGTCATCCCGTCTATACGATCAGCGATCCACGCAATAAGGTGATCAAGCAGGTCGCGCAGGACCTGTCGAAGGAAGCCGGCAGCACCAAGATGTTCGACATTGCCGAGCGCCTGGAAACCGTGATGTGGAACGCCAAGAAAATGTTCCCGAACCTCGACTGGTTCAGTGCCGTCAGCTATCACATGATGGGAGTGCCGACGGCAATGTTCACGCCGTTGTTCGTCATCTCACGCACGTCCGGCTGGAGCGCCCACATCATCGAGCAGCGCATCGACGGCAAGATCATTCGCCCGAGCGCCAACTACGTCGGTCCGGAAGATCTCAAGTTCGTGCCGATCAAAGACCGCAAGTGATTATGAATACAGCTCATCGCAAGCCTCTCCCGGGAACGCAGCTCGACTATTTCGATGCACGCGCTGCGGTCGATGCAATTCAGCCTGGCGCGTACGCCAAGTTGCCGTACACGTCGCGCGTGCTGGCGGAGAATCTCGTCCGCCGCTGCGATCCAAGTACGCTGACTGCCTCCCTGAAGCAGTTGATCGAACGCAAGCGCGACCTGGATTTCCCGTGGTTTCCGGCACGCGTGGTCTGTCATGACATTCTCGGTCAGACTGCGTTGGTCGACCTGGCTGGCCTGCGTGACGCGATCGCCGACAAAGGTGGTGATCCGTCCCAGATCAATCCGGTCGTGCCGACGCAGCTCATCGTCGACCATTCGCTGGCCGTCGAGTTCGGCGGCTTCGACAAGAATGACTTTGCGAAGAACCGGGCGATCGAAGATCGTCGCAACGACGATCGTTTCCATTTCATCAACTGGACCAAGCAGGCGTTCAAGAACGTCGACGTGATCCCGCCGGGCAACGGCATCATGCACCAGATCAACCTGGAGCGGATGTCGCCGGTGATTCACGCACGCGATGGGGTTGCCTTCCCGGACACGCTGGTGGGCACCGACAGTCATACTCCGCATGTCGATGCTCTTGGCGTCATTGCCATCGGCGTTGGCGGCCTCGAAGCGGAGAGCGTGATGCTGGGCCGGGCCTCGTGGATGCGCTTGCCCGACATCATCGGCGTTGAGTTGACCGGCAAGCCGCAGCCCGGCATCACGGCGACCGACATCGTGCTCGCAATCACTGAATTCCTGCGCAAGGAAAAAGTCGTCGGTGCCTATATCGAGTTCTACGGCGAAGGCGCCTCCGCGCTGACTCTCGGCGACCGTGCAACGATCTCCAACATGACGCCGGAGTTCGGCGCCACGGCGGCGATGTTCTACATCGACCAGCAGACCATCGACTATCTCAAGCTCACCGGCCGCGAGGATGCGCAGGTCAAGCTCGTCGAAATCTATGCGAAGCAGACGGGCTTGTGGGCCGACAGCCTGAAGACTGCGGAATACGAGCGCATACTCAAGTTCGACCTGTCGTCCGTCGTTCGCAACATGGCGGGTCCTTCGAACCCACACAAGCGCTTGCCGACTTCGGATCTCGCCAAGCGCGGCATCGCAGGCAAATGGGAAGAGATTCCCGGTCAGATGCCGGACGGCGCGGTCATCATTGCTGCTATCACGAGCTGCACGAACACCAGCAATCCCCGTAACGTGATTGCAGCCGGCCTGTTGGCGCGCAATGCCAATGCTCGAGGTCTGAGCCGCAAACCGTGGGTGAAATCGTCCCTGGCGCCAGGCTCGAAAGCGGTACAACTGTATCTCGAAGAAGCCCAGCTGCTGACCGAGCTGGAACAGCTCGGCTTCGGCATCGTTGGCTTCGCCTGCACGACGTGCAATGGCATGTCCGGTGCGCTCGATCCTGCGATCCAGCAGGAAATCATCGATCGCGACCTGTATGCGACAGCAGTGCTTTCAGGCAATCGCAATTTCGACGGTCGCATTCATCCCTATGCCAAGCAGGCATTCCTGGCGTCGCCGCCGCTGGTCGTCGCCTACGCGATTGCCGGTACGATCCGCTTCGACATCGAGAAGGATGTGCTCGGCGTGGATGTCCAAGGCAAACCGGTGACGCTCAAGGATCTCTGGCCGAGCGACGCGGAGATCGATGCCATCGTGGCGAAGAGCGTGAAGCCCGAGCACTTCCGCAAAGTCTATGATCCGATGTTCGCCTTCAGCGCGAATACCGGACCGAAGGTGAGCCCCCTCTACGATTGGCGAGGCCAGAGCACCTATATTCGCCGTCCGCCATATTGGGAAGGTGCACTTGCAGGCGAACGCACTTTGAAAGGCATGCGTCCACTCGCAGTGTTGCCGGACAACATCACGACCGATCATCTGTCGCCATCGAATGCGATCCTGCTCGACAGCGCCGCCGGCGAATACCTTGCGAAGATGGGATTGCCGGAAGAAGACTTCAATTCCTATGCGACCCATCGCGGCGATCACCTCACTGCCCAGCGGGCGACTTTCGCCAATCCGCAGCTGTTGAACGAAATGGTCCAGGAGAACGGCAAGGTAGTGCAGGGCTCGCTGGCGCGTGTCGAACCGGAAGGCAAGGTCACGCGTATGTGGGAAGCCATCGAGACTTACATGGAACGTAAACAGCCGCTCATCATCATTGCCGGCGCGGACTATGGTCAGGGTTCGTCGCGTGACTGGGCGGCAAAGGGCGTGCGCCTCGCCGGCGTCGAAGCGATCGCGGCCGAAGGTTTCGAACGTATTCATCGCACCAATCTCGTCGGCATGGGAGTGTTGCCCCTCGAGTTCCAGCCGGGCGTGAATCGCAAGACCTTGGCAATCGACGGCACGGAAATCTACGACGTGGTCGGCAAGCGCACGCCACGTGCGACGCTGACTCTCGTGATCACACGCAAGAACGGCAAACGTGTCGAAGTGCCGGTGACCTGTCGCCTCGATACCGCGGAAGAACTGGCGATTTACGAAGCGGGCGGCGTATTGCAGCGCTTCGCACAGGACTTCCTTGAATCGTCGCAAGCCGCCTGAGCATTCACTCCAACATGCCCCACGCACCTCAGATCAAGATCCCCGCCACGTACATGCGGGGCGGTACCAGCAAGGGAACGTTCTTCCGTTTGCAGGATTTGCCTCCGGCCGCGCAGGTGCCAGGCCCGGCTCGGGACGCGCTGCTGCTGCGAGTGGTCGGAAGCCCTGACCCCTACGGCAAGCAGATCGACGGCATGGGCGGTGCGACGTCCAGCACCAGCAAGACCGTGATCCTCTCCAAGAGCACCAGACCCGGTCATGATGTCGACTATCTGTTCGGCCAGGTATCTATCGACAAGCCGTTTGTCGATTGGAGCGGCAACTGCGGCAATCTTTCGGCTGCCGTCGGGTCGTTCGCAATCAGCAGCGGCCTGATCGATGCTAGTCGCGTTCCAAAAGACGGCGTCGCCACGGTGCGTGTCTGGCAGGCGAATATCAACAAGACCATCATCGCTCACGTGCCCATCACCAACGGTGCTGTGCAGGAGACCGGCGATTTCGAACTCGACGGCGTGACGTTTCCGGCGGCCGAAGTGCAACTCGAATTCATAGACCCCGCGGCTGAAGAAGAGGGTGCAGGTGGCTCGATGTTTCCTACGGGGAATCTTGTCGACGACCTCGTCGTGCCTGGTGTGGGTGCTCTGAAAGCGACCATGATCAATGCAGGCATTCCGACCATCTTCGTGAATGCGGAGGCCATCGGCTACACGGGCAAGGAATTGCAGGACGCCATCAACAGCGATACCAAGGCGTTGGCGATGTTCGAAACCATTCGTGCACACGGCGCAATTCGGATGGGCCTGATCAAGCAGGTCGAGGAAAGCGCCAAGCGCCAGCACACGCCGAAAATCGCTTTCGTCGCGAAGCCGGCCGAGTATGTCTCTTCGAGCGGCAAGCGCGTCGCGGTAGGCGATATGGATTTGCTGGTGCGTGCGCTTTCCATGGGCAAACTGCATCACGCCATGATGGGGACCGCAGCTGTTGCTATCGGCACTGCCGCGGCGATACCTGGAACGTTGGTGAATCTCGCCGCTGGTGGCGGTTCACGCACCTCGGTGCGCTTCGGGCATCCATCCGGCACATTGCGTGTCGGTGCTGAAGCCAACCAGGTTGACGGCGAATGGACCGTGACCAAAGCGATCATGAGCCGCAGCGCCCGCGTGTTGATGGAAGGCTGGGTCCGCGTGCCGGGCGACGCGTTCTAATGTTTATTCGATCGGCTAGGTAAATCCGATCATTCGTCCTGCCAAACCAATACCGAACCACGCGGTGAGCGACAACGCCACCGCGGCCCTCGCCGCAAATGGACTGGGATTCTCGCTCGCTGCCACTCTTCGCAGCACTGCGAACTGAATGACGATAGCCGCGATGAACAGCAGCATCTTCAGTTCGAACGCGTACTTGTAGAAATACAGCTTGGGGCTCGAAACGAACATCAGCACGCCGCTGAACACGGTCAGGCTGAGGCCGAGATAGAACAATCGGTTCGCATCGCGGGTCACTTCGCTCAACGGCCGCTGATTCAATACCAGCTTTAGAATTCGCAAGCTGACGAGCACCAGAGCAGCCAGCAGCGCGATGAAGCCCAGGACATGCACTACCTGCAGTCCGGCAGCCACCAGGTGATTGGACTTGCTGATCGCGTGAGCGATGGGGCTGTCCTGAATGGCGGTGAGAATATCGGCGGTCGACATGGGGATGCCTCAGGGAGAGGAGGGCAGATAGGGAATCAATCGACCGCAGACGATGACCACGGTCCACAAAGTCAGCGACGCGACGCCGGCGAATTTCACGGCGGCAGGAATAACCGGCCGATCCAGCTCCGCGCCTGCTTTCTTGGCAATGACGAATTCGAAGTACGCCGCGTTGATCCCGGCCAGCGCTATGAAAACCAGCTTGAACTTGAATGCCGGATTTTCGATCAGCGTGGTCGCCTCCGCCAGGAACAACAGTCCACCGGTAATAAAAATCGACGCGAAGCCGCCAAGAATCCACGGTCGCAACTGATGCAGCACCTGCGTCAGCGGTACGCGTCGCAAGATCACTCCGGCAAGACGCAGATCGGTGATGAACAGCAGGCCGACAGCAATCGACAGCCCGATCAGGTGCACGCCCTCGATGATGGGGAAAGCGTACTGCGACTCGGCGATGGCGACGCTGATCGGTAGCTGTTCGATTTGTTCAGCGATGGCTATTAAAGATGACATGTGCAACTCACTTCTTCTTCGGTGGCGCGACCGCGACCTGGCCGAAGGGTCCGTTGTTCTCGACGCAGATTCGTTCGGGATGCTCGTGCTGCAGGTGGCCGTCCTTGGTGTTGGCTACCTCTACTTCGTAGTGCCAGCCGTCCGGCTCGTCCTTTTCCGTGTAACGACGCACCGGAATCGTTGCCGTCCAGGAGCGCGTGTAAACCGTAGGATCCGTGATCGTCGCAACATAGTTGAAGCGTTGGCCGCCGTTGTCGAAGACATAGCGCTCTTCTATGTGCACTTTGTCGCTCGCGAATTCGCCGGTGCGTGCGAATCTCGCCTTGGCATTGTTGTTGGTCACGTCGACGATGAGCGTATTGCCTTCCCAATGTCCGCGCGAATCCGCATTCCACAGCTTGATCGACTCGGGCAGGTGCGGACGGCCATCGATATAGATGAGCCGCGAGCCCGAGTTGAACAGGATCAGCACGATGCCGGGATACTGGCGAATCTCGAAGCCATGCCAGGTGAACGATTTCGGCACGCCTGCCGGTGCGCAGCGAGCCAACGGTTCGACGTACTCGGGCCGAGTCGGGTTGTGGAAGTTGGCGAGAAGATCCTGTTGTACAGCTCGCGCCCATGGCTGAAACGGCACCTGGCCGTCCGGCGGATCGCTCACACGGCTCGGTGCTCGTTCGGCTCGTGACGTCTTCGGAATGGCGCGGGGATTGGGATCTCCCGGTACGCCGCCCTGGGGGTCGGTCCAGTTGTTGTGATTGGCAATGGTATTCGACCACTGGCCCTGGATGTCCGGCTGGCCATCGCGCAGGCGTTTGCCTGTCCACTTACCGGAAGCGATCGCGGGAAAGCTACGCTCGCGTTGAATGCCGCCACCACCACCGCCGCCTGGTGCCGTCGCGTCCTGGGCTATTGCTGAATCTGCTCCCGCTGCGACACCCGCTGCGAGCAGTGCGCTTCTCAGTACTGTGGGTAGAATGGTGTGCGACATCGCGAGCTATTCCTTTGCCGGCACCGGGTAGTACTGATCGAAATCGCGCGTGTAGCAGTAGTTCTCGATGAGCTGGAAGTTCTTTTCGCGATGACGATGCAGGATCACTCCGATATTCCAGGGCCGCGAGAACACGTTTGGATCCTCGAGCGTCGCCTGGTAGTCGATCGTATTCTCGTCTAGGAATCGCCACTTCTCGATCACGTGCAATTTCGGGCTGTGAAAATTGCCGGCGCGGTCCAGCCACGTGTCTTCGTTGAAGTCGGTAACGTCGACGACCAGCGTGTCGCCTTCCCAGTGACCGCGGGAGTCGCCGAGATAGAGTTCGTTGTCGGTGACTTTCGGGTGCAGCGTGTCGTTGGTCCAGAGGGTTCGGACCGAATAGCCGAATTGAAACACGATGGTGACGTCGGTTTCCCGCTGCAGCACCTGGAACGGCTCGGGATAATAGATGCCACGAGGTGTTCCCAGCGTCCAGCACTTCAAACGCGGATCCTCGGTTTCGCGCGCGGCAAAGTTTCTCTTCTTTTGTTCGAGAGCCGCGGGTAGATAGGGAATCACACCGCCTTCGACGATTCCTGCACTCGGCGGCGCGTCGCTGCGAGTCGAGTGCGGTTCGAGGTCATAGTCGGCAGCGCTGGTGGTCTGCCAGATACCCGAGAAATCCGGCTTGCCATTCGGGAGGCGCGGAATCTTTTCTTTCGCCAAGGCCTGTGAGCCGACGGCCAGCGACGCGAATGCAATCGAGGCAACGAGCCCCGACAGGACGGATCGATGCTGCATGATGCTTATCTGCTCGCGGTGCGGTTGCCGCTGGGCGCGTCTTGTGCACCGCCAGTCTGGAACGTGCGTCCATCCGGCAGCTTCACGGTCACCGAGTAGCCGAACGGTCCGCCGTTCTTCGCGAGATATCCCTTGATGTGCACTTTCATGCCGGGAGCCACATCAGCCTTGGTCAGGCCGATGCGTGCGAGCTGATTCGGCGCTCCGAATTCCACGCCCCAATTGGTAGTCGACCCATCCCTGTCGACCACGTCGAAATACAGCCAGCTGTGCGGGTTGACCCACTTGATCTTGGTCACGGTGCCGTCCAGCTCCATCGGCTGGTCGGCGTCGAACTCGGCGGCGAAAGCGTGATGTGCAGATGCTTGCTGCATCGTTGCAGCGGTACTCAACGTTAGAGCCAAGGCCGGCGTTATCTTGAGCAGGGACGAGAAATGCATGAACGCTCCCAACGGGTGAGTTCGCACCATATAGTTGCGCGTGTGCGCCAACAAATGCCGATTCACTATCTGATCGCGAGGGAATGTCATGTGACTTCGTTGTCACTTTGCCGCTACCGCCATGCCTACCGGGCGTAGCAGGACCGCGTCGGTAGCGGAAGTTACGGGTGGGGCGTGAGACCGAAGTGTTATTGGACTACGAAGGTTTAATCGGCGGTTGCGCGGGGAGTGCGCGGATTTGCGCAGATTCGGAGGGTGGGCGGGATTTGGAGCGGGATTTGGACACCCATCAAATGTCAGGCACCTGAAGTCTTGGACACCCATCTGTTTTTACGGGTACTCCAACCTCAGAGTTGATGGGTGTCCAGGTTCCTGCAGGTTTCCTGGGCACTACATCTATGGGTGTCCAAGACTCCCAACAAATGTCTCCAGCCTGCGCAGTCCCTCGCGCAACTCGCTTTGCGACGCTGCGTATGAGAGGCGCACATGATCACACGCGCTGCATTTGCCGAAGTCTGCGCCGGGTGTCAGCGCGACGTGCGCTTCCGCTAATGCGCGTGTGCAGAAGGTCATTGCATCCAGGCCGGTGTTCTTGACGCTGAAGTAAACGTAGAAGGCGCCATCGGGTGGAACTGGAACCGACAAGCCGATCTGCTCCAGTCCTGCGAGCACCAGCGAACGGCGACTGGCTAGTTCGAGACGACGAGATTCACATACCGCGATCGACTCTTCGGTGAAGCACGCCAGCGCTGCATGCTGGGCGGGGGTGGAAGGGCAGATGTAGTAGTTCTGTGCCAGGCGCTCGACTGCCGGTACGAGTTCCAAGGGCAATACACACCATCCGAGCCGCCAGCCCGTCATGCCGAAATACTTGGAGAAGCTGTTGATGACAATGGCATCGCGATCGAACGTCAACACCGTGGTCGCTCCCTGCCCACTTACAGCGTGGTCGCTAAGTCCCAAGTAGATCTCATCGACAATGCGCCACGCACCTCGCGCGCCCACCCAGCTGCAGATCGATGCGAGTTCATGAGGTGGCACTGATGTCCCCGTTGGATTCGACGGAGTCGCGACCATCAACCCTCGGGTTCGATCGGACCAATGCTCCTGCACCAGGGCGCTGCTCAGTTGGAAGCGAGTTGATGCATCGGTGGCAACTAGCTTGACCCGGGCACCGAAGCTCTCGAGAAAATGACGATTGCATGGATAGGATGGATCTCCCACCAACACTTCGTCATCGGCGTCGACCAATGCAGCAGTGACCAGGAGCAATGCAGCCGAAGCACCGGCTGTGACGACGATGCGTTCGGCACTAATGCGCACGCCGTAGGTGGTTTCGTAATGCCTTGCTATGGCCTCCCGAAGACTTGGTATCCCCAGTGCCGCCGTATATGCCATGTGCCGCGCTTCAAGTGCTGCATGCATTGCGCGCACCACGCCATCTGGCGCGCCGAAGTCGGGCTCCCCGATGTTCAGCTTGACGACATGGCGTCCAGTGGCTTCGAGAGCCGCCGCCTGCTTGCCGAATTCCATGGCCAGAAAGGGCGCGATTGCATGGGCTCGGCGTGAAATCTTCATGCTCAGGAGTCCGAATCCGGGCAGAGCCTCGGGTTGAGGCGATGCGAATGGTACTCCTGCCGCTCGAGAGAGCCGAGGGGCCGACTCTGGACACCCATCAGAGCAGTCACGAGACCGCAGGCGACTGCGGTCGCCAGGACATCCACCGCTTCTGGCCGCCCTCGCACTCATTGGCGGCGGGCGGGAGAACTTGGACACCCATCGACCTGGACGTCAGTCGATGGGTGTCCACGCTCCGACCGGCGGGGTGTCCAAGATCAGCCGGGTTGCAAGATCAGCCGGGTTGGTGGGTGTCCAACATCAGCCGTCAGCCGCAATTCGATGGCTGTCCACCCTCCGACCGCCGCAACATTCCCCCCATCCCGCGCGTCGACCTCTCGGTCACCCGCGCAGGAGAACACAATGAAAGCTATTGCCCTTGCCGCGCTAGCCGCGCTTCTGGTCTGTAGTAGTGCCAACGCGCAGGGCGCTGCGCCGGAGCGGAAGGTTCGGGAAAATGTCATCACTTCAGCGCGCGATCCCAGTGTTCGGATCGAGTTGCCGAAGCACGTTCGATATGCCGGAGCGGACCGGTGGGTGCTGTTCGATATCGCGGATTGCGAGCTTCATGTGTTCGTCGAGGCCGACGCGCAGAAGAAGGTGCAGCGGCTGTACTGGATTCAGTTCGAAGGCTATGTTCCAAGCCGGCCGGAATTGCGGCACGACTACTCGCGGGATCGAGCCATGCGGGTCTTCGACAGGGATCTCTTCGTCAGGGCGAGATTCGGCTCCAGCAGCGAGCCGGTGAAGCCCGGTTCGGACTCGGAGCACGTCCGCCGTCTGCTGCAGGCGCAAGGCTATACATTGCCGCCGGATACGATCAATGTTCGATTCGTCGAGCTGTTGGACGCAGCAGCCCGCAAGGAACTGATGATCATCTACATGGAAGACCTGTCGCATCGAGGCCTGACCGCCGCGGACCTGATGCCAGGTGGCATAGGCGAACAGCAATGGCCCGCGATCGAGCAAGGCCTGATCGAACGGGCGCAGAAAAACATCAAGATGCAAGCCACCGCGATACAGTAGACGCTCTTACGCAAACAGCGACGAGCCAACCGTGGACACCAGCCCCAAACCCAACCGCAACGACGCGCTACCCGATGTCCGCGACGGCCTGACCCGCGAGGAGCGGATCGTTCTCTACGTTCTACAGCAGACGCAGAAGGAACGCGGCAATCACAATGTACCGACAGCGATGCTGTGGGGACGCGTGTGCGAATATTTCTACATCAGCCCCGCTCCCGCTGAGCTGACAGCGATGCTCGCCCGCTTATCAGGGTCAGCGCAGCGGACATCGCCATCCCGCCGGCAAGAACCATGAGCCCGGCGGAATAATCGTGCGTCGTCTCCTTGAGCCTGCCGATCAGCACCGGTCCCGCATAACCGGCGAGAGTTCCGATCGAGTTGATCATCGCGATGCCGGCCGCCGCCGCGGTCCCGGTCAATAGCGTGGTAGGCAGTGTCCAGAACACCGGCAAGGAGCCGAAGATGCCCATCGCTCCGAGCGCGAAGGCGGCAATGCCTATCCACAACACGTCGGTGTTGCTGCCGATGAGAAAGCCCACCGCTGCGAGAGTCGAGGCGATAACGATGTGTCCGACGCGCTCGCCGGTGCGATCGGAATGCCTTCCCCAGAGCAGCATCGCTACCGCGCCGCAAGCATAGGGCAGCATCGTCACCAGTCCGGTCTGGGCATTGGTGAAATTGCCCAGCGACTTGATCATCTGCGGCGCCCAGAAGCCGAAGCCATAGACACCGAGATTCAAGCCGAAATAGATGATTGCGAACAACCACACGCGCTTGCTCGTGAATGCATCACGCAGCGACGTTCGTTGATCGGGCCGTTGCTCCCGCGCGATCGCCACCTTCAGCAGCTCTCGCTCCTTTGGATCGAGCCATTCGGCAGTGGCCGGTTCGTCGCTGAGCCAGAAGAACACGACGACGCCTAGAAGGATCGCAGGGATGCCTTCGATGACGAACATCGTCTGCCAGCCCGCCAGTCCCCACAGATGGCTATTCAGGACGGCGGTGGAGACCGGTGCACCAAGCACACTCGATAGCGGATTCGCCAGGATGAAATATCCCATCATGCCGCCGCGCACGCTGGCGGGAAACCAGAACGTCAGGTACAGGACCATGCCGGGAAAGAAGCCGGCTTCGGCCACTCCCAGCGCGAACCGCAATGCCCAGAAGCTTGCCGGTCCCTCGACGAACGCCATGGCGATGGAGATCACGCCCCACGTGAGCATGATGCGTGCGATCCAGCGTCGAGCGCCGAATTTCTTCAGCAGCAGGTTGCTGGGGACTTCGAAAAAGAAATAGCCGAGGAAGAAAATACCGGCGCCGATGCCATAGGCGCTGTCCGACAATCCCAAGTCGCGATTCATCGTCAGCGCGGCGAACCCGACGTTGACGCGATCCAGGAAGGCGACGAAGTAGAGCAGTGTCAGGAACGGTATCAGCCGCAGCGCCACCTTCCGAATGACACGGCGTTCGTCGCCCGTCATCGGAAGAGTCGCCATCACTCGACGACTGCGTGTTGCGGCAAGCCCGGAGAGTCGACTCGTAGACGAAACAGTCCGCCGGCGAGCGGCTGCCGGCTGCGTTCTTCCGTAGAGAGTCCTTTCCATGCCGTCGTGATGTAGAGCGTACGCAAATCATCGCCGCCGAATGCGACCTTGGTGCAGTTCGCTACCGGCAAGCGGATCGTTTCAGGCAGCTCCGCCTGCGGCGAATATCTCCGTATGCCCCAGCCGCCGAACAGCCCGACCCAGAGATAGCCCGCGGCGTCGACGATGGGACCGTCCGGATATGCGCCGGGCGTATCGATCTGTGCGAACACGCGACGCTGCGAGATCTGTCCGATCGAGTTCAGGTCGAAGGCATAGATGAGGCGTTTCAGCGTATCGATGTGATACAGCGTGCGGCCGTCGGGACTGACCGCCGGGCCGTTCGTGATCACGTAGCCCCGATCGCAACTCTTCAGGCCGCTTCGGTCGAAGCGATACAGCGATCCGGTGGCGTCTTTCTCGTCGTTGTCCATGGTGCCGAACCACAGCCGTCCTGCAGCGTCGACGAAGCCGTCGTTGAGCCGGTTGTGCGGAAGATCGGAATCGACCGCGGCGAGGAGCGTGAACGTGCCTTTCCCGGCATCGAAACGATGCAGTCCCGAGCGCAGGCCGACGATGAACTGTCCGCCGGCGGCGGGCACGATGAACCCGACTTCCTCGGGGCTGGTCCACGAACGGTGTGCACCGGTAGGTTCGTGGTAGCGATGGATCCGTCGTCCCTTGATATCGACGAACCAGATGGCCCGCTCCTTGGCCATCCAGATCGGACCTTCACCGAGTTCGGCGCCCACTTCCCATATGCATTCGAGTTTCATGGTTGCTATGTCAACCGTAGCCGGCATCAACCCAGTAGTTGTGGCCCGTGCACAGGCGGGCATCGTCGGAGGCCAGGAACAGCACCATCGCTGCAATGTCGATGGGATCGACGCGCACCTTGATACATTGCTGGTCGAGGATTTTCGCTTCCTCTTCCGGCGTGTGCCACAAGGCGATCTGTCGCGGAGTTCTCACTGCGCCGGGAATCACGCAATTGACGCGGATCATCGAGGGTCCGAAATCCCGTGCCAGTGCCCGCGTGAGTCCTTCGATGCCGGCCTTCGCTGTCTCGTAGAGAGCCAGGTTCGCCATTCCCAAGTGCCAGGAGATGGAGCCCAGGTTGATGATCGAGCCGCCGCCGGCGCGTTGCATTCCGGGCGCGACCGCCTGGGCGGCGAAGAACTGGTGGCGCAGGTTCACTGCAATACGGTTGTCCCAGTAGGCCGTGGTGACCTCCTCGGTGAGGTGGCGGTCGTCATTCGCGGCATTGTTGATCAGCGTAGTGATCGGACCGGCGGAGTCCGCAATCTCGACGAGCGCTGCTCGTAGCGCCTCGATGTTGGTGAGGTCGCACTTCAGAAACCTGGCTCTGCCACCGAGTTCTTCTTCGAGTGCGCGAGAACTGTCCTCCGCAATGTCCAGGAAGAACGCACGGGAATGCTGGCGTGTGAAGGCCCGGACCAGTTCGGCCCCGATACCGGAGCCGCCACCGGTGACGACCACCGTGCGCTCGGCCAGGGAAGGATAAACAGCATGCTTCATGACGTCGTTTCTCGCCTGCCAATCGGCAGGACAGGGTGAGCGGGTGCCGGACGAGGAGTCATGCCGCCTTCCCTCGCAGCAGGCCCCGTCGGGCAAGGTTCTGCATCAGGTCGCCGATGCCGGACGTCCACGGTGCAATCGAGCTGCAGATCCGGACCTCGTTCTCGAGCACGCCGAGATCCGGCGACGACACACGCACGATGTCGCCCGTCTTGTGTGTGAAGCCACGGCCCGGGGCATCGCGATCGTCGGTGGGGGCAAACATGGTTCCGAGGAACAGCGCGAAGCCGTCGGGATACTGGTGATCGCCCAGCGTCTGTTTCACCAGCTCCAGGGGATCGCGGCTGATCAGCGACATCGAACTCTGGCCGGTGAGTCGATAACCCTCCGGACCTTGCACTTCGAGCGAGACGACGGCATTGCGTACGCGATCGAGCGTGAAGCGAGCGTCGAACATCCGGATGAACGGCCCGATGGCGCACGATGCATTGTTGTCTTTGGCTTTGCCGAGCAGCAGGGCGCTGCGACCTTCGATGTCGCGAAGGTTGACGTCGTTGCCGAGCGTGGCGCCAAGCACTTCGCCGTGAGCGTTGCAGGCCAGTACCACTTCGGGCTCCGGGTTGTTCCACTCGGAATCGCCGCGAATGCCGATGTAATCGCCATAGCCGACGGACGCAAGCACGGGCGCCTTGGTGAAGACTTCCGCATCGGGACCGATGGCGACTTCCAGGTACTGCGACCACATGCCGTCGGCTATCAGCGCGGCCTTGAGCCTCGCGGCGGCAGCGGAGCCGGGGACGACGGAGCGTAAATCGCCGCCGACGCGTTGCTGCAGGATTTCGCGAATCTCATTGGCTCGAGAAGCGTCGCCTCGTGCACGTTCCTCGATCACGCGCTCGACGGCGGAGACGGCAAACGTCACGCCGCAGGCCTTTACACATTGCAGGTCGAACGGTGCGAGCATGCGCATTCCGTTAGCGCTACCTTCTTTGGGCGCGCTCAACGCCGGCTGATCGATAGGACCCAGATCCTCACCGTCGGGAATGGAGCCGGACCCTTGCCACTGATTGAGCAACTGCGACACGGTGGGTACGAAACGCGAGACATCGCGAACCACACCTTTGGATACGACCACCGGCGTGGGACCGGCAGCGGTCTGTAGCCGTCCTACCAGGACGGCATCTCGCCAATCGACGGGAAGATGCTGAATCACAGCGATACTCTCAAGGGTTGGGACGATGCGGCAGGGATCAGGTCACCGCCGTGCTCGTTTCGCTGACTGCTGTCCGTTTCGCCGGCGGGTTCGCGACCCACAACTGCTGTATGGATTCGAGGGTGCGGCCCTTGGTTTCCGGTACGAACTTCAGTACGAACAGCGCGGCGAGAATGCTCATGGCACCGTAGACCCAGTAGGCGAAGCCATGGTTGAACATGCCGTTCAGCACCGAGTTGCCGTCGAGTACCTTGAACGACCAGGAAACGAACAGGTTGGCGATCCATTGCATGGCGACGGCAATGGCCATGGCCTTGCTCTTGATGGCATTGGGGAAGATTTCCGCCAGCAACACCCACACGACCGGGCCCCACGAGAGCGCGAAGCCGGCAATGTAGGCAACCACTGCGACCAGCGCTGCGGTGCCGACGTGGCCGCTGGAAAACAGGAACCCCAGCGACAGCATCGACACGGCCATGACCAGTGCGCCCAGGACGAGCAGCGGCTTGCGTCCCCAGCGATCCACCGTGACCAGCGCGATCAGCGTAAAGACGATGTTTGCGACACCCACCGTGATCGTCTGCAGCAGGGCGGTGTCCGTCGAGGCTCCCATGTTCTTGAACATGAGCGGCGCGTAATACAGCACGGCGTTGATGCCGATGAATTGCTGGAATACGGACAGCATGATGCCGACGAACAACAGCAGCCCGCCGAATGCGAACAGCTTGCCGGAAGTAGCCGTGAGCGAGTCCTCGATTTCGGCGAGCACGCGAGTCGACTCCGCTTCGCCGGCAACGCGCAGCAACACCTTGCGTGCATCATCCCGGCGGCCTTTCATGACCAGCCAGCGCGGCGTCTCCGGAACGAGCAGCAACAGCACCAGGAACAGGCCGGCGGGCACGGCTCCTGACAGCAGCATGTAGCGCCAGCCTGTGCTGAGCACCCACTGGTCGTCGCCTTGTGCGGCGATTGCCCAATTGATGAAGTAGACCAGGGTCATGCCGACGACGATGGCGACCTGTTGATAGGTCACCAGGCGACCTCGTTCGGCGGGCGGAGCAATCTCCGCGATGTAGAGCGGCGACAGCATCGAAGCAATGCCGACGCCGACGCCGCCGACGATGCGATAGAGAATGAAGGGCGTCAGCGCCGCCGGCCCCATGGCGCCGACCTCGCCGAGGCCGAATTCGGGAAATGCCGAGCCCAGCGCCGAGACGAAGAACAGGACGGCGGCGACGAGCAATCCGCCCCGGCGTCCCAATCGCAGTGAAAGCGGTCCGGCCAATGCCGCGCCGATGACGCAGCCCAGCAAAGCACAGGAGATGGTCCAGCCCGACAGGCTGCCAGCCGCCGTTTCGGACAACCCGCGCGGGTCGATAAAGTTATGGTCGATCGCCGCGACCGCGCCGGAGATGACGGCCGTATCGTAGCCGAACAGCAATCCCCCGAGCGCCGCGATCATGGTCAGTCCCTGGACCAGCGCCCGACGGGTCTGCTGGCTGTTTCCCCCGTTCTGCGTCACGTGTATCTCCTGTGCGAGCGGACGACACTTTATGTTCGGCATCGTGCCGATGACTGTTCGGCATCCTACCGATGTCTGCGCACAGTAATGATAGCGCTATCAGAACTCAAGCAGAACGTGACGCCAGGAGGTGTCCTGGATTGCTCGGGCTGACTCACGGGCTGACTCAGGGGCTGACTCAGGACACCCGGGGTCGGCCGACCTGTGTCACTTGGAACCGGGAGGGGCGACCGAACCGCGTTCGATCAGCTGGTGGGCGATCACGTGATCGACCACGACGCGGGTTGACTTGTCCTTGCGCCGCAAGCTGCGCATCAACAATTCGATCGCGGATTGCGCCATGGCGGCGATCGGTTGGCGGATGGTGGTCAGTTCGGGCCAGACGGTCGTGGCGGTGTTGGTATCGTCGAAGCCGACGACCGACAGGTCGCGGGGAACATCCATGCCGCGTCGATGGGCCACCGAGATTGCCGCGGCGGCCATGTCGTCGTTGGAAGCAAAAATAGCGCTCGGCGGCTTCTTCCGGTTGAGCAGTTTCTCGCTCGCTTCCAGTCCCGAACGATAAGTGAAATATCCCTGTTGGACATTGGCAGCGTCCGGCGCGATCCCGGCTTCCTGCAGCGCCGCCTGGTAGCCTTCGAAGCGCCGACCGCTCGCTGTCTGGTTCGGATCGCCCTTGATGAAGCCGATGCGGCTATGGCCACGGGCGATCAGGTACGACGTCATTTCATGGGCGGCACGAAAGTCATCCACGCGCACGCAAGACAGGTTCTCCTGGAATTTACCGGACGCCAGGGCGACGACGGGAACGCCGGCCGCAACCAGCTCGGACGTGATTGCGCGCGATTCGCACAACGGCGGAGGAAGAATCACACCGGATGCGCTCTCGCCAAGTTTTCTTGCAGCGTTACGTTCGGCCGCAGGGGTGATCGTATGCCACGTTTCCACGACCAACTGCGTTGCCATGCGGCTCGCGCCCTCGAGCGCACCGACCAGCAGCTCGCTCAGGTACGACGCGCTGGGATTGGAATAGATGAGGGCGATACGAGTGCTCTGGGCGCCAGCCAGCGAACGCGCTGCGTGGTTGGGCTGATAGTTCAGCTCGCGCACCGCTTGCATCACCGTTTCACGGGTTTTCTCGCTGACATAGCCGTTGCCACTGACGACCCGCGACACCGTCATGGGAGATTTCCCGGAACGCTGGGCTACGTCGTGAATAGTGGCCGCATCGCCTTTGCGTCCGATGACTTTCCTGACCAATGAACGATTCCTCGCTGTCGGGCGACGGCCCGGTCGTGGGCAAATGTAGCATTGCGTGCACTCATAGTAGAGCACTCATAGCAGGCCCCGGGTCGAGCCAGGTGGATCGCGGCGCGCCAGAGTGATACCGTTACCATATTGTACAGCGTCTCGGGTCACGCAGAGGACCTGGGTTCACATGAAGCGATCGGTCCAAATCGGGGGCGGCCTGTATGGCTGAAATTCCATTGCGCGTGCCTTCCAGTGCGACTCCCGCAGGGTGGCGAAGTGGCACGGTGCAATGGCTATGGACACTCCTGTTATTGATTGGCTCAACCGGGCCGGCGTTCGCTGAAGACGGTTACGATCTCTGGCTCAGGTATCGCGCGGTGGAGGAACCGTGGCTTACGGGCTACCGCAGCCATGCCACTGAGCTCGAGGTGACGGGAAATTCGCCGACCATGGCCGCGGCTCGGGCCGAACTGGCACGCGGCATCGGCGGATTGCTGGGCTACCAGTTGCCCACCGTGGACAAAACAACGAAGGCGGGCGGCATTCTGGTGCTGACTCCTGCATCGAGCCGCCTTGCCGCGCTCAAGCTCGACCTGAGAGCCAGCGGCCAGGAGGGTTACCTGATCCGCAGCGTGACGAGCGAGGGAGTTCCCTTGACGGTCATCGCCGCGAACAGCGATACGGGCGCCTTGTACGGCGTGTTTCATTTCCTGCGCTTGATGCAGACGCGGCAGCCGCTCGACCGGCTCGATATCGAGGCGTCGCCGCGTATTCCGTACCGGATGCTGAATCACTGGGACAATCTCGACGGACGGGTCGAGCGTGGCTATGCCGGCGCTTCCCTGTGGGATTGGCACAAGCTTCCCGACTACGTCGATCCACGCTACACGGACTACGCTCGCGCGAACGCATCCCTCGGCATCAATGCCACGGTGCTGACCAACGTCAATGCGAATGCCCTCAGCCTCACGCCTGCGTACCTGGCGAAGGCTGCCGCGATTGCGAACGTACTGCGTCCGTACGGCATTCGTGTGCTGCTGTCGGCACGTTTCAGTGCTCCCATCGAAATTGGCGGATTGAAGACTGCCGATCCATTGCAGCCGCAAGTGAAACGATGGTGGCAGGACCAGGCCGATGAGATCTATCGCGTCATCCCCGATTTCGGCGGCTTCCTGGTCAAGGCGAATTCGGAAGGCCAGCCGGGTCCGCAGGACTACGGCCGCACCCATGCCGACGGCGCCAACATGCTCGCGGATGCAATCGGCGCGCGAGGGATCGTCGTGTGGCGTGCATTTGTCTATTCACATGAAACGCCGGACGATCGCGCACGCCAGGCCTACAGCGAGTTCGTGCCCCTCGACGGAAAATTCCACGACAACGTGCTGGTGCAGGTGAAGAACGGGCCCATCGATTTCCAGCCGCGTGAACCGTTCCATCCACTGTTCGGCGCGATGCCGCGAACGCCGCTGGCCATGGAGTTCCAGATCACCAAGGAATACCTGGGATTCGCGACCCATCTCGCCTATCTCGGACCGATGTACGAAGAGGCATTGCAGTCCGATACCTTGGTGCGCGGCAAAGGCTCGACCGTTGCACGAGTCGTCGACGGATCGTTGCACGGTTACGCACACACGGCCGTGGCCGGGGTTTCCAACATCGGCGCCGACCGCAACTGGACCGGTTCGCAGTTCGACCAGGCGAACTGGTACGTCTTCGGACGCCTTGCATGGAACCCGTCGTTGTCCTCACGAGCGATTGCAGAAGAATGGACGCGGATGACGTTTACGAACGAGCCACGGTTTGTAGGCAAAGTCGTGGACATGATGATGTCCTCGCGCGAGACGGTCGTGGACTATATGACGCCCCTCGGGCTGCATCATTTGATGGGACGCAGTCATCACTACGGTCCCGGACCGTGGGTGGACGGCGGACCGCGAGCCGATTGGACTTCTGTCTACTATCATCGGGCCGACGAGCGCGGCATCGGTTTCGATCGCAGCGCGAGCGGCAGCAAAGCAGTCGAACAATATGCGCCGCAGGTGGCGGCCGAATTCGGCAGCATCGACCGCGTCCCCGAAAAGCTGTTGCTCTGGTTCCATCACGTGCCATGGGACCACCGCATGTCGTCCGGCCGCATTCTCTGGGACGAACTCGTGTATCGCTATTCGCGCGGCGTGGACGGTGTCAGCGCGATGCGAAAGACCTGGGCGGGGCTGGCGCCGTACGTTGACGCCGAACGGCATGCGCAGGTGGCTGCATTCCTCGGGATTCAAGAGAAGGAAGCACGCTGGTGGCGAGACGCGAGCATCGCATATTTCCAGACTTTCTCGAAACGTCCGCTGCCGGCGGGCTATGCGCCTCCCGAACACTCGCTCGACTATTACAAATCGCTGTCGTTTCCATATGCCCCAGGAATCTGAGTAGGGATCTGAGCATGGATCTGAGGATGACACGCTATTCATGGGTCGTTGCTTGCCTGGCATTGCATTCGCACGTGCAGGCAGCCGAACCGCCTTTGTTGCATGAGCTGTTCAGCGACCACGTCGTCTTGCAGCGGGACAAGCCGCTGGTCTTGTGGGGAAACGCGAAGCCGCGCACCCAGGTGAAGGTCGCCATTGCAAACGTCACTGCGAGTGCGATGTCCGACGAATCGGGTGCGTGGAACGCAACACTGACGCCACTCGCAAGCGGTGGCCCCTATAGGCTCAGTGTCGCAGCGGCGGACCGGCGTCAGCAGGTCGAAGATGTACTGATCGGCGATGTCTGGCTGTGCTCCGGCCAATCCAACATGGCGTTGCAGGTGCATCGCGCTCTCGACGCTCGCTCCGAGATCGCCGGGTCGACGAACGACTCGATCAGGATGCTGACGATTCCATTGCGCGCCAGCCTTGCTCCGCGGGCTCACTTCGACGGCGACATCGCATGGCTGAAAGCGGAGCCGCGCAACGTTCCGGAATTCTCGGCGGCATGTTTCTATTTCGCTCGCGAACTGCAGAAGACGACTCATCGACCGATGGGCCTGATCAACGCTTCATGGGGCGGATCGCGGATCGAAGCATGGATGAGCAAGGACGCATTGCAGCCCCTCGATGGATATCCCGACTTGCTGGACCTGGTAACGAAGTACGCGAGCGATCCAGCCGTGGCCAGCCAACGCTGGGGAAAGCGCTGGGAAGCCTGGTGGCAAAGCAAAACGCCGAAACGAGAAGGGACGCCCTGGAGTCGTGAATCGCCGTCCGGTCACTGGTCATCCATCCCGGGCCTGCTCGGCCCGTGGGAGCGCTGGGGCATTCCGGAACTGGCTCGCTACGATGGCATGGTCTGGTATCGAGCGCATTTCCAGTTGACCGCCGCACAAGCTCGCCAGCACGCCACGCTAGCGTTGGGAAGAGTCGATGAAGTCGATCATCTCTGGATGAATGGTCAGTTCGTCGGCACCACCTCGGGTGCGGGCGTGCAACGCAATTACCCGATCGATCCGAAGCTGCTGCGCTCCGGCGACAACGTCATCGCCGTCAACGTGCTCGATACCTATGGCGATGGCGGCATCATCGGGTCGCAGCAAGATCGCAAGTTGATGTTGGCAGATGGCACTGCGGTGACTGTCGATGCCGACTGGCGCTTTCAAAAAGCTGCAGACATCGGACCGCCGCCGCGTGCGCCGTGGGAGGTGACAGCGGGCGTGACTTCGATTCGCAACGCCATGATCGCGCCGCTGGGCTCTCTGCCTATCGAGGGAGCGGTCTGGTATCAAGGCGAATCCAACGCCGGCGATCCAGGCAACTATGGTTCGCTGCTGATGGGATTGATGAGCGACTGGCGCAGGCAGTTCGGCGCCGAGCTGCCTTTTCTCATCGTGCAACTCGCCAACTACGGGCCACCGTTGACCGCGCCGAAGGACAGCGGCTGGGCCGAGTTGCGTGAAGCGCAGCGACTAGTTGTGAATCAGGACCCTCATGCCGCACTCGCAGTCGCCATCGACATAGGCGAGCGCTACGACATTCATCCGGCCAACAAACAGGAGCTGGGACGCAGGCTGGCAAGGGCTGCCCGGCATCTCGTCGAACATGAATCCATAGCCGCATCGGGTCCGGCGGTCATGGGGGCGCATCGGCGTGCAGGTAAGATCGAAGTGACGTTCGGCGATGTCGAAGGCGAGCTCATTGCGTATGGCGCGCGGCGGCCCATCGGTTTCCAACTCTGCGGCGCCGCGTCGACCTCCTGTGAATTCGTCGAAGCCGACATCGCCGGCAACACGATTTCCCTTCCCGACGCAGGCAGTACGGCGACGCACGTTCGCTACTGCTGGGCCGACAGTCCTATTTGCACGCTCTACGATCGATCCACCTTGCCGGCCGGTCCATTCGATATTGCGATTCAACAGGAGCACTGATGCAAACCAGAAGGAATTGGTTGATCGTCGCGGCCGCGCTCGTTTCCACCGTTGCCGCGGCAGCGGAGCCCGCCGCGTACCTGGATCTGAACCGAAGTTTTCCGGAACGCGCTCACGACCTGGTATCGCGCATGACTCTCGAAGAGAAGGTCGCGCAGCTCGGCAACGATGCGTCTGCGATTCCCCGGCTAGGCGTGCCGGCATATGAGTGGTGGAACGAGGCATTGCACGGAGTCGCGCGTGCCGGAGCGGCAACTGTGTTCCCGCAGGCAATCGGACTCGCAGCGACGTTCGATACCTCCCTGATGCTGCGGGTTGCCACGGCGATCAGCGATGAAGCTCGGGCGAAGCATCACGAGTTCGAGCGGCGCGGGCAGCGCGGCCGCTACCAAGGCCTCACCTTCTGGTCGCCGAACATCAATATCTTTCGCGATCCTCGCTGGGGACGAGGCCAGGAGACCTACGGCGAAGATCCGTTTCTGACGTCCCGCATGGGCGTGCAGTTCGTCAGGGGTTTGCAGGGCGACGATCCCAAGTATCGCAAGGTCGATGCGACGGCCAAGCATTTCGCCGTGCACAGCGGCCCTGAAGCGGATCGACATCGTTTCGACGTGCACCCGAGCGAGCGCGATCTCCATGAGACCTATCTGCCGGCCTTTCGTGCGCTGGTGGAGGAAGCGAAAGTCGCGGCGGTGATGGGTGCGTACAACCGCGTCAACGGCGAGTCCGCCTCGGCAAGCCCCAGGCTCCTGCAGCAGACTCTGCGCCACGACTGGGGCTTCGATGGCTATGTCGTCTCCGACTGCGATTCCATCGAAGATATCTACCTGCATCACAAGATCGTCGACACGGCGGAGAAGGCCGCCGCGCTCGGCGTGAAGAACGGTTGTGACCTGGATTGCGGCAAGACCTATGCGTCGCTGATTCCCGCTGTCAAGCAGGGGCTGATCGATGAGAGGCAGATCGATGCAGCGGTCGAGCGATTGATGCTGGCGCGGTTTCGCCTGGGCATGTTCGATCCGCCCGAGAAAGTGCGCTGGGCGCAGATTCCTTATTCCGCGAATCAATCTCCTGAGCATGATCGACTGGCGCGTCGCGCCGCGCAGGAGTCTATCGTTCTGTTGAAGAACACGGGCGTGCTGCCCCTGCGCCGCGATGTCGGCACCATCGGTGTCATTGGTCCGACCGCGGATGAAGTCATGTCGTTGCTGGGCAATTACTACGGAACGCCGGCAGCGCCGGTCACGATTGTCGAAGGCATCCGGGCGGCGACTGCGGGCAAATCACGAGTTCTATATTCGCGAGGAACCGATCTGGTCCAAGGCCGTGAGGACGCACGCGCTACGCCTTTGATCGACGCCGTGTATCTACGGGCTGGAAAAGGCGCGACAGGGCAGGGGCTGAAGGGTGAGTACTTTCGAGGCCAGGCGCTTGCAGGCAAACCAGTCCTGACTCGTATCGATCCTCGCGTCGCCTTTCGCTGGGATCGCGGTTCGCCGACGGACGACCTGGTGGCGCGAGGAGAACTGGCCGCCGATGCTGCTCTGGGTGGCGATGATTTCAGCATCCGCTGGACCGGCCAGCTGCTCCCGCCGACATCGGGTCGCTACGAACTCAGCGTCGGCGCCAACGATGGCTTCCGCCTCTTCATCGATGGCAAATCGTTGCTCGACAACTGGAAGCCGAATCCGCGGCTGGCCACCAACAGCGCGCTCATCGAATTGGAAGGCGGCAGGGCTTACGACCTGCGCCTGGAATACTTCGAGGCCGATCGCGATGCCGAAGTGCGCTTGTCATGGCAACGGCCTGAAGCGAAGCCGCCGTTCGAGGAAGCGATGGACGTAGCGCGCCGGTCCAACGTCATCGTGTTCGTCGGCGGATTGACCGGCGATGTCGAAGGCGAGGAAATGAGCGTGAAGTATCCGGGTTTCGCCGGCGGCGATCGCACCGATCTGCGGCTGCCTGCGCCACAGCAGAAAATGCTGGAGGCATTGCACGCAACGGGCAAGCCCGTCGTGTTGGTGCTCACCACGGGGTCGGCACTGGCCGTCGATTGGGCAGAGCAGAAACTGCCTGCCATTCTCGTCGCCTGGTATTCGGGGCAGCAGGGCGGCAATGCCGTTGCCGACGTGCTGTTCGGCGATGCCAATCCCGCAGGCCGTTTGCCCGTGACGTTCTATCGTGAAACGGAGAAGTTGCCTGCTTTCGATGACTACTCCATGCAAGGCCGCACGTATCGCTACTTTGCGGGCAGGCCGCTATACCCATTCGGTCATGGTCTCTCGTACACCAGGTTCGAGTACTCGGATTTGCGGATCGATCGAGCCAGGGCTGCGGCTGACGACGTCGTGAATGTGTCGATGACGGTGAAGAATACGGGCGCGCGGCCGGGCGATGAAGTCGTGCAGCTATATCTGCATCCGTTGTCGCCGCTGCGTCCGCGAGCGCTCAAGGAATTGCGCTCGATCGAACGAGTCACCCTGCAGGCTGGCGAGAGCCGCAAGGTTGCGTTCAGCTTGAAGGCTGGCCGGGACCTGGCCTACTACGATGAAAAGCTGCAGCGCTTCGCCGTCGACCCCGGCAAGTACGAAGTGCAGGCAGGGGCGTCCAGCGCGGACATTCGGCTCAGGAAAGTACTGGAGGTGACGGGGCAATGAGTTGTGCGGGCTCGAGACGCGGCATCAGCAGGTGTACGACGAGAAGAGCGAATAGATACGCCGAGCCTGCGATGAGAAAGACGGGCAGGTAGCTGCCGGTGCTTTCCAGCAGGAAGCCGACGAAGGTCGCGATCAGCATGCCGCCCACGGCGCCGCCGAAACCTCCAATGCCGACCACGGAGCCGACGGCATGCCTCGGGAAGAGGTCGGAGCTCAACGTGAAGAGGTTCGCCGACCAGCCCTGGTGTGCTGCCGCCGCCAGGCCGATCAGGCCGACAGCGAGCCACAGGTTCCCGGCATGCGAAGCGAAGACGATGGGCAGCACGCACATTGCACAGATGAGCATCGCCGACTTGCGTGCCCGGTTGACGCTCCAGCCGCGACGAATGAAGCGGGCAGCGAGCCATCCGCCGCCGATGCTGCCTACATCCGCCATGACATAGATCGCCACCAGCGGCGGGCCGATGCCGGTGAGCGTGAGGCCATACTCGCTGTTGAGGAACTTGGGCAGCCAGAACAGAAAGAACCACCAGAAGGGATCGGTGATGAACTTGCCGGCGACGAAGGCCCAGGTCTGCCGGTGACGCAGCAAGGTCGACCAGGCAATCTTCTGTGCGGGCTCCTGCTGATCGCTGCGGATATAAGCGAGTTCCGCAGCGGACACCTTCGACTGCTGCTCCGGCGGTCGATAGAACATGAGCCAGGCGACCAGCCAGGTGGCGCTGAGCAGGCCGGTGAACACGAACGCCACCTGCCAGCCCCAGGTGATCGCGACGATCGGCACGGTCAGCGGCGCAACGATGGCGCCGACGTTGGAGCCCGAGTTGAAGATGCCGGTCGCCAGCGCTCGTTCCTTGCGAGGAAACCATTCGGCCACCGTCTTGATCGCCGCGGGAAAGTTGCCGGCCTCACCCAGTCCCAAGGCGAACCGTGCGATGCCGAATCCGAGCGCCGTGCTCGCGAGTGAATGGCCCATCGCAGCGAGACTCCACACGACGATCGCCAGCGCATACCCCAACCGCGTGCCGAGCTTGTCGATGACGGCGCCGGCGCACAGCAGGCCGATGGCGTACGCCGCCTGAAACGACGTGACGATGTAGCCGTACTCGATTTCGTTCCAGCCGATCTCGCGTTGGAGATCGGGAGCCAGAACACCCAGGACCTGGCGATCCATATAGTTGATCGTCGTCGCGAACAGCAGTAACGCACAGACGCGCCAGCGGTAACTGCTCCCGCCAGGCTGCGTCATTCGATCCGCAGCGAAATGGATTTGAGCGTGGCCGAGTTGCCACCCGAGGAAACCAGGAACTCGCCAGGCTCTACGACGTACTTCATTTGTTCATTCCAGAATGCAAAGGCCTTGCGGTCGAGAACGAAGTCTACGGTCGTCGAGCCTCCGGGCGCGAGCGTCACACGTTTGAAGCCTTTCAGTTCCTGGACCGGGCGCGTCACCGAACTGAGCACATCACGAACATAGAGTTGCACGACCTCGTCGCCCGCGACCTTGCCGGTGTTGCGAACGTCGACCGACACTGTCACCGAGCCGTCGGCGCGAATGCGTGGCGTGGACAGTCGCGGCGAGCCGATGTCGAACGTGGTGTACGACAGGCCGAAGCCGAACGGAAACAACGGTTGATTGCTATCGAACAGGTAGCCGCGATGGGCGCTCGGCTTCTGGTTGTAGTATATGGGCAATTGTCCCACCGATCTCGCGATCGTCACGGGCAGCTTGCCGCCGGGATTCGCATCGCCGAACAGGATGTCCGCCAGCGCCGCGCCGCCTTCCTGTCCCGGATACCACGCTTCGACCATCGCGTTCGCTTTGTCTACGATCTCGGGAATGGACAAGGGCTGGCCATTGATGAGTACCACGACCACCGGCTTGCCGAGAGCGAACATTGCTGCCGCCAGTTCATCCTGCTGGGCCAGCAGGGTGACATCGGTGCGATCTCCGAGGTGACTGAGCGCCCATGCTTCGCGATGAATGGCGGCGCTGCCGCCGATCGCCAGCACGATCATATCGGCTTGTTTCGCGACTTCGACCGCCGCAGCGATTCGTTGGCGATTCTCCGCGGGATTTGCTAGTACTACTTCGTCGGACCACCAGTCGCCTTTGTCAGTGAGTCGCACGCCTTCTGACGTGACGATGCGCAAGCCAGTACCGGCTTTCGAGCGGATTCCTTCGAGCAGGCTGATCGTGTGCCGCGGCACGCTCGAGTAACCCCCCAACTGGGCGACAGCGGCGTTCGGTCCGATGACGGCAAGCGTCTTGAGTCTATCTTTACTCAGCGGCAGCGTGCCGTCGTTCTTCAAGAGGATCGTGGTCTTGCGAGCAGCTTCCGTGGCGAGAGCACGAGCTTCGGCATTGTCGGTGATCGACTTTGCATAGCGAGCATCGGCATAGGGATTCTCGAACAGCCCGGCGAGGAATTTCAGGCGCAGCATGCGGCGCACCGCATCGTCTATCTCGCTTTGAGTAACGCGTCCGTCGGCCAGGGCCTTGGGCAGGTTGCCGAAGCTAGCGCCGTCGGGCAGATCGAAGTCCACGCCGGCATGCAGCGCACGCACTGCGGCCGCCGTGAAATCCGGCGCAATATGATGGACCTGCTGCAGCTGTTCGATGGCTTCATAGTCGCTGACCACGGCGCCTTTGAATCCCATTTCCCCACGCAGCACATCTGTGAGTAGCCAGCGATTGGCGTGCGAGGGCAGGCCATCGATTTCGTTGTACGACGCCATGACGTTGAATGCGTTGGCGCGCTGGATTGCCGCCTGGAACGGTGGGAAGAACACTTCGCGCAGGATGCGTTCGGAAATACTGGCAGGACCTACGTTGGTGCCGCCCTCGGGTTGGCCGTGTCCGGTCATGTGCTTGAGCGTGGCGAATACTTTGCCCGGCGCCAGCGGCAGCGATTCGCCCTGGAATCCTCGCACCGCGGCTACTCCCATTTCACCGACCAGGTACGGGTCCTCGCCGAAAGTTTCCTCGATCCGGCCCCATCGCGGATCGCGTGCTACGTCCACCACCGGTGCGAGCACGAGTTGGGCGCCACGAGCACGAATCTCACGAGCGACGACTGTAAATACGCGGGTCAGCAACTCCGGATCCCACGAGCTGGCCAGTGCAATCGCCTGCGGAAAATTCGTCGCGCCGCGCGCTGCGTAGCCGTGCAAGCCTTCTTCGTGGAACAGTACGGGAATCCCCAACCGCGTGGTTGCTGTATATCGTTGGATAGCATTCACCAACTCGACGGTCTGCGCTTCGTCGCGAAACGGTTCGTCCATGGGACTGGTCGCGCCGCGAAGGTCGCTCGGCCTGGCGATGTGTCCGATACCCGCAGTAAAAGCAGCGCGAGCCTTCCCGGGATCGAACGCATCCTTGTCGGTGTAGATGAGCTTCTTCTTGTTCCAGACCGTGGTGATCTGCGCAATTTTCTCGTCCAGCGTCATCCGGCCAAGCAGGTCCTCGACACGGGCTGCGAGGGGAGCTTTGGAATCTTTGTAGAGCGGGGGAGCTTCCCGCGCAAATCCCGTCGAGGAACTCGCCGCGATGGCAAGGGCAGACAAAACGATTGGTCCCGGCACGGTCCACCGGCAATGGCGCATGGTCATCGATTCCCCCAGGATCTGTCGTTGTTCGATGTGATAACGCTATCACTCTTTGTATCACTATTGGTCCGTAAAACTCAACGCTCGCGAGGCGAGTAGCAACGGACTGTTGACAAGTTCGGCCTGACCAATTACAAGTCAATTGGACAGGCCAGTATCGACCGAAATGGTAGCGCTATCAGTCGAGCCATGACGATGCGGAACGTGCTCATCAAGGCGGCGCGTGCCAACGATCTCAAGCTGGTCGTGCTGTGGTTCGGAGCCTGGAAAGCCGACGGGCGACGGTCCGCCGCTGGCTGGCATCGAAAGTGCGTGGGAAGGTTCGTTCGATGCGCGCGGCAAGTGGATTGCGGGCCGCCTGCTCAACGGTGACCAGACGCACCAGGGCCGGCACATCCGCCTGGCGCCGGGCAAATTCCAGATCCAGCGCGTGCGGCTCTACCGCTATCGCTGACTCCTGCTCAGGCCGGGCAGACAAATCGACCGAGGGAACTGCGACGAGCAGGCTTCGACACGGAATGGTAGCGCTAACAATGCGGGCGATGCCGAGCGCGCGCGATTCGAATTCTTGAAACCGTATCCCGCCGCGGGATGCAACATGAGGAGGGGGCATGGTCTTCGCAAAACAAAGAAACAGTATCCGCTCGCTGCTGCCGGCAGCCGGCTTGTTGAACCTCGGGATTGCCGGGATCAGCCTGGCGCAGACACCTGCCGCGCCAGGCGAACTGGAAGAGGTCGTCGTGACCGGCATTCGGCAGAGTTTGCAAAGCTCCACCGAAGCGAAGCGCGACGCGGTCACTTTCGGCGAATCGATCTACGCGGAAGACATCGGCAAACTGCCGGCGACCAATCTCGCCGAGACGCTCAACCGCATACCGGGCGTCAAGCTCAATCGCGACATCAACGGTGAAGGCGTGCAGGTTTCCGTGCGCGGTCTCGGTCCCAGTTTCTCGAAAGTGCTGCTCAACAATACGCAGATTGCAGTCGCCTCGGATGGCGGCACCAACGGCGGCAGCGCGAACCGCGAAGTCGACCTGGACTTCTTCCCATCGGAGTTGTTCACGCGCCTGGATGTGCTCAAGAGTCCCATCGCTTCGACGCTCGAAGGCGGCATCGCCGGCACCGTCAACCTGCGCAATGCGCGGCCGTTCGACAAGCCAGGCCAGCACCTCACCGTCATCGGCCAGGGCCAATACACCGACAGCAAC
>Ga0157380_10000277_pt1 | contig 30723 bp, 21 predicted proteins | sample S35metaG_FD_119757 | JGI IMG/M metagenome (GOLD analysis project Ga0157380, IMG submission 119757) | Switchgrass rhizosphere microbial communities from Kellogg Biological Station, Michigan, USA - S3-5 metaG | ecosystem: Host-associated > Plants > Roots > Rhizosphere > Soil | place: USA...
GATCGGCCCGGCCCGCTTCGCCGAGATGCTGGCCGGCTTCCACGCCATGGACGAGCACTTCCACGAGGCGCCGCTGGCCGAGAACCTGCCGGCCCTGATGGGGCTGCTCAGCGTCTGGTACGGCGACTTCTTCGGCGCCCAGACCTGCGGCGTCTTCCCCTACGACCAGTACCTGCACCGCTTTCCGGCCTACCTGCAGCAGCTGACGATGGAGTCGAACGGCAAGCACGTCACATTGGATGGAGCCCAGGTCGACTACGACACCGGGGCGATCTTCTGGGGCGAGCCGGGCACCAACGGCCAGCACTCCTTCTACCAGCTGATTCACCAGGGCACGCGGCTGATTCCGTGCGATTTCATCGGCTTCATGCAGTCGAACAACCCGCTGGGCAACCACCACGACCTCTTGATGTCCAACGTCTTCGCCCAGAGCGAGGCGCTCGCTTTCGGCAAGACACCGGAGCAGGTCCGCGCCGAGGGCACCCCGGAGGAGGTGGTTCTCCACCGGGTCATGGAGGGCAACCGGCCCTCCAACACGATCCTCGCCGCGCGCCTCGACCCGCACACCCTCGGCACCCTCGTCGCGCTCTACGAGCACAGCGTCTTCACCCAGGGGGCGATCTGGGGGATCGACTCCTTCGACCAGTGGGGGGTCGAGCTGGGCAAGGCGCTGGCGGTGGCGATCATCCCCGAGCTGGAGGCCGACGAGGAGCCGAGGCTCGCCCACGACAGCTCGACCAACGCCTTGATCCGTCGTTACCGCCAGGCGAGGCGCGCGGAGTAAGTCGTGCCGCTGCTCGACGCCCTCCCGCTCGCGGCGTCTGAGTCCAACCTGCTCGCCGCGCGCGAGCTGATGGCCTTCACCCTGGCCTTCCACATCGTCCTCGCCTGCATCGGCGTCGCCCTGCCGGCGATCATCCTCACCGCCAACTGGCTCGGCCTCAAGCGCGGCGATGAGGACGCGATGCGGCTGGCCCGGCGCTGGTCGAAGGCGATGGCGGTGACCTTTGCCGTCGGCGCCGTCACCGGCACCGTGCTCAGCTTCGAGTTCGGCCTGCTCTGGCCGCGTTTCATGGAACGCTTCGGCGACGCCTTCGGGATCGCCTTCGCGATCGAGGGCATCTTCTTCTTCACCGAGGCGATCTTCCTCGCGATCTACATCTACGGCTGGAAGCGGCTCAGCGGGTGGGCCCATTTCTGGTCCGGCGTGCCGATGGTGATCACCGGCATCGGCGGCGCCTTCTCGGTCGTCACGGCCAACGCCTGGATGAACCAACCGCAGGGGTTCACCCTCGACGCCAGCGGCAAGGTGGTCGGCACCGACCCGCTCGAGATCCTCTTCAACCCGGCGACCGGCTACGAGGTGCCGCACATGATTCTCGCCGCCTACATGGTGGCCGGCTTCCTCGTCGCCTCGATCTACGCGGTCGGCATGCTGCGCGGCCGGCGCGACCGCCTGCACCGGCTCGGGGTAGTGATCCCGCTGACGATCGCGTGCATCGCCACGCCGATCCAGCTCTTCGTCGGCGACACCGCCGCGCGGGAGATCGCCGACCACCAGCCGGCCAAGTTCGCGGCGATGGAGTGCATCCAGGAAACCGGGCCCGACCAGACCGAGTACATCGGCGGCATCTGCACCGACGACGGGGTCAAGGGCGCGATCCCGATCCCCGGCCTCGACTCCTTCCTGGTCGGCTTCAGCCGCGACACCGTGGTCACCGGGCTCGACCAGATCCCCGATGACGAGGAGCCGCCGGCCGACACCCTGCTGCACCTCTCCTTCGACGCGATGGTCGGCATCGGCACCGCGCTGCTCGGGCTGGCCGCCTGGTTCGCCATCGTCTGGTGGCGCCGTCGCGACTTCCCTCGCACGCCCTGGTTCCTGCGCGCGGTCGCCGTCTCCGGCATCGCCTCGATCCTCGCCCTCTGGTGCGGCTGGATCGTCACCGAGGTCGGGCGCCAGCCCTGGATCGTGCAGGGCTTCATGCGGACCGAGGAAGCGGTGACCGAGGCGGAGGGGATCTGGTTCGCCTTCGCCGGCGTGCTGTTGCTCTACGCGGCCCTGGGCACGATCGCGATCCTCGTCCTGCGCTCGATGTCGCGGCGATGGCGCGAGCAGGACGAGGTCGCCGAGGGCGAGACCCCCTACGGCCCCCCGGCGGAGCTCGCGCCATGATGCCGACGGGCCTCAAATACGCCTATATGTCTCCTTTCAGGCCCGTCGACCGGGAGGTGGGGGGATGACGCGCGCCGATGTCGCCGCGGTGATCCTCTGGACCGGGGCGACGCTCTACGCGGTCTTCGGCGGCGCCGACTTCGGTGCCGGCTTCTGGGACCTCGGTGCCGGGGAAGGGGAGAAGGGCGAGCGGCGGCGAGCCCTGATCCAGCACTCGCTGACCCCGGTCTGGGAGGCCAACCACGTCTGGCTGATCTTCATCCTCGTCGTCCTCTGGACCGCCTTCCCGGAGGCCTTCGGCGCGATCATGTCGACGCTGTACGTGCCGCTTGCCCTGGCCGCCTTCGGCATCGTCCTGCGCGGCGCCGGCTTCGCCTTCCGCAAGTCGATTCGCTCGCCGCGGCTGCGGCAGGCGCTGGGGAGTACCTTCGCCTTCTCCTCCGTGCTGACCCCCTTCTTCATGGGCACCGTGGTAGGGGCGATCGCCGACGGCAACGTCCCCGTGGGGGGCGATGGAGACCCCTTCTCGAGCTGGCTTCAGCCCCTGCCCCTGTTCACCGGGGCGCTCTTCGTCGCCAGCGGCGCCTACCTCGCCGCGGTCTTCCTCGTCGCCGACGCGCGCCGCTCGGGTGCTGCTGACCTCGAGGGATATTTCGCTCGCCGGGCCCTCGCCGCGGCGCTGGTGGCAGGGGTGTTTGCCGTCGCCGGCCTCTTCGTCCTCCACGCCGATACGCGTTATGTCTATGACCGCCTCACCGACGAGGCCCTGCCGCTGGTCGTCGCCTCCGCACTCTGTGGTCTCGCCGTGCTCGCGATGCTGGCGCGCGGCGTCCGCCGTGGCCTGCGCCCGCTGGCAATCGGTGCCGTCGTCGCCGTGATCTGGGGCTGGGGCGTCGCCCAGTTCCCTTACCTGCTGCCGACCTCGCTGAAGATCTCCGAGTCCGCCGCGCCTCCGGAGACACTTGCCGCCGTGATCGTCGTCTTCCTGATCGCCGCGGTCCTCGTCCTGCCTGCCCTGGGCCTGCTCTACTGGCTCTCGCAGAAGGAGCTGCTGAGTGGCGAGTGACTTCGGCGCGGTCCGTGCCGTCCTCTTCGACATCGACGGCACGCTGCTTGTCACGGGTGGGGCAGGTGGGGTCGCCTGGCGCCGCGCCTTCGAGGAGCTGCACGGGGTCGACGTGGACATCGCCGAGCACACCGACGCCGGCATGACCGACCCCGAGATTGCCGCGATCGTCTTCCGCGAGGTGATTGGCCGCGAAGGCACCCAGGAAGAGCGCTCGAAGGCGATCGGCTGTTACCTCAAGCACCTGCCCGCCACCGTCTCCGAGTCCGACGGCTACCGCGTCATGCCGGGCATTGAGGAGCTGCTCGATCGCCTGATCGACGACGGACTCCTGCTCGGCCTGGTCACCGGCAACATCGAGGCCGCCGCCCACATCAAGCTCTCCCGCGCCGGCCTCAACCGCTTCTTCAGCTTCGGCGGCTACGGCTCCGACTCGGCCGACCGCACCGAGGTGACCAAGGCGGCCCTCGGTCGCGGCTCCCTCGTCTCCGGCGGCACCCTCGCCGACGGCGCCTGCATAGCGGTCGGCGACACCCCCCGCGACGTCAAGGCCGGCCACGGCGCCGGCATCAAGGTCGTCGGCGTGGCTACAGGGAGCTACTCGGTCGATCAGCTCAAAAAGGCTGGAGCCGATTGGGCAATCGCCCAAGTCTCCGACCACTTCCCGGTATAGAGGCCATCCCGGCAGTGGTGGAACGTCTTGTACTTTTTCGTCGACTGCGTTAGGGCGTCAGCCCAACCCCGATCCACCGAAAAAGCTAAGTGGAACCCCTGCCTCGGATGGCCTCTCAAGCCAGGCTGCAGCGAGCCTGGTAAATGCTCAGGAACCCATTCTCGAAGCCGTTGCGCGCCATGCGCAGGTACAGGCGCCAGACCCGGACCCGTTCGGGCCCGGCGAGCCTGACCGCGTCGTCGAGGTTCTCGTCGAGGCGGCGTGCCCAGTGGCGCAGGGTCTCGGCGTAGTCGGCGCCGAACTCCTCGACGTGGCGGGTGACGAAGCCGGCCCGTTCCAGCGCCAGCAGTACCCGCGAGAGGTGCAGCGGTTCAGCGTCGGGGAAGACGTAGCGCTCCGAGAACGGGCCGGCCTCGGGGTCGGTGTGACGCAGCCGGGCGATGCCGTGGTTGAGCAGCCGCCCACCAGGCTCCAACAGACCCGCCAGCGTGCGCGCGTAGACGTCGATCTGGGCCTCGCCGACGTGCTCGACCATGCCGATGCTGGAGATCGCGTCGAAGCGCTCGCCGGCCAGATCGCGGTAGTCCATCACCCGGATCTCGACCCGGTCGGCGACACCCGCGGCCTCCGCCCGCTGCCGGGCTCGCTCGGCCTGCGGGGGGGAGAGGGTGATGCCGAGCACCCGCGCGCCGTGACGCGTTGCCGCCCAGAGCGGGAAGCTGCCCCAGCCGCAGCCGACGTCGAGCACCCGCTCGCCCTCCTTCAGCTCCAGCTTGCGGGCGACCATCTCCAGCTTCTCCTCCTGGGCCTCCTCCAGCGTCTCCGCCCCGCGCGAGAAGATCGCGCAGCTGTAGGTAGTCGAGTCGTCGAGGAAGAGCGAGAAGAACTCGTTGGAGACGTCGTAGTGGTGGCGGACTGCCTCGGCATCGCGCTCCTTGCTGTGCCGCCGCCCGCTCGGCCGCAGCTCCGCCGCGGGCCGGCGTGGTGGCCGGCTCAGGCCCGCGGCCCGCACCGCCGCGAGCAGCAGGCGCGCCTTGTCGCCACCCTCCAGCGAAGGCGGCTGCCAGCTGTCGAGCAGCTCGATCACGGCGTCGATGTCGTCGACCTCGAGCGTGCCGCTGACGTAGGCGCGGCCGAGGCCGAGCTGCCCGGGCGCCCGCAGCGCGTGGGCGGCGGCCTTGGGGGAGCGAACGTAGAAGGTCGGGCCGCCGCCATCCGTCGCCGCCAGCCGGGTCCCGTCCCAGAACTCCACCGAGAACGGTCGCTCGGGAATGCGAGCTTCGATCTCGCGCCGTAGCGGTGCCGTACTGGAGAGCGGCATGCCTGAAGCATATGATCGGTATCGCCGATGGCAAGCAGCGGACCTCTCCCATCTGACATCCAGCCGGTCGCCAACGAGACGCGCGACCGCATCATCACCGGCTTGGTGACACTGATCCCGTTCCTCGCGATCGGCTTCGCCGCCTGGCAGGTCTGGGGCCAGGCGCTGCACTGGAGCGACGTCTTCCTCTTCCTCGGCATGTACTTCTTCACCGGGATCGGGATAACCGTCGGCTTCCACCGCCATCTCACCCACCGCAGCTTCAAGACGACAAGATGGATGCATGGCCTGCTGGGGATCCTCGGATCGGCGGCGATCGAGGGCCCGGTGATCTCCTGGGTCGCCGACCATCGCAAGCACCACGCCTTCTCGGATGAAGAGGGTGACCCGCACAGCCCCCACGTCGACCACGGCCACGGCTGGTCGGGCGCGATGCGCGGCCTCTTCCACGCCCACATGGGCTGGCTCTTCATCCACACCCAGCGCGGCAACAAGGAGCGCTTCGCGCCCGACCTGATCGAGGACCCTGTGATCAGCTGGGTCGACCGCACCTTCCTGCTCTGGGCGATCGGCGGCCTCCTCCTGCCCTTCGCGCTCGGCTGGATCATTGGCGGCACTCTCTTCGCGGCTTTCACCGGCCTGCTCTGGGGTGGCTTGGTCCGCGTCTTCGTCCTTCACCACTTCACCTACAGCATCAACTCGCTCTGCCACGTCTTCGGCAAGCGCGACTACGAGACGGCCGACGAGTCGCGCAACCTGGCGCTGATCGCGATCCCGACCTTCGGCGAGGCCTGGCACAACAACCACCACGCCTTCCCGACCTCCTCCACCCACGGCCTCGGCCGCTGGCAGGTGGACATCTCGGCGCTCGTCATCGACAGCCTCGAGCGGACCGGCCTCGCCTGGGACGTGGTGCGCGTGGCCCCAGAGCGCATGGAAGCCAAGGCCGCCTGACCGGGGCATATCGGCGTCCTCGGTCGCTCGCGTGCAGAGCACGCCACGCTCCCTGCGTCCTTGACCTGCTTGGTCAGGGAGCTTCGGAGCTTTCGTACCAGTCAATCCAGCCGCTGCACGCCTCGTTAAGCGACACGATCCTGTGCGGCTCGTCCCGGACCGCGACCAGTTCGCCGAGGGTGGCCTTCCCCGAGTAACCGGTGAGGCGCTGCAGCGCGCTCGGATCCCCGGCCGTAACGGTGAACCGGACCTGTCCGCCGTCACTGCGGATCTCCCCGGCTGGCCAGAACTGACCGTTGCTGGCGAGGCTGATCGTGGTCGGCCGCTGGCCGTCCTGCGCCGCCTTCAAGGGCTGGCGCAGACCCGGGGCGGAGAGGGTCAGATCGAAGGGCGAGAAGTACTGGAGCGAGAGACTCCACTCGCCGGCGGGCAGCTTCAGCGCTTGCGACGCGCTCTCGCCTGTTTCCAGCTCCGGCTCCGGGGTCCAGCGCCCCTTGCCGCCGATCGCGGCGCCGTGGAAGAGCGAGGCCCGCCCCGGGTTGGTGGTGAGGATCCGCAGCTCCGGTGACGCGCAGTTGGCGTGCGCGGCGGGCTCGGTTCCCTCGAGCAGTACATGACGGTCGATGGGCAGCGGCCCTGTTCGCTTCCAGAGCAGGTAGGAGGGGGTGGCGGCGATGCGCTTGAAGCCCCGCGGCGCTTCGCTGTTCCAGGCGGCCCGTCCGGTGACCACGAAGGGGAATTGCCTGAGCGTGGCTTCAGAGAAGGAGTCGAAGTCGATCGGGCTGTAAGCGTCGCCGGTGTCGAACGGCTTCTCCGGATTCGCCGAGACGTCGGCATCGGGGAACTCGACCAGTGGCACGTGCGTGTCGGCGCCCATCAGCTCGTAGGCGGCGTAGCGGTCCTGGCCCGCGTAGAGCACCGGTTCCCCCTCGATCTTCGGGATGAACGCCCGCAGCTCCGCGCCGTGGCCAGCCGGCCCGACCGGCGCGTCGCGCAGCACCAGCAAGCTCGAGTACACGGCGCCCGCCACGAACGCCACCGCCAGCACCGCCCACCCAATCCGCCCCCCCGCAGATGTCGCAGTTCCCGCCGCTATGCGGCGGGAACTGCGACCTGATGTGGCATTGGACCCACCTGCGTCGCTTGGGGTCGCACTTTCTTCCGCTATCCGGCGGGAAGTGCGACCGCTGAGCTCGAAGAGAAGGGGGCGGATCGCGACGAGCATTGCCAGGGGAGCGGCGATCATCAGCGCCTTCGCCTGGGAGTACTCGCCGCTGGTGGCGAGCGAGGCGAGGTAGAGGACGGCACAGGCAGCGAGCGCGACCGGCACCGCGAACTGGCGTCGCCGGAGCCACCAGGCGGAGCCGAAGATCACCGCGAGCACCCCGATCGCGCCGGCCAGGCCGGTCAGGTGTGCACCCCCGGCTGCGCTGAGCCGGTAGTTCGACGACGGCCAGACGCCAAGCGCCTCAAGTGGCGAAACCGGCCCGTAGGTATTCGTGCCGGCGACGCGGTTGAAGCCATGGACGAAGGCGAAAGGTCCGACCAACATCAGCGTCACAGTCAGTCCGCCCAGCACGACGATCGCCAGCAGCGGCTTTGGTCGCAGCAGGGTTCGTGCCAGCTTGGACGGCCGTAGCTCCGTCCTGATCTCGGGCACCGTCACCGCCCAGAAGACGACGATCGCAACCGGCCAGGCGAGCCCCGCGAAGCTGTAGGAGAAGAAGATCCCCCCGGCGAGCGCCAGCGGCACCAGCACCCACCACCACCCCGCCGATGGGCCTGAAACGGTCCTATGTGTCTCCTTTGAGGCCCGTCGGCGGTCGAGGTCGAAGAGGTAGACGGCGAAGGCAAGGACGAAGAGGGCCTCGGCGGTCTCCTTGAAGGTTCCCTGGGCGAAAAAGGAGGCGCCGAGGTAGGTGATCGCGACCAGCGTCGCGGCGACGACCCGCCGTCCTCGCCCGAGGTCGCCGAGGGCCACCAGCGCGGTCAGCGCGGTCAGAACCCCGATCGCCAGGATCTCGCCGACGAAGGCCTGGCCGAGGCCGATCCCGGGCAGGGCGGCGACAGTGTCGGCGAGCGCGTGAGGCCCCAGCGGGTAGCCCGCTTCCGGCGTTGGGCCGAGGCCGCTGCGCAGCCACTCGGCCCAGGCCAGGTGCAGCCCGAGGTCGTTGTTGAAGCCGACTCCGAGCAGCCCCCAGCGCCCGCTGACCGCAAAGGGAATCGAGAGGATCACGACGACGAGGACGGCGACGAGCACCCCCAGCCACAGCCCGCCCCCTTCGGCGCGCTCGGGCCGCCGCCAGAGAACGAAGGCGGCCGTGGCGAGGAGCGCGATCGCCCCCAGGGCGGCGCTGGTCGCGTGCCCAGGCGCCCGTGCAAGGAAGCCGGTGACGGTGAGCACGGCCCCGAAACCCACGGCGGGCGCCAGCCAGGTGCGGGATCCGCCTCCACCCGCGAGGTCGAGGATCGCGCGTCCCACCAGCATTGAAGCGGCGCAGATCAGCGCCGCCGAGGCGTAGGTCCCGATCATCAGGGGCGGAAACTATGGCAGCGGCGCATGCGGCCGCCACCTCAGCTCAATACTTCTCCGCCGCCCGCTCCAGCGTCTCGCGCAGGTTTTCGCCGCGCAGCGGGGTCTCGTGCCCGGCGCAGACCGTCGCCGGTTCCAGCGCCGCCAGCCTCCGCACCGATTCCTTCGCCTTGGCGTGGTCCCAGTTCCAAGCGGGATGGGGGACACTCGCCTCGCCGGGCGGCAACGGCCGCCCCATCCGCACCGAGTCGGCCAGGTAGACCACGTCGCTGATGAGGGCGAGCCGGTCGCTCTCGCGCCAGAGGCCGATCAGTCCCGGCGCGTGCCCGGGGAAGTGAAGGACCTGGAAGCCGGCCACCTTGTCGCCCTCGACGACAGTCCCGTCGATCTTCACGGCGCCGCCGTCCCAGCGTCGCATCAATAGCGGGTAGGCGCGGCGGGCCACCACCGACGGCAGTTGCGAGATTTCCATGTAAGGAGTGATCGGAGCGTCGCTTTCGGCGTCCGCGACGTCGTCCGGGTGGCAGTGAACCGGCGCCCCCAGCCCCGCCGCAGTGCCGCGATGGTCGGCGTGCGCGTGGCCGAGCACGATTCGCTTCAACCCTCCCAGCCGCTCGGCCGCGGCTCGCGCCTTCTTCGTCATCGACTTGGTTCCGGCGTCGAACTGGATAACGCCCCCCTCGTCCTCGAGGAAGTAGACGTTCATCGCCTTTTTGATGTCCCCGCGCAGCAGCCAAACCCCATCAGCGACCTCCTCCATGATGAGATCACCTTAATGCCAACCGCCTGGAAAGCCGGGATGGTCGTTCTGATCGCCTGCCTGCTGGCGTCGATGGCGATCGCGATCTTCCGTCTCGCCACGACCCCGACTGAGATTCTCGGCGACGGCTTCCGCGGCCTGCCTGTTCGCGCCGTCGAGCGCCGTTAGGGGCTTGCCTCTAGTATCAGCCGCGTTCAGCGACCGAGCCAAGGAGGCGGCGTGTTCACTCGCATCGTGGTTGGAACCGACGGGTCCGATACTGCCGCCGAGGCCGTGCGCCGGGCGGTCGAGCTGGCCAAGCTGTCGGGCGCCCAGCTCAGCATCGTCAGCGCCTACGAACCCCTCTCCAAGCGCCAGGTAGAGGCGGAGAAGGAAGGCGCGCCAGTCGACGTCCAGCACGAGATCGGCCCCCGTGAGGACGTCAACCTCGTCCTCGACGCGGCGGCCGCGTCGGCTCGCAAGGAGGGCGTCGAGGTGCAGACGCACCCCGTCGAAGGAGAACCCGCCGAGGCGATCCTCAACGTCGCCGAAGTGACCAATGCGGACCTGATCGTGGTCGGCAACAAGGGCATGACCGGGGCGCGCCGCTTCCTCCTCGGCAGCGTCCCCAACAACGTCTCCCATCACGCGCCCTGCAGCGTGATCATCGTTAGAACGACCTGACGGCACCTGGCCGGCGCATCTCTGCGTCCTCGGTCGCTTGCGTGCAGAGCACGCGGCACTCCCTGCGTCCTTGACCTGCTTGGCCAGACGCCGTCAGGGGCTAAGGGGCAGTGGCAGTGGCGGCGTCGATCAAGCCGGCGCCTTGGCGCGTCGTGGGCAGCCCTAGGTCGCGAGCTGTCTGCCGCAGGCGCTTTGTAACCGCTCCGACCTTTCCCTTCTTCTTCGCCTTGCGGTCGATCACGCCACTGGCGAGGACCATCGCCGCGACCCCGGAGACGTGGGCCGCCGCCATAGAGGTGCCCACGTAGATGCTCGGCTCGCTGAATTCGTTGGTCGTGCGGTCTTTCAACGTCACCTGGTAGATCGCGTCGGCCGAGACTGAGGGGCAGCCGATCGCCGGCGTGCCGCCGCCGGGGGCGAGAACGTCGACTCCCTTGCCGGCCAGCGAGTAGTCGCCTATGCAGCCGCCCTGGGTGCTCCCGCCCACGCCGATCGCGTGCGGACTGGTGGCGGGAGGGGCAATGCATGCCTCCGAGCCGACGTTCCCCACCGATGCCACAGTGACGATGCCGCGCTGGTATGCCTGGCGCAGCGCCTCGTCGACCCCGGGCACCTGTCTTCCGCAGCCGAAGTTGAAGCTCATGTTGATCACGTTGGCTCCCTTGGCGACGGCGAAGCGGATGCCCTTGGCGATGTCGTCCGCCCGGCCGCGGCCGAACTCGTCGAGTACGCGGACCGGCATCAGCTTGGCCCGGAAGGCGAGCCCCGTGAGGCCGATTCCGTTGTTGGTCTTCTCGGCGATCGTGCCGGCAACGTGGGTGCCGTGACCGTTTTCGTCGAGCGGCAGGGTGTCGTCGTCGACGAAGTCATAGCCCTTGACGAACTGGCCGGTGGCGAAGTCGGGGCTGCGCAGGAAGCGCGGCGACAGCGTGCGGTAGGCGACGCCGGTGTCGAGGACGGCGACGGTGACGCCCTGCGCGCCGGGGCGGCCCACGGCGGCCAGGTTTTCCCAGGCGCCAATCGCGTTGATGCCGCCTGGAGAGATCGGCAACAGGGGCGTGGGCGTTCCCTGCCAGGGCAGGAAGTTCCACTGTTTCGACACCCACCCCCCGGGAGGCCCGGGGGGACCCGTGATCGAGCCGGGGTCGTTGGGGACCACCGGTTCGGCGACGGGCGGCGTCACCGAGGCGGTGGCGATGTAGTTGGGCGCCGCGTACTCGACCCGCGGGTCCTCGCGCAGCGCCGCGACCACCGCGTTCACGTCCGCGCTCCGCTTCAGCGCGAAGGTGCCCGCCGCGCGGCTGCGGTTGAGCTTGACGACGACCTCGTGGGGTGAGAACCCGTGCGCCGAGGAGAGGCCGGTAGCCGCATGGGCGGGCGTGCCCGCGATGGCGAGCGTCGCGAGCAGGGTCACGGGGGCGGCGATCGGAAGGCGTCGGTTCATCTTGCTTCTGGCACTCGCGGAATCCCTGCATTCGGCGGGCTATCTCCTAACACCCGCCCGCCCGCGAAGTTGTTGGTCGCACATACTCTCCTATGCATGGAGAGTCATGCCTCGCAGGCGCCGCACCAGCAGCTGATGGCCCTCGCGGTCGAGCGCGCCCGCGAGGCCGAGCGCCACGGCGACGTGCCGATCGGCGCCGTCGTCGCCCGCGACGGCGAGCCGTTGGCCGCCGCTGGCAACGAGCGCGAGCTGCGCCGCGACCCCACCGCCCACGCCGAGATTCTCGCCATCCGTGCCGCCGCCGAGGCCCTGGGCGGCTGGCGGCTCCCTGACACGACGCTCTATGTGACCCTCGAGCCCTGCGCGATGTGCGCCGGCGCGATCGTCCTCGCCCGCATCCCGGCTGTCGTCTACGGCGCCTCCGACCCCAAGGCCGGCGCCGCCGGCAGCGTTCTCGACATCCTCGCCGAGCCCGCCCTCAACCACCGCCCCGAGGTCGTCGGCGGCGTGCTCGGGCCCGAATGCGCCTTGCTCCTCTCGGAGTTCTTCGCCGCACGTCGCTGAGTCAATACCCTTGGCAATCCCGGAGAGGTGTCCGAGTGGCTTAAGGAGCGCGACTGGAAATCGCGTGGGCGGGGTTAACCCGCCTCGTGGGTTCGAATCCCACCCTCTCCGTTCGCGATGGCGCCGTATGCCTTCCACAGAATGCTTGCTGTGAGGACTGTCTATCTAGCCTTTGTCCTGCTCGCACTCGGCTCTATCTTCAGCCATGAGTCCAGTGCGGCCGAGTCCCGTGCGGCCGAATGGCAAGAGCTGCCTGTCGTGCCAGCGCTGGGACCCTCCCTCACCAGTCATCTCGAGAAGATCGCAAGCCGCGGAGAGCGACTTGGCAATCATCCGGGGGTCGTCGCCAAGATCGGCGACAGCATCACCGCCTCGCCATCGTTCCTGCAGGCGCTGGCGTGTTGGCCCGCCGAACTGGGCCCATGGGATGAGCTGAGCGGGACGCTTTGGTTCTTCGGACAGACCCCCGTGCCCAGCGGCTCCGAGGAAGCCCAGTGCCCGGTCAGCAACAGCTATTCGCGCCTAGGAGTAGCCGCGGTGGGGGGATGGCGGGCGGCCGATTCGCTTCTGCCGCGCGAATCCTTTCCGGAGTGCCAGGGGCTGCCCGCCGTCAGCTGCGAGCTGGCGCTGCTGCACCCGTCGGTTGCCCTGATCATGTTTGGAACCAATGACCTGGAGGACATCTCCGCGACCCAGTTCCGCCTCGACCTCGCTCGAGTCGCACGGCTCGTGTCCAGCGCCGGAACCATCCCGGTGATCAGCACGATCCCGCCTCGGGCCAACCAGACGTTCTTGCAACGGGTGACGCGGTTCAACGCCGAGATCGCCGCCCTGGCCGAGAATCGGGCGCTGCCGCTCTGGAACTACTGGCGACAGATGGTCGAACCCGGAGTTCCCCGCGCGGGCCTGAGTCGCGATGGCGTCCACCCGAGCGTTCTCTGCCCACCCTGCACCGCGATTGACTTTTGGCCAGCGGAATTGAGGCAGGGGTATGCCCTACGCAATCTTGGCGCTCTGCTCGTCCTCGATCGGCTGCGCAGGAAGGTCCCGCTGGTGGAAGGTCGGTAGGGAACGGCCGCTAGTCGGGCCGCGAGGGCGCCCGGCCCTCGATGCCAGATTGCGAGCCCAATGGACCAGCGCATACGTGCCGATGGCAAGCGCAAGGGTCCCGCTCACCGTCAGTACGTAGCGGGCGGGAACCGCCAGGTCGGTCTTGGCGAGGGAGCTCTGCAGGACGACGAGGAAAGGGATGTGAATGAGGTAGATCCAGAAGCTCGCCTCCGAGAGGTAGCGCAGCACACGCGATTCCTCGTTGACGTATCGGGCCAGCACTCCCCAGATCCCGAACAGGGTGAGCCAGCAGACCAGGCCAACGGCGAACAGCCCGTAGGGGCGCAGCTCGCCGATTTCGGCCAGAACGCCCGGCGTGCCGACGCCGCCGGTGAAGTCGCCGTTGTCGTAGAAGAGAAGGAAGGCGGGCACGGCGATCAGCACCCCGGCGCCGAGTCGCAGCCAGGCCCCGCGCTTGAGCCCGTCCACGAGGCTGTCTGAGCTACTGAGAAGCCAACCGAAGACGAAGAAGAAGCTGTAGTACGCGAAGAGAGTCGGGGCGGGAACCAGCGAGTTGGCTGCGGATCCTCCAGCCACCCACCCGGTCTTGGTGACCAAGATCGCCGCGCTGATTGCAGCCAGGATCGGAACGGCCCACCATGACCTCATAAGGGTGCGAAAGGCTCGGTTGATCGCTGCCCCCAGCCCGGGCGCCCGCTGGATCGCCAGCCAGATTCCGATCGCGAGCACGGAGATCATCAGCAGGTAGGCGATGAACCACAGGTGCCGTGGCGTCAGGCTGAAGACGTTGGCGAGGTCCAGTTCCCGCTTCGGCGGAAGCGCCCCGTTGCGAGGCCAGAAGGCCGCCACGCCGATGACGAGGAAATTGGCCAGCGGCACGACCGTCAGCATTCCCACAGCCAGAGGCAGGCCGAGCCGGCGAAACCGAGAGCGCAGCTGCCGGGCAGCGGTGGATCGTCGCAGCCCACTGGCGGCCAGGAAGCCGGATATCGCGAAGAACAGGGGCATGTGCCAGGTATGGACGAACCAGACCAGGGCATCGACGATTCTGGCGTCCCCGGAACCCTTCTGGATATAGCGAGCAGCGTGGTAGGGAATCAGGAGGAGGATCGCCGAGACGCGGATGGCGTCGAGGTGATGGCTGCGTTGGCCGTCCTCAGGCATATAGACCAGGGTAGGGCGCTGCTCTGGTGGCCGATTCTTGACTACGGGGCTCGAATAGCGTTTTTCAAGGCCCCGCCGCAGGCCCTTGGAAGGCGCATTCCCTCCGCTGGGCTAGCCGGCTGTCAGGCGACCGCGGCCTGCGACACCGGCTGTTGCACCGGCAGCGGGACGACGATCGCGTCGCGCTCCGGGGTCGGCGCCGACGGGCGGTGGCCGCGCAGGCGCTCGTGGCTGCAGACGACGTAGCACCACTCCATCAGGCGCATGCGCGAGTCGGGGTCGATTTCGGCGATCGTCGCGCCGACCAGCCAGCGGCCCTCCGCCTCGCGGCAAGAGCGGACCTCGACCTGGGCCGCGACCTCATGCGTCGCGCCGGCCGCGTCGCGCAGCTCGAGCAAGACGACGGGGCGCGCTCCCACCTCCAGCGGTGCCTCCATCACCAGGCCTACACCGGCGGAGCTGGCGTCGACCAAGCGCCCGGGGACGTGTCCGTCCTCGGAGAAGCACTGGGCGGGCGCGTCGCCCTCGAAGCGGTAGACGAGGCGGCGCTGTCGACGTCGCCCGACCGCCATCAGCGTGCGGGCGATCCGGCGCAGCTCGATCAGTCCCAGCAGCGGCACGATCACCGCGGCCACGCCGGGCAGGTCCGGCAGCGGCCCGACGCCGGCGAGGTCGAGCAGGCGCATCGCCGTGCCCAGGCCCAGCAGCACGGCGCAGGCGAGGACGAGGTGCAGCCTGCGCACGGCCTCGATCCCACCGCCATCCGTCCCCTGCTTCGGCGTCACCTTGAAGGCGGTGCGGCTGGGGCGCACGACGCAGCGCAGCGCCCGCGTGTAGATCTCCATCGTCAGCAGCTCGTAGTGCGCCGTCTCCCCGATCTTCATGTAGCCGCGCGCCAGAGCCGTGCCGGCGCTGAGGTTGAGCGTCACCGCCGGCAGCCACAGTGCCGCCAGGGCAACCACGCTGATCTTCATCGGCATCGCTCCCGTCCACAGCACCAGCCCCAGCGTCACCAGCAGCAGCAGCCGCATCGGCGGCGCCAGGTAGGCGGCGAGGCTGACGAAGTAGGAGAGCCGCTGAAGCGGGCGTAGCTCGCGAGCGCGCAGGGGGGACTCCGGAAGGGTGAAGACGGCGAGGTTGCCGCGCGCCCAGCGGTCGCGCTGCAGCAGGTAGCCGTCGAGGTCGTGTGGCGCCAGGCCCTGCACCAGCACCTCGTCGTGATAGCGGCTGTGCCAGTCATGGCGCTGCATGCGGATCGTCGTGTGGAAGTCCTCGGCGATCGTCTCCGTGGCGACGCCGCCGATCTCGAGCAGCGCCTGGCGGCGGATCAGCGCGGCCGATCCACACCAGTACGCGGCGCCGTGGCGGTCCTTGCCGGGGCAGACGACTCGGTAGAAGAGCGACTGCTCGTGCCGGCCGACGACGTAGTGCTGGACCGAGTCGTGGTTGAAGAAGTAGTGCGGGGTCTGCACCAGTCCCATCCGCTCGTCGTCGAAGTAACCGACGATCGCGTCGAGCGCGTCCGGCATAGGCACGTGGTCGGCGTCGAGCATCAGCACCAGCTCGCCCTCGGTCCGTCCCAGCGCCGCGTTGATGTTGCCCGCCTTCGCGTGCGAGTTGTCGGGCCGGGTCAGGTAGCGGGCGCCCGCAACCCGCGCGAGGTCCTCCATCTCGGGCCGGCGGCCGTCGTCGAGCAGGTAGGTGGTGTGGGGGTAGGTGAGCGCACCGCAGCCGGCCAGTGTCGCCGCCACCACCTCGGTTGGCTCGTCGTAGGTGCAGACGTAGACGTCGACGGAGCGCCCGGGCCTCGCCGCCGGCCGCACGGCCGGCCGTCGCGACCAGGAGAACCAGGCCAGGGTCGCCAGTGCCCAGAGCCCGTAGATCTCCGTCACCAGCAGCATCGCGAAGGCGACTGGGCTGGCCCCTTCGCCGCTCCAGCCGATTCGCCAGGTCAGGTAGCCGAGGCCCCAGAGCAGCGCCGCGGCCGCCAGCAGGCGCAGCAGGATGGGACGGCGGTCGAAGAAGCGCCCGAGCCGCGTCTGCTCGTTGCCTTGCATTCGGGAGCATCGACCTTCCCCGCCACCACCTTGAGTTGCGCCTAGAATCGATCCCTGGCGTGTCCCGGAGGGGTGCCGGAGTGGTTGAACGGGGCAGTCTCGAAAACTGTTGGCGTCGCAAGGCGCTCGTGGGTTCGAATCCCACCCCCTCCGCTTCTCAACCTCCCCTTAAGATGCCGAACCTCTGAGGGAGCCATTGTGTTTGAGACGATGCGCGCATGGGACGGAAATCGATGAAAGGGAGATACGGGGTGGGGAAGAAGAGCTTTGGCCTGTTGTTCGCGGTTGTCCTGGCCATGACGATGCTGGCGCTGCCGGTTGCGCAGGCTGAGGAAGTGACCCGGGAGAGCTACAAAGAAGCCGTCGAGCCGATCTGCAAGGCCAACACACAGGCCAACGAACGGATCCTCAAGGGGGTCCGCGGCAAAGTCAAAGCGGGCAAGCTGAAGGCGGCGGCTGGGCAGTTCTCGCGCGCCGCGACCGCTCTGCGCAAAACGCATGGCGAACTGAAGGCCGTTCCCCAACCCACAGCCGATCAGACCAAGCTCGCCAAGTGGCTGAAATACGTCGAGGAAGAGGCAGGCCTCTTTCAGAAGACCGCCAAGAAGCTCAACGCCGGGGACAAGAACGGCGCCCTGGGGATGGTGATCAAGCTCGAACGCAACGCCAACCTCGCCAACAACCAGGTGCTCGGCTTCGAATTCCGCTACTGCCGCTTCGAACCGTCCAAGTTCACCTAATCCAGCCTCGGAGTCGCTCACGGGCCAGGGCCGCGGTCTTCTCAGCGGCCCGCGTCTGCTGGGACGCGGTGCGGTGGTAGCGCAGTCCATCGGCCTCGACGACGATGCCGAGCGTTGGCCAGTGGAAGTCGACCTCGAAGCCGTTTGACCCAGGCTTTCGTCTGCGGCGGAAGGGGGGCGAGCACTGCCGCCATCCATTGCCCGAGCCCCCGCAAGCAGCTAGCGGCCGCTCTGAGTACCATCGAATCTTCAGAGCCAGCCCGCCCAGGTAGCTCAGTTGGTAGAGCACTTCCATGGTAAGGAAGGGGTCACGAGTTCGAGTCTCGTCCTGGGCTTCTCCGTGAGTGCGAAAGGGCTGGTGGTGCCTACCGTCCTTTGCCTCCGCCGCCCTCGGTGGCCAGCGCGTAGGCCTCATCGGCCCCCAGGAAGGGCGTCAGGGTCATGTAGATCGCCGCTGGAACCATCTCCGGCAGCCGCTGTGGGCCCCTCTGCTTCACGTAGTCGTAGAAGAGGGCGTAGAGCGCCCCGCCGATCGCCTCGGCCGTGATCTGGGGGATGTCGACCTCCAGCTCGTAACCCGCGGCCAGCAGCCCCTCCATCCCTTCGGTCACCACCTCGCGTTGCTCGAGAACCCGTTTCCCAGCGGCGTACATCTCGACGCCGCCCAGACGTGCGTACTCGGGCTCCTGGACACCGAAGGAGAACATCGCATCCTGGGTGGCCGCCACCGCGTGCTGCCAGTCAGGCGCTCGGCGGAAGGCCGGCAGCGCGGCAGCGAGCATCTGAGAGGAGCCGCTGTCGAGTGCCGCCACCATCGCATCCTCCTTATTGGCGAAGTTCTCGTAGAAGGTTCGCTGCGAGGTCTTGGCGCGCTCGACCACGTCGGCCACGGTGGTCTCGGGATAGCCCTTTTCCGCGACGACGGCCGCCAGGGCCCTGAGGATCCGCTCCGGCGGATTCGAAGCAGCCTGCCTCTCTTCGAAGGGGCGGGTCTGCAGGGTGCGCCGCCGCGACGGCTTCAGTGGGCCCGGGGGAGGGGGATAACAGAAAATCCAGTCCCATAGCTGCGGTGTCAGCTCCAGCAGCTCCTCCTCTTGCCCCCTGTAGAGGCGCTTGTGGATCACCTTCTGGATTCCGCCGACTATCGCCCGCACCAGCTCAGACGGCATCCCTTCGTGACCGGGGATCGAGTCCAGCAGCTGCTTGACCAGGACCTCGAAGGCGTCCATGGTTCGGTCGACGACCCCGACGCCCTCCGGCCCCGCTGCATAGATCTCCACGAAGCACATCTTCGAAGCGGCGGACTGGACGACGATCCGCTCCATCAACCCCCCGAATGCCTGCCTGGCAAGCTCAGGATCGACTGGAGGCTCGAGCCCCGCTTTGATGATCTGCAGCGCCGGGTCCACCAGTGACTCGATCGCGGCGATGAAGCACGCCTGCTTGTCCTCGAAGTGGCGGTAGAAAGCGCTGCGGGACACGCCCGAAAGCTCGACGAGATCGGCAACGGTAGTCGCCTCGTAGCCTTTCTCGGCCACCGTGGCGACCATCGCGGCGAAGAACCGCTCTCGCTGGTTGCGCTCCGCCTCGGCGCGCGGCGTGCCGCGGCCGGGCGGCAGCATCTTCTCCCGCAGTTGGCTCGAATCCCCCCAGGGTGTCCGCATCAGGGCGGCACCATAACCAGGCTTGTTGGCGCTTTTTGGCAACGACTCAGGGTCCATTTGTTTGGTACGTGACCGCCCCAAATGGGCCCGGTCTGCGACCCGGCGCCTCCTCCCAATTGCCGATTCTATCGCGGTTTTCAGGGCCTGCGGGACTCCAGCGACGACCCCCAATATTTGATTGACTGCGGTCAGTGGTCTGTCTTCGTCTCAGATCTCCAGCCTGAAGTCGGCCCCTTTGCGAATTCACCGGTCAAATTGACAAACCGAAACGTTTGTATTCTGATTTCTCGCTTTCCCCGCGAAGGTCACAGGGAGTCTTCGCCCGAATGGCGTGCAGAATGACGTGAGGTCTCGCAGGGTCCTAGTGGCTTGCGTTGCGGCACTCCTGGGCTGTGCCGTCCTTGGCGTCGTCGGCGTCGGTGTCGAGGAGAGGCTGGATCCGCTCTCGCTTGCCGTTCCGGGCACCGCCGCTTCCAAGGGGGAAGCTCTCGCCGAGGCTCATTTCGGCGATTCGGCACCCTTTGCGATTCTGCTGCGCGGGCCGGCGGCGGCAATCGATCGCCAGGGCCCTGCGCTGGTGCGGGTGCTGCGACGGGAGGCTGGTGCGTCCGTTGTCTCCATCTGGGATCGGGGGTCGCTCGCCGGCCTGCGCCCGGCGCCCCGCCGCACAGTCATCCTCGTCGACTTCCACGTCCCCCTGGGTGAGGCGATTCGCGACACGGCGCCGGCACTCGAGCGCACATTGGAGCAGCAGATTCACCCCCCGGTTAGCGCGACCCAGTCTGGCTTCGCCGACGTCTCCCGGGCGATTCAAGAGGAATCCCTGCGGACCACCGAGCGCGCCGAGCTGCTCGCGGCACCGCTGCTGATCCTGATCCTGCTGATCGTCTTCCGTTCGGCGATCGCCGCGGCGATCCCACTTGTCTTCGGCGCGATCACAGTGGTTGCCGGACGGGGGGTGCTGAGCCTGCTCAGCTCGCTGATGACGATCGACGCACTCTCTCTTGTCGTCTGCACGATGATGGGGTTGGCGCTCGGTGTCGACTACTCGTTGCTGATCGTCTCGCGTTTCCGCGAGGAGCTGGCAGAGGGACGGACTCCGGCCGACGCCGCCATGAGGACGCGGTCGAGCGCCGGTCGCACCTCCGTCCTGGCCGGCTCCACCTTCCTCATCGCGATCGTCCTCTCCGCCTTCTTGCAGCCCGGCTCGCTGCTTTTCTCTATTGCCAGCGCAGCGGCGGTCGTCACGGCGATCAGTGTCGTGATCGCCGTGATGGCACTGCCGCCGATCTTGGCTCTGCTCGGCGAGCGCGTGAACGCCTTGCCGATCCTCGGACCTGGCTCTCGCCCAGCGGGCTCGCGGATCGTCTCTGCCGCTTTTGCTGCGCTGCGCCGGCCTGCGCTCGCCGCGGCGTTGATCTCGATCCCGCTGGCGTTGCTGGCCGCTCCGGCGCTCGGCTTCAGAACCGGCGCGCCAGGTATCGATGAGCTGTCCACCGATAACGTCGCGCGGCAAAGTGCCGAAGCGATCGATCGCGCGATCGGCCCCGGCTGGGAGGCCCCCTTCGTTCTCGTCGCCGCAACCGAAGCCGGCCCGATCACCACGCGGAGCCGACTCGAGTTGCTGAGCCGCTGGCAGCGCCGGATCGCCGCCCGGCCCGGGGTCAGGGCCGTGATCGGCCCGGCACCGCTGGCCCGCCGCGCCGCGCCGCTGCGGAGGCTGGGGGAGCACCTCACGGCTCCCGGCGCGGGCGGCCCCGAGCAGCTCGCCCGGCTTGGGCCCGGCATGCGCCGTGCCGCGACAGCCGTCTCGCGGTTGCGAGACGGCTTGGCCCAGGCTGCGTTCGGTAGCGGCCTGCTGGACGAGGGGGCGGGCAGGGCGCAGCGGGGCGCCGGCCTCATCGCCTCGGGTCTCGGTGACGCTGCCGCCGGCAGCGATCGCGCCGATGACGCCCTCGCCCTTCTTGGTGACGGCGCCAGGAAGCTCAACGACGCGCAGCGGAAAGCCGCCGTTGGCAGCCTGACGCTGCAGTTGGGCCTGCGCTCGCTGTTGCCGCGGGTTCGCGGCAACAGCCTTACACGGGCGCGTTCGCTCGCTTCCGCGCTCGCGGAAGCTGCCGGCAGCGATCCCTCGCTGCGCCCGCAGGCCCGGCAGGCGCGGGCTCTGGCGCAGGCGGTCGCCTCGACTCGAGACGAATTGCGACGGCTGCGCGGCGTCGCCGGGCGCGTAAACGGAGGCCTCAACCGCCTCGTCGCGGGCGGGCGGCGCTTGGAAGGCGGAGTGGAGCGGCTGGCAAGCGCCGCGCGGGGGCTCGGGCCCGGCCTTGATCGCCTCGGCTCGGGCGCCGACCGACTCGCGTCGGGCCTCGACGAATTGCAGGACGGCGCCGGAACGCTGGAGCGAAACCTCGCCGACGGCTTTTGGCGGTCGCGGCCGCTGGAGACGGGGTTGCGCCGCGTCGGCGTGAGAGTTTCCTCAGCCGTCGCGCCGCTGGCCCGCGGCGCGCGCGTGGCTCGTCGCGAGTCCCCCGGCATCTTCGACTCCGGCTACTTCGTGCTCTCCGCGCTGGACGGGGCTCCGCCGGCCCAGCGCGCTCTCGCCGGCGAGGCGATCGCTGTCGGCAGCGGTGGGCAGGCGGCCCGCATGCTCGTCATACCTCGCTACGCGTTCAACACCGCCGGCTCCGAAGCGGTCGGCAGGGCGCTGTTGGCGGATGCCGAGCGGATCGGACGCGAGGGCCACCTGCAAACCGGGCTCACCGGCGGCGCCGCGACGCTGAACGACTATGGCGCCGTGACCAAAGAGCGGATCCCGCTGGTGATCGCTGTGGTGATCCTGGTCACCTTTCTGGTCCTGGTGGCGGTGCTGCGGGCGCCGTTGCTGGCGGCGCTCGCGGTCGTCCTCAATCTCGCCTCGGTGGCCGCGGCGATCGGTGTGATGTCACTGGTCTGCAAGATCCCCACGGGCTATCCGCTCGGCGGGCATCCCTACATCGACACGGTCGGTGCGGCAGGGATCTTCGGCATCACCTTCGGCCTCTCGATCGATTACGCCGTCTTCCTGGTCTCGCGGATGCGCGAGAGCTACGAGCGCGACGGCGATCACCGTGCGGCGATCGAATTCGGGCTGGAGAAGACGGCGGCAGTGATTACCGGCGCTGCGGCGATCATGACCGCCGTCTTCGTGTCCTTCGCAATCGCGCCGATCGCCACGGTGAGCCAGATGGGTGTCGGCCTGACAGTCGCGATCCTGCTCGATGCCACGGTGGTCCGTATCGTCCTGCTGCCGGCGCTGATGCTGCTGTTCGGCGAGCGGGTCTGGAGCACGCCGGCCTGGCTCGATCGGCTCCTGCCCGATATCAAGCTTCACGGCCCGGATACAGAGCTTCAGAGGCGTGAGGCCTGACGCTCCCCGCGTCGTCTCTGGTACTCCTCGAGCGCCGCGTCGAAGCATTCCCGCGAGAAATCCGGCCAGAGCTCCTCCCGGAAGACCAGCTCTGACTGAGCCGCTTGCCAGAGCAGGAAGTTCGAGAGCCGCAGCTCGCCGCCGGTGCGGATCACCAGCTCGGGATCGTGCATGTCGGGTGCGTAGAGGCCGTCCCGGAACTCCTCCTCGGTGGTGCCGGCGAAGGTCCCCGCGGCCCGGATGATCTCGGCTCGCCCGCCATAGTTGAAGGGCACGAAGAAGGTGACACGCTCGTTCCGCGCGGTCAGCCGCTCCGCCCACTCCATTTTCTCGACCAGGCTCGCCGGGACCGGCCTGGCGCGATCGCCGATGAAGCGCAACTGCACGCCTTCGTAATGCAGCTCGGGCGTGACGTCGTCGATGTACTCTTCGAGCAAGCGGATCAGGTCCAGCACCTCGCGCGCCGAGCGCGACCAGTTCTCGGTTGAGAAGGCGTAGACGCTCAGCTCGCGGATCCCGAGCTCGGCGGCGTCCCGGAGCCGCGCCCGCACATTTTCCGCCCCGGCACGATGGCCAGCCCCTATGGGCAGCCCCCGCTGTTTCGCCCAGCGGCCGTTGCCGTCGGTGATGATCGCGACGTGCCTGGGTGTCTCGGGCTCAGCCACGACGGACTCGCATCACGATGAGGACCAGGCGCGCGGCGCCCCCGAGCGAGCGCAGCATTCGCTTGCGGATCGGAGCCGCGCGCTCGCTCCTGGCCGCCGGATCGCTCAGGTAGAAGCCGGCCACGCCGGCCAGGATCGCGGCGTGCCGGTGGCGGTGGCGCAGTCTCGCCGTGGCCGCCCTCCCTTCGCTCGCGATGAAGGACAGGCGCTCGGCTGCCACCTCGCTGCTCGGGTAGCAGTTCATGTAGTTGTGCTCGTTCCCGGCGGCGTCTTCCTCGAAGTCGATCAGGTCGTCGAGCAGCACGGTCAGCGCCCCGATCGGCGGGAAGTAGGCCGCGTCGATCAGCTCCGCTTCGTCGACACTGGTTTCCGGGTCGGCCGCCGCGGCGATCAGTGCGTGGATCGCGACTGAGGAGCTCGCCCCCGCGGCGACCTCCCACCACCGGTAGGCCGCTGGGCTCTCCTGCCGCGTTGCCCAAGCCTTCAGGCCCCCGGTCTCGCCTGTCGCCGCGGCTGAGTGTGTATGGCTTTGCCCCTCGCCACAGCGGAGCGCCGCTCGCTGTGCCGGTTCTCGCACCGCCTCCCAAGACGGCAGCGCCGCGACTTCGCCCTGACACGCCGCCGCCAAGGCCGCCAGGTAGCCGCCATCGTCCCGATATGGATGGAGTCGATACCGATCCGCGGGCGCGGCGCCGGGAGAGACCGCTTCGACAAGCGTCGCGTGAAGCGCCAACCCGCTCTCCAGCGGCTTGTCCACCGGCCGCTCGCCCAGCGCGTCGAGATAGTCGATTGCCACCTGCAAGGCAGTCATCGCTCGCAGCGCGCTTGCTCTTCGAGACTTCGGCGCCAGGATCGCGAAGACCGCGATCGCTTCGGGATTCGACCCCTTCTCGCTCAGCGATGAGAGCGCCGCCTCGCGCAGAACTGGATTCGGGATCGTTCGGGCGGCGTCTTCCCAACCCCGCAGTTCCTTCCGCACGCGCGGAGTCAGATTGCGCTGGTACAGGCTCAGCGCCGAAGCAAGAGCCAACACGTCTAGCGCTGTAGGCCGCATCTCTGGGCACCATAGCCAGGTATGCGGGTGTAGCCCAGCCAGCGGCAACTGACAGTCATGTACGGTACGTATCAGGTTTAGAGCAGGTCAGTTGAATAGAGGCTTTCGCGCATAAATAGATCTGTCTCTTGACAATTTGGTCTGGCTATGTTCTTATTCTCGGCGCCTGCGGGAGAGCTACCCATCATCAAGGGATCGGCACTGTTCCAATGGCGGGAAGACAAAACGGCCGCCCGGCCAAGGTCAGGGGACCCAAGGAAGGGGTCAGGTCAGGGCAGGGGGCCACGGGACAGAGGAGAGGGCCACGTGAGACTCCAGGTGAAGGCACCGTCCACGGGATCAGTGGTGCGCCAAGCGGGTCGCCGTGTGGGCAGTTGGCCCCGCGTCCTGCTGCCCAGCCTGGTCGCCGCGCTTGCGCTCCTCGCCTTCGCCCCACTTGCTCACGCCGCGGTCAAAGGCGTGGTCAGCACCATTGGCGAGGAAGGAACTCTAGGCGGACAGTTCAAAAACCCTCGCGGTGTCGCCGTCAACGGCGCTTCCGGAAACGTCTACGTGGCCGACTCCACTAACAACCGGATTCAGGAGTTCAGCTCGTCGGGCGCCTACATCCGCGCCTGGGGCACGGACGTCGTCTCCTCGGGCGCTGGCAACGGCAACGAGATGCAGGCGGTGATGGTCAACGCCACCGCCGGCCAGTTCAAGCTCGCCTTTGGCGCCGGAGGCCCCGGTGTCTCCGAAACGGGTGATCTCGCCTTCGACGCCACTGCCGCGGAAGTCCAAGCCGCGCTCAACGCGCTCACCAACGTCTCGACAGGGGGCGGCTCGGTCGCCGTCTCCGGCGGTCCCGGCAACGCCGGCGGCAGCACGCCCTACTTGGTCAACTTCAACACAGGCCCACTTGCTGGCGCCGACGTGCCCCAGATGACAGCAGCCTCCGGCACCACTCCGCTCAGCGGTGGCACCGGCACCGGCGCCGACGCCGCCACCGTCTCCACCTTCGCTCCCGGCGGGGGTGCGGCCACCGCGTTCGAGGTCTGCGAAGTCGCTGCCCTATGCAAGGCGGGCAGCACCGCGGCCACCGGCGGCGGCATGAGCTCCCCGCAGGGCATTGCCGTGAACCAGACGACCGGCAACGTCTATGTCACGGATCAGTTTCTGCTGCGTGTCGATGAGTTCGACGCCAACGGCAACTTCATTCGTTCCTGGGGCCGCGATGTCGTCAGCTCGGGACCCCACAACAACGGCACCACCAACTTCGAGATCTGCACAGCCGCCGACGTCTGCAAGGCGGGTGTCTCCAATGCGGCCTCCGGCGCCTTCGCCACCACCTTCAGCGGCCAGCTCGCGATCGCCCCCGGTACCGCCCCGAACGCCGGCAACGTCCTCGTCGCCGACCCCGGCAACCGCCGCGTCGACGAGTACACGGCGGCTGGCGCATTCGTGCGCGCCTTCGGCTGGAACGTCAACTCTGCCGGTGGATCGGGCGAACTCGAGGTTTGCACGGTCTCGTGTCAGAAAGCACCGACGACGGGATCCTCGCCGGGTCAGTTCGCCAATAGCCAGCCGACCCGGGTCGCCGTCGACTCCAGCGGCGCCGCCTACACAGTCGAGTCAGCCGGAAACAATCGCGTGCAGCGGTTCAACCCTTCCGCGAGCCTCGCCGCCGTCTTTGCTCAGTCGAGTCTCCCGGAAGCGACTCTCAGCAACATGGCGATCAATCCGACCAACGATCACGTCTTCGTGACGAGCGTGCTTGGGCAGGGTGGTGGCGACATTCTCCTCCTCGAATTCGACAGTTTCGGCGCTCTGCTCAACACCTACGGCACCGGCGCGGGCTTCACAGTTGCGGGCGGCCTTGGCCTCAACCCCGCCTCCACCGCCAGCCCCGTCTACCTCTCCTCGACCAGCTTCGGGCATCGGGTATTCGTCTTCGACGAGCCGACCGCCGACCCGGTCGCGACGATCGCACCGGTCACGACTCATGCCGGCACCAGCGCCACCTTCGACGGCGAAGTCAACCCGACCGGCCTCCCGGTCGGCTACCACTTCGAGTACTCACCCAACGGGGTCAACTGGATCGAGGCGCCATCGAGCGATGTCGACCTCGGCTTCTCCGATTTCGGTCTCCACCCGGCCAGTCAGAGCGTCGAAGGTCTCACCGGCTCCCAGCCCTACCACGTGCGCCTCGTTGCCGAGAAGCACTTCCTCTTCGGCACCGATTCGGCCGGCAGCGCCACCTCGAGCGAGACCACCTTCACCACCGATCCCGCTTCCCCGGCGATCCTCCCGGTAGTCGCCTCCGGCATAAGCGACACCGGGGCGAGCCTCAACGCAAAGCTCGACCCACAAAACGAGACGACCGCCTACCACTTCGAGTACGGCACCGGAGACTGTGCGACCCACGCTTGCACCGCGCTTCCAAGTGGTGAAACCGGCGGCGGCGGCCCGCGACTGGTCACCCGCAACCTCAGCGGCCTCGAACCCGCCACGACCTATCACTTCCGCCTCGTCGCTACCAACTCGACGGGCACCACAGTGGGTCCCGACCGGGCTTTCACCACATTCTCAGCCGGCGCCAAGCTGCCGGACAACCGAGCCTATGAGATGGTCTCTCCTCCCGAGAAGAACGGCGCCAATGTCGAGCCGAACCGGAGCGCGATGGCCGCCGTCGACGGTGACTCCGTCGTCTTCGGGTCGCTCGGCTCCTTTGCCGATGCTTCCTCCTCGCCGGTATTCAACTATTACCTTGCGCAGCGGGATGACACCGGATGGTCGACGCAGGGGCTTTCCCCTCCTCTTCCGCCCAGCAGCACCGAAGCCCAGAGCCCAAACATGCTTGCGCTCTCCGATGATCTAGCCCACTCGTTGATGGCGACATTGCCGAATCCTGCCGGCGGCCTTCCGGGTACGCAGCCGACAGCGAGAAATGCTTACCGCCGTGACCTTCCCGATGGACCGTTCGTCAACCTGACGCCGATCGTGTCCGACCCGGGGAACTTCGGATATTCACGAGGCGACACGTTTAATTTTGCGGCCGCCGATCACTCGATGAGCGTCGTTGGCTTCAACAGCGAACAACAGATAACCCCAGACGGACCACCGACGGAAATAGGTGCCTACGTCGTTGGCGCCAAAGACCAGACAGTCCGCCTGGCCGCGGTCTATCCCGATGGCACACCAGTGAGCGACGCGTTGTCGACCGTGGGCACGGCAATACAATCCACCGAGCCGAATCCAATCTCCGCCGACGGCTCACAGCTGATCTTTCAGGCCCGCAATAAGGTCTATCTGCGTCGCAACCCCACCAGCCCGCAAAGCCCACTCGACGGTGGAGCCGCCAATGGCTCGGGAGATCTCAGCGCCGGATCCGCGACTGTCGAAAATGTCATTACCTCCACGGGCGCCTTCGCTGTGGGGCAGAGGATCGTGGGCGTGGGCATACCATTTGGCGCCGAGATCACCGCTGTAGGCGCCGGCATGCTTACCCTCTCGGCCAACGCGCTCGAGACCAGGGCGGCTGAGCCGTTGGTCGCGAGCGGCGAATGCGAAGACCCGAGCGGAGGCTGCACGATCCAGCTCACGGCTTCTTCTGGGAGTTTCGAAGGGGCTTCGGTTAGCGGCGACAAGGTCTTGTTGGCGACCGCTCAGCAGCTCCTGGCATCGGACACCGACACAGACGAAGATCTCTACCTCTACGAACCAACGGCCGACAGCCTGCGGCACATCTCCGTGGACGAGAATCTCGTCGATGGAATAGGGGCAGGCCTCCCACAAGTCATCGCTTTTGGCGAGGATGCCGACGAGGTCTATCTCACCTCTGGCGCCCTGCTGGTATCGGGTCAGCCCGAACTTTCAGGTGAGAACATCTACGCATGGCATGACGATGGCACCGCGGCGGGCACGCTCTCCTACGTCACGACTCTCGATCCCGAGATTGAGAGTAAAAGTCTCGAAGCAGGGAAAAAGTTTTCCAGGGCCCACTACGAGAGAGCACCTTTCATTCAAGCCAGCGTCAATGGCCGCTACCTCCTTTTCACGGCCGAGACAACGCTTGGCAGCTACGACAACGTCAAGCCAGGTGGCTGCGGTTTCTTCGACGCGCTTGAAGGCACTATACCGGTGAAGGAATTGGATCCGAACCCAAACTGCTCCGAGCTCTACCGCTACGACATCGAGTCAGAACACCTCGATTGCGTCTCCTGCGACCCCAGCGGCGAAGCCGCCACCGGTGACGCCGAGCTTTGGCACCGGAACGCCTCGCAGTTCTCGGGCATTGACGAAGAAGGCTTCGTCTCGCACAACGTCGACAACAGCGGTCGCGTCTTCTTCAACACCGAAGACGGCCTCACCCCGGAAGATCGCAACGGCCTCCGCGACGTCTATCAGTGGGAGAACGGCGAGGTGTCGCTGATCTCAACCGCCGGTAAATCCGAAGCTACCTTCGCCAACGCCACCCCCGATGGCAATGAGGTCTTCTTCAATACCGCCGAATCGCTGGTCGGATGGGACATCGATAGCAACGTCGACCTCTACGACGCCAGCGTCGATGGCGGGCTGCCCGAACCGCCACCGGCGGTACAGAGCTGCGAGGGAGATGCCTGCCAGCCGCCGCCGCTCTCGCTCAACGATCCCACCCCCTCGAGCTCGAGCTTTTTCGGCCCCGGCAACCCCAGGCCAAGGCAATCCAAGCCGCGATGCCCGAAGGGCAAGCGCAAGGTGCGCCGCCAGGGGAAGACTCGCTGCGTGCCCAAGAAGCGACCTCACAAGGCGAGGCGAACGAACGACGACCGGAGGGCAGGCCGATGAGAGCAGCGAAGAAGACAATCAGGAAAGCCGGCCTCGCTCTGATAGCGGCTTTGGCCACCGCCGCGCTCGCTGCCCCCTCGTCCCAGGCCGCCTTCGGCTTCACTCAGTTCGATGGCGAGGCGACGGACCAGCTCGGCAACGCCTATACGCAGGCGGGTGGGCACCCGTACGCCCTCAGCACCAGGCTGAGGCTGGAGGAAGGCGTCGACCCCGAAGGCTTCCCCGTGCCCGCCGAGTATCTGCGCAACGTCGAGGTCGAACTGCCCAAGGGCTTCGTCGCAAACCCACTCTCCACTGCGAGTCGCTGCAGCTTGGCCGAACTCTCCAGTGGTGATGAAAACAGCACGACTGGCCTCTGTTCCGACAGCTCTCAGGTCGGCGTTATCGTGGTGGAGGTCGCCCAACCTGAAAGCTCATTCTTCTTCCACGCTCCTGTTTACAACCTCATCCCCGCCCCAGGGGAACCGGCCGAGCTCGGTTTCCGTGTCGCCAAGACGATCAACCTGCTCAAGACCGCGGTTGCCGAGAACGAGGCGGGGGAATACAGGGTCTTTGCCAAGCTGCGCAACGCCTCCAACGCATTGGCCGTAATCGGCTCAGATGTCACCCTGTGGGGGACCCCCGGCGACTCGAGCCATGACGGCTTTCGCGGCCTCTGCCTGGACCAGTTCACCGGGGGGTCGAAAGGTCTGTGCCCGGTTACGGGACCGGAGATCCCGTTGCTGACCATGCCGGGAGAGTGCACTCCATTCGGTGTTGGGCTTGAATCGAGGCTGGAGGCAGAATCATGGCTGGGCAGCAAAGCCTCGGCGAGCTTCTTCAGCCACCTGCCGGGAGAACCGCTGAAACAGCGGGGGCCGACCGATTGCGGCTCGGTGCCGTTCGATCCGGTCGCCTCGGCGAAACCGACGTCCCAGGAAGCGTCGACTCCGAGTGGACTGCGCTTCCAGCTCGAGATCCCTGACAGCGGTCTGCTCGACAAGGACAGCGTCGCCCAGTCGACAATCCGCAAGGCGGTCGTAACGCTGCCGGAGGGCGTCACGGTCAATCCTTCCCAGGCATCCGGTCTGGGGGCATGCACGGACGCGCAACTCGCGAGCACGGAATTGAGCCCCTTCCCGACTCCGGGCAAGGGCTGTCCCTCCGACTCGAAGATCGGCGCCGTCGTTGTCCATACGCCACTGCTGAAAGAGACCATCGAGGGGGAGGTCTTCATCGCTCAACCCCACGAGAACCCCTTCGATTCTCTGCTCGCGCTTTACGTGGTGTTGGAGAATTCGGAGCGCGGCATCTTGGTGAAGCTGCCGGGTGAAGTGAGGCCCGACCCGGAGACCGGACAGATCGTCACCACATTCGACAACCTGCCTCAGTTGCCGTTCTCCGACTTTGAGTTCAAGTTCCGCGAGGGCGCACGCTCGCCGCTGGCGATGCCAGCCGCGTGTGGCAGCTACACCACACAGGCTGACTTCACCCCCTGGTCGGCGGTCGACGCGGACAATCCGGCCGAAGTGCGTCACGCGATCTCGAGCTTCGAGATCACGTCGGGAATCGGCGGAGCGCCCTGCCCGTCCGGTGGGTTGCCGCCCTTCCGCCCGGGCTTGTCCGCCGGCTCGATCAACAACAACGCGGGCTCCTACTCGGCGTTCAATTTGCGCCTCAGCCGCAACGACGGTGAACAGGAGATCACCCATTTCTCGATCAAGCTGCCGCCGGGTTTGACCGGCAAGCTGGCGGGGATTCCGTTCTGTCCGGATGCCGCGATCGAAGCGGCGAAGTCGAGAACGGGCGCGCAGGAGGAAGCGAGCCCTTCCTGCCCGGCGGCCTCCGAGGTCGGTCGCACCCTGGCCGGCGCCGGCGTGGGCTCGGTGCCGGTGTATACCCCCGGCAAGGTCTACCTTGCCGGGCCCTATCGCGGCTCAGCGCTCTCGATCGCCGCGATTAC
>Ga0157380_10000280_pt1 | contig 30637 bp, 28 predicted proteins | sample S35metaG_FD_119757 | JGI IMG/M metagenome (GOLD analysis project Ga0157380, IMG submission 119757) | Switchgrass rhizosphere microbial communities from Kellogg Biological Station, Michigan, USA - S3-5 metaG | ecosystem: Host-associated > Plants > Roots > Rhizosphere > Soil | place: USA...
CTATTCAAGTGGCCAGTCGCTCGCTTCCATGGAAACGCTCGCCAGGAAATTGCTGCCCACGGGCTTTTCCTACGAATGGACCGAGCTGGCCTATCAGCAGAAGGCCGCCGGCAACACGGGGCTTCTCGCCTTCGGTCTTGCGGTGGTGTTCATCTTCCTGCTGCTCGCCGCGCAATATGAAAGCCTCGTGCTGCCGTTCGCCGTGATCCTGATCGTGCCGATGTGCCTGCTTGCGGCGATTCTGGGCGTGAACCTGATGGGGCGCGACAACAATATCCTCACCCAGATCGGATTCATCGTGTTGATCGGCCTGGCCGCCAAGAACGCCATCCTGATCGTGGAATTCGCACGGCAGGGGGAGGCGGAGGGATTGGACATGTACGCCGCAGCGGAGCGCGCCGCGCATCAGCGTCTTCGTCCGATCCTGATGACCTCGATCGCGTTCATTCTCGGCGTGCTGCCGCTGGTGATCAGCACCGGGCCGGGCGCGGAAATGCGTCAGGCGCTCGGCATAGCGGTGTTCTTCGGCATGATCGGCGTGACGTTGTTCGGCCTGCTGTTCACGCCAGCCTTCTACATCATCAGCCGCAAGGGGGGTGACAAGGTCGGTAAATGGCTCAAACGTGGCTGGCCATCACGACGCGCCGCGCGGGGTGTTTCGGAGAGCACGGCGTGAGGGTGGCGTGCCTCGTCGCGGCTTTGGCATTGGCCGGTTGCGCTGTCGGCCCGAATTATCGTGCTCCAAAGCCCCTTAGCACTACGGATACCCGGCTTACGGCGGCTGACGCTGTTGCTTCGGTCAAGGCGGAAGCGCTTCCGGATCGCTGGTGGAGCTTGTTCAATGATGCCGATCTCGATCGCCTGGTCGAAAAGGCGCTGGCCTATAACAGTGACATCCGCGTTGCCGCCGCGAACCTGCAGCGCGCGCGGGCGCTGCTGCTGGAAGCCGGGGCCGCGCGTTTGCCGATCAACGAGGCTAGCGCGGAGGCGACGCGAGGCCGCAAGGCGCCCAATCAGGGCGGGACGGGGAAGGTCACCAACTTCTATTCGGTGGGATTCGACGCTTCCTACGAAGTCGATCTTTTCGGCGGCGTCAGCCGCTCGATTGAGGCGGCGCGCGGTGACGTCGGTGCTGCCCGCGCGCAGTTGGAGGCGTCGCGGGTCGCGATAGCGGCAGAAACTGCCCGCACCTATGTCGACGTCTGCGGTTTCGGCCTTCAAACCGAGGTCGCGCGCACCACCGCCAGGCTCCAGCAGCAGACCCTTGATCTGACGAAGCGCCTGTTCAGGGGCGGCAGCATCAGCCAGCGCGAAGTCGATCAGGCAACGGTGCTGGTCGAACAGGCCAACGCTCAGATCGCGTCGTTCGAGGCTGAGCGGCATGCCGCGCTCTATGCCCTCGCCGTGCTTACCGGGGATTCGCCGGCCGATGTGGATAAGGCCGCGGCGGCCTGTACGTCCCTGCCGTCGATCTCGCAGCCCATCCCGATCGGCGACGGCCAGGCCTTGCTCGCTCGCCGCCCTGATGTTCGTGCCGCTGAGCGGACCCTGGCGGGGGATACCGCCCGTATAGGTGTCGCCACCGCCGCGCTGTTTCCTACGGTCACGCTGCTGGGGTCGATAACGCTCGGCGCCGGCAAGGTCGGCGATGTCGGCAAACGCGAAGGTTTCAGCTGGTCGGCCGGTCCGCTCATCAGCTGGAATTTCCCCTTCAGCGGGGCCGCGCAGGCGCGGGTTCGCGAGAGCAGGGCGATCGCCGAGGGATCGCTTGCGTCATTCGACAAGGCGGTGTTGACGGCGCTTCAGGAAACCCAGCAGGCTCTCGCCCGGCTGGCAGGCGCGCTCGACCGCGAGGCCGCGCTCACCCGCGCCCGCGATGCCGCCGAGCATGCCGCTTTCCTGTCAGGCAAGCGGTTCAATTTCGGGGCCGATAGTTTTCTGGACCTGCTTGATGCGCAGCGCACACTGGCGGCTGCCAACGGTACGCTTGCCTCAGCCGAGGCCGATCGTGCGGAGGCTCAGATCGCGCTGTTCAAGGCGCTGGGCGGAGGCTGGAAGGACGCTCCAGTTCCACAGCGGCCGCCGGTACTGTCCAGCACCGGAGCGAAAGCCGACAGCCCCAAATAAAAAAGCCGCCCCGGTTTCCCGAGGCGGCTTCTTGCCTTTCACGTGATCCGTGAAACTTATGCTTCCTCAGCCGGCGCTTCCTCCGGCAGGATCTCGCCAGGCTCGGCATTGGGGTCATAGGCCTCGGTGAAGCCCGCCTCCTCGCGCTCGAACATCGACGCCATGACGTTCACGCCCTGCGCCTGGAGATCGGCTTCTTCCGGCGAGCGGGCGACGTTGACTTTCACCGTCACCGACACCTCGGCGTGCAGCGACACATTGACCTGGGCAAGGCCGATCGCCTTGATCGGACGATCGAGAATGATCGCCGACTTCGGCACCTTGTGGCCCTCCGCCTCAAGCGCTTCGGCAAGATCTCGGGCCGACACCGAACCGTAAAGCTGGCCGGTGTTGGAGGCCTGACGGATCAGCGTCACGGTGATGCCGTCGATCTTCTTGGCATCTTTTTCCGCGTCGCCACGTCGAGCGGCATTGTCCGCCTCGATCTTGGCGCGGTTCGCCTCGAAGACCTTCTTGTTGGCGTCGTTGGCGCGCAGCGCCTTGTTGCGCGGCAGCAGATAATTGCGCGCGAAACCGGCCTTGACCGAGACGACGTCACCGATCTGGCCAAGCTTTTCGACGCGTTCGAGCAGGATCACATCCATCGGATCAGCTCCTTATTTCACGATGTAGGGAAGCAGCCCGACATGGCGGGCGCGCTTGATGGCTTGTGAAAGCTCGCGCTGCTTCTTGGCGGACACCGCGGTGATGCGGCTGGGAACGATCTTGCCCCGCTCGGACACGAAGCCCTGGAGCAGGCGGACGTCCTTGTAATCGATCCGGGGCGCGTCCTTCGCGGAGAAGGGGCAGCTCTTGCGGCGGCGGAAAAATGGGCGTGCCATGATTTTTAGTCTCCCTTATGCCGCGTCATAATCGTCACGGTCGCGGCGGGGGCGATCGCCCCGATCACCACGCTCTTCACGGCGGCTGCGATCGCGTTCCTGACGCCGCATCATCGCCGATGGCCCCTGCTCATGCGCATCGACACGAATGGTCATGTAGCGGATGACGTCTTCGTTCAGCGACGCCTGGCGCTCGACTTCGGCGACGGCCGGAGCCGGGGCGTCGACCTCCAGCATCACATAATGCGCCTTGCGGTTCTTCGCGATCCGGTAGGCGAGGCTGCGAAGGCCCCAGGTCTCGGTCTTCACGACCTTGCCCTGACCTTCCTCGATGATCTTGGTGGCGGCTTCCGCCAGCGCATCGACCTGGGCCTGGGCCAGATCCTGACGCGCGAGAAACACATGCTCGTAAAGCGGCATGGTGCGCAATTCCTTCCGTCTGTACCGATCGCTGACGCCGCAATATGCGGACGCCCCTCCGGCTTTCCTCATCTCCGGTAGCCCGAAGAAGCGGCGCCTATGGTCGAAACCGCCGGGAAAAGCAAGCTTGCGCTTAGGGGCAGCCATATATTACCGCGCCAACCCTCTCGACAGGGGATTGGACAATGCGCGCATTCATCTTTCCGGGGCAAGGCAGCCAGGCCGTCGGCATGGGCAAGGCGCTGGCCGATGCGAGCACGGCCGCGCGCGAGGTGTTCCAGGAAGTGGATGATGCGCTGGGCCAGAATCTGTTCAAGCTGATGAGCGAAGGTCCCGAAGCAGATCTGACACTCACCGAAAATGCCCAGCCGGCGATCATGGCGAACGCGATCGCCACATTGCGCGTGCTGGAGAAGGAAGGCGGCATCCGCGTCGCGGACAAGGCGGCCTATGTGGCCGGCCATAGCCTTGGAGAATATACCGCCCTTTGCGCTGCCGATGCGCTCGATCTTTCGACCACCGCCAGGCTGCTCAAGCTGCGCGGGCGGGCGATGCAGGCGGCGGTGCCGGTGGGGGAGGGCGCGATGGCGGCCTTGCTCGGCGTCGAGTTCGATGACGCGGTGGCCATCGCCGAAGCGGGTGCCAAGGGCGATGTCTGTACCGTCGCCAATGACAATGCGCCGGGGCAGGTAGTGATTTCCGGCCACAGGGCGGCGGTTGATCGCGCAATCGCGGTTGCCAAGCAACGCGGCAAGAAAGCGATGGCGCTGCCGGTTTCCGCGCCATTCCACTGTCCGCTGATGCAGCCTGCCGCGGACGCGATGGAAGAAGCGCTTTCCAAGGTGAACCTGCGCGGGCCGCTTGTTCCCGTCTATGCCAATGTCACCGCCCAGCCTGTGACCGAGCCGGAGGACATCAGCCGCCTGCTGGTCGATCAGGTGACCGGGCTGGTGCGCTGGCGCGAGAGCGTGCTGGCGATGGAACTGGCAGGCGTTACCGAATTCGTCGAGTTTGGCGGCAAGGTGCTTGGCGGCATGGTCAAGCGCATCGTCAATGAAGCTCAGCCGATCAGCGTCGTGACGATGGCCGACATCGAGGCCTTGGCGAAAGGGTTGTAAGGGAATTTGTTCGCACGAAGACGCGAAGACACGAAGGGGTCGTCCTTGGCTGATATAGAACGGATCAGCGCCGACGTTCTGGATGTCGCATTGCGGCTTCACCGCGAGCTTGGTCCGGGACTTCTTGAGTCTGTATACGAGGCGGTCCTGGGCGCAAAACTTGTCGCTATGGGGTACCGCGTTGTGCGTCAGCAGCCGGTCGATATCGAATTCGAAGGGCTTCGATTTGATGCGGCATTTAGAATCGATCTCCTCGTGGAGGAATGCTTTCTGGTGGAGATCAAATCGGTAGAGCGGCTTAATGCCGCTCACGCCAAGCAGCTTCTCACATATCTCAGGCTAACCAAGCAGCCCATTGGACTGCTTCTCAATTTTGGGGGCGCAACGCTCAAGGAGGGTGTGCGCCGGATAGTCAATGACTACAAACCCTTCGCGTCTTCGCGTCTTCGCGTGAACCAATAATATAGGAGCGACTAATGTTTGATCTGACAGGCATGACCGCGTTGGTGACCGGCGCTTCGGGCGGAATCGGTTCGGCAATCGCCAAGGCGCTCGCCGGGCAAGGGGCGCGGGTGGCGATATCAGGCACGCGGGAGGATGCGTTGAAGGCGGTCGCGGCCGAGATCGGTGGCGATACGGTCATTCTTCCCTGCAATCTCGGCGATGCGGCGGCGGTCGATGGATTGGTGCCGCGTGCGGTCGAGGCGCTCGGGCAGCTTGATATTCTCGTCAACAATGCTGGCGTCACGCGCGACAATCTGGCGATGCGGATGAAGGACGAGGAGTGGGATCAGGTCATTCGCGTCAATCTCGAAGCCGCCTTCCGGCTGATCCGGGCAGCCGCCAAACCGATGATGAAAGCGCGGTTCGGGCGGGTGGTCTCGATCACCTCGGTGGTCGGCGCGACCGGCAATCCGGGGCAGGCCAATTATGCGGCGTCCAAGGCCGGGCTGGTGGGCATGTCAAAGGCGCTCGCGCAGGAACTGGCGAGCCGCAACATCACGGTGAACTGCGTGGCGCCCGGCTTCATCGCCTCCGCAATGACCGACGTGTTGCCGGATGCGCAGAAGGACGCACTCCTAGGCAAGATCCCGGCAGGCAAGCTGGGCGAAGGCGGGGATGTCGCCGCTGCGGTGGTGTATCTCGCCAGCCGTGAGGCGTCCTATGTCACGGGTCAGACGTTGCACGTCAACGGCGGCATGGCCATGATATAGGCGCTTCCACTTGCAAGGAAGCGGCGGCGCGGTTAGTGCGGCCCACAAAGAATGCCTAGGGAAGGTGAATAGAATGAGCGAGACCGCTGAGCGCGTGAAGAAGATCGTGGTGGAGCACCTCGGCATCGAAGCCGACAAGGTGACCGAGGATGCCAACTTCATCGACGATCTGGGTGCCGATAGCCTCGATATCGTCGAGCTGGTGATGGCATTCGAAGAGGAATTCGGCGTTGAGATCCCGGACGATGCGGCCGAGAAGATTTCGACCGTCAAGGATGCGATCAGCTATATCGACACCCACAAGGGCTGACCCGCGAGGATTATTTGAACAAGGGCTGATCAGCCTTTCGTAAAGCGGCTTCCCGACTCTGGCGGGGGGCCGTTTTGCATTTGGGCCGAACGGCATCCGATATTGAGGAGAAGACGATGCGTCGCGTTGTCGTGACCGGGCTTGGAATGGTGACGCCGCTGGGAGCGGAGGTGGAGACCGCCTGGGCCAATATCATCGCGTCAAAGTCGGGCGCTGCCACCATCACGCGCTTCGACGCCACCGATTTCCAGACCAATTATGCCTGCGAAGTGAAGCCGGCCGACCACGACTATGGCTTCGATCCGAACAAGCGGGTCGATCACAAGGTCCAGCGCCAGGTCGATCCCTTCATCGTCTATGGCATCGATGCGGCGGGGCAGGCGATCGAAGACGCCGGCCTGACCGACATGAGCGAGGAGGAACGACTACGCGCGGGCTGCTCGATCGGTTCGGGCATCGGCGGATTGCCGGGCATCGAGAGCGAGTCGCTGGTGCTGGCCGAAAAAGGACCGAAGCGGGTATCACCGCACTTCGTGCATGGGCGCCTGATCAACCTGATCTCCGGCCAGGTCTCGATCAAATATGGCCTGATGGGGCCGAACCATGCGGTAGTCACGGCATGCTCCACCGGCGCGCATTCGATCGGCGACGCCGCGCGCATGATCGCGATGGATGATGCCGACGTGATGTTGGCCGGTGGCGCCGAGGGTGCGATCTGCCCGATCGGCATCGCCGGCTTCGGTCAGGCCCGCGCGCTGTCCACGGGTTTTCGTGATGATCCGACGAAAGGCAGCCGCCCTTACGACAAGGACCGCGACGGCTTCGTGATGGGCGAGGGCGCGGGCGTGGTCGTGCTTGAGGAATATGAGCATGCGAAGAAGCGCGGCGCCAAGATCTATGCCGAGGTGATCGGTTATGGGCTGTCGGGCGACGCCTATCACGTCACCGCGCCGCATCCCGAAGGCTCGGGCGCCTATCGCGCGATGGAAATGGCGATGCGCAAATCGGGGCTGGCGCTGTCCGATATCGACTATGTCAACGCGCACGGCACCTCGACGCCGCTCGGCGACGAGCTTGAGCTGGGCGCGGTCCGCAAGCTGTTCGGCAACGCGATCGGCACGATGTCGATGTCGTCCACCAAGTCGGCAATCGGGCATTTGCTGGGCGGCGCCGGCGCGGTGGAATCGATCTTCTGTATCCTTGCCCTGCGCGATCAGATCGTCCCGCCGACGCTCAACCTCGACAACCCGAGCGACAATTGCGCGGGCGTCGATCTCGTGCCGCATGTCGCCAAGAAGCGCACGGTTCGCGCGGTGCTCAACAACAGCTTCGGCTTCGGCGGCACCAATGCCAGCCTGGTGATGCGGGCGATCTAGTCCATGCGCCTGCGCGGCCTTTTGCGACTGGCCGGGATCGGGGTCATACTTGTCGCAGCCGTGGTTCTCGGCTCCTGGTTTGGGCCAGGGCCGGCCGGCAAGCCGTTGCGCGTGTCGATTTCGCAAGGCTCGACCTTGACGTCGGCATCGCGTGATCTCGAAAAGGCAGGCGCGATCCGGTCGGCGACGCTGTTCTTGCGAACCGCGGTTTTTCTCGGCGGCAAGAAGCCCATCCTTGCGGGGGAATATGAGGTGCCGGCCGGCTCCAGCGCGGCAAGCATCCTGAAGTTATTGCAATCGGGCAAGGTGATCCAGCATCTCATCACCATCCCCGAGGGTATGCCCTCTATTTTGGTGCATGACCGACTCGCGGCAGAGCCATTGCTAACCGGATCCATTCCCGTGCCGGCGGAAGGATCGATCCTGCCCGACAGCTACAGTTTCGAACGCGGCGAACCGCGTGGGGCGGTGCTCCGGCGCATGCAGGATGCGATGACCGCCGCTTTGGATAAAGCCTGGAAGACTCGCACCCCTGCGAGTGCGGTGCGGACCAAGCGTGAAGCGGTTATCCTCGCCTCCATCGTCGAGAAGGAGACCGGCATTCCCGCCGAACGCCCGCAGGTGGCAGCCGTTTATACCAATCGCCTCAAGCAAGGGATGAGGCTTCAGGCTGACCCGACGACGATCTATCCGATCACCAAGGGCAAGCCGCTTGGCCGGCGGATCCGGCGCTCGGAACTGGATGCGGTCAACGGCTATAATACCTACGCGATCGCCGGACTTCCGCGGGGGCCGATCGCCAATCCGGGAAGGGCATCGATCCTGGCCGTGCTCGCGCCTCCGAAGTCCAAGGCGCTCTATTTTGTCGCCGACGGCAAGGGCGGGCATGTCTTTTCCGAGACGCTGGGCGAGCATGATGCCAATGTCGCCCGCTATTATGCAATCCGGCGTCAACGCGGAGAAATGTAGCTGCCGCTCCAAAAAGGTATGCGCGGATCACTAGCTTCGCTGATCCGTCACCAGGTCAACTGAAAATTTCCTTCATATTATAAGATATTGGCAGCTATCTTGTGGACATCGTGGCCCGTGGTGCCCTCGTCATGGTAACGACTTAGTGTTTATGGTAAATTTACACCCGCTCTGCTGTCGAGTCGGAAACGGGGGCTGTCATGAAACTGAAAGCGGTCATCCTTGCGGGTGTTTTGAGTTTAGCGTCGTCCGCGCCCGCCGCGACATTTCTCATCACCTACACCGGCACGATATCCAAAGGTTTCGATGGCACGGGCCTATTCGGGACGCGGGGCGCCGATCTGGCCGGCTTGCCCTATAAGGCAGTGTATACTTTGACCGATCCGAAACCGGGCGCCGCGATATTCAACGATGGACATGTAGGGCAAACTCACGGAACGTTTAACACCAATCCGCTGACAGCGACATTGACGATCAAGGGTGCAATACAATCACTCGACCAAAGTGGGCGGGCGTATCAGCGCAATGGACTCAATTCCTCCGAGCCTGATGAAATACGACATGAGGTCCTTAACAACTTTGGCGATGACAGTGATTTGCTTTTTCATAGCATCGTTGGAGGAAACATAGTTTCATCAAGCGATTATAGGCAACCTTTAAGCTACACTGTCCGTCCAGGCGATTCTGCCTCTGGCGCCTTTGGCTTCTTTACTATTTTCAACACGAGATTGGCTGTGGGAGAGCTGGCGCCGACGACCGTGACCATCGCGCGGGTTGTCCCCGAGCCGGCGACGTGGGCAATGATGATCGCGGGCTTCGGCCTTGTCGGTGCGACGATGCGTCGGCGTATCGCGGTTTTGAAGGCAAGGTTCGCTTAGCCGGCATCGCTGTGAATTGGGGTACCCGATCATTGCAACGGCCAATTGATCTGCTTGTACTGTTGAGTCGGAAACGGGGTGTATCATGAAACTGAGAGCAGCCATCTTCGCAATCGTCATGAGTATCGCCTCATCGGCGCCTGCCGCGACTTTTCTTATCACCTATACCGGGACGATCTCTTGGGGATACGACACGACCGGCAAATTCGGGCCTCCGGCCACTGATCTCACCGGTGTGCCGTACAGGGCTGTCTATACGCTGACCGACCCGAAGCCAGGAGCAACGAGCGTAAGGTTTGGGCCTGATGAATTTGGCACCGAGGAGTCCTCGACTTTTGGCTATGGCAAGGCCAACCCGCTCACAGGCGTACTCACCATAAATGGTGTATCACATTCCTTCGATTTCGAGGGAAGTGCATATCAATTCCATGCGATTCAACCAGGATTATTCGTTTATCTGGCTTCTGTATCGCACTTTACAACAAATTTTCCTGAAGAAGGTCACGTCGCGGATTATCTGATCAATACGATTTTCAGCCCGGTGAATAGTTTTCTTTCTTCGGGAGACTATACTCATCCGTTGAACTACAAGATTAAACCTGGTGATTTCGTCTACGGTTTTTTCCAGGTATATCGTGAAGGCGGCGATTTTGCTCAGGGAGATCTTGCCCCGTCATCCGTGACCATTAGTAAGGCCGTGCCGGAGCCTATGTCGTGGACGATGATGATCGCCGGTTTCGGCCTCGTGGGCGCGAAAATGCGCCGGCACATGGCGGCTGCCAAATTCCCCTCGGCCTAGCCAGGCTGTTGAAAACCTATCTGTCATTCCCGCGATGGCGGGAATCCCCATTCTCTGGCGATGCGAATCTATCGGAAACGTTGGAGTTTATGGATTCTGGTCTTCAGCCGAAGGCGGCTCGCCCCAGCGACATGCCACTGTAAAAGCGATGGACAGACCGCCCTCGGCAGGGCAGCTGTACTGACAACGATGATACTTCGTGGGGGGTGAAGCGGCGATGTGGCGGGGGCATCTTGATTTGCCCAGCGAGTTGGCGGGCACGCTTCCGCGCATTGTCACGGAAGCGATGGTTGCGCTGGCGGGCATTGCGCTCGCGGTCGGTCTCAGGATCGCGCTTGACCAAATCGTCGTCGGCATCGTTCCGTTTGCGCTGACTTTCCCCGTGATCGCGGGCGTAACCCTGTTGGCGGGGATCAGATCGGGCGTAATGACCATTGTCGGTTGCCAGCTGCTGATCTGGTACGCCGTGCTGCCGCCGCCAAGAAGCTTCGCGATTGAATCGCCGAGTGTAGCGGTGAGCTTGGTATTGGTGACCTTATCTCAGGCCGTCATGCTGATGGCGATCGGGGCCTATCGCAACAGCACCGGCCGCCTTCAGTCCGAGAGTCAGCAACGGATCGACGATCTTTCGCTCGCGCTTCGCGAGATCGATCACCGCACCAAGAATAATTTCCAGCTCGCGGTCGGGCTGCTGGAGATTCAGGGACGCAATGCCTCCGATCCGGCGGCGCGGTCCGTGCTCAACCGGGCGGCGGCGCGGCTTCAGGCGATCGCAGGGGTTTACAAGAATCTGGCGCTGAGCAGCGCGGACCTCAAGGCCGTCCGGCTGCGTGATTATCTGGGGGACATCTGCAATCGGGTGCGGGAGGGGCTCCTTTCGCCTGCCATCTTGCTTGATCTGGAAGCCGATGCGATTGTCGTGCCACATGAAATGGCGATCAGGATCGGGCTCGTCGTCAACGAGCTTGTGACCAACGCGGCCAAGCACGCCTTTCCGGACGGCGTTGGAACGATCCTCGTCAGGCTGGAGGATGCCGGGAGCGAATTAAGGCTGACCATAAGCGATGATGGACGAGGGTTGGACAAGGACCCGCCGACCGATGGTCTGGGGAGCAAGCTGATCGGGATGCTGATCCGTCAGTTGGGAGCGAAACTGAGCACGAGCTCGGCGCGAGGGACCACGCATGTCATTACCCTGCCCAGGCCTCCAGCACCCGGTTAATCCCGTCGGTACATTATCCACGGAATTCTGCAATTCATCCCATTTCTCTTGGAAACAGGGAACTTCTCCCTGCGAATCCTCTTCTTCGGGCAGAGAAGGAGGATGGAAAATGGCCAGCAAATCTAGCACCAATCGCACTTATTCGGAGCGCGCCGGCCGGTTGATGAACCAGGCCCGTCAGGAGGCAACCACTCCACGTTTGATAGCGGCGGGGACCATCGCGGCGGGCGCCGCAGCCTATGCACTGTTACGCGATCCCGCACGGCGTGATCGGTTGATTCAGTCTGCGCGCGACTATGTCGATCGGGGTACCGCCTGGTGGAATCAGAGCCGCGCCAGCGAAACACCGGCTGCGTCGGAAATCACCGTTTCGTGAAAAACGAGGGGCGGGTGCCAGGCATCCGCCCTTTCATACGGGGAATCGGCGGGGCTGGTGGAGCTGAGGGGAATCGAACCCCTGACCTCTGCAGTGCGATTGCAGCGCTCTCCCATCTGAGCTACAGCCCCGCACCCGCCGGGCGCCCCCTTTAGCGGCAGCAATCCCGGCATGCAACGACTGTTCGACTGAAACAATGTTCGTGAAACAAACTTGTTTCGGCTCCGGTGGGCGGTTCGTCGAATTCGATTTCAGAATAGCCTGAGGATGCGGAACGTCCGCCTCCGCCGGGCATTTTTGCGACATGTTTCTGCAAATCAAAAGGAGGATGTGATGGGTTATCAGGATCGAGACCCGCGCTGGTCGCGTGGCCAAGCTTCAAGCTATGCCGATCGCGGCAATCGTGGCCGCTATCGCGACCAGCCATCTGGCTATGATTACGAAGATCGCGGCTTCTTCGAACGTGCGGGCGACGAGGTAAGATCGTGGTTCGGCGACGACGAAGCCGAACGGCGTCGGCGCTGGGACGAGCGCGAATATGAGCAACGTCATGCTCAGGACCGCGCCTATGGCTATGACCGTGATAATTACGAGCGTGGCGGGCGTTATGCGCGCGGCACCGAAGGCGGTTATGGATCGGGCGGTTATTTCAGTGGCGGCGCGGATTATACGGGCTACGGCGCGGGCGGCCCTACCTATTATTCGCCTTATCGTGGCGATACTTACCGCGAGAATAGCAGCCGTCGCTATGATCCACGCTATCATGAATGGCGCAATCGGCAGATGGAAGAGCTGGATCGAGATTATGACGATTACCGCCGCGAACATCAGAGTCGCTTCGAGCAGGAGTTTGGTTCCTGGCGGAGCACGCGGCAGGGCCAGCGGCAGGCGCTCAACAATGTCCGTGAGCATCAGGAAGTGGTTGGATCGGATGGTACGCATGTCGGCACGGTGGACCACGTCCGTGGTGACCGCATCATCCTGACCAAGGGCGATGAGAATGCGGGTGGTCGGCATCACTCGATCCCGTGCGGCTGGGTGAAGGCCGTGTCGGATAAGGTTGAGCTGAACCGCACCGCCAGCGAAGCGCAGCAAGCCTGGAAGGACGAAGAACAGCGCAGCGCAATCGGCGGCTGGGATCAGGATGACCCCAATGGCCCGCACGTCCTCAATAGGAGCTTTTCCGGCACCTATTGAGCAGGGTGACGGCGAAGAAAATGGCCCGGGCGAAAGTCCGGGCCATTTTTGTTGGGTATGATCAGTTCGCGGCGAACGTATCGCAACTTGCCGGGTCGCCGGTATCGAGACCGCGCTTCAACCAGTACATCCGCTGTTCCGAGGTACCGTGGGTAAAGCTTTCCGGCACCGGGCGCTGGCCTGCGGCCTTCTGGAGCGTGTCGTCGCCGATCGCCTGTGCGGCGCGCATCCCTTCCTCGACGTCTCCTGGCTCCAGCAGGTTCTGGTCGTTGGCGGCCCAGACGCCGGCATAGCAGTCGGCCTGCAATTCCATCTTCACCTGTTCGGCATTTCCGGCCGCCTCGCCGCCGCGTTGTTGCACCGCGCGGACCTTGTCGGAAATGCCCGTCAGCGTCTGGACGTGATGGCCCACTTCATGGGCGATCACATAGGCCTGGGCGAAATCGCCGGGTGCTCCGAAGCGGGTGCGCAGTTCGTCGAAGAAGGTTGTGTCGAGATAGATGCGGTTATCCTCGGGGCAATAAAACGGCCCCATTGCCGCCTGGGCCGCGCCGCAGCCCGATGATCCGGACTGGTTGTAGAAGACCAGCGTGGTCGGCGTATAGCGCTGGCCATGCTTCGCGAACAGGTCAGTCCAGCGACGTTCGGTGGAACCCAGCACTTTCAGCGAGAGGTGCTGGACGTCACTCAGTTGGCTTTGGTCGGTCGAAGTCTGAGGGGTGCCGTTGCCGCCGACCAGTCCGAGCGGATTGCCGCCGAAAAGCCACATCAGCAGTACCGCCACAATGATTCCGCCGATCCCGAACTTGCTGCCGATCAGACCCAGCAGGCCAAGCCCCATGCCACCGCCCAGACCGCCGCCTCCACCGCGCTGGATTTCGAAGTTGCTGCTTTCGCGTTCGTCATCGAGGCGCATATCCTGGCTCCCTGTGCCGCTCGCGTAACAATGCGCGGGCGGTACAAAGGATGCAATCGCGTTCCACGGTTCTACGCTTGATGCGGTGCAGCATTGGGCGCAGAGGGGGGCATGGCCGACTCGGACCCGCCACGGCGCAGGACACGTGCTCTGCCCTTGCCGGACCAGGTCGCGCTGGTTTTGCAGGGTGGCGGTGCGCTGGGATCCTATCAGGCGGGTGTCTATCAGGCGCTGGACACCGCCGGGATCGAGATCGACTGGATCGCCGGCATCTCGATCGGCGCGGTCAATGCGGCGATCATCGCCGGCAACCCGTCCGAGCGCAGGCTTGAACGGCTTCGTGAGTTCTGGAACGGGCTCACCGCGCAACTGCCCAGCTTTCCGATCTGGCCGGATCACAAGCTGCGGGAGTTCTTGCACGAATGGTCGGCGGGCTTCGTCGCCACCGTCGGTGTGCCGGGCTTCTTCCGTCCGAGGCCCTTGCCGCCGATGCTCGCGACACCGGGTTCGCCCGAAGCACTGAGTTTTTACGACAGCACGCCTTTAGCGGCGACACTGGACAAATTGATTGATTGGGACCTGCTGAATGACGGCCCCGTCAGGCTCTCGGTCGGTGCGGTGAATGTCGAGACCGGCAATTTCCGCTATTTCGACAATCGGCGGGAAAAGCTCGATGTGCGTCACATCATGGCGTCGGGCGCACTGCCGCCGGGCTTGCCGCCGATCGAGATTGATGGCGAGTGGTGGTGGGACGGCGGCATCGTCTCGAACACGCCGCTGCAGCAGGTCCTCGACAATCAGGAGACCGACCTGCTGGTCTTTCAGGTCGATCTCTTCTCGGCTGCGGATGCACGGCCGAAGACGATCCTTGACGTCGTCGCACGCGAAAAGGAAATCCGTTTTTCCAGCCGGACCAGGCTCACCAGCGATCAGCTGCTCGCGCTCCGTCGTGAACGGCGCTTGATCCGCAAGCTGCTTGCCAAGCTGCCACCAGAGTTGCGGGACGATCCCGATGTGCGGGAGCTTGCCGAGAGATCGGAGGTCCATGCCGTCAACATCGTCCACCTGATCTATCGCGCCAATGCCTGGGAGGGCGGTGCCCGCGATTATGAATTTTCGCGCCGGACGATGGAGGAGCATTGGGCCTCCGGCGAATCCGCGATCGCCTCGACGATGCGCGAATCCGCGCTGATCGCGGAGAATATCCTCGACGGGCGCACCGCCGCCTTCGATCTAACCCCCAAGCAGCCTGGGAGAATGCCCGATGTTCCTGAAAGGTAAGACCGCGCTCATCACCGGCTCGACGTCCGGCATCGGCCTCGAATATGCCAAGGTGCTCGCGGCCGAAGGCGCGGCGGTGATGATCAACGGTTTCGGCGACGCCGCCGAGATCGAGAAGGAGCGGGCGGCGCTGGAGGCCACGAGCGGCGCGGGCGCGCTCTATTCGGCGGCGGATATGAGCAAGCCTGCCGAGATCGCCGCTATGGTAGCCGAGTGCGCCGCCAAGCTGGGCGGGCCAGACATCCTGATCAGCAATGCCGGTATCCAGCATGTCGCGCCGATCGAGGAATTCCCGATCGAGAAATGGGATGCGATCATCGCGATCAACCTGTCCTCGACCTTCCACCTCATTCGCGCCGCGCTGCCCGGCATGAAGGCAAGCAAATGGGGGCGGATCATCAGCACGGCCTCGGCGCATTCGAAGGCCGCTTCACCATTCAAGTCGGCTTATGTGACGGCAAAGCACGGTCTCGACGGCCTCACCAAGACCGTGGCGCTGGAGGCAGCGACCTTCGGCATCACCGTCAACTGCATCAGCCCCGGCTATGTGTGGACGCCGCTGGTCGAAAAGCAGATTCCGGACACGATGAAGGCGCGCAACATGACGCGCGAGCAGGTGATGAACGACGTGCTGCTGGCGGGCCAGCCGACCAAGCAGTTCGTCACGGTCGATCAGGTCGCGGCGCTGGCCCTGTTCCTCTGCCGGGACGAGGCGGCCTCGATCACGGGCGCGAACCTTTCGGTGGATGGAGGCTGGACCGCCCAGTGACAACCCGGCTACCAATTGGCCGATGAGGATATTGTCCGTTCTGACCTTGGGGTTCGCGTTGATGACCGCTGTCCCGTCCCGTGCTGATCCGCTCGCCGACGCGGTCGCGGCCGATCTGCCGACATTGCTGAGCCTCTATCGCGACCTTCACGCCGCGCCCGAGCTGAGCAGGCAGGAGATCAAGACCGCGGCGCGGCTGACGCGCGAGATCAAGGGGCTTGGATTCAAGGTCACGGAAGGCGTTGGCGGCACGGGCGTCGTCGCGGTCATGGAAAATGGCCCTGGCCCGGTGCTGCTGCTCCGCACCGACATGGATGCCTTGCCGGTGACCGAGACGACCGGCCTGCCTTATGCCAGCAAGGTGCGGGCGACGACGGCGGATGGCGTGGACACCGGGGTGATGCACGCCTGCGGTCATGACATTCACATGGCGAGCTGGGTAGGGGCGGCGCGGCGCCTCTCGGCGCTCAGGAAGCAATGGTCGGGGACGCTGGTGATGATCGCGCAGCCGGCGGAGGAGATCGGCTTCGGCGCCCGCGCGATGCTGAACGACGGGCTCTACAAGCGCTTTCCGAAGCCATCGGCGGCGATTGCCTTTCATGATGCGCCGCTGCCTGCCGGGGTGATCGGCTATACGCCCGGCTACACCTTCGCCAATGTCGATTCGGTCACCATGCTGGTCCGGGGGATTGGCGGGCATGGCGCCTATCCGCAGAACACCAAGGACCCGATCGTGCTGGCCGCGCGCATCGTGACGGCGCTTCAGACCATCGTCTCGCGCGAGGTCGATCCGCAGGATGCCGCGGTGGTGACCGTGGGCAGCATCCATGGCGGCACCAAGCACAACATCATTCCCGGCGAAGTGCAGCTCCAGCTCACCGTGCGGAGCTTCTCGCCGGAAACGCGCGCGCACCTGATCGCATCGATCGAACGGATCGCGAAAGGCGAGGCAATCGCCGCCGGCATGCCCGAGGACAAGATGCCGATCGTGACGGTCGAGGATCAGTTCACCCCCGCCACCTTCAACAGCGAACCGCTGACCGGCAGATTGGTCGGGCTTTTCCGGGAGCGTTTTGGGGCGGATCGGGTCAGGCAGGTTCCCGCCACAATGGCCGGCGAGGATTTCTCGCGCTATCGGCTTGCGGATCCCGAGGGCGTGCAGAGTCTGCTATTCTGGGTCGGCGCGGTCCCGCACGATAAATGGGACGCCGCGAAGGGCGATACCACGGCATTGCCAGGACTTCACAGTGCCCAATGGGCGCCCGATCCGGGGCCGACCATTTCAGCCGCTGTGGAAGCCATGTCGATCGCGGCGCTCGATGTACTGGCCAGGCGATAAAGACGGTCTGTTTGACGTCAGGTCGCTGCGCATCAGCCTGAATGGACATGGGCGGGGGCAAATGGCCGCCGCCTATCTCGACGCTGCGTCGCCTGTCGCCGACCGGATCGCGTTGGAAAGTGAGCGAAGCGTGTAGGGCTTGGTCACCACCACGATATCGCTGAAATCTTTATCGAGGCCGACATTGCCATAGCCGGTCGTGAAGATGAATGGCTTGCCGTTATCGCGCAACCTCTGGGCAACGGGCAGGCTCATGACCCCGTTCAGATTGATATCCAGCAGCGCGAGATCGAAATCCGTGGTCGTGGCCTGCGCCATGGCCTCATTGAATGTCGAAGCCTGCGCCGTGACCGTGCAGCCGATTTCCTCAAGCATATCCTCCGCGGTCATGGCGATGACCACTTCGTCCTCGATCAGCAGGATACGAAGGCCCTCAATGTCCTGTTCTTCGCTCATGAAGCCTCCGGCAGCGTGGCGGTTATGCGGCAGACTATACCGTCCGGCGCGAAATTGATGGATACTTTTCCGTTCAGGTCACTACTCAGCGCCCGTTCGATCATGCGGATCCCAAAGCCCTCGCGGACGGGCACACTGACCGGCGGGCCGCACGTTTCATGCCAGAGAAAGGCAAAGTCGCGATCATTGGTCAGCGCCCAATTTATGGCGACGCGTCCCTCCGGCCGTGAAAGCGCACCATATTTCGCGGCGTTGGTGCCGAGTTCATGGATCGCCATTCCCAGCGAAATCGCCGCTTGCGGCGAGAGAAATATGGGATCTCCGCTTGCCGTGATCCGGCCTGGCGGGTCGGCATGGGGCGCGGTCGCATCGGCAACGAGCGACGCGATATTCGCCCCCTCCCATTTCTCGCGGGTCAAAAGGTCATGACCGGCGGCGAGCATGGCCAGGCGCGCCTGGAAGACATCCTGCCCCTCGGCCACCGTGCGCCCATTCTTGAAACTTTGCAGGGCAAGACCCTGCACGAGCGCGAGCGTGTTCTTCACGCGATGATTCAGTTCGTTGATCAGAAGTTGCTGGCGTTCGTCGAAGGCGCGCTGTTCGGTAACGTCCCGAACCACCGCGTGAAGACCGATCGGGTGACCGTCCGCGTCGATCGTCAGCGCGGAATTGACGTCCCATTCGCGAAGCCGGCCGTCGGCCGTGCAAACCGTGACCTCATACCTCGTCATGCCGCCCTCGATCAGCTTTTGCCTGAGCATGGCCGAAGTTTTCTCGAACTCCGCCCCTGGCGTAAACTCGCTGATCGAGCGGCCGATAATTTCTTCTGCGGGCAGGCCGATCGCTGCGGCCGCTGCGGGATTGACGGCCGTTATCCGCTGGTCGAGATCGGCGGTGAAAATGATGTCCCTTGCCTGCTCGAAGATCAGCCGGTGACGCCGCTCGCTCTCGCGCAGCGCCATGCTGGCGCGGGCGCGCTGAAGTTCACGCCCCAGCCTTGCGGCTATGCTGCGGAACAGGCTGTGATCGTGCACCGTCCAGTGGAACGGCGCGTCATGCTGGCCGACCAGAACCGATACGCACGCTCCGTTCCGCACGATCGGCGCCAGCAGAAAGGAACGCGTCTCAGTTTTCGCGAAATGATCGCGAAGCAAGCGATCATTCACACGCGGATCGGTTTCGACATCGGCTATCGCATAGCTTTCACCACGGCGCAGCGCTTCCAGCGCATCTTTTCCGAAGTAGGAAAGCGGAATGGTTCCCGCGATAGGCGCCATGGATTTTCCCGCCCAGCATCCGTCGATGCGCAAGGTGAGATCCTCGGGCTGGACATCGCCGAACAGCAGACGTTCGGTCCCCAGATGGGCGCCGGCGATCTCCAGCGCGGAAGACAGAACCTCACCGGGCGTGTCCAGCGCACGCAATTGATCGGATAAGGCAAGCATCACCCTGTTGCGCCGTTCGACCAGCACCCGCGTGGTGATGTCCTGACCTTCGTTGAAGATCCCGGCGACCGAACCATCTTCACCGGCGATCGGGGTAAAGCTGTAATCCCAGTAAGTTTCCTCACGGGCTCCGTAACGCTGCATCGGCAGCATCTGATCACGCGTGACGAAGCCTCTGCCCGTCGTCAGCACCGCTTGCAACTGAGGCTCGATGATATGCCAGATATCCGGCCATGCCTCATGGGCCGGCTTTCCGAGGGCGGTCGGATGACGCGGGCCAGGAATGGATGACCAGGCATCATTGTAAAGAAGGCGCAGATCAGGCCCCCAGTAGACGGCGATCGGGAAGGAACTGTTCAGGCAGATGCTGAGCGCCGAACGCAAGGATTGCGGCCAATCGCGGGGTGGCCCCAGCGGCGTCGCGGCCCAGTCGTGGCTGCGAATGCGTTGTGCCATTTCACTGTCGTAGGAAAGAAGTGCCCTGAATTCAGGCATCGTTCGAATTTTGCCCCATCCTCTGGCAGGCGCTCAGCTTCAGCACGGATTTGGCACGGAAATCTGACCCCTCTGCACGGTAACGTCAAGGATCGAACTTTGTTCCAGTCAACACAGGATCGTCCGATTAACCTTCAGACCAATGTCATACCGCGGGCGGCACATACAGTCTTTGATTTCATTGGGCGCGATGGGCTATTTGATGTCATCTTGTGAAGGATTGACAATGCGACTGCTCGTTGGCGCGCCGATCCGGCGCTTGCGCCGCAGCCAGGGCCTGACCCAGCAGGCGATGGCGGAAATGCTTGAGATCTCGCCGAGTTACCTGAATCTGATCGAGAAGAACCAGCGCCCCTTGACGGCGGCGGTGATGCTGCGCCTCGCCGAGCGCTTCGATTTCGACACTCGCTCGCTGGCCGCCGCGGAACCGGGTGGAGGGGCAGATGCGATCCGGCGCCGGCTGGCCGATCCGATGTTCGCCGATCTTGAGATCGATCGCGATGAAGTCGCGGAGTGGCTGTCGGCGTCACCGGGCGGCGCGGAGGCCTTCGCCCGGGTGTTCGACAAGCTGCGCGAGCGCGGCGGCCGGGAGTTGGCCGGGGAGGCCGTGGACGTGGTGGGTGCCGCGCGGGCGGAAATCGAACGCTGGCGCAATCATTTCGCCGATCTTGACGCGCAGGCCGAGGCGCTGGCCGATGAACTGCGGCTCGGTGAAAGCGACCTTTATGGTGCGATCCTGGAGCGTCTGCGGGTGCGGTACCAGATCGTCGTTCGCATCCTTCCGGCGGACGTGATGCCCGGCATCCTGCGTCGGCTGGACATGCATGCGCGCCAGCTCCAGCTTTCGGAAATGCTCGATCCCGCCTCGCGCACCTTTCAGGCGGCGTTCCAGCTCGGGCTGCTCGAAGCCAAGGCCGAGATGGAGGCCCTGGTGTCCGGGGCCAACCTGCCCGAGCGCGCTTCGCAGCGCCTGTTCTCCCGCCACCTTGCCTCCTATTTCGCAGCCGCGCTGATGATGCCTTATGGGCGCTTCCTGCGCGCGTGCGACCAGACCGGCTATGACTTCGATCTGCTCCAGCGCCGCTTCAATGCCGGGTTCGAGATGGTCGCGCATCGGCTCACCACGCTTCAGCGGGTCGGCGCGCGCGGTTTGCCCTTCTTCATGATCCGCGTCGATCGCGCCGGTCTGGTGTCGAAGCGCTATGCCGGCGCATCCAATGCCCCGCTCGTGCAGGCCGGCGGGCACTGCGCGCTATGGGGCATCCACCATGCGTTCGATCGGCCGGGCGAATTCGTCCGTCAGCTCGCCGAGCTGGAGGATGGCAGCCGCTGGTTCACGATGGCGAGGACGGTCCGCCCGCAGCATCGCTCAGCCGATGGAGTCACCGCCACCTATTCGGTCGGCCTTGGTGTCGCTGCCGAGCAGGCGGGAACGCTGATCGCCTCGCGCGGCATCGATCTCAAGGGCGCGGTCGTCCCGATCGGCCTGGGCTGCCACCATTGCATGCGCTCGCAATGTCCTCAGCGTGGCGCGCCGCCCGATGGGCGCCTGCTGATGATCAACGAGCGCGAGCGCGGGCTCACTCCCTTCGTCTTCGCCGGGGATTGATCAGCCAAGCACGGGGTGCTCGCGCTGCTTCAACTCGTCGACCAGCTTCTTGACGTCCTGGCTCGATCCGCGCGGGAGGATCAGTACGGCATCGCCTGTGGCGATGACGATCAGGTCGTTCACGCCGACCGTCGCCACTGTCGGTCCGTTGCTGTGGATCAGGCAGCCGCTGCTTTCGAGCGCGATCACGTCGCCGCGATGGACATTGCCGTCGGCCGCTTTCTCTGCGAGCCCATAAAGCGCGTCCCAGCTGCCGACATCCGACCAGCCCATTTCGACGGGCGCCACCGCCACGCTTTGCGACTTCTCCATGATGGCATAATCGATCGAATCCGACGGCGATTGTGCGAAGCTCTTCGGCTCGGGGTGAAGACGCTTGCCGCGCTTGCCCGCGGCATCCATCGATTTCCGCGCCGCCACCGCAATCTCCGGCGCGTTGTTGGCAAGCGCGGCGAGGTAGCTGTCGGCACGGAACAGGAAGATACCGCCGTTCCACACATAATTGCCGTCGGCGACATAGTCGCGCGCCGTCGCCAGATCCGGCTTTTCAACGAATTGTTCGGCCGTTCGCACGCCGGGCGCGAGCTCGTCCCCCATGCGGATATAGCCATAGCCCGTGTCGGGTGTGTCCGGCTGGATACCGAAGGTGCATAGCCATCCTTCTTCCGCGCTGGGCAGCGCTGCCCGGATCGCGGCAAGGAAGGCTTCGGTGTTGCCGATCACATGATCGCTGGGCATTACCAGCAATATCGCGTCATCGTCCATGTCCAGCGCCGCCAGCGCGGCCAGCGCGATCGCGGGCGCCGTGTTGCGCGCGGTCGGCTCCAGGATCAGCATCGCGTAGGGAATGGCTTCGGCGCCCAACTGCTGCTCGATCGTTTCGGCATGCGCGGCATTGCCGACGATGATCGCGGGATTGAACAGCATGTCGTCGCGACAGCGCGTCGCCGTCAGTTGCAGCATCGTCTGGTCGTGCGTGAGGCTGAGCAATTGCTTGGGTTTGCTGGTGCGCGACAGCGGCCAGAGTCTGGTGCCCGATCCGCCTGACAGGATGACGGGTACGATGTGACGCGGCATGAAGCGCTTCCTCCGGTGTGGCGCGAACCCTCTAACAGCTTCGCAGGCATGCGAAAACGCCGACTGTGGCTTTCCGGAACCGAAATTCAGAAAATATTCGTCAATTTGAGCGACAGTGAGCGCCGGAAATTTTTACAGTTCCGACAGGCAGGGCTTCGGTACGCGACGTGATAAGACTGTTCAAACATTATATCCCGAGAGCGGTATTCCTGCTGGGTCTCCTCGATTTCGTCCTGCTGATGGCGGCGGCGGAGCTGGGTTGGACGCTGCGCATCTGGCAGCTTGGCAGCAAGGTCGGTCCGATCGCCGAGCGAATCCCCCAGCTGGTGAGCTTCGCCATCGCGCTGCAGTGCGCCATGATCGCAGTCGGCTCCTATGGCGGAGAGGCGCTCCAGTCGCTTCGCTTCGGTGTTGCCCGGTTGCTGGTGGCGGTGTCGATCGGCGTCATCCTGATCTCGGTCATGTTCTTCCTGTTGCCGGAGCTGACCCTGTGGCGATCGAACACTGTCTATTCGATGGGGCTGGCCATCCTGCTGCTGTTCGCGGTGCGGCTGATATTCGGGCGGCTGTTCGGCGGCGATGCGTTCAAGCGGCGGGTGCTTGTGCTGGGCGCGGGCGCGCGCGCGCGTCGCATCTCGGCGCTGGCGGCGCGACCGGGATCGAGCTTCATCGTCGTGGGCCATATCGCGATGGGCGATAGCGAGCCCGTGGTCGTTTCCGCGATACGGCGCGAGGATATCGACCTCGCCGAATATGTCCGTGCCGTGGCGGCCGATGAAGTCGTGCTCGCCCAGCAGGAGCGTCGCAACTCCATGCCGGTCGCGGATCTGTTGCGCATCCGCACCACCGGCGTGCACGTCAACGAGATATCGACCTTTCTTGAGCGGGAGACCGGCCGTGTCGATCTGCGCAGCGTCAACCCGTCCTGGTTGATCTTCTCGGACGGTTTCTCGTCAAGCCGCCGGCTTTCGGCCTGGGCCAAGCGCCTGTTCGACTTCATCGCGAGCGGAATCCTCCTCATCCTGGCGACGCCGGTGATCGGTCTGTTCGCGCTGATCGTGAAGCTCGACAGCAAGGGCCCCGCCTTCTTCCGGCAGGTCCGGGTCGGTCATTATGGAGACAACTTCACCATCGTGAAACTGCGCTCGATGAAGGTCGACGCCGAGGCGCCGGGCGAGGCGATCTGGGCGGAAAAGGATGATCCCCGCATCACGCGCGTCGGGCGCGTCATCCGCAAGCTGCGCATCGACGAGCTGCCGCAGGCGTGGATGGTGCTGAAGGGCGAGATGAGCTTCGTGGGCCCGCGCCCCGAACGGCCCGAGTTCGTGGCGGAACTGGCCACCAAGATGCCCTATTATGCCGAGCGGCATGTGGTGAAGCCGGGCATCACCGGCTGGGCGCAGATCAATTTCCCCTATGGCGCGAGCCTCGACGACGCGCGCCAGAAGCTTGAATATGATCTCTATTACGCCAAGAATTACACGCCGTTCCTCGACATTCTGATCCTGCTCCAGACGGTGCGTGTGCTGCTCTGGCCGGAGGGTGCGCGCTGATGCCGACGATCGCGCTGTTCGGCAGCCTCGGCCACATCGTCGCCGCGGTGCTGTTCGCCGCGACGGCGACGTGGACGCTGTTCCGTCCATCAGGCGGAATGCGCCACCGGACCCTGGCGGCCGCGGCCTTGGCCACGGTGCTCTGGTCCGCGAGCGTCGTTGCCCATGGCGATCAGAGCATATTGGCCGATCTATTCGAAAGCCTGCGCAACCTGGCCTGGCTTGGCTTCATGCTGCTGCTGGTGCGCGAGCGGCGCTCCTCATGGCATCCGGCGATCATCGTGCTTTACGTGATGCTGGGCGCGATCATCATTGTCGAGATCGCACTCGATCTGGCGACGCCGGGATTCGCCGGCAGCCCACGCATCATTGAAGCGGCGATGTTCGTCGCGCTGGTGCTGCGCATGACGGTTGCGATCGGCGCGCTGGTGCTTGTCCACAATCTCTACACCGCCGCGGCGCCCGAGGCGCGCTGGGGCATCCGCCTGCCGATGGGCGCGCTTGCGGTGATGTGGATCTTCGATCTCAACCTGTACACCGTGGCGTATCTGACCAACGGCCCGGTCAACGAGCTTTTCTCGCTGCGCGGCCTGCTGATGATGCCGGTCGCCGGCGCGATCGCGCTGGGCAGCCGCCGCAACGTGCAGCTCAGGATGACCGTCTCGCGCGCGGTCACCTTCCAGTCGCTCTCGCTCCTGGCGATCGCAGGCTATCTGGTGGTGATGGTGCTGGTGGTGCGCGCGCTCAATCTCGCCGGCATTCCCAATATCCAGCTCGCCCAGCTCACCGTGATCGTGGGCATGTCCGCGCTCGGCGTCGCGCTGTTCCCGTCGCGCCGGATCAGGGCCTGGCTCAAGGTCAAGCTGGTCAAGCATTTCTTCCAGCACCGCTATGATTACCGGGTCGAATGGCTGCGCTTCACCGAGACGCTCGGCCGACCGGATGCCGATGCGGCGCCGCTCGATGAGCGAATCATCAAGGCGATCGCCGACATCATCGAATCGCCCGGCGGCGTGCTCCTGATGCCCGATGAGCACGGCACGCTCACGCCGGGCACCCGCTGGCGCTGGCAATCGCTCGATGTGCCGCCGCATGCCGGCGACACGGCATTTGCGGACTATTGTGCCCGGCATGGGCGGATCATCGAACTGGACAGCGTCCGGCAGGGCGCCGGCTCGCTGCCCGGCGAGGAAGATCTCGTCCCCTTCTGGATGCTCGATACGCCGCGCGCCTGGGCGGCGGTGCCGCTGATCCACTTCGGCAAGCTGATCGGCGTCGTCGTGCTCGAACGCCCGCTCGTCGACCGCATGCTCGACTGGGAGGATTTCGATCTGCTTCGGCTCGCCGGGCGTCAGGTCGCGAGCTACCTCGCCGAGGCGCGGGGGCAGGAAGAACTGCTCGACGCGAAGCGCTTCGATGAGTTCAACCGCCGCTTCGCCTTCATCATGCACGACATCAAGAATCTGGTGAGCCAGCTGACTCTCCTTTCGCGCAACGCCGAGCGGCATGCCGACAACCCCAGGTTCCGCGCAGATATGGTCGCCACGCTCAAGAACTCGGTCGACAAGATGAACGATCTGCTCGCGCGGCTTTCCCAGCATAATCGCGGGCGGATGGATGGCACGCGCACGGTCTCGCTGCGCGCGATCGTGGATGCGGTCGCCGCCAACAAACGTGGCGCGCATCCGCTGCATGTCGATGGGCGTCCGGATGTGCTCGCCCTGGCCGATCCACTCCGTCTCGAACAGGCGGCGGCGCATCTTATCCAGAACGCGATCGATGCGAGCCCCGCCGGTGCCCCGGTCTCGGTCACCATCAGCCGCAACGCCGATGGTGCGGTGCTGACCATCGCGGACAAGGGCAAGGGCATGTCGGCCGATTTCGTGCGCAACCGCCTGTTCCGTCCGTTCGCTTCCACCAAAGACGGCGGCTTCGGCATTGGCGCCTATGAGGCGCGAACCCTGATCATGGCGATGGGCGGACGGCTCGAGGTCGACAGCCGCGAGGGCAAGGGCAGCCGCTTCGCCATCATTCTGCCGATCGCGACCGATGATGTGGTCGCCGAAGACCCACGGAGGATCGCGTCATGAGCGACGCCAAGCCCTGCCTGCTGATCGTCGAGGACGATGAAGGGCTGCAGCGTCAGTTGCGCTGGGCCTATGACGATTATGAGGTTGTCTCGGCGATGGACCGCGCGAGCGCGATCGACGCGCTGCGGCATCATGAACCGGCGGTGGTCACACTCGATCTTGGCCTGCCGCCGGATGCCGACGGCACCAGCGAGGGCTTTGCGACGCTGGCCGAGATCCTGGCGCTCAAGCCGGACACCAAGGTGATCGTCGCCTCCGGCCACGGTGCGCGGGAAAGCGCGCTCAGGGCGATCGCGGGCGGCGCCTATGATTTCTACCAGAAGCCGGTGGAGATCGATGAGCTGGGCCTGATCGTCCAGCGTGCCTTCCAGCTTCACGCGCTGGAGCAGGAGAATGTGCGGCTCGCTCAGAACGGCGGCGGCGCGATCGACGCGCTGGGCGGGATCATCACCAATGCGCCGGAGATGCTCAAGGTCGCCCGCACGATCGAGAGGGTGGCGCCGGCCGACGTCTCGGTGATGCTGCTTGGCGCCAGCGGTACCGGCAAGGAACTGTTGGCGCGCGGGCTCCACCAGTCGAGCCCCCGCCGCAACGGCGCCTTCGTTGCGATCAACTGCGCCGCGATCCCGGAGAACCTGCTCGAGGCCGAATTGTTCGGCTATGAGAAGGGCGCCTTCACCGGGGCGATCAAGACCACCGAGGGCAAGATCGAGCTGGCCGCCGGTGGCACGCTGTTCCTCGACGAAGTGGGCGACATTCCGCTGCCGCTGCAGGTGAAGCTGCTGCGCTTCCTGCAGGAACGGGTGATCGAGCGGATCGGTGGGCGCAAGGCGATCCCGATCGATACCCGCATCGTCTGCGCCACCCACCAGAATCTCGACGGGATGATCGCCGAGGGGCGGTTCCGCGACGACCTTTATTATCGCCTGGCCGAGATTGTGATCCGGATTCCATCGCTGTCCGAGCGGCATGGCGACGTCACCTTGCTCGCGCGTCATTTCGCCCAGCGTTTCGCCGTCTCGCTCAATCCGCAGGTGCGCGGGCTTTCGTCCGACGCGCTGGCGGCGCTCAACGACTGGAAATGGCCGGGCAATGTTCGCGAGCTGGAGAACCTGATCAAGCGCGCGGTGATCATGGCGGACGGGCGGCTGATCACCGCCGCCGATCTTGATCTCGGTACGCCGAGCGAGGAGACAGAGTTCCTCAACCTCAAGGCGGCGCGCGAGAATGCCGACCGCAAGGCGATCCGCCAGGCATTGGCGCGGACCGAGAATAATATCTCCAATACCGCCAAGCTGCTCGGGGTCAGCCGGCCGACGCTCTACGATCTGATGAAGCAGTACGGGTTGCAGCCGTGACCATGCGGGCGCTGGCGTTGCTGGTGCTGCTGATCGGGAGCCCGGCGCTGGCCGGGCGGCCCGAGTCGATGCGCTACCTGCGCGCGGCGGATGCGGCATTCGCCAGCGGCCAGCCGCGCGCGGCGCGCATCGAGCTGATGAACGCGACCGACGCCGACCCAAAGAATTCGCTGGCCTGGCTGTATCAGGCGCGGGTGGCGCTGGCGCTGGGGGACGGACGCGGGGCGGGGGAATCTCTCGATCGGGCGATCGATGCCGGCTATCCGGTGGCACGGACGCTGCATCTGCGCGCGCATGCGCTGATCCTCGTCCATCGGCCCGCCGATGCGCTGACTACCGCGAGAGCGGATCGCGTCGCCGCGCCCTACCGTGGCTATGCCGCGCGGATGCGGGGACGGGCGCTCGCCGAACTCGGCGATTTCGAAGGCGCGGCGCGGGAATTCCGGGCGGCGCTGGAGACCACGCCGCGTAGCGTGGGGCTGTGGGTCGATCTCGCCCGCTTTCGCCTGCTGACCGGGGAGCGGCTGGGCGCGATCGAGGCCTCGGACCGGGCGGTCGCGCTCGGGCCGAAGACTGTCGAGGCGCTGGTGCTCAAGGGCGTGCTGGTCCGCGATCAATATGGGCTCGCGGCGGCACTGGCCTGGTTTGACAAGGCGCTGGCGATTGACCGGCTCGATCTTGACGCGCAGCTGGAGCGGGCGGCGACTCTCGGTGATCTCGGCCGCACCCGGGAGATGCTGGCGGCGACCCGATCAGTGCAATCGCTGGACCCCGCCAATCCCCGCGCTTTCTATCTGCAGGCGGTGCTCGCCGCGCGGGCGCGCAAGTTCAAGCTGGCCGACAAGCTGATCGATCAGGTCGGCGGGGCGTTCGATGCCGTTCCCGGCATGATGCTGCTGAAAGGTGCGGTCGCCTATCAGCTCGGCAATTTCGGCGAGGCGGCCGATGCGCTCTCCGCGCTGATCGCGGAGCAGCCGGGCAATGTCGCCGCGCGCCGATTGCTGGCGGCCGCGCAGTGGCAGGCGGGCAATGCCGACGCCGTACTGGCGACGCTCACTCCGCTGACCGAGGCGCCCGATGCGGACAGCTATGCGCTGACGCTGGCGGGCCGGGCCCATGAGGCGCAGGGCGATCTCGATGCGGCCGCCCGCTATTTCGATCGCGCCGCCGCAAACCAGACCGTTTCGCAAGCTGTGCTGCCGGTGCCGGTGCCCGATGACGATCAGCCGGGCGATGCCGCCGCACGGGTGGCGCAGGTCCACGCGCTGCTGGCCTCGGGCGAGACCGGCCAAGCGCTTGGCGTGGCGAGCGCGATCCAGCGCGACAATCCGGGCGCGCCCGATGCACATATCGTGGCAGGCGACGCGTTCAGCGCCGCCGGGCAGATGGGGCCGGCGATCGACGCCTATCGCCGCGCCGCCAATCTGCGCTTCTCGGAAGCGGCGGCGCTGCGTCTGATCGCCGCGCTCAACCGGATCGGGCGGGCGGGCGATGCGGTGCGCGTGCTCGATCTCTTCCTGAGCCAGAACCCGCGAAATGTCCGGGTGCGGACCCTGCAGGCCGATCTGCTGATCGGGCAGGGGCGCTTCAAGGATGCCACCAATGTGCTGGAAACGCTGGAGAACCGGGTGGGGGCTCGCGATGTCGCGATCGTCAGCAATCTCGCCTGGTGCTATTTCAAGACCGATCGGGTCGACGAGGCGCTCGACGCCGCCGCGCGAGCCTACGCCCTCGCGCCGGGCAACCCGCGCGTGTCGCACAGCTATGGCTGGATCCTGTTCAAGTCAGGCCGCAACCCGCGGGGCGCGCTCGCGCTGCTCCGGCAGGCGGCGGCGCAGGCACCCGACTGGCGGCTCGCGCGCGTACATCTCGCGCAAGCGGAGGCGGTTCGCGGCAGCCCGGCGATCAGCTAGCGGCATATCCCGTTGAAATGGGACCGTGCTCCTGCGGAGGCAGGAGCCCAGATCAAACTGTGGCACTAGACTATGGTCGTTTCAGATTGATCCAATCTGAAACGTGAATCATGGTCTTTATCCAGGGTTGAGAGCCTGATTCACGCTTTCGGCGGAAGCACGAAGTGCTTCCACCTCAAACGATCAGGCTCTAGGCTCCTGCCTCCGCAGGAGCACATGACCTGTCGATCGAACGGTGATTTTCATTCTGCGGGACAGCCTCTAAAGCGCCTCTCATGACTGACGAAACCCTGCTGAGCCGCATCGCCGATGCGCTTGACCGGCTGGCGCCGCCGCTGCCGAAATCGGACGATCCGATGACCGCGCCTGCCTATCTCTGGCGCGGGCAGGGGCTGGCGGCGACGCGCGCCTTCGCGCCGCTGCCGCTCGACCTGCTGACCGGGATCGATACCCAGAAGGCGGCGGTGCTCGAAAACAGCCGGCGGCTGGCCAAGGGGCTGGCGGCGCATGACATCCTGCTATGGGGATCGCGCGGCGCGGGCAAATCGGCGCTGGTGAAGAGCGCGGTCGGCGCGCTGCAAAGCGAGGGTGCCGCGATCGCGCTGATCGAGGTGGCGGGCGATCATCTCGAAAGCCTGCCGGACCTGTTCGGCATGATCGCGGACAGCGCCCGCGCCTTCATCCTGTTCATCGACGATCTCGGTTTCGCGGAAGGCAGCGAGGCGCCGCGCCTGCTGCGATCGATGCTCGAGGGCGGCGCCGAGGCGCGGCCGGCCAATGCCCGGCTCTACGTGACCGCCAACCGCCGCCACATCCTGCCGCGCGATCTCGCCGAGCAGGACAGCGCGATCAACCCGCGCGACGTGGTCGACGACAAGCTCGCGCTCTCCGACCGCTTCGGGCTGTCGCTCGGCTTCCATGTCTGCGATCAGCCGACCTATGTGGCGATGGTCGAAGGCTATGCCGCGCGCTTCGGGCTGGCGATCGATCCGCAGGAAGCGATCAGCTGGGCCACCCAGCGCGGCAGCCGCTCCGGGCGGGTCGCGTGGCAATATGTGGTCGAGGTCGCCGGGCGGCAGGGCAAGCGGCTGTAGCCATCCTTGCACGTCGCCCCAGCGGGCTGGTTCTCATGTCTCCCCCCTCGTTGAACGGCATCCAGCGCTGAGAGAGAGATGGATGCCAGCCTTCGCGCGTTCCTTGCGTAAGCCCGACTTCCCTTCGTCATCCCGACGAAAGTCGGGACCTATAATCGCTGAGTTGAGGAAAATCGCGATCTCAATGCGTCTGGGTCCCGACTTTCGTCGGGATGACGAGGTGGAAGGGATATTGCGAAGGTCTAGAGTTTGTCCTGTTTTGATTGAACCGTGACGTGCTCCTGCGAAGGCAGGAGCCCAGTTCAAACCCCGGTACTGGGCTCCTGCCTTCGCAGGAGCACGATTCCTTCTCAAC